>Ga0307514_10000663_pt1 | contig 61823 bp, 55 predicted proteins | sample 16_EM_MG_FD_203088 | JGI IMG/M metagenome (GOLD analysis project Ga0307514, IMG submission 203088) | Populus trichocarpa ectomycorrhiza microbial communities from riparian zone in the Pacific Northwest, United States - 16_EM | ecosystem: Host-associated > Plants > Roots > Unclassified | place... | reverse complement strand
TAGCATGCGTGCTTCTCATGGACATTAAAGCAGCCTTCCCAAGCGTGGCAAAAGGAAGGCTAGTCAACCTAATGAAGGTCAGGCAAATGGATGGAGACCTTATACGATGGACAGAGAGCTTTCTCTCGGCAAGTCCAATGGAGATGATAATCGAGGGCAACACCATGGAAAGACATCCGGTGGACGCTGGGGTCCCGCAGGGCTCACCGGTGTCACCGATCCTCTTCGCAATGTACACCTCAGGACTGATCAAATGGGTCGAGGAATATGTATTAGAAACCGAAGGGCTGTCCTTTGTTGACGACCTCGGCTGGGTGGCGACCGAACGCGATGTCAACCATGTCGTCTCGATACTTGAGAGATGTGCAGCAAGGAGCATCGAGTGGGTGACCAGACAAGGGCTACAGTTCGATACAGCAAAGACGCAGGCGGCACTATTCATGCGCAGACGAGGCCACAGGAGCAACCTCCGGCCAAAACTGACAGAAATGATAAGAGTCGGCAGCGGGGTCATACGATTCAATACACAGGCGACACGTTGCCTGGGCGTCTGGATGGACGCACATCTAACGTTCAAGGATCAGCACAACAGATTCATGAAGAAAGCCAGGGCAGCAGAAGCGGGACTCCGAACCCTGACCACTATATACGGCATTGTTCCTGAGAGCGTAATGGCCGTCCAGGTTGCGTGCGTCCAAGCGGTTGCACTGTATGGGAGTGAGCTCTGGTGGGATCCCAAAGAAGCGGGCAGGCGGGATGACATCCAACTCCTCCTCAATCGACAGGCCTCGTCCATCCTGGGCGCGCTGCCCACAACTCCATGGGGTGCACTTATGAGAGAGTCAGGGCTTACACCCACAGGTGTAGTCTTAGACTCCACACAGCAGCGATTCGCAGCGAGACTAGCAGACTCATGCAGCAGCCAGCTGAAAGAGTTACACCGAAACCCTTCCTGCGGTGCACTACTATGCAGAGTAGTGAAGGAAGTTCACGTGCACGGCCGAACAAACGAAGGCATGATGTGGCCGGCCCCAGGCAAAGAGTCAGTGGTCAGAACCATCATACTGGATGACACCACCGCTGCCAAGAGACCCCTGCAGCGCTGGGCGAGAGGGAACGAAGCCAAAACAGGAGCGGGCGTCTGGATGTGATGGACAGATGGATCGCGCTCGGACTATGGCCGAGTGGCAGCCGCAGCAGTGTGCAATTATGGAAATCAATTGAGGTTCCGCCGCAGATTTCTGGGCACTGGGCGCATGGAGGTCTTCAACGCTGAGCTGTGGGCGATTGGACTCGCGCTGGGTGAAAAAATCGAGAAGAGAGAAACATTGCAAAGGCATGGAGTGAAGACGGTGGCTATCTTCAGCGACTCGCAGACCGTAATTCGACGAGCGGCACACCTGGAGCCGGCCCGGGGCAGCTATTAGCGAGGCGGATGGATCGGAGAGCGCGGGTACTCCTCACCCACAGCATCGCAATCGAGATTCACTGGGTCCCGGGACACTCCGGCATCCCTGGAAACGAAGAGGCGGACCGTCAGGTAAAGCTGGCCCGAGACGCCAGCGGAGACACGATGATAGAGCGGCCATACACCTCGGCCTCGAATAGAGCTAGGCGACTCTCCGAGGGGTGGTCAGCAGCCAAGGGAAAGTGGGAGGCCGACAAGTGCAGCAAGCACTTCAGCTAAAGACTGAAGGGCAAGATGGGGACGAAGAGACCCATTCCAATAACAAGCATGAAGTCGCTGGTTACCAGGTTCTACAGACTAAAGTGCGGGCATGCACCCACTGGAGTCTACCTAAAACGGTTCGGCCACCGAAAGGACGACAAATGCTCGTTGTGCGCCGGCGGAGGCAGGACAGCCCAGATGCGGGAACACCTCTTCCACCACTGCAGCTGGTGGAGACAACAGCAACAGGCACTATGGAAGGCGGTGGGAAAAGCTAAGGGCTGAAAAGTGGGCAGATGCAGACACGTGCAGATCTCTGAGCTGTTTTCCGTGGAAGAGTGCGACCAAGAGGTGATGGACTTCCTGGCGGCTACTGAAGTCGGGAAGTTCCCGCCCAGATGAAGGAGCAGTATGGAGCAGGCGCAGAGGCTGACTCAGGGGCGGGGAGCGGCGGCATTGGGCGTATAGCTTCTTATCTTTTCTTTTCCGTTCTGTTCAGGCTTGGGTTGGTCTATCGTTTAGTGTTTTCATTACTCAGCGGGGATGAAGGGTAGCAGGGGGGGAGCTCCCCAATCTAGCCGGCTCGCCCGGAGGCGGAGGGGATATTGGGTCCTGTCATACTCTAATTAGAGTGCATACAGTATGAATAAAACAAACAAAAAGAGTAATTCAACAAGATGCTGGAATTTGAAGTCAACTAAAAATCCTCGGAATACATCGAATTTTTTCGCTTTTTCATGCCTATTCTTCATCAGAACGCCTCGATTGCCAACCTCAAGAAAATCCATCCATTGGAGATACTACCGCTCAATATGACCACGCTTATAGGCCATGCCGGGTATTCAAAAGTTTATGTGGCTGACATTTTGTCGCGATACCATGATTTGAAGTATATGAAGGTTTGCACACTGTTACAATCAATATTTCTCTCGTTCCCAGTGGTGGCAAATACTAATCTGTGAACGTGTGAGCTTGGGAGGGGGCTGCAGTTTGATACAGGAAAAACGGAGGCGGTACTGTTCACACGTAGACGAGCCCACAAGAAGCACCTCCAGCCGAAGCTGACAGCCAAGATAAGAGTCGGAGACGGCTTTATACGATTCAACAAAGATGCAACACGCTGGCTGGGCGTCTGGATGGATGCGCATCTGACGTTCAAGGAGCACCAGCACCGATGCATAAAGAATGCCAGGGCAGCCGGAGCCAGACTCAGAACCCTTACTAAGACGTACGGGGTCGTCCCAGAAAGCATGAGAGCCATCCAAATAGCCTGCGTCCAAGCTGTTGCACTATATGGGAGCGAGCTCTGGTGGGATCCCAAAGAAGTAGGCAGGCGAGATGATCTCCAACTCCTTCTAAATCGACAAGCCAGATTCATTCTGGGCGCACTGCCCACGACACCACGGGGGGCACTGATGAGAGAGGCAGGGCTCACACCCGTGCCTGTAATCTTAGACTCCAGACAACAAAGATTCACAGCTAGACTAGCAAACGCATGCAGTAACAAATTAAAGGAGCTACACCAAAACCCCGCTTCCGGAGCACCGATATGCAGAGCAGTCAAAAAAACAGCACGAGAATGGCCGGATAACCGAAGGCATGAACTGGCCAACCCCAGGCGAAGAATCAGTGGTCAGGACCATTATACTGGACGATGATACTGCAGCCAATAGAGCCGCGCAACGCTGGGCAAGAGAGAAAGAGGCCAAAGTAGGAGCGGGGGTGGGGATGTGGTGGACAGATGGATCGCTCTCAGACGATGGCCGAGTGGGAGCCGCAGCAGTGTGCAAACATGGAAATCAAAGGAGGTCCCGCCGCTGCTTTCAGGGCACTGGGCGCATGGAGGTCTTCGATGCCGAGCTGTGGGCCATTGGACTCACGCTTGGTGTCACAATCGAGAAGAGAGAAACATTGCAGAGGCATGGAGTGAAAACGGTGGCAATTTTTAGCAACTAGCAAACGGCAATTCGACGAGCGGCACACCTAGAGCCGGGCCTGGGGCAGTGATTAGTGAGGCGGATCAATCAGAGAGCGCAGGCACTCCTGGCCCATGGCATCGGCACCGAGATTCACTGGGTCTCGGAACCCTCCGGCATCCCTGGAAACGAAGTGGTGGACCGTCAGGCAAAGCTGGCCCGAGACGCCAGCGGAGACACGGTGATAGAGCGGCCATACACCTCGGCCTCGAACAGAGCTAGACGAATCTCCGAGGCGTAGTCTGCAGCCAAGGCATAGTGGGAGGCCGACAAGTGCTGCAAGCACTTCAGCTACAGACTCAAGGGCAATGCTGGGACCAAGAGACCTGTTCCGATGACAAGCGTGAAGTCGCTGGCTAACAGGTTCTACAGACTAAACTACGGGCATGCACCTACTGGAGTCTACCTAAAACGGTTCGGCCACCAAGAGGACGACAACTGCTGGTGGTGCGGCGGTGGCACAGGCAGGACTGCGGCCCAGACGTGGGAACACCTCTTCCGCCACTGCAGCCGGTGGAGAGACCAGCAACAGACACTCTGGAAGGCGGTGGGAAAAGCAACGGGCTGGAAAGCGGCCAGATGCAGACACCTGCAGATCTCTGAGCTGCTTTCTGTGGAAGAGTGCGACCAAGCGGTGATGGACGTCCTGGCGGCGACTGAAGTCGGGAAGTTTCCGCCCAAATGAAGGACGGTATGGAGCAGGCGCAGAGGCTGACTCAGGTGCGGGAAGCGGCGGCAGTGGGCGTATATCTTCTCTTCCCTTCTCTTTTCCTTTTTGTTCTGGTTTGGTCTATCTTTTAGTTTTTTTCATTTGTCAGCGGGGATGAAGGGTAGCGGGGGGGGAGCTCGGCCATCTAGCCGGCTCGCCCGGAGGCGGAGGGGATATTGGGTCCTGTCATACTCTAATTAGAGTGCATACAGTATGAATAAAACAAAAAAAAAAAAACAAATGTGTGAGCTTGCAAGCACACGGCTATCTTAGAACGAGAGAAATCAACATTTACAGATCCAATAGTTGACAATCAATAGGACGTTCAAGTTGCGGTGAAAATATTCAGTCACATCGATATGGATGCCGATATCGACAACTATATTGAGATGGAAAATTGTTGGCATGGGATTTGGCCCGATGGCTTGTGTGGTGTTCGGAGGCTTACAGCCGCCAACGGCCCCCATGGGCTGCCACTAGCCCCCATGCTGAGGAGGAGGTCTAGCCCCGGCAGTGATGCTCGGCATCGGTCTCCGGATGTGATACTCGGCTTCGCCAAGTACGCCCTCTTCTATCCCATATATCTATGCCTGTCTCTCTCTCTCTTTGCTCTTTAGACAATCACTTTTGTACGATAGTCAATTCAATATCTCTATTCGTACTCGATTGATCTCTACAAAAATTATGTCCGATACTCACATCCTCGAATTATGCCTCTCTTGTCGGTGATAGTTTATCGAGGGGCGGTTATACATATATTTCCACTCTCCGAAGCATCCCTCAAGGGGATGTTTGATCATGACCCACCAAAGACTCAGGTAGAAGAGCACTGATGGAAAGAGTTTTGTTGAGATCAATCGAGTACGAATAGAGATATTGAATTGACTATCGTACAAAAGTGATTGTCTGAAGAGCAAAGAGAGAGAAAGAGAGGCAAATATATATGGGATAGAAGAGGGCATACTCGGCGAAGCCGAGTATCACATCCGGAGCCCGATGCCGAGCATCACTGCCGGGGCTAGACCTACTCCTCGGCATGGGGGCTGGTGGCGGCCCGTGGGGGCTGCAAGCCTCGGGCCTCATGACTGCAGCCTTAGGCCGAACGCCACACAAGCCATCGGGCCAAATCCCGTGCCAACAAGTTTGCGCAACTGCTAGGCGCTCTCTATCATATACACGGAAGTCATCCCAGTGATGATAATATTTGCTTGAGTGTAATTGTAAGCTCAATATTACACAAGCATGATTTATTGTTGACTGACTGTGTACAGGCTCGTAAAATACTCATCGTGAGGGTTGAATGGGTATTCCGGCACAACTCCGTCGACCTCAAAGCTTTAAATTATATGGGGACCAACGATTATGCTCAACCGGGAATGAATAATGGACGTAGCTACGATGTATGGGCAATGGGATGTATAGGCTATGAAATTCTAGTGTGGTTGAAGCATGGGGCTGTGGGAGTGAGGCAGTTTCGAAACAACCGTCGGCATGTCGAAGGTGGACCGGTGAGAGTTAAGATGATAGTATATAATTTCCATTGTGGGGAAGATATCGATGATCTTCAGCCGGCGGTAAGGGATGTCCTTTTGGAAGCAAAAAACGACGGCGGGCTATTACGGGGAATCGCCGAACTTTTGGAGGATATGCTTACTTGTGAGCATTTGCATTCTCAGGAAGGAATGCAACCTCACGACACGGAAACGGGTCCTAAAAAATACCCAGCAGCGTTTGAAGCAGCAAATTGGTTTAGGAAGCTTCTTGGTCAAAGCCCACTGCCCTCAAATTCTGTACCTTAGAAGAACCATACTACGACCTCTCTCCATCACATGCGATATCGGTGTTGTGCAACTGCAAACCGAGTTTTCTATTGATTCTAGTGTTGACTAGGGATTTGGCCCGGTGGCTTCCCTAGTGTTCGGTGCTGGCGGGCTCGGGCATGAGGCCGGTGGCTTACGGCCCCCATTGGCCTCGCCTGCCCCCACCTGCCTCGCCTGCCCCCACCTGCCTCGCCTGCCCCATCGGCCTCGCCTGCCACCCATGGCGAGGAGGAGGGCTCGGCACTGGTACTCGGCATTAGGCTCCGGCTTTGGCAGTCTGCATTGAGTTTTCCTTCTCTCTCTTTCGTATATAAGTCCATAGTTTTCCTTCTCTTTGGATCGACAGACAATTCATCATCTTCTCTTCTTCTTCATCTTCTTCTCGTGTCAATACGAGCTACGATGGTTGGGTTGGATATGGTGCATGTTTCGTACTTTGGAGACTTCCTTAGTGTAGGCAGCGGACGGTGTCTTTCAAACAAATTATGTTATCCGTTGTTCCATTAAACCCACAAACCGGCAAATATAGCCTGCAGGCCCGACCTTCATTTAACTGCCGCCGCTAAGGCCGGCCAAGCCAGGCTAGTGCATTGCTTGGCTGGCTTGGCCGCTTAGGAACACAGGTTGGAGAGAGCGCTGTCAGGTGGAAGATGGTTTTAGAAGTCCTCTGAATCTCATAATAAGGCCGAACGTTTGTGAGGCCGAGACTGAATAGTATTGCTCGAAGTTATGAGAGTTTATTACATGTTGTACTGCCAGATGAGAAAGGCGATTAATTACCTTGTATGAATACATTACGCCCTGATGTGGAAGTTAAAGGATTGCATCACGCTGTGATTCGATGCAGCTTATTTAGTGGTTTAAACAGCGTGGTGGGTGCTCGGACTTCTGCTTCGCCGGAATATTTGTTATAGCGTCTCTGGTGTAACATAGTCGGATAGTTCAGATCGTTGAACATATAACACGATGCAGCGTATGTCAGTAGATTTGGTGAAACCAGATCGACTGAATGTACTAAGAACAGGAAGCAAACTGTTGGTACAAATTGCAATTGTTCTCAGTTATTCCGTAGAGTATAATGTATGTCTGGGAATCTTACCGGCCTCTGCGAGGTGTTTCGTTGTACCAGGTGTTGTGAAATATATATTCGCTACTACACACTCGAACTATATAACAGCCACCGCACTGGATGTTCACAATTGCTGTCAAGCAGTTTTGAAACGGGGTACCGATATTTTCAACCATCTCATCCATCCGGGATCAGTCAGGACGGGACGGGACGGCGAAACACCCTCTGTCTGAGGGCAGGAAGGAGAATGCATCTTGTTGAGTCAGGATGGGGCCAGACGGATAGGAAGGTCGGTGTCTCCAATTTTCGTTCTTGGTCGTTCCCGGTAGTACCCGGCAGATATCAATTGATGAGGTTCAGAAGTAGTAAGACGAGTTGAATCATACTAACCCCCAAATTTACCCTCACTATGTACTACAAATTCTATCGATTACTGTTTATGCAATCATCTCTAGACATATATAACATCTAAACGGTTGATCAATGATATAGGTAACTAAAGGTCGAAATAAAGTGTGGTCAGTGCGCACTCTACGGTGACTAGACCCGGTACGGTTGGTTCCGAATTCACGTGAGAAGATAAGTATGTTTTGTTTGTTTTATTCATACTGTATTCACTCTAATTAGAGTATGACAGAGCCTAGACACCCCCTCCGCCTCCGGGCGAGTCGGCTAGATGGCGGAGCTCCCACCTGCTACCCATCGTCCCCTTTGACAAAAGAAATCCAGCAGCCGCAGAAAAATCAAAAAGAACAAAAGAGACCCACGAAAAGAGAGACCACCCCCGAGCCACACACCCTTACTCCTGCCCGCGCTCCTCCTGCCCGCGCTCCTCCGCTTGCTTGGGCGGGAACTTCCCGACGTCAGTAGCTGCCAGGAAGTCCATCACCGCTTGATCGCATTTCTCCATGGAAAACAGCTCAGAAATCTGCACGTGTCGGCATATGCCCGCTTTCCAGCCTGTGGCCTTCCCCACCGCCTTCCAGAGCGCTTTTTGCTGGTCTTTCCATCGGCTGCAGTGACGGAATAGATGCTCTCGCGTCTGCACTGCTCCGCCTCCGCACCACCAGCACATATCGTCCTCTCGGTGTCTAAACCGCTTTACGTACGGTCCAGTTGGCGCATGTCCGCTCTTCAGCCTATTGAACCTCGCTGCCAGTGGCTTCACGCTTGTCATTGGGACGGGTCTCCGTAGATAAGTATGTTACGGAATGTTCATGACTTCTCGTGACACCCGAATATTTTAGCAAAGAGGAGTCGCCCAGGACACTCCATACGTGGGCAATACCCATGGGCTGACAGGGTCATTACACGAGTTTAGACTTCACGGGATCGTAACTGCCGTGCAGCTGTGGAAATAAGTTCTTCACGCTCTCCAACCCAAGTCTTCTATGTCGACTCTGAGGCATGACTGTGCAGCTCTTGGAAACAGTGCGAGCATGTCTACCGGTATATACTCATCCCCTGTTACTTATTACCTATGTTAAAGCTTGAAAGATGTTCTGGGATAAGAGGAGGATGAGTAGGTGGGGTTACTTGGAAGCGGTATTCCAGGAGAGGAGTGGAGGAGTTATTACCGGTAGGGGGGTGGGTCCTTGAGATAGCGGTTGAGATAGTGCAGTTCAGACGATAGCAGCATCCTGGAGATAGTACAGACACTTACCGGAGGTCCGGGGGCAGTACTTCGTAGACAGAGGCTAGTATAGTAAGGATGGTGGAGATAGTGCTCTTTGTGGTATCCCTAACTTGCTATAGTCTCGGACCGCTGCTAGCGCAGAGGCCAGCAGCAGTACGAGACTAAATTTGCCAGTAAGTAGTAAGCTAATAAGGTAAGTTAACGGCAGTAGTGAAGGTTTATGTAGTTGCATCGGGCGACTCTTGTATTCTACCCTACTCTAGATAGAGTGAAAGGAGTATGATTAAAGTAAACAAAAACGACTCCAGTATGTTTGTCAACTAAACATGAGCTACAACTGATCAAAACCCTAACCCATGCTTGAACTCGAGCAGTGGTGGCAGCTGTAGAACCTCCGGCCCACCTCGTGCTTCTCCGACTCGAAGTAGTATATGCAATGAACTGTATATGGACGCCACCCGCTAAGCGGTAGCCCACCTCGTGCCTCTTGCCTCCAGTAACTCAATATGGTTCATGCCAAGACTAACTTGAACTAGTTCGAACCTTAACACCGTCATCCAAACAGCCCTCTAGCCAGTGATCTTAAGGCGTCCGTCTCTCCATATCATATAAACTCTAATTACGAATGAATTTAGAATCCCATCACTATAGCTAACTTGACGTAGTACCCGCATTGTGTGAAGGCTCTTAAACATATCACAGTCGAGATTATCAGCGTTGGCCACCTAGGTAATATACCCCTGCAGAAAACGCCAACAACCAACACAGGAGCTAAGCGCCGCCTGAAGTAGTACAGCTCGCTTGTTTTCGACAAAGTCGGACAGAATTGGTTCGAGTTGCCTAATAAGGACGATGCTGGAACATTCTTGGTCAGCCCTATCCTTCAGCAGCAAGAGACTAGACGGGCATACATGAAACACGAAGAGATCAAAAGGAAGTGTGGGGTTGTGTTTAACTACTTCCGTGTTTTCATTTGAACATCTCCCCTTCCTCTTACACCTCGTTGCAGTCGGTATACACAATCAACAGCAGAATGGAGGGTCTCGCTGTCGCTGCGTCTGTGGCGGGCCTCGTTCAAGTTGCAGCAAAAGCTATCGATCTTATTTCCAACACGGCGGGAGCGACAAGTACGGCACGCAGCGTGCTTACCGAGGTTAATGGGCTCCAGGCGATTTTCCATCAGCTACAGGATTTCATATTAGATTCCCCCAAGTACAAGAGCGACCGGAAACTGATGATAAATGTTGAGCAATTGGTCACCACGCTTACGGGCTGCCTCTGCGCCTTCAACGATCTTGAAAAGGTGCTCCAAAACCTAAAAACCACCAATAACGTTGTCGGCCCCGCAGCCACTTTGTGGCGTAACACAAAATGGGCATTGGTTTATACAGATGTCAAACGGATTCTCGGCGATTTGCAGATGCATAAATCTTCACTCAATCTCATGATCACAATCATGACTTGGTATGCGTCCTCTTGATGGCATTCCATACTCGGCTAATGTATGGTACCAGCAAATCAACTCGACAGGCAGAGCGACATATGGAACAGTTGGCAGAATTCGTGCAGTCGGCTCTGGCATCAGATTCAAATCTCGCTGCCCGCATGGCAGTATTCAACTCCGACTCTGATAGTCAACTTGTCACATCCGAGACCGGATTAGATATATCCCGTAGTGAATTAAGTATATCCGAAAGCAGATTCGATAAGTCTGAAGGTACATTTTTTGATACGTCCTCGATTCATTCTGCATCTTCCGTATCAACCGTTACACATATCAAAAGCTTGCGCAGAATGGTATCTTATTCATTCGAACACACTTTGGCCAAAGCCCGGGTTTATCGAAAACTTGCCAGAAGTTCGACGACAAAATCCTGCATGACCATAGTTACCTCAAACACTGAATGGTCGCAGCTTAGCGGGCTGAGTCTGGGCCAGATCTCAAACATCTCAGTTATCTGCTTGCCAATACACTCCTACGAACTGCATAACAGTCACCTGTTTGACCACACACAAGCAAAGGCCAGTGACGGATCGACAGCACTACACAGTGCAGCCGCAGGTGGGCATGCCGCCACCGTCCAGCTTCTCATCAAGACCTTAGGTGCGAACAAAGATGCCCAAGACAACCTTGGGCGGACGGCACTGTACCACGCAGCTTCAAGCGGGAATGAGTCCATGGTGCGGGTTCTCATCGAACTCGGTGTCGACAAACAAGCGAAAGATAACAAAGGCTTGACAGCACTGCACAGCGCAGCCTCGAACGGAAATGATTCCATGATACGGGTACTTGTTAAACTTGGTGTTGAAATGGAGGCAGAGGACAACGATGGCTGTAAGGCACTTCACCACGCGGCGTTGAATGGGCATATTATCGCAGTTCAGAAGCTTGTAGGCCATTTCGGCGTCGAGCCGGAATCGAAAGATAACAATGGTTGGACGGCGCTACACTATGCAACCGCAAATGGCCATACCGCCATTGTCCGACTTCTCATCAAGACCTTAGGTACCAACAAAGACGCCCAAGACAATATTGGGCGGACGGCACTGTACCATGCGGCTTCAAGCGGGAATGAGTCCATGGTGCGGGTACTCATCGAACTCGGCGTCGAAAAAGAGGCGAAGGATAGCAAAGGGTTGACAGCATTACACTGCGCAGCTTCGAACGGAAATGATTCCATGGTGTGCGTACTTGTTGAACTCGGTGTTGACATGGAGGCTAAGGATAACGACGGCTGTGCGGCACTCCATCACGCCACATTGAATGGGCATATTATCACAGTTCAGAAACTTGTAGGCCATTTCGGTGTCGAGTCGGAATCTAAAGATAACAATGGATGGACGGCACTACACTATGCTGCAACCAAAGGAAGCAGTGCCATGATCCGGCTGCTCATCGAGCTCGGCCTCGACAAGGAGTCCAAGGCCATCAACGGGGGCACATCACTTCACCATGCAGCATCCTGCGGGCAGGATGCTATTGTTTGGCTACTTATTACGACACACAGAGTTAATAAGGAATCCGTGGATAATAACGGGTGGACGGCGCTTCACTGCGCGGCGATTCAAGGGCACAATGCCACAGTGGAGATGCTTGTGGACAAGCTTGATTTTGAGGCCAGAGACAATAACGGGATGACAGCGTTACACCACGCGGCTTCAACTTCGTGCGATACCACAGTACGATTCCTGGTCGATTACGGAGTCGACATAGAGGCCAAGGACAACCATGGGGCGACTGCACTACACCACGCGGCTTCGAAAGGGCACAGCTCTACAGTGAAGCTGCTCGTTGAGCTCGGAGCCCTGATGGAGGTTAGGCGGGACCGCTCAAAGCGAGACACCCTTGTTCTCGGCATTGTAAACGACGCCAGGACTTGATGACAGGCGAGAGGTTGAGTTCGAAAGAGGAAGGGAGCCATTAAGGTGGGAGGTGCGGGGTATTGATTAAGTTGCCAGGAATTGTGTGTATGCACTCTGATAAGGGATGAATGATTATTGGTAGCGAGGTTGCTCTGCATATGCAATGGATGTCGTATGACTCACGCCAGGAATAGATTTATGTACAGGACAGAAAGGGAGACTTTTCAACGCTACAAGTGTGAGCACCTAGCCTTTACGGATTGGAACGCCGCCGGTGGCTATACTTATAGATAGGATTATAGCAGCAAACCGAGTGATTATTCTTTGCAGCTACTATATACTGTACCGGTTGGAACACGCCCTTGACATAACTCGATTTTTTATTAGTTCAAGAGGTGTCTAACTGATATTTTATCAAGTACGGTGATGCCGTGACAAATTCGGGAAAGGTACAGCAGACATGAGTGACATAGAATGGGAAACGTGCAACCTTGGCTGGAGTAAAATAGGGTTAAATAGAACATTACCGTATATGAGGACTATAGATAACTCCACAATTCATCAAGAATTGCTGTAAAATCGAGCCCTCCTGACATATTTTACCCTTTAATACAGTTACCGCTGACCTCTAGCCTTGTAAGTACAAAGCCTGCGTGACACTTCCTATTGTATAATATAGTCAAGTACGTACACCCTGAGACAGTAGATGTACTAGCCTTATTGACCTATGCAGTAATCTAATTACCGAAGTGTGACATGTTGAAATGTTTTTCGAAGTGATTACAGTTACTGATCAAAGTGATATTGGCACTCCCCACCGAAATCAACCGAAAACACCACTTTAGCAGTAGCTCCCCTACCACAACCATGCTCTAGAGGTCATAAGAAATTCATCAGGGCTCTTGTATATTTTAAAAGTACATGCCTAGTCTTGGAGAAATATACTGTGTAGTAGTACCAGAAAGGGCACCAAAATCTTTTGGTCATGATTGATCACTCACTTTCACTCAATTAGTATCTGTTAGATTTGTAGATGATTGTTCTCATTCATAGGCGCCTTCTATCTATGCCTTTATACATGTACATGAAGCTACTCCTTTGTACGCATGCATGCGCACTCAATCTCATGCCTTATGATCTATCTTCAGCTTGTATGCCCTATGCAATTCAGCTCCTCCTGAGCTCTCATCTCATCGTGATCCTCCAATCTACTAATACGAGATTACGGTCAGTTCTATTTTTAACACTTCCCCCTCTTGCTGTACTTGGTGCAGCAAGATCATATCTGCTTAATCTGGAGTGTGCTAGCGTAGATTCATACTGAGGGAGAGTTTTTGGTGAGCGGTGATTGGCAGCGGCTTTGTCATGATGTCAGCGAGGTTGTCCTCACTTCTGACATGTGTGAAGTCTAGGATCCCTCGTTCTTGGAGGTCGCAGGAGTTCTTGTACCGTATATTGATGTGCTTCGTTCTTGCCTTAGATGCTCTGTTGGTGATGTTTTTAAGGGCTCCTGTGCTGTCGGAATATCTGGCAGTGGGGCCTTGCGGTTGTGATCCGGTGACGTCTTTCTGTAACTGGATGAGCCATTGGGCTTTGCGGGCGGCTTTGGAACATGCTACATATTCGGCCTCCGTGGTTGATCGTGCCACGATCTCTTGCTTTATTGATTGCCAGGAGATCAGGCCATTAGTCATGAACACATATCCTCCTTGCAATTTCTGATCTTGGCTGTCTTGAGCCCAATCTGAGTCGGTATAACCGTGGAGTTCGGTGGTGCTTGAGGAGGAGTATCGGAGTCGTGTAGTTCCAGTTTTCTTGAGATATCGGAGTGCTGGCTTGGCTGTGGCCATATGCCTTGCTCAGGGTTCGGCGCTGTATCTGCTGAGGGCGGCGATGGTATGTGCTAGGTCTGGGCGAGTTCCGAGGGCAGCGTAAATTAGAGATCCAACGATGGATTGGTAGAGAGCGGTGTCGGCATAGCCTTCGTCTTCTTCGTACTCATAAAGTCTAACGTTTGGGTTCATGGGTGTGGATATTCCATTCACCTCGTGCATGTCGAAGCGTCTTAATATCATCTCGATATAGGCTTGCTGGCTGAGGGTAATGCCGTCCTCGTCGCGGTCGATCTCGAGGCCTAAAAACTTGGTTGCCGGGCCGAGGTCACTCATTTTGTACTTGTCTTTTAGAGCTTTCTTGCCTTCTTCGCCAGCACTGTCGTCTGTATGGAAGATGAGGATGTCATCAACATAATGGAGGAGAAGGACGTCGCGGCGGACATTCAGGTTTGGGTCAGCATTCGACTGTCTGAAATCGAGACAGAGGAGAAAGCTGTTCATATCTTCATGCCATAGCCTTGGGGTTTGTATGAGGCCATAAAGTGCCTTATTCAGTCTGACACAAGCATTTCTGGAAGCAGCCGGATCTAGCCAGTCGATGCCTGTTGGTAGTTCCATGTGGACTTCGCTATCAATCTTTGGATTCAGGAAGGCTGTGACTACATCCAAGTGGTGGATTTTCCAATCAAGTTTGGCGGCCAGGCTGAGTAGGTATCCGAGCGTGGTAAGCTTCCCAACTGGGGCATACGTTTCCTCGAAGTCTATTCCCTTGACATGCTCGTATCCTTTGATCACTAAGCATGCTTTATAGCGTTTGGAGTTGTCTCTGTTCCGCTTTATCTTATAAACCCATATGCACCCTATTGGATTCAGCTCAGCGGCTCGTATGGGGTTGACAAGAGTGAAGGTCTCATTGGTCATGATGGAGTTGTACTCTTCTTCCATTGCTTTCTTGCAGAACTGCTTCTGTGAGCCAGACATGGCTTCCTCGTATGTCACAGGGTCATCTTCTTGGATGTTTTGAGCGGCTAAGTTGGCGCTTTCATCAAGAACCTGAGCTCTTTTGCTTCTCGTCATCCGGCGCGATGGTTGCTGCTCGGTAAGCTTTGAGAACCCTTCCTGCTTCACGGCTTCTCTTGTGGAGGTATTCGGCTGTTTTGGCTGCTCGGGAGGTTGCTACTCAGGGTATGCTTCTTCCTGGCGTATATTCTTGGACCGGCACTCTGTGTGCACACTTGGATCGATATCGCTTCCGCTGCTTTGGGGGGCATCACTTCCGCTTCTTTGGCAGGCTTCAGTGCTAATTTCACTGGTGTCGTCTTCTTCGGTGTATTCGACTTGTGTCGGTTCTCCTTCTGGTAGTCCGAATGGGTCTTCGGTTTCTTCTTTTTCATTCGGTGCCATTGAACAGGACATGTGTGCATTCCTTTCTTCGTCAAAGACAGCATCAGACCATTGTACTACTTTCTGATGGTGAAAGTTGTAGACCCTGCAGAGTGTAGTTGAATCGTGGACATAGCCGACCATCATTGCCAGTTTGGATCTAGTCCCTATCTTGGAATCTATTCTTTGCTCCTTTGGTATTCTCTTGTAGACATAACACCCAAAGCGGCGTAGGTGGTGTAGCGAGGCTTTGAAATCGATGGGTTTGCCGTTTTCGTCCTTTTCTGGTTTACCATACCTGTTTCGCACTTCGTAGGGAGTTTTGCCGTTTAGGGCTGCACTTGGAGTTCTCTGACGGAGATAGCTAGCCGTGTTGACTGCTTTCCCCCAAAACTGTATCGGTGCTTGGGACTCGATCATGAGAGCACGTGCCTTTTCCGTGATTGTCTCTATCATTCGTTCGGAGACACCATTCTTGTGCTGGGTGTAGGGCGGCAATGGTTCGAAGCTAATACCTTCAGTTTGCAAGATGGCTCGAAAGAGGTTGTTAACATATTGTCCTCGTCCATTGTCGCACCGGAAACGCCTTAACTTGTAGCGAAGTGCTTTCATCCTTGCGTCGAATGCTTGGAATACTGCTGTGCAAGTTTCTGTCTGTTTATTGGGTAGGAAGTAGACGGTAGTCGATCGGGAGTAGTCATCAATAAAGATCATATTGTAGCGGGCACCTCCCTTCATGGGGTGTTTGAATGGTCCGCAGAGGTCTGAGTGGACAAGCTCGAAGGGTTTAGATGTTTTCTTGACTGGGATTCGAATCATTTTTCGTTAATTCTTGGCTAATATGCAGACGTCCCAAAGGGAGTTGTCGTGGGTGTAGCCCTGGATCAGATATTTCGTGCAGGCATGGTTTAGGTGTGCAAGGCGTTTATGCCACATGGCTGATTCTGAGATTGACAGAGACCTCGTGGGTACTTTGATTTTTGGGGTAGTCTGATCGGGTCCGGAGTGTCTGTCCGGGGCAGAGGAGGAGGCCAGAGACGCGGTGGCGATCGTGAAACCTACTTCCGTTGTGTTGTTTATTGTATATATGCCTCCGGTGTGGTTGGCATCAAATTTCAGTGGAAGGTTTTTTATACTGCATTGGCCATTACTGAATATGGTTGTGAAGCCATCGTCATCTAGCTGCGAAATTGAGAGTAGTGACATTCGAAATGTAGGGGTATGGAGAGCATTTGCGCAGTATCCTTGGAACACTGTTATCCTGCCATGATAGTAGGCCATCACGACTGTTTCATCTCCGAGTTTTAAAGGGATCAGCCTTGCTAGCCTCACGTATATCAGGAAACTGCTCCGGTTGTTGCACATGTGATGAGATGCCCCCGAGTCAATGACCCATGATACCTTGGTAGTCGTGCTGGCTGCTAGTGCATGGGGTTGTTCAGATAGTCAGAACAGATCTTGGTCTCCCGCGGTAGCAGTGTTGGCTTCAGTGGTTGTTTCAGGCTCTCGTTTCTTCTTCATCATCTTTTCGGCTCATTTCTCGTTGTGGCAGTCATTCTCGAAGTGGCCGGGTAGTCCACAATACTAGCAGGCTTCCTTGTCGTTGTCGTTGTCGTTTCGTTTGCGCTTACGGCAGTCCTTTGTTGAATGGTTGGTTATTTTGCAGTTGGTGCAGTAAGTTCTGTTGCGGCTGAGGTCGTCGTTGGATCGTTTCCTCCCATGGCCTCCATTCTGGGTGTGCAGAGCCGTTCTGGAGGTCGTAGCGGAGTTTGTGTCTACGGCGGTGGTACCTGTGGTGGCTGCCTTAATTGCGCGTGCGGATTCGTTTCGTCAGAAATAGTCTAAGATATTATGGAGGGAATCCTTGGAGCTATGAGCGATCTCCATTGTAGTGTTGAATCCGTCGGGTAGAGTGGTATATATTTTAGTCTTAAAGACTTCTTCAAGGATGGCGTTTGGTGTGCTTTCTAGCTGGGTGCGGTAGCTCAGCAGGCGAGTGAAGTATCGGTCTATGGGTTCGCTTGCGATTGGTTAGTTGTTCTGGAATTTCATCATAACTTCAGTGCGCCAGATTTGTGAGCGCATGGTTTTGAAATGAGTCTTGAGTGTATCCCATATGGTCTGGGGATATCGGATGCCTTTAATGTATGGCCTGACTTCGTCGGAGCATGGGAGGGTTATTAGGGACACAGCCTTGGAGCTACGTTTTCGGAAATCAGTGCGGGGTGCGACTGCGCTCTGGGTGTTGCCAGCAGGTGCTTCTTTGGTACCATTGACAATATGCCAGACGTCGGCAGAGTTCAGGAAAATCTCGAAGGTCTCTGTTGATTGGTCATAGTTTTTGCGTGCGAGCATGACGGCTGGGCCATAGTTCATCTGGTAGCGTTCTGAGTCGGTAGACTTTGCGGATGAAGATCTGGGGGTATTGGTGTTGGTCTTGGGCATCATTTGAGGTGAGTTCGTGAGGTTCTTGGATTAGGTGCGGCTCGGCAGTAAGGTGCGGCTCTGTAGGAAGGTGCGGCTCTGAATTCGAAGTAATTGCTTTTCTGACGATAGATGGAGACGATAGAGAAGAGGATATTTTTTAGCGACAGAGCCGGGCTCATACCCTGTTAGATTTGTAGATCATTGTTCTCATTCATAGGCGCCTTCTATCTATGCCTTTATACATGTACATGAAGCTACTCCTTTGTACGCATGCATGCGCACTTATTCTCATGGTTTATGATCTATCTTCAGCTTGTATGCCCTATGTTCTAGTCAGTTCACGGAGGATGTCAGTCCGCGGAGTGACTAGTCAACCCGCGGAGTAACTGGGCTCCATGAACTGACCGGTCACTTCATGGAGTCTACCACAACTCCGTGAACTGACCAGTCACTTCGTGGAGCCATGGCGGCACTGAGAAAAATGACAAAAGCTTGGTCTAATTAAGTCTGCGAGTATTTGTCCAATCACCAAGAGATGTATATATGTAACATGTACAATACATCGCACTTTCAATTCCCGGTCTTTGATTTACGATATCTTTAAAATTGATAGAGCAGCTTTAAAAATACACTCAAAAATCGCCGAAAATCGATGTTTTTCCACAACCATTCTATCAATATTAGAGATATAATAAATTGGAGACCAGGAAGCAAAAGAGCAATGAATTGTGCATATTTCATGTATACATATATTTGCGATCAGAGTAAGTGTCCATTGTGTTTGAGCATAATTAACACTGGTCAGTTCACGGATCCGTGATCTGACCGGTTCATTCACGGAAGGTGGGACTCCGTGAATTGACCGGTTGCTCCACGGACTGACATTCTCCGTGAACTGACTAGAACACCCTATGCAATTCAGCTCCTCCTGATCTCTCATCTCATCGTGATCCTCCAATCTACTAATACGAGATTACGGTCATCTCTATTTTTAACAGTATCAGGACTAACCCTTTTAGGATATTCCGCATTGCCATCACAAATTCCATTAGAACCCCACCAGTTCTTGAATGAAAATTCTAAAACTTTGGAAATTGCATCACATGGTCTGTGGTAAGAGATATCGATGCCGGGTTTATTAGAAAGTTTTATATGGTGGTTAAGTAGATAACCCCAGAAGGCAAAATGTTTGAGTCTCTTTGAGTCAATAGTACAGATTGTGATCAAAGGAAAATACACTTTGACTATGATAAAGAAAGCATACCTTCTCTACCGCTTGTCAATTGCTACAGAATTCGCAACGATGCAAATGGCTCCGGATATCGCCTTCACCAACACTTTTGAACTGTGACAGCATTATCTGATATCAACGTTACAACTACCAAATGTTCTCATTTTACATTCTACAACCTGAAACTGCTAGCGCCTAACTGCAAGAATTGTCAGCAAAAGACGTGTTATGCCATAAATGTCAACCAAACGCAAGTTAACCTACCTCATCGCCCCTAATGATCATATCTTGCCTTAATTTGATCAAAATTGCCACCAAAACAAATCTTACACATCTGCCTCGGTGCTCCCGCCAGCCAGATCGCACTATAAGACCTCCTCCCACACCCTCCTAAACACTCCCCCTCTTGTAACCACTTCCCTTTATTCCCCTGGGCATTCCGCAGTCTCGGGATTTTATTCGTCCATGGCTCTCTAGCCCTCAAACAGCACTCACATAGCCGTGTGTGTCCCTCACGCTTCTCTTCCAGCCTCATTTTCGGCGAGTCCTGCTGTTCGATCACCTCTCGGGCAGAAACTTCATACCACGGCTCAGGTCGATACGCAATTGTCTGGTGAGTATGAAAAACCTCAATCAGAACCTTCCGTCGTCCGTCCGGTCCGAGCACTGCAAGGTCTGCTCTTCCCCATTTCGTTCCAGGATCAGTATACTCCTCGACCACTGTATCTCCATGTGACAGCTTCAACCGGTCCCCAAAATACTCGCCGTCACTACCATGGCAGTACGGCGGTCTATCTGAAGACTGTAACGTACACGTGTACTCGATCGAGAGACTGTGTCGGCGTGACTCGAGATAGCTCTTCAGCAGCTGCTTTGCGTAGATATGTTCGGCGGATTCTCCCGGTTGGCCGTTGGAGGAGTAGAAGTTGCAGTTTGAAGAGGCATGGTGCGCAAAATGTGGTCGCCTCACTTTCCCGGAGCGGAGAGTTACTGGCGAGTTACAGACTGGGCAGATGTGGGCGTGCGAGGGGTTGGCGGCGAAGGGACGCGTTAATCTGGCTGGGTTGATTGACGTGTCGAGGGCCGAAAAGAAGGAGGAGCGGTGGGCTTCGGAGGTGGCGGTCTCGGTAGCGGCTGCGGCGAGGTTGGTGTTTGTGTTGGTATTGGCGGCAGCTGTGAGTTCGTCCTGCTTTATAATCTGTAGCATCGCTGCTGTCTCGTCGGCATCTAGAGGGAATTCATCGGAGCTCTCATCCTCTCCATCTTCGTGTATATCCGCGTGCGGAGAAAGAAAATCGGTAGTAATGATGGGAAGTGTCCCGGCTTGTGACATGCTGATGGTGATAGTGAGTATGATGATGGCTATCCAGGAGGTGTTCGTGACAACACGCAACCTTTATCCTGACCGCGTTGCGATTACGACGCGTCGAAGTCCGCATGTGCTGGCATGCATCACTATATTAATATATAAATGGCAAGTGCGGGGTCATATTCCTTGAGTGTGACAAGGCGGTAAAACAACCAATTCATATGCAGGTACCGTTCACTTTCCCAATGTGCTACCGGTTGAGTCAAGTCTCCTGCTCAAAACACTTCGATATCAGAACCACAAATCACCTCACATATTTTCGCATGCGAGTGCAACGAGTCAAATTGACTCACACTCACATCACCACGTCTGTTCTGACCTTTTCGATGCGTTTCATGTCCTCCCACTGCTCATAGCCCACTACCGAGACTATTGGAGCTGTATATACTCCATCACAAAGCGAACTAAACCTTTCATTCTTCCATCATCCTGAGCAAAGCACAGTGTTCTCAACCGTCCATCCAGACTAAGGGTTTTCTGGGCTCAGCACTGCCGCCTGGGCGGGTGCACTTTGTGTTGACGTGGGGCGTCCTGGTAAAAGCTAGAATCCCTGAGGCCTGTTAGAGGGCTCCAACAGATGATACTAGTGTGCATAATTCCAGTCGACAAGCAGGGTATATCCTATACCGGAGCTTGCCGAGCAGGTTACTAAACCTAAAAGAGGAGGTACTTTAAGAACGGAGATTCTTTACCATTTATTTCGCACCATCTGATCCGGTCAGCATGCTTCTAGTAGCTGTCTCCACACTGTTGTTTGCTCTACCTACACGTGTGTCTTTGGATGAGTATAAGTAACTTATTTTCATATCGCTGAAATATCGTTACGCTTAGAACTTTGTGCGTGAAGAGTGCAAGGCCCTGCATTGTTGCAGAGCTCAACTTAGGATCCTTTAGGAAAAGCAGGCGGACATTTTCAGCCCAGAAAGTTGTTGTTCGGGATCGGGCATGGCTCTACCCTAACGGGATGGACGGCGGAGAACCTGGCATTGTACAATCCCGATGATCTGGTAAACTTGAAATACATTTGCGATTGGGGGGATATGGAAAATCATATGATTGAGTGTACTCAGGATATATGCTGGGGGAATTCGGAACGGTGTAGAATGTGTTAGGGCATAACGTTCTCCGTCACCGAAATCATAGTGTGTATCTTTAGCTCACGTGATCATGTAGGAAATTATCAGTGTTGAGGTCAATACACTCCTGTGGCATGACGGTAATTCTTGGAGATACGCATTGCACTTCTGTCGTTGGATTATTACGATTATTGTGCTAAGGTCAAAGACTTTGGCTTCAGATTAAAATTTCCCTGTCTCAAGATAACCGGTTCTATAGTGTAATGGTTAGCACTTCGGATTCTGATTCCGGCAATCCCGGTTCGACTCCGGGTAGGACCTGGTCTACGCGAGTTCTCAGCTGTCCCCGAAGGGACAGCTGGGGACAGCGTAGCCTCCAATTTTAGAATTATTGTTTTTACTCTGTACGCAATTGTCAACATTCAACGCCAACTGCAACCCGAACCTCCGATTCCTAGCTGTCGGTAAGAATTACTAGGACAGCATGTGTTGGTCTTAATTTGTTCGCGCAATTCTAATTAATGGAAGAGACTCCAGCGAACAGCAAATTAAAATCAGATGACTATGGGAATTCATTGGCAAGAGAAGTAATATATTACACATTGGTTGAGAAATAGTAAATGGCATGATCGCGATAAGGCGTGCTTGCAAACAAAAAGATATATTGATGACAACAAGGTACACGACCCAATACTGGGCACCAGGTGTATAATAGCCTACCATTTGTCTGGTGAAGAACAGATTTGCAAGGTTTGTACCGAAACGTATGCGGACGTACGGGAATGAAAGACGACTACCAAAAGGCCGACGAGAGCTATCCAAGTAGACTGGGAGAGTGTGGCTGCTACCAATTGTGCCCTAACTTATTGTCTCCATATAGAACTCGTCATATTCATATTGGGCAGAAAATCTTTTGCATCGACAGAGGTAAGAGCAATACTGCATTAGTTTGGAATTCCACACTTGAGTACTTAATTATCATTGCAGGTTAGGCAATTGAAAGCTCACTGAGCAACGATTAGCTTAAATTATCACGTGTCCTACGCCTTTATACTATTACTATGAGCCGTCTTGGTTTTCATATCTGTGAAGGCATGTCATGTTACTTATATTAGTCTCAATTGTTCTCATCCAAATGCGACGTCTCGGACGTACATTAAGTATGAATACCATCTTAAGGCATATATCTGAAGGATATCTCCTTTGTTCGACGGAACTCACATCAAACTTTAAATATTTGAATAGTCGCTTATATGAATACCCTGCCCGAGATATACAACCCCTGAATATGAAGATATAAGGCCTGTAGATACATGGACAACCAGGCTTAAACTGTATATATGCGAGTTTTGCGAGCGTATAGCTTATTTAGGTCCCATTCAAGTTCCATTCGTGTAGTTAGTAATTTATAAATTCCAAGTAGAACATTTTCTCGCCCCATTCGTCTTTTTGCCGCACTAAATTTGTGTTTCGCTCTCTATCCGTTTAGACTCCAGTAATTCCTGCCTCATAACCCGCTCTCCAATTCTGGGCGTCATAATTATATCCGTCTTAGAAAACACAATTTGCATTCTACTATTAAGCCATCTATTCAAAGCGTGGTCGCAACGTAACTTCTCCGATATTCTACCGTGCCTCAACGCCTTCATGGCTGTGTTCTTAAGCGGCACGGCTTTCGGTTATCTGCAACCCGGTGTTGTACGGTGTCCGGTGTCCTGAATCTCTCTATTGACCTAAAACTCACTGACTCTCGCTAAGTCTAATTGACACGTACACAAGAACTAAAGTGCATGCGGCTCCGCCGCGCTCAACCCTAAACCAGCTCACGTGATGACCGCACTCAAATCCGTCCCCACACCCGGCCGGACCCGGCCATGGTTTTGGAGGCCTTCTATAACGCAGGCTGGCCAGGGTGAAGGTTTTCAAGCACAGGCTGGGGCTTGGATATCTATATACCAGCTTACATGTTCTTCTGTTCAGAAAGTAAGTATTACGATGCATTATCGCAGAAGTTATATCCCAGCTACAGATGTCAATATAAGGCTGCCGCTAGCTGTCCCCTGCAGCTCTTACCGCTAGTCCATAATAACCACAATTACGTCATCTCCCCCGAACGTGAGCTACTATGTCCACTTAAAAGGGTAAGGTGTAGACTCGGGGTTGGCCGGATGGCTTCCTTAGCATCCGAAGCTAGAGGATACGCAAGCCGAAGGCTCTCGGGTATGATGCGGCCCCCGCCGGATGCCACCAGGCCCCGTGCCGAAGAGGAGGTTTAGCCTCGGTGGAGTAGTGATACTCACCATCCTCGAGTATAGTGCTTCTATTCTTTCTCTCTATATAAGCCTGACATTTCTCTCTCTTTGTACGGCAGACAATCCAACATCTTCATTCTCTTTTGATTGCTCTCAACAAAAGGTATCGCAAGGACCCTCAACTTCCGTCGACCAAATCGGTGCAGTGATATCTCAGATGATCTAGCGCACAGGAAACTCCATGAGGCACATATCTCAGCCCGTACCTGCATAAAAGATTTATGTTATGATACAACGTACTTAAGCACTGTATCGGGCTCATACTTAGGACATACACAAATCAGACGGAGTACAATTTGAAGAAATTTTCATTCTATGATCGTGATCAAGGGAGGTAAAATTCAGTCCCTTGTTACCCTTAGGTATAGGACGAGGTCTAGGGCGGTCTCTGGGAGTCGACCGAACAACCTTACATGATACTGTAATAACTCACTTGAGAGGTACACCGTTCAACGGTTAGCGCCAGCATTATCACCAGTTATAGTAATTCGGAAATTAAAACTATTGTCTAGGTGTTGCCAAGCGCTATTTCAAGTATACTACCTACCATATACAGTAATTAATACATGCTAACTATATTAAGCGTTATAGGTTAGTGATGCAATACGGTATGTCACGATTGCTACTTAATACTCCCATTGTTAAATCGATGATTGTCTGTCGATCGCAGCGACGAGGCTGTATATCAACGGTAGCTTCTATAAGCATATGTACGCACTCATTTATCTATATCCAGCCGTATCATATAAGCCTATATCCAAAAGCCCGTATATGTGACAAAGGATGATGATCTAGTCATATTTGCAACTGCCTTTGTTACAATATGGAAGTTGGGGAGAACCGTGTGCGTGTATTCTATGGTACAGAGAAGAGAGAAGGAGAAAGGCTCGAGATATATGGACGAGACGTCAGCCCCTGCAGCAACACCGTGTATCAGACCTGTAACATGTCTCCGGCACAAGTATACCTGTAACAGCCTTGTAAACAGCCGCCCTGAGTGATCGTTTGTGGTTCGTCTCCACGACGTTAGTCAGTTTACGCTGGGATCTGCGAAGGGTATAAAGAGATGCGGAAATGTGAAAATAAAATGAGGGGCAACGCGTTGTCCGAGACCGCTCGCGATACGGCCCCGGTCACACGCGTTGAGAGGTCCTACCCGGAGTCGAACCGGGATTACCGGAATCAGAATCCGAAGTGCTAACCATTACACTATAGAACCAGAAATTCTAACATAAATGAAACATGGAATTTACAGATGTTTTTAGTTACTAAATTGAAACTAGGCTGCAACGGCGCATTATCCAAATATATAGATAGAGGGCCCGTCTCTTTTCTGGAAAAATAGGACGAAAACTATGTCTTGGTCTCCTAAGTTATTCAAGCTGTCCGCCATAAATAGCGTGGTACAAAACGACATGAACAATAGTACTGAATCACTCGGGATGATGCTATCGGAGGCGTTCAAAGCCGTAGTGGCTAGGTTCTGATGCCGAGACGTCGAAACCCATCTTCGCGGCCCCATTTCTTGTCCTGTATATAAATCTCTTTCTAACCCAAGGACGGTGAGTCAAAAGATAAGCACATGCATGCTAGCGTTGACGACTTGCAGCATCGTTGCCAATAATCGCTCCTTCCCAAGCACACCTCTTATCGGAGAGCCTACACGCGATCACTGTCGCATGATTGGCAACTTCAACCCATACTTCGCACCGCCCACTTTAAGAGCGCCCTGCGCCCTCCTCCTCTACTGAACCGCCAATTTTTATCCAATTCACCCCTACGACGATTTTATATCTCTAGAAAAATACCTCCTTCATCATTATCAAGCCACCTTTCTCATCATTCGCATCCTGCGTCTGTTCCTTGTGATACCACCATTGATCGCCGCAGCCGATCTTGCCGACCGAGTTCTAATAATTCTTGCGTTACAAAGCAACACCCCACCAGTTGGGTAAACTCGACGCTCCCGGTCATAGACAACGCAAAGATTCGATTCTTGCTTGGTACTCTACCCCTCGTTATTTATTATTCCCACTTTGGCTTCCGCATGTCTTCTTGGGCGGCGTTTTTGGTTGGTGAAAATAGGATGCGGATTCTTAACTGATTGGGCTTGACAGATAACTCTGCCCCTTCAAGATGGCTACAACTACCCTCACAACTACTACTACGGATACTCTCCCCGAATCCTCGCCGGATACCGCTACGTTGCGTCTCGGTGTTCCCGCCACAGCTTCTGAAGGTGCCACAGCTGTCGAAGAGCCCGGTGTGGCTGAGGAACCCGCTATAGCTGTAGAACCCATCGCAAGTGAGGTCGTGGGACAATCTGCAATTCTGCCAGGAACAGTTGAAGATCTGAATCAGAGGGTGGCAGACTTGGAGAAGAAGTTTGAGGCACAGGGAAGACTGTTGGAGGTACATAAGCAGAAGTTAAAGGACCAAGAACGCATCAACAAAGATCTCCGACGACATTTGCTTAATTCACATACCAAGACCGTTACTGAAGCTTTCCTTGGACTGTTTAACTACCACGGAACGCACCGGAAGCAATTCGTCGACAGTGTTCAACTCCCGCCATGGGTCAAGGTTTGGATGGACAAACAAGGGCTTAAGGAAGAAGTGATGATGCGCTTGGAAGAGCGTCCTGACAATACTACCCATCAAACTGACGGCCGTGAGGCTCTCCGAGCTGTTACAGGTGCTTGGAAGGAAGATGATGATAATATGCCGGACGACTCATATCGCAGGCTTGTTACGATGATCCTGGTTTTGCACATGGCGCAAACGGATGAAGATTTCTCTCCGAAGTTAGGGCCAAAGGATAAAAACTATTTCGCCCAGATCTTTAATGATGAGGAGGAGCTCGAGAAAATATTCCAAAGGGTCTTGGACGCAGAAGAGTTTAACATCATCGCCCTCAGGCCTAAGAAAGCTGGTGTTGGAGCTGCGCTTCGGAAGGGGAAAGACAAGGTGTTGGAGAAAGTCCACGACATTATCGAACGTCGACATTCGTAAGAGGGGTGGTGGTAAGATCCATTAGTTTGAGGTGTGGTTTTTATGTCGATGGAACGAGGTTTAGTTTGTGGCAGTTTGAACCGAGAAGGTCTCTAATGGATGGGGTTAGACAAATGTCGTGAAGGTCCGCGGAGGTGTTGGCTTTTCAGAGGAGACCGAAGGTAAATCGGCGGTCTCCGCACACGTTTCTGATATGTTTTCAATGTTGGCTTTCTATGAAGTAATGTCAAATTACAATAAACACAGCAGCTCAAGATCCCTCTGATTCATTCGGCACATACCCCTTCATCCTACCCAATCTTACCGTCGAGCAATCTCCGACGAGGTACCTGATAAAGCCGCCCGATGTGTGCACGGCTCTGTATACAGTTGCATATATACCCGCATCGTGAGTCTCAGCCTCCGTTTGTGTTGAGAGCAAAGAGAAAGAACGAAGACACTCAATTGTCTATCGATCTAAAGAGAGAGAAAATGGCAGACTTATATACAGAGAAAAGACCATACGCGGCGAAGCCGAGTATCACATCCGTGGCCCAAAGCCGACTACCAGTGCCGGGGCTTGGCATCCTCCTCGGCATGCGGGCAGGCGAGGCTGATGGGGGCCGCAAACCACCTGCCTCATCCCCAGTCCACCAGCACCCAGCACTAGGGAAACCACCGGGCCAAACTCTTAGTCAACAGTTTGATGGCTTTTATGAAGATGGAGGCTTGTATGAGGATATGCATGGTCTGCATCAGGTTCAGGGAGCCTGTACTCGGAGGGTGCCAAAAGTCGGGCGCGCCCCATAAAATGCGGAAATTCTACACTTCCACCACAACAATAGAGAGAAATTTCGAAAGAGAGGGGAGTGATAATTGGTCATCAGAAATGCTTCTATGAAGTTTTCTCGGAAAAATATTTATCATGTAGGGAATGATGAGGATCTTGGCATTTCTTGTTGTATGGGGGGCAAAAGTCGGGCGCTCTTTTGCCCTGTGTCACCGCGTCCGAAATACCCAAGTACCCAAGTACATATACGGGCCTTGGGCCCTCGAGAGATCATTCAATCAAGAAGTCATCAAGCATCCAAAAGTAACATATTCGCCACAATATTGCCACAAGTGATCGCATATGATGATTTACGTGTAGAGTATAGGTGGGACCGCCATGCCTCCGATCACAGGTATTGCATATACAGGTCTCTGCCGGAGACGGAGGTGTCTTGGCCGGAGGCGGAGATGTCTTGTATGGTCGGAGACGGAGATGTCTTGTATGGCCGGAGACGGAGATGTCTTGTATGGCCGGAGATGACTGTTGACTCTGGTACGGGCTGATGGCATTCAGCCGTACTTGCACTCTCATATATATTGGCCTTTGTGGCCCTCGTAGATAGAATACACAATCAAGCTTCTCTATCATCACTATTTCAACAACAGGCATCTCTAAGGTTGCGGTTTCTGGCAACGAAACCAATTCCTGCATCACTAACCTCTAGTACACAACGGCTACCATTACCTCATATCCTCCTAAGTGGGGACCTTCTAACCTGCTATACTTAGCTATAAAAGGAAGGAATTGAATGTGCCCAAATAATTCCTAACGCCCCCCGACCGATCAGTAGCACTAAAAGTGACCTCTCAAATGATCTAGTGAATTAGGAAACTCTACTAGAAACTTTGCATAAGTTTGAGACGGCTGTGTCGTCTAGTAGCCTATGCCTATCGCCCGCTGCCATCGATTTCGCGACGTTATTTATAATTTAGCTACTAGTAGCATAAAATTCCAGACGACTACATAAACACATGTAGAAAATCATCAACATGTAATTGAGAACGCACGTTAAAAGAAAACCTAAGAATAAATAGCACTATTTCTACCCCACAATATACAACCTGTTGCAAATATGGATCGTCACCCGTTGTAAGGCTTATGGGCTTCAGTATGCTGATAGAGATCAGCCCGGTTGGTGGAGCATATGGAATCACCACCGGAGCTCAGCCTCTTAGTATCAACTACGATGACGACCACGATGATTAGAAGGCTAAGGAAGTCAAGGCCACAGCCACGTTTCTCCTTGTTATAAAACTGTATCAACTCTAGATTGAGCATTACACAGGGCCAGTAGAAGTAGCGACACAATAGGTTGCGGTAGAGTAGATTAAGTTCTAGAAGAACGTCATCATTAACTTCATCTAGAAGATTTGGCAAATTGAAAGGCTCGTAGTGTGAGACCATAAACAAGTAGATAGAATGCGAAATAATATTTCAGATCGTTCTCGTTAGGTATTATGCAGCTGCCATGAAAGTCTTCGCACCACGGGATAATTGTTTGTATCATCCCTCACCTTTCAAGTGGTACGAATCAGTCCACCCTGTTGGCTCACTTTGGTGTGTTCAGTTACCAGAAAAAAATAGCCCTAACCACCGCACCCGCCACTTTTAGAAGCCTTATTCGCTAATGAACCTCGAGTCACCACATCCTTGACTTAGAAACAGATGAAGCAATGGGGCCCGACACCAGGCGCTACCGGGTCAGATCCGATAGTGCAGAAAGCAACCGGAAGCGATTATGCAAACCGAAACCCGGTTCTTCTCGGCAAAAGTTGATCTAGTTTCATTTTAACCTCCCGCACTTTCGATTCGGGGAATACACGACCGAGACGGGACAGCAAGCTTACCATAGCAGGGAAAAGTTCCGTTCGGGGACATAATTGGCAGAATGTGGTCTCTTTATTATTAAAAATTAAACCTTAACTAAAAAATAATTAAATCCTCCAAAAAAAGATACATGTACATTTGATATATGACAATACGAGGCTCATGTTAATAAAGAATGGTTGAAACGAATAATAATTCACACCGATTGTACACCTCGTGAGTCTGCAGCACGTGAGTCTACCGCGACTGCGTCTGTAGCGGTGGATTGTTGGCCCCTAGGATCCCTTCTCGCAATGTTAGAACTTGTACTCTGGATTTGTAATGACTACAACGACTCACCTTTTACCGGGGGTAATGAAAGGATTGTGCAAGACAGCGCCCCAATCATTAGGCTTCGAATCCGACCTAGCATCCTCACATACAGTGCGATATAGATCAAATGGTTGATGAAGCGGATCTCCGCGGGCGTAGAGATATGGAGCCTCATACCAGGCCAACTTTTGCCTGAGTGTGCCATATTTGAGCCACTTTACAATTACCAACAACATCATCAATCCGAGAAGGGTGGATGGAACTGCGACCAGAATCGAAAACCGAAGTGTCAACACCTGCGGGGTGGTTACGACAAAGTCCGCCACTCCCTTCTCGGGATCTCCATCCGTGCCTGTCGCCGCATTGTTGAAATTTTGTTCTTCCGTGACCATGATGGAATCCCTAAAGGTGTGTACTGAAGATATTCTGCTCGCCACGAGCAACCGCAGCATATCTCTTTCGAGGCTGGAAGATTCGGCATCGAAAGACCTCCCAGTATGCGTCATTGAAGACATAAGTGCCGAAGGACCTGCGGCATTTATCACACCCACAATCCTAGGTAAACTGAACTCCAATTGTAGGAGGGTGAACCATGCCTTCGGAAAGTCGATCACGCTGGGTTCAGAGAGGTCGTAGATGTTTTTATACGTTTTGCCTTTGTATACCCAAGTATCCTGCTGCCAACACGACAGAGCGGGTCGCTTTGGGCTCACCACCCATGGGGGTGTATCAGTGCTGGACGTGTTGCTGCGTTCGTTTTGTTGCGTGGAATACCATACGTCGGGAGAGCTACGATAGCTCTTGCGGCCCGCGGAAAAGACGAAGATACCAAAGGAGTTGTTCGCTGGGAGGAACTGCCGGGGATCAGACTTTACATCGTACGGAAATGCCAAGGCTTGAACCCTCGGGGCGCTGTCGGCTTCGCCGGTTCGTGGGACTTGAATGGTCGTGTTCCGTAACCCCCAAGGACGATAGACATCGAAGTCATCTTGTTGCTCTGCATACCAGTCGTAGGCAGTGACGCATTCACCCGTAACCTCTTGACGGAGTTCAGAATACTTCTGCAAACCCATGTCTGTGCCGGTCACTGAGTATTCATAGGTGATGCCGGCGGGCTGATTATCGGTTGAACCTGTCGACCCAAATGGAAGTTTGTCGAACTTAACTTTCTTCCGGACCGTGACCGAGGCAGCTTCGGCACTTCCCAGTGCGCGCAATGCTGCTGGAGCTCCCAGTGCCTGAAACCGTAGCAGGTCATAGTTGGTCATTTGAGTGGGCATAGATGGGATAAACACCTCGGACATTCTCGCCGGTGCTGCGGTACCTAACACCAGCTTTCCCGCGACGAAAATGCTAGAAACGTAGGTGGCAGCGACACCGATAACGGAAAGCAGGAACAAACTGAAAATGAAATATATGACTCGTTTGGAGCTGTGTAGACCGGCCTTAGTAAGGTACTTCGTCGTGAAGAAGACAGCATGCAGCGGCTCCCTTGCGTTCCAGAAGCCAGCCATGGCCATACCGAGACGTTTAGTGTCATTGCAGTTCCGTTGTGATTCAAGGATATCTTGACTGTCAGGATTGGGACCGCCCCTAGGGTCGGAACAACTTGATTCCGGAGGGTCGATAAGACTAGAATCGCCGCTAGGATTCGGCAAGTCGGATGTTGAAGCATGACGTCGACTCGAAACGTCGTTGTTGTTTGGATCGTGGGTAATGGTAGGCTCAGGAACGCTGTGCAGCATCATGACAAGGGTAGTTGCAAGCTGCCATGCCTCAATGGCGATGAAAGTGAAAAGGACTGAATATATGGCGATAAGGTATTGTCCGGTTTGACGGTCCACAGCAACAGCCTTGACATTATCGTGCGCACGAGGGAAATAGAAGATTGTCCCCTTCAGGTAGGTTCCATCTCGGACATCCGTGAAGATGTCCATGTTTCGTTTTTTGATCTGCCTCTTCCCATGGTTCAGTATACATGCACCCGTGCGCGTGATCAACACTGTAGGAGTAGGAGCTTATTACCTGGCGCGATCTCGGAAGAGATGGGGATTGTCGATGATTGTCGAAAATTATCGAGGAAAATCCGGTCTTTTAAGTTCAGAAGATGGAGGACAAACGATTTGCCCGCTACTTGAGTCTGCTTCACTATACAATTCATACATCTCATAGCCGCTGCATACGCATTACAACCCCTCTATCAAGATAAATATCCTATGCCTCGACACACTCCCCAGACCCAAAAACCCCCTGATATCTTCCTTGCAGTGCACCCCTATAGCCCGCAGGCGATTAAACGAAGGAAATCAAGAGACAATCCAAAGAAAATTGCTGCCTCAACCATCACCGGAGACCACCTCCTTAATGTCACCCCTGTGTCCTAGAAAGCTACCCAATAGGTACATCTACAACCCTCAATTTAATCCTATCCCTATGAAACTGGGCTGCATGAGTGTCACTTGCATTTTGGTAGAACTATACAGCGCGCTCAGGATTGGAGTCGGCATTATTGAAGGCATAAAACCGCCCCCACCTGAGTAAATGAAGTTGAATCTCACCATCGCCGGTCTGTTAAACTTCCGCAAGAACTGCGGCTGAACGCTGGAAGTCCAGGGGGAGGTGGTTACGCAGCCCGAGGGCCTGTAGATCCTAAAAGCACAACACCTCTTTCAATATAGCCGTAGAAGCACAACACCGGCAGATGCTGAAGAAATTATTACCACTCAATCGGGCATCCACAACTGGTGCATTGCATGTTACCGGATCCCGGACAAGCGGTATTCTCTCTGAGTCGCCGTTCGGCATGGTATGTTTACCGCTGAATGGTAGAAGCCCACTTAGCAGCCTTCCCGTGTTATTGGTAAACTGGCTATCTCGTCTCAGGTCGTGCACGCCCAGGAGTCAGAAATGCGGTGAAGTTAAGGGGAAATCTCGAACCTGGGAATATGAGGTCTCACTGATTCGGTAAATGGAGAAGAAAATACATGCCGCAGTTGTCTCGTACCAATCCGGTAGCGCCAAGCATCATATTTTTCTTGTCGGCTACCTGGGTGCGTTCGATGGCGGTTAGGGTTAGTTACCCAATCAAATTTGACGGCTGGGCTCGAGACAAAGGCTGCAGTTGGTATGAGTTGTGCGAGGTGATGTTAACCAATTCCCTGTACCGCATCCTCGCTAGGCCTATCCGGTCCGACCGGAATAGCACCAGGAACAAGGTAACACCGCATGCGGTCATCTTTAGTCGTCAGACTACAGCGGCTGGAATGTGACAAATTACCGCATGAGGCTCCCTACTTGTGGTGAGGATGCTGGGCTAAGGGTTTTCATTTGCTGTTACTTAAAACCCACAAAGTTGAGCGAACAAGGTGGGGCGACATCGCGACCGCCCCAACTTTGATCTCTCGCAAGGCGGTGGGTGATTCCAGGGCGCTGAAGAGTTTTATGTCAGCTGCATGGGTACTCTAAGTAGTTCCGTAATTTCGACATATGTACTCCCTACTGGGGTATGTCTCTATCGCTATTGGCAGTGCTTATACTACATTAAACCGTACACAATTACTTGCACCTTTCACAAGGCTGTTATCAAATCTAAAAAATTCATCACCCACGACTTCCCGAGGGTATGCCTATTACTGACCCCTTGCTACAATTACATCTGTATGAACCTTTGAATGGCCAGCTCGAAGGCACATACACTGATAGGGGCTCGATAAAATCCTCGTAAATTAAAATTTCCGGTATGGCTTATCAAAGCCTTAGGGAACGATTCACTATGGGGGTTGGGATGCTTCTCTAATGATGATAGCAAGACATTAGTTTCTGACACGTACTTTTATCGTACATCCTACAAGGAACCTACTTAAGTGGGTAATATAATACGAAGTATAAATCAAGCACGTGCCCGCATAACATGTTTACGTTCCTCAACCGTGCATCCCTTCTTCCTATTCTCCCATCCCTAGAATGAACCTTTTCCCTTTCCTCACGATTCTGTTTTCGGTGACGCTTTCCGCGTTAGCCCAAGATTTCGTCGTGACAACGATAAACCTCGGAGATCCTATCCCAACCGATTTCTTTATCACCATTATTGACGGCACTACCTTCACTTCATTTGGGGCCACGATCGAAATTGGGACCACTATCGAGGGAACCACCGCTACAGCGGAGATCCAATCCCCTGAACCTACAGACTCAGTTTCTACTGAAGGAACCTCCCCCTCTGCTGAAGACCCAACTTCAGATGTTCGGAAAAGCGATAAACCCACAACCACCACATCCAAAAATGACCAAATTGCCACGAAAGCAGTAACAACAACCTATGCACCCTTTGTCGCTTCTGTCTCCGGCAAGGCCGTCACACTGATCAACTCAGGTGAAGTCGTCCCCCTTCGCACCGCAGAAGCACAACAACCAGCACCAAGTTCCTTCACCGACGGCATCATCTCCGAGCTCTCAAAAGAAGAAGACCTCACCGCCTTCACCGGACTCCTGAAGCAGGCACCAGAACTTCTACGCTCACTGGATCCAGCCAAGAAATACCGATTCTATGCCCCAACGAACGAATTCGTCGCCGCCTTCCTCGCAAATAATAACCTCCCCGAGACACCGCTGTTACGGAGGGAGGTATACGTCTCCCCTGCAGTAGCCCAGCAGGTCGTCGAACAACCCGAAGGCGAGCCGGACTTTAAAAACGTCGAGTACACCCTGAAAACCGCGATGAAGGGTGAGACAAAATACGTGGATCTCGGCAACGACGAGCCTGCCCGCGTGGTATCATTACCCGCACAGCTACAGGATCCGCCGGGAAAAGAGGGTGACGTGCTGATCATCTCCGGCGAGGGAAATAAAACCGCTGTCAAGCCAGATACAATTCCGTTCAAGTACGGTGTGATTCAAAAAACTGACGGGTGTGTCTCCCTCCCCCCTCCCCCCCTCCCCCTTCCTTCTCCTCCACAAACATACTAACGTTGTACATGCAAGGTTCTTCCATTACCCACAATACCTAGAACAAACTTTAGCCGCCACAACTGGCAAAAAATTCGAGGCCGCTCTGAACGATACCCGTATGCTTGAAGATCTCTCGGCAAAGCCCGGAGTCACCATATTTGCTGTCCAAGACTCTGGGTTCACTGGTACGCCTGATGAACAGCTGCTAAAACGTCATGTACACGAGAATTTGGCCTACTCGCCGGAGCTGAGCGATGGACTGTGTTTGGACACTCAGGGTGGTAGTATCCTTACAGTTACACACAAAGGGAAAGACAAGTTTGTCAATGGTGCCAAGATTGTGAGGAGCAATGTTATTACACGCAATGGGGTAATACATTATCTTGAAAAAGTATGCTCTCTGAACTTCTATCTGCATTGTACTGACTATTGGTGTAGTTTGCGGAAAAGGGGAGAGATGGAGGGTGTGCGGTAGCCAAAGCTGGAAATGACGCTAATAAAAATGGTGCAAAATCGAAGGGTGTTAGTCTGGCGGCTTTGGGTGTGGCATTGAATGTAGTTTTATATATCGTGGGCTAGAGTCATTACTAATGTTTTGAAGATTTCTTCTTTTAATATGTATTCTTAGTTGGATGGTGAATGGATTTCTATATATGTGTATGCTGGCTTCTAGAATTTTATGGTTTCAATTATTCAAATAATGAATAACGCCGCGGAATCGAGGCCACGAGTGATGAGCATAGGCCACTGGACGATTCACAGCGGTCTTAAGTTGCTGCATAGTTGCTAGTGGAATTTCGCAGTGAGCTGAGTCACCTCTAGTTGCACCGGTCAAGGGATTTTAGAAGTCATTTGGATAAATTTCCCTTTATACATGAGTATTATGGTTGGGGACGCCTTTATCCGGGGTGTTTTAAGCTCCATTTTCTAGCTCTAATAACTCCACCACAAAAAAGTTTTTTTAATTTCTTTCTCTGTAGATCGCTTCATTGCTGTCTTCTCTACAACTTTATAGAGAGCTTTTATTTTTTCAGGCATTAGTGGTGGAGGTATTAGATTTTGAAAAGTTAGGTTTTGTGTGGCAGCCAGACCAAATGTCCGCCCTATTAATTACCTTATATGGTAATAAAGTGCCAATAATAGCACTTTATTACCTAAAATGGAAATACTAAAGGCCCCATTGTGGCTTCTTGGCAGTTAAAACTAATATCTTGGCACCTAATCGCTGAGTTAACCTTATTTTTAGGGTTAATTATTACCATTTTAGGTAATATTTGGGCGCCAAAACCAAATGTCCACAATACCCCCACTCTAGGCGTCCCCAACCATACCATCGGCGGAATTGAAGTAATACGGTCGTTGAGTACTAGAGGTTAGGGTCGCGGGGATCGGTTCCGTTGCCAGGGTATTCAAAACTTTATCTTGTTAAGTCCCCATTCACGGATCCACCCCATTGGCAGAATCGACGAACTGGGTGGGTTGTTGCCTCACAACACAGCCACCGCCAATACCCCTACCATATCCAATCACCACAAAACATTAACCACTTTTTTTAGAAATTAAATCGCTGCCGTCACCACCACCACCACCACCGCCATAACCTGTCATTGTTCGCCCACTTCCTATTACTAGTCTGCTCGGTTAAATTCACACCTGCTGCTACTGCTGCTGCAGCAAAAAGATCTCATTATTGAGCAAGTAAGAGGCATCGCTTGTTATTGCAGTTCCATGGGTGGGTGTGCCATATAGGGATCTCACCAAGCGCCATTCCATCCATGGACGAGGTGGATCCGCGAATAGCGCTTAACAATATACACACCGATATCTGTGGATAGAACTTCAGCGATGGTCTTACCTATGTACTATCATAACAGTCTTTTTAAGAGCTGAAGAACATGCACGCCGTCTGCAGATATTGGAGGGTTTGCACAGCGTCGGGGCACTCAGCCTAGACGGTGGCCTCCAGATAACTAAAAAGTCTGGCGACGACTAGACCACCGAGGAACACAGCGACAAAGCTCGCAACCAAAGCCGCATTTGCTCTTACTCTTGTTGAAGGGAAGTCTTGTTTTCATTGAACAAATGGCAGGCCGACAGCGGCAATGTTGATGTTGTGTAACCTTGGTACCAACAATATCTTTTCTTTTATTCCCAAACACATGCTAAAGCTATTTGCTACATATTCTTCAACAATGTTGTGCAAAATGTTACTGGAATTTCTTTTCTAGCGGAATCTGCTGTTGACTGGCTGCGCGCAGAAATCTCTCGTTGCGGCAGAACAGTGTACCAACATTGAGGACCTTGAATGACTGCTACCGACTCACCGAGACACGAAGGGAGTGGCTGGACGGCGGGGTTTGGTCGTATTGTGACGAACCGTCAACGACAAGGCCTCCTGGATTTTACCCTTTACCGCTTCCATCCTCTTTTGCCTTGCAAAAATGCATATCGAACAGATGCGGTATCGTAACAAGTTATTCCGTATGTCCAAGACCGATTGACGAGGAACAAGAAGCGTACTTCGAAGAAGCACCGATAATCGAACCGGAGGTCGTACAATACCTTACCGAGAATTCAATCCCGAATGCAATCCCGACTCCGATTTCGGTGATCCCGTGTTACACAGCTACCATGGCAATTGGACGCCCTACAAAGCCGTATCTGATGGAGCAACGACCTTTAAAGAGGTGGATGACCATACCGAAACCCGAACACCTCTACCGCGATCCATTACCGTACCGGAAGTGCTGGGATGAAGCACCGTGCAGCCACTTACCGGCAGAGAAGGCGAGTAGCGAAAAGTCCGCCTGGAGAACACTCGACAAGCACAGCTGGAGAATAGTCGACGAGCGCACCTGGAAATGTTGAGATCAATCGAGTACGAATAGAGATATTGAATTGACTATCGTACAAAAGTGATTGTCTAAAGAGCAAAGAGAGAGAAAGACAGGCAAATATATATGGGAAAGCGGGCATACTCGGCTTCGCCGAGTATCACATCCGGAGGCCGGGGCTAGACCTACTCCTCGGCTGGGGGCTGGTGGCGGCCCATGGGGGCCGCAAGCCACCGGCCTCATGCCCGCAGCCTTCGGCTGAACGCCACAAAAGCCATCGGGCCAAATCCCGTGCCCACAGGAAAAGAGTCAACGGCGCACCTGAAACAGAGTCGGCAAGTCCACCCAGCGATCAAGAGTCCATAAGTCCACCTCACATACGGATATCAAGTTTACCTACAAATGCACCACCGGCAAACAATAAGTTCAACTGCAAGCCCACTCAAGACGATGAGAAGTCGAGCACGCTTCCTCTACGCAGAACGAGCGCGAATGACTACCGATACAGCTACTGATGCAGCCACCGATGATCATTAATGGACTGGGTCAACGGAGCGTTCACAAGGGCTTGCGAGAGTGCGAGTGCAGTTGCAAATATGGTGAGCGTATCCACCTACTGAGTTACTAACGTGGTAGATACACCATCTACGCCAATGATGAACCGCGAGCGGAAGCTCCCATCGATGCGAAAGTCAATATGAGATCTACGACTTTCATTGTGCTTGCTCTGACGAACTCCAACGATGACCTATACCGAGATACGAGCTACGGTGGAAGGAATAGATAGTCGGAGATGCCTTAGTTCTAAAGTCCAGATATGGAGGACGAGGTCAATTTGAACGATTCGTTCTTCTTGTTTCTCTCCTTGTTTCTCTTCTCTTCTCTACTTCATTGCACTTCATTACATCTTTGGAGACCGGCCCAGTACAAATGGCGTCGGCAAGGGTGTTTACCATCTCTTAATCACAGTCAAGTGGAGGTGGATTTTCCCCTGGCACTGGATCCGCCCAAAGCTGAGCGGTACTGATCGGTCGTGGGACTTATGGGTTCGTACGATTACGTAAGCAATCGGAGTAATTGGGTTGTGGTACCCACATGCCAGTGTCCACTTTGCAATGCACCCCCACGACAAGATCCTGACACAAGCGCTATCTACCGAACGACCAAACACATAATCGACATACGTAATGACTGTGCTCGAGAATTTTGCGATAACATCAACCACTAACCCTTTACATTTACGTTCAGCAGTTGAGCGGATCCGAGTGCAACACCTGACGCAAACAGCAATTGCATGTTGCTTCCACTGAAACAACAACTTTTGCAAATGGAGAGCTAATAAATGTGGGGTCATATGATGTGCGAGTTATTAAGCTTCAATCAGTCCCTACACTATTTCTCCATCTTTTTTTTATTAGTGTACCACCATAAAGTCCATGCTATCAGATCAGATCAACAGGCATAACCACACCTGGTCTCATTATTCATATAAGGACATCACATGGGTCTTTTGCGATTCTGATTGGTCGTAATTCTGTGGCTGAGTGGCTGATTGTGGCAAGTACCTACCTCTTAAACTCAGATCCCAAATGATCTGCCCTTTTAATTCCAATGAGTGTTTGGATCTGGTTACAAAGTGTCTTACACACAAAATGTGGACTATGTCCTCTTTCACCTCCCAGTCTTAGATTTATGATATCTCTTATATTGAGTCAGAAATTGTGAATCAACAGCATTTTGGAGCTTGTTTTTACAGCTGCACTAGGAATATTAGTGATATAGTAAATTGGAGACCAGGAAGTGAAAGAGGGTCTGTTTATGCATAGTTCATGTATAGAACACTTTGTGATCAGAGCAAAACTCATAGACTTAAATGACTTGAATTTATTGGAGTTACCCAGTGGAAGCCATCTTCGCAGTTGCCAATATGCTTGCTCTAGTCACCGAAACAATAGAGACTCACCTGGACTTAGATCACTGGGAGCTGGCCAAGAGAAGATTTCACAAATTTTAATTCTAGGAGTATGTTAGAGCCATATACATCTGGAAGCATAGGAGCTGCTAAAAATGACAACTCTGGGTTGGCTGGGCTGGAGATCTATCTGGGCGCCTCCAAAGGGCGGCAAAGCCGCCACCGTACCTTGTAATTATTAACCATCCACATGCTACGATCCGATTCGCTTGCTGCTTTTAAGTTCAGAACGCACTTAGACTAACGTGGAATACGTAGCCCTTCACCTCAAGCCGGACTGTGCAGCATGCACACAGTAACCGTGAATAATGGTTGGTGCGCTGCATGCATCATGCAGACCGCGCGTATTGAAAATACATCCAACATATTGCAGCAAACCAATAGGCAAAATGGCTCACTGTTGGGCCTCAAAACTTCAAGATAAGAATGTAGAAGTATGATCGATTCTAAAAATTACCCACCTCTTAACAGCATCGTTTCAACATCACGTGAGCAGGTTACTCAAGGTATATCCAGAGTGTCCTCTCTTTCATCCTTCCTGCCACACACAGCGACCGTATAAACCACATCCACAACCACAACACTACACACAGGTACATACAACGTAACTAATAGCGGGAATGTAACATATCGGTGCTGATACTTGCTCAGGTCAAAGAAAGTGAAACGGCAGAAACCCTAACCTAAACTTTCAAAGGGCGCAATCATTCTACGCACAATCAGTTCCAGGGCCAGACCACAATTACCAACTGTAACAACATTGATATCATGCCCAGCTATCGCACCTACGATAATTCATTTCACTTTGAAATCAGTAGCTCGACAATAAACGGCGATGTGAGTTTTCACAATGCCGGGTGAGTCTCTTCCAAGCCTGCACGCTGCGAGGACGGTTTGCTAACCTCAACCCCTCATTGCAGTCAAAATGAGAATGAACGACTCCTTCCCAAGCTACCTTTTGCCGAAGGTGCCGCCTTCAATTCCCGACTTTGGGAGCACGAGTCTCGATGCCTACCCGAAACACGAGTCAACATCCTCCAGCAGATCATAACATGGAGCACAGATCCTAACGGCGCTTGCATATTTTGGTTAAATGGTATTGCTGGCACTGGCAAATCTACCATTGCTCGTACAGTTGCCAATACTTGGTCGGTTCAGAAACAACTTGGAGCGAGTTTCTTCTTTTCCAAAGGCCAGGGCGATCTGGGCCATGCAACGTATTTTTTCACTTCCCTCGCCGACCAGCTCGCAATTAGTCTTCCTGATTTTCGACGCCACATCTGTAGTGCCATTAAGAAGAATCCGGATATTTTCCAGAGAGGTTTAGGCGACCAGTGGAAACATCTCATTTTGCAACCGCTCTCTAAGCTGGAAGTATCGCTTCAACCGCCAGCACTTATACTTGTCATTGATGCCTTGGATGAGTGTGATGGCGACAACGATACTCAATTGATCCTACGACTTCTTGCCGAAGCGAAAAACCTAAATGCAGTCTGCTTCCGAGTTTTTATTACTAGCAGACCGGAGACCCCGATTCGCTTTGGTTTTCATGCAATCCCCGAGGCTACACATCAAGATTTTGTGCTGCATAGTATCTCTCAGTCTATCATCGAGCATGATATTTCAATTTTCCTCCACCATGAGCTTGATCGTATCCGGAGAGAGAGAGGTTTTCCTATAGGATGGCCTAGTGAGAATGAGTTCGACCTTCTCTGTCAGAGAGCTTGTGGGCTGTTCATTTATGCTTCAACTGCATGTCGCTTTATTCGAGATCTGCTGTGGACTCCATATAAAAGACTTTCCATGATTCTGAACGATGACTATGTTGGACAGTCGCCCACCGGACAGCTTGATGACATATACATCAGAATTATCAAGCACTCCATTAATCTTGAGAATCAGTCTAGGCAAGACAAGCTGAAGTTAAGTTGCGAATTCAAGCAGATTGTTGGATCTATTATTATCTTATTCGATACCCTTCCTATTACAATGGTGGCCAGGCTACTTAATCTGGATAAACAGGATGTGGAGGTGAGACTAAGTTGTCTGCGTTCCGTTTTTGACATTCCGGAGATGAGTGAGTCACCGATTCGGTTGCTTCACCCTTCTTTTCGTGACTTTCTTCTTCACCGGGGAAGGTGCTTGGATACCCAATTCCGGATCGACGAGACAAAGACACACGGTGATCTATTTGTTTGCTGTCTCAAGCTTATGTCAAAACACCTAAAAAGGAATATATGCAATCTCGGTGGTGTGGTAAAACATTGCCTTCCTCTAGATGTTCAGTATTCATGCTGCTATTGGGTCAGCCATCTGCAGCGGAGTAATATCAAACTCTGCGACGGTGACCAGGTTCATATATTTCTCCAGAAACACTTTCTGCATTGGCTTGAGGCGCTCAGTCTAATCGGGAAGATATCTGATGGCATCCTTATGGTAAAGTCTCTAGAGACAATACTTACGGTAAGCAGCTTATAATATTTGTTCGGGTATAACAGACTAACTTGCTGAAGCCAAGGACTGATGCAAACCATGATTTGAATATGATGGTTTATGATGGAAAACGCTTCGTTCTCAAAAGCAGATCGGTAATGGAAGTCGCACCACTGCAGATATATTCATCTGCGCTTATGTTCAGCCCAATGATGAATCGAATTCGGTGTCACTTTTGGGATCAGACTCCTCACTGGATTAAAATTATGCCTGCAGTACAAGAGAATTGGAATATGATGTTGCAGTCACTTGAGGGACATTCACATGTGGTGGAAGCGGTAGCATTCTCACCAGATCGCCAGCTCATTGCCTCTGCATCGGACGACAGGACAGTAAGGTTCTGGGATCCATCAACAGGAGCCTCACGCCGCATCATTGAGAGACATTCAAATGCGGTAAGCGATGTGGTATTTTCACCGAATGGCCAGTTCCTTGCCACTGCATCTCGCGATAAAACAGTCAGGCTCTGGGATTCATCGACAGGAGCCTCGCGGGGCTCCATTATGTCACATCCATATTGGGTAAATGCAGTGGCATTTTCAGCGGATGGCCAGCTCCTTGCCTCTGCATCTTTCGACAACATAGTTAGGCTCTGGGATCCATCGACGGGAACCTTGGTCCGCACCCTTAAGGGACATTCATATAAGGTATATGCAGTGGCATTTTCATTGCATGGCCAACTCCTTGCCTCTGCATCTAGTGACAAAACTATCAGGCTCTGGGATTCATCGACAGGAGCCTCGCGCAGCATCCTTAAGGGACATTCAGAAGATGTTTTTGCAGTCGCATTTCAGCCGGTTGGCCAGTTCCTTGCCTCCTCATCTCACGACAAAACAGTCAGGCTCTGGGATCCTTCGATAGGAGCCTTGCGCGGCACCCTCGAGGGGCATTCTGGTCCTGTGAGAGCAGTGGCATTTACACCGAATGGCCAGCTCCTTGCCTCTGCATCGGACGACAAGACAGTCAAACTCTGGGATCCATCGACAGGAGCCTTGCTCCGCACCCTTGAGGGACATTCACATATCATATTTGCAGTTGCATTTTCACCAGATGGCCAGCTGCTTGTCTCTGGAGCAGCTGACAATATAGTCAGACTCTGGGATCTGTCGATAGGAGCTGCATGTGGCACCCTTCAAGGACATTCAGATGGAGTGTGCAAACTGGTATTTTCACCGGGTGGCCAGCTCCTGGCCTCTGCATCTTACGACCACACAGTCAAGCTCTGGGATCCATCTACAGGAGCCTTGCTCCGCACCCTTGAGGGACATTCACATGTCGTATTTGCGGTTGCATTTTCATCTGATGGCCGACTCCTTGCCTCTGGATCTCGCGACGAGACAGTCAGGCTCTGGGATCTATCGACGGGAGCCTCGTGCAGCACTCTAGAGGGACACCGTACATCAGTGCAAGTAGTGGCATTTTCACCGGATAGCCAGCTGCTTGCTTCTGCATCTAAGGAGTCAGTCATGCTCTGGGATCCATCGACAGGTGCCTTGTGTGGCATCTTGGGGGGACACACTACAGCTGTGGATGTAGTGGCATTTTCACCGGATTGCAAGCTCGTTGCCTCTGCATACTACGACAAGACAGTCAGGCTGTGGGATATCAAGACCAAAGAAACAATCCAGATATTTGATACTAAGAAAGTCGTAAAAGATATGTCATTCTCTAAAAACGGATCATACCTCAAGACGAGTCAAGGGATAATAGAATTTAAACACCTTCCTAAGAAAGAGAGTCGATCCCAGTCCAATTCAAGCTCGTGCCAATTAGGTGTAACTGGGAATTGGTTAAAGTGGGGGACAAAAAGGATCCTTTGGCTTCCTCCCGATTACCGAGCTAAATGTCATGCCGTCCGAAATAATGTTCTAGCAATGGGTCATGCGTCAGGTAAAGTTACTTTTATTGAAATTAACTTAGATACCATTAGTCTTGGTGAGTCTTTTTAATCTTATTGCTAATGAGCGGTCTAACAGATGCTGTAATGTTAGACTAGGAAGTTATACTGTAGCTGGCATAATGATTTGGGTAGTGGTGGGTGGTTGTGTAGTGTCAGAGCCGAGTTTCAATTACATATTTGTAGCACGATTAAAGACATGGAAAGGGAATTTGTTTGAGCTGCGTCAGTAGTATTTTTAACGTTGTCTCCGTGGCATAGAATCATAGCATATGATGTCAGTGTTCCTAAGCGGCCAATGTTACTTTGGATGCTTCTTTGACTTGTTGATTGACTGATCTCTCGAGGCCAGAAGGCCCGTATATATATACAGACTTGTCTCCTATATACACAGCCATATTCGTCTCCATATCTCTTATCCGTTTGCATATCCGTTTGCACTGATATGAGTCGCTCTGCACTGATATGAGCCGTTCTCCTGAGGCATATCTTCATACACCAACTGCATATCAAACGGACCTGAGCAGTGAGGCTCACGATGCAGGTACACATGCAACAGCCAAGCCTGCAAGCCGCTAAAAAGCCAGCCAGCTGCCAGGCTTTTTGCGGTGCAAGCTTTTCAAATTGAGGCCGGGCCGGGCCTGCACCAAGCCTGGACTCAGATATTGCGGCCGGGCCGCTCAGGAACACTGTATGATGCACCCCAAATGCTGAGGTGAAGCGGGGAGTGGTACGGTTCTGATTATGAGATGTTTCTTTTCCCCCACGGTAGGAGTGTAATTGTGTCTTGAAGTGTTCGTTTTTAATATTTCTGGACTGAGTTTTTGAGTATGTTCTAGTCCATTTGCGGAGGCTGTCCCTCCGCGGAGTTCACGGAGGCCCACCTTCCGTGAACTGACTGGTTCGTTCGTTCTGATACCACACGTGTTACCATTGACGAAGCCCCGCAGAATTGCTCGGCATAGAAAGCGTGCCAATACTTCTACATCTACCAGCTCTGCAAAATACCTCTCTGATTGGAATACAGGATTTATTAGAAATAAGCGGAGATAATGTTACAGAATGGCAGACATGAGAGCGGATTTGAATAGGGGGTTTAATAGCTGTAGTTAATAGAATACATTTCCCTTTGTAACTGCCAGTGTTCCTAAGCGGCCAGGCCGGGCTGGACGGTGGCGTCCTGATAACCAAAAAGTCTGGCGACTGACCATGCCGCTGAGGAACTCAATCACGAAGCTCTAACCAAAGCCACATTTGCTCTTACCCTCGCTGATGGGAAATCTGGTACTCATTCAACGAATGGCAGGCCGACCGCAGCAATGTTGACGTAGTGTAACCTCGATATCAATAGTATCTTTTCTTTCTTTCCCGAACACTTACTAAAGCCATTTGCTACATATTCCTCAGCCATGTTGTGCAAAATGTTCCTAGGATTTCTTTCCTAGCGGAATCTGCTGTTAACCTGTTCCATGTAGAAATCTCATTCGTTCATAGCAACAGAATTCAAGACGAATACATCCCGTAGTTGTAGTTAGCCTTGAGCCGTGATATATACTTACTGATATCAAAATAATTTCTACAAATAGCCTGCGAGGAGGCTATATTGTCCCAAACTATCCCGATTGCGTGTGCCCCGCTTGAGTTTGGTTTGGGGCTTTGTAGCCATGGTCTTACCTAATTTAGGATTACTAGAATTAGAAACTGAATTGCTAACTATTAAACTGACGAACTAGTTATTTCTAAAAAAATTGACTTGTCACCAAGATCCCGGACCATAGTATCAGTATAAGCTCGGAATGGGATTTTTTTTCCGTTGCTCTAGTGGCAAGGATAATAATGTGAACCACTGGATGAAAACGGGACGGGGATCTCGTGCAAAACCCGTACCGAGATTATGCCAACAAAGGATTTCCCTGGGCTGGCCCAAATCATGGCATTTCAAAGGGATTCTCTCCGTCGCTTCCAAACCACAAAATAGCCACCAAGTAAGATCGGCGTCGGGAGAGTTTCCATCAACCCCACCATCTGCCCATGCCAACTCCACGAATATATGTCCGATAAGCATTAGGTGTCAAATGATCTACTCGATGAGCTCTATAAGCGCGTTGTATCCGATCTGTACTCAAAGAAGCCAATCTTACTCAGCGGCCATTTTGCGAAAATGGCTCGAAATGACGCGAATTCTGGTCCAGTTTTCGAGTTTCAGCATGCTAAATCCAGTCGGAGAATGGGGTGATGCACTGTAAATCCCATCCCATTATTATCCCGTAATTTACAGTAAAGGGTACTCTATCGGGCTTCAAGTAGATACACTCCCGTGATACGACAGAATTTGTAGAGATACGCCTCTGTCATTGGATTATACCTCCGCAACGTTCAAAATAGGGAAATCTGTTTTACCACTAGTAGTCGCAGTAGATCCACCGACCAAATAGATTCCACCGTGCGATTTGCCTGCCTCGCTGGATATTTGATGCTATCCCCTGGATCGTAACCTGCTCCCGGCCTATATGTGCCGCCAGCGTAACCACCTCGCCACACGTCCAAAAATGGTTGCCAGAGGCCCTCCTTTTTATCAAGTCTTCTTTAGTACAGGGCATGTCCTTAGCACCAAGCTTGAAGGATATTTTGGGGTGTGATGGGCAGAGTTGTCCATCTAGGCTGCGCAGTGACATTTTCGAGTATTTAGGGGCTGATCTCGAGACAACCCTCCCAACAACAACTGCCCTTTTTATCGGCACCCGAATTCCTCTACAGTCCTTAATTTTGCTAAAATACTCTCAAGACATAAGAAAGTAGTTTATAATGCTCCCAGGCCACCCCCACAGAGTTGTGGTTGCGTCGCTAAATATTTGCGAGTGGGGAGTCGGTTGCTATGCCCAACTGGGCCGGGAATGCCAGTTACGATCCAGGGGATAGCATCAAATATCCAGCGAGGCAGGCAAATCCCACGGTGGAATCTATTTGGTCGGTGGATCTACTGCGACTACTAGTGGTAAAACAGATTTCCCTATTTTGAACGTGTCGGAGGTATAATCCAATGACAGAGGCGTATCTCTAAAAATTCTGTCGTATCACGGGAATGTATCTACTTGAAGCCCGATAGAGTGGTTAATTCATTTGTGGTGTGGAGAAAAAGGATCACAGTATTCTTCCGGTGATGAAGCGGGAGTGGTTGTCAAGATTGATGCTTATTGAAGGGAGGTTTCTACCTCAGGGTTCTGAAGTCGGCACGAATCATATAGAATGTCAGTGGAGTATTGTCGTGGGAGATTAGAGTTGAGATTAACGTAAAGGATTAGATCCGATAAGATAAGATGCATTAGAATTAGCTGGGCTTCATAGTAACGCCAATATTCTATAGTCGCGTCGATGATGCTACAAAGAGCGGAATGTTTTTATCCGTGTGCTGGGAAAGTCTCCAATTCTTACGTCTGGAACGATTATATTACTATGGATGTCAAGGCCAATTTCGTATAACGTAGAGGGTATCGAAACCGCGAACTTTCTGTGAACACTTCCAAAATCTTAACGCTTTATCCCTGCTCATAGCCCCACAATTGGTTATTCTTACCGGGAATGTAACCGAGTTCCCAGAAAAAATACTCCGTCCCACTCTCAAACGGCTAGGTTAAACTTTATATAATGACCGAGTCTTCGAAAATCTCCTTACTGATTTTGAAGGTGCATGCCAATCGATTACCAGATACGCCGTGAAATGTAATATATAATCGTTAATGGTATTCTGTTGCCACAAATGCAATAATAAAGTCCCATAAGAGTTCCTTTTGAATACCTTTACGAACTGAAAATATCGACTTTCGGCGAATAGCTACTATTTTAGGGAATATTACAGTCTAGACCTAATGATAAGGCCAGACGTCCTCAACCCTACTTCCTCCAGCAGCAGAGATAAGGTTGCCGCCACCGGCGACCAAACGGATCCCAGCGACCCTGACCTCTAGTACTCAACGACCGCCGTTCATCCGCATTCATTTCAGTCTCTCGGCCGCGGCTCGTGGAGACTCGCAGTCCTAGCTATAGCTTTCGCTTTCGTACTCTGTCGTAGCATTGATCACGTCGTAAGTGTCTAACATCGAAGGCGCTATCATCGGCGTTGACTAATCTAACTCGTAAGTGACAAACATAATAGTCATATTCAGCACAGTTGTGCTGTTGGAAGTCTCATCGCTGGTTGTACGTGTACTCTCCATTTAGTGGTTCACTGACAGGTTTGTATGTACTACGTTCTCAGCCTAGCTGTGCCTGAACCTGTATTGCTTCAGTCGGTATCTTTGCTTGCCTCAACGTAATTTACCGTCGGTAGCCCGTTATAGCTGGCCAAGGTACGAATAATTTGACTTAGAGAAATATGTAAACTTTTTAACTTATTGGATTCGATAGATATCTCCATAGATATTGTTCCGATGACTTAGTTAACTTCTCTTTCCTAAAGTCAGTCTGCGCTTTCTTCCGTACTCTTACCGCTGAACGTCTGCTTGTATTACCTTAAACTTGAGCGTATAGCTTTTGCAGCTACTATGTTAACCGTAGCCCTGATGTAACTAGCGTTCCAAAACGTCCGTCCCGGGCGGGCGGCAGTGTCGACGATCCCGGACTATGACTTTCTGGGCTGGGATATGTTGGACTTGGGGATGACTGGGCCCGCATATACGCCGAGTGTTACTTTGGATGCTGTTTAGACTTGTTGATTGACTGATATTCTCGAGGCCAGAAGGCCCGTATATATACAAACTTGTCTCCCATATTTACAGCCATATTCGTCTCCATACCTATCTCCGTTTGCTCATCGATGTGCACTGATATGAGCCTCTCTGCACTGATACGAGCCGCACTCCTGAGGCATATCTTCATACACCAACTGCATATCAAACGGACCTGAGCAGTGAGGCTCACGATGCAGGTACACATGCAACACCGAGGATGAGTAGATGGTGCGAATGAGGCTTAGTGATTCGGTGATAGACCGTCCATCGCGAGAAAGAACTCATCAAGTGATCTCAGAGTTCGACGATGGTGTAGAGTAGCTGCTAACTGTCTTGATGCGTTGTATTCTTATTAATGAAGTCATTTGGGAGGAAAACCTTGCAGCAACACAACGGCAACTGATGCATCTGGCTATGGAATTAACTTTCATGTGCAATTTGCCGCCTATGTATTCATGTGATGAACACCTAGCCGAATACTTAATTAGGCTTGAACCTTTGTAGCATTTGTAGACTCGCCGAGCGGAGCCGAACACTCAACAGCTTTGCAAGTCATTTTTTGGTTCGATCTGCAAAACTATCAGACGCCTATCCTGATTCTTTGTGAAACCATGGAACTGGCCAGTGAACATACGTACCGCGTAAGCGAAGTCTGCACCCTGTAGAAGCTCAGGTGAATTTGCAAGATCTGTACTTCCTACGCTAAAAAAAAATCTAACGCTGCTTTTTTTCAAGGCTGCTGCGCCCACCATGTCGCAAACTCTGATCCTTGCCGCCGCCCCCAAGTTTTCCCCCACGCGCCTGATAACCACCCCAATTGTTTATCGTTGAATGACTTGGCATACTGCATTTGCAGGGGTAATTTGGCTCGACTGCAAAGGACTGCCACGTCTGAATAGCGCCAAGCGTTGCAGGTCATCTGCACCATTTGCTTTAAAACCAGTCAGAGTAGATGTTTGCAGACAGCGCTTTCTCCACTTTATTTTCTGTCCCCGGCGGCTATCCAAATATTTTCCACTCGACACATCCAACGACCCAACCGAATTAGCAATATGGCTCGGAAGAAGCGCGCCAAAGCAAAAAATCCAAGCTCTGCCAGCTCGAACTTGTCTGCCACGGTGCCTCAGAATAAGGATAAAGGGCGCGATGAGCACAACCTTCATCCGATCCCTGCGACAGCTGATGATCAGAATCCTTCGATTCGACAGCACGGTGGTCAACCAACGTGCTTCCGGATCACTGGCATCCCCTTTCACTGGGATACAAATGTACTCGAACAAAAGTTACAAAAAATCGACCCGGATATTGATCTCGCGAATGTCGAACTTTCAGTATTTCGAGCCTGTAGCAATTTGAAAGCCAATGTAGCATTGCTCCGCATGAAAAAGAATACCACGTATTTCGAGGGATGGAAGCCTAGCGATGAAAAAGAAGCCATATTTTGTGAACATGGCCGAAATGTGCAACTCCATATCGACAAACATTTTTATGGACTGACGCCACTAAACAATCCGAATGAACCGATTACCGCAGAGTTTGTGCCACTACAATCCTCAACCTTAGGTTCAGGTTACTAATATACCTAGTTTTATTGCTATTACGGGACTCGCGGGGCATGCATTTGGATCATGGCAAAATCGAAGAACCCATGCGATGTGGCTCTATGATTTCTTGCCTGAACAATTTGAATGTGCACGAATTATGACCTTCGGCTACAATAGTAGCCTGCTGGAACCTAACGGTGCGAGACTGACTGACCATAGAAAGGACTTCATGGAGAAGCTTCGCAATGCTAGGATTGATTGTCTAGTAAGCACACGAAGTAATAAAATTATGTATTTGGGGTTGATATGCTGACAGTGTTGTTTAGAAACGTCCTATCATCTTCATTTGTCACAGCCTTGGAGGTATCTTGGTTGCTCAGGTACATCAGTTCTCGATCAGACCAAAAATATTCAGCACTGACAACCATGGAAACAGGCCTTGCTCCAATCGTTTGGAGACACAGCTTGCCGTGATATTTTTGATGCCGTGCGAGGAATCTTCTTTTTTGGAACTCCTCATCAGGGTCTGAATGTCATTGATCTTAGGGAGATAGTAGCTATACAGGCAGAGAAGGACGACTATGAGCTCCGACAGCTGCTTGAGCAGTTAAATAACGACTCAGACTTTTTGGTAAATCAAAAAGAGGCGTGTATTTCAATGTGGCAACAGTTTACTGGTAGGATCTGCAGTTTCTATGAAACCGAGAAAACAGAGACTGTAGTGAGCGTCGGTTTACCTAGGAAGCTGCCTATTTATGATCTAATACTGACTTTAATTTAGATCGATGGCATAGTTCAAAGAGGTTGCCCCAAAGTCCAGAAAGTACAGAGGGTCTCAGCTGTACTTGGAATAGGGCAGGAATGTTCCGTTCCAATTATCTCCAACCATACAGATATGGTAAAGTTTGCGAAACCAGACGAAACCTTTGAGACAGTTGTCAGGAATATCAATGAGTGGCTGGGTATGTAACTGGGATATAATATGCTTTTTGTCGATGAGTTTCGGTGGAAAGGCTGATATTGCCGTAGCCCATACTAACAGGGACGCATTTCAATCTCTGATTGATGCGGTGAAGCCAGAGGACTTTTGTGGCGTTGTTGAACCAGTTGATCAAAAGCAATACCTGGATCGGATCCTTGGTACTCCTACCTGGGGCGGTATCCCTCGCAACGATGATCAATTCTTTTGGATCTTTGAGAACATGGATTACAAAGAATGGAAACGAGATTTACGAACGTTAGTTTTAAGTGCTCCGCCTGAGCGCTGTCTAGAGCTGGCTGCGTGCTATATTGTTCACGACCTCCAGAGTATCAATACCATCACTTCACCACTATACTTTTTCTATCGAACGACAAAAAGTCGACATCGCCTAACTTGCAGATCTCTGGGCGTTCATGAAAAGCTGATTGTGGATTTATTGTACACCCTGCTCTGCCAGTTGATTGGCGATCCGAATTCTTCGAAGTCAAGATCACAGTCAATCGTTACCGCCTTTTTAAGCCAGCTGCTTGCGTGCCGGACTGAGAGCGAGTTTGCGGAGATGGTTACGGGTACGCCGGTACAGGATGTAAAACAGCTGTTGGACTATGCCACTCTAACAGAGCTCTGGGATGCTTTTGAAAAAGCAGTGGAGGTGGCATTGAACGTTGGGTTGAGTGATATCGCACCCCATACAACACTTGAAACTCCCCTGAACGAAGCAATCCTTTCTCTAACATTTATTTTCGATCTTGATAATCCACCCATCGAAACCTGGAAGTCATTACTTGAGCATATGAGGACTCTACAGCGGCATTTACCTACGGTCAAATTGTTGATCACAAACCCCCCAATTGTGAGCGACCTAGGACTCCGACAGACACAATCAGAAGTACATATTGAGTATGATAAAGAAAGAAAAGGTTTTGTTTCCTACTGCAACTTAGGTAGTTTGATTTTCAAGCTGACTCCCATGCAGCGTGCTTAATGAGCCTACACTTCGACAACTCGCGGTACCAAAACATTGTCACCCACCATGATCTGACACTTGGATGGCTCTTGGAGAGTAAAGAATACGATGCGTGGATGTCTTCAAAGAGCTCAAGTATGTTGTTCATCGAAGGAAAAGCAGGAAGCGGAAAAAGCACGCTGGTACGTTTTGTCAGAGACCGACTTCACGGTCCAAAACCAAACATTGTAGCGGATTTCTTTTATAGCATCCGAGATGGTGAGCTCCACCGAAGTCACGAAGTCATGCTGCGTTCGCTACTCTACGATATCCTTGAGGCAGACGAATCGTGTTTCATACATGTTCAGGAAACATATCGGGATCTTCTACCGTCTGGTTCCAACGGAGTAACCAAATGGCCATATAAATCCTTGAAAAAAATACTGCAGCAGTGCTGTACGCGCCAGCTACGTTCAGGACTTGTCCTGATCGTTGACGCGTTGGACGAATCGGATGACAGCGATAGGGAAGATATCACTACCTTACTTTGGAATTTTGCAGCGACAAAGGGCAATGTGAAAGTCTGTCTTGCAAGTCGCCCAATAAACGATCTACCTAAGGGTTTTGATACCGATCCAAGATGCCACCACTTACTCCTCCAGGAGAGAAATAAGCAAGATATCGAGAAATACACTCACCATTTCCTTGGTGACCTCAACCTCAACTGTAAAACGAAAGCTGAGGCACAGGAATACATTGTCGACCATGCTGATGGGGTCTTCATGTGGGTACACCTGATCGAAATGGACCTCAAGATGCACAGCAAGAATGGGTGCAACCAGAAAGAGCTGATGCGAACTCTGAAGGATCTTCCCACAGATCTTAAGAAATATTATGAATTAATGCTTCTCGAGCTGAACAGCAAGAACGATCTTTATACGAAATATGGCATACGAATACTTCAATTTTGTCTCTTTTCCCATCGCCCAATCAATCTTTCTGAGCTTCACCAAGCCCTTGCTATCTCCCCCGACGAACAAGATTTTTGCCCCAGCCCAGATTACTTAGAACAAAATATGTCAAGCAACATCCGTGCATTGGTCGCTAAATCCGCCGGCCATTTTGTCGAGATCAAAGCCATTCCTGGATACGACCGTACGTGGTTCCATTTCGTCTTGTTGTGCTGATTGTGAATAGCTGAGTTATTGCAGGATCAGGAAGAACGGAGATTGTCCAAGTGATTCATCAGACTGTGCGCGAATTTTTCCTCCGTCCTCAGGATGCCGTGAATGGGTCTGTTTTCAAAGATGTCCCAAATGTTCAAAAGGCTCGAACGATGATCCACACAACCGCTGTCAGGTATCAAATCCTCTATCGTCAAGATATGATCAAATTTCAACACATTAAGGATGAATCAAGCGCAAATGATTCAAACCACGAAGTTTTCCAGCACCTCGTTCAATATCTAGACAGCAGAGCATTTATTAGGTATTCGCTAGAGTTATTGACACCACCAAGGAACGATGGCGATCCAGTCTTACAGCGACTCCTTTCAGACCTAGCTACAAGCCTTGGTGCCTGTCCAACGTCAGTAGCTTTTTGTTTATTGAAACGACTGGTAGAAACCAACATGAACACTCTCAAAAATGTCCAGAGCCAACTGAATCACTTGCTCGGTGTTGCAGCAGAGGAAGGTTGCGTCGTGGCCGTCGCCAACTTGTTAGCGGCAAATGCAGATTGTGAATCCGTTAACAAGCGTATGTATACACCACTTCACCGGGCAGCCAGGAACGCGCACAAGGCCACAGTCCGGCTGCTCCTTGACCGCGGAGCCAAAATCGAGGCCAAGGACAGATACGATGAGACAGCGCTGATCCTAGCAGCCAAAAACGGACACAATTCTACAGTCGGGCTGCTCCTTGACCGCGGAGCCGAACTCGAGGCGAATAATTACAACTATATGTTGAAGCCGTATTTCGGAATCTGTGATGGAGTCGAGGATACGAATCAGCGGTGCTTCAACCAACTAGACTGCAATAATCAAAGTCTAGTACAGCATAGTTCAACAACACCACTAGACCTGACTGAATTTCACTTACCCTTCCCAGAGTCCTATTCGGACCCTTCCTGGCCGGAGCATGGAAAATACAACAATAACAATAGTTCAGCACTGCATCTAGCAGCCGCGAACGGGCACGAGACCACAGTCCAGCTGCTCCTTGACCGCGGAGCCAAAATCGAGGCCAAGGACAGATACGATGAGACAGCGCTGATCCTAGCAGCCAAGATGGGACAAAATTCTACAGTTGGCCTGCTCCTTGACCGTGGGGCCGAAATCGAGGCGAATAATTACTGCTATAGGTTCAAGCCGTTTTTCGGAATCAATGATGGAGCCGAGGATACAAATCAGCTGTACTTCAACCAACTAGACTGCAATAATCAAAGTCTAGTACAGCATAGTTCGACAATACAACCAGACCTGACCGGACCTCACTTCCCCTTCCCAGAGGTTTATTCGGACCCTTTCTGGCCGGAGCACGGAAAGTACAACAATAACAATAGTTTAGCACTGCATTTGGCAGCCGCGAACGGGCACGAGACCACGGTCCAGCTGCTCCTTGAACGCGGAGCCAATATCGAGGCCAAGGGCAACAATGATGCATCAGCTCTGCACCTGGCAGCCAAAAACAAACACAAGGCCACGGTGCAGCTCCTCCTTGACCGCGGTGCCAAAATCGAAGCCAGGGACAAATCTAATGACACGGCGCTGATTCTAGCAGCTGAGAGCGGGCACAACGCTACAATCCAGCTACTCCTTGACCACAGAGCAAAAATTGAGGCCAAGGGCAACAACAATGCATCAGCTCTGCATTTAGCAGCCAAAAACGGACACGAGGCCACGGTCCGGCTACTCCTCGACTACGGAGCCGAAATTGAGGCGAAGAACAGATATGGCAGCACGGCGCTGATTCTGGCAGCCAGTCACGGGAATATAGCTACGAAGAACAGCAACAACGGTTTGCCGGCCTCACAACCACTGGCTAAGAAGAAGAACGTGGCAACGGTCCAGTTGCTCCTTGACCGCGGAGCCAAAATCGAGGCCAGGGACAGATCCGATGACACAGCGCTGATTCTGGCAGCCAAGAACGGGCACAACACTACGATCCAGCTACTCCTTGACCACGGAGCCAATATCGAGGCCAAGGGCAACAACTATGCATCAGCTCTGCACCTGGCAGCCAAAAACAGACACAAGGCCACGGTGCAGCGCCTCCTTGACCGCGGAGCCAAAATCGAAGCCAGGGACAGATCTGATGACACGGCGCCGATTCTAGCAGCCGAGCGCGGGCACAACGCTCTAATCCAGCCACTCCTTGACTACAGAGGAAAAATTGAGGCCAAGGGCAACCACGATGCATTAGCTCTACATTTAGCAGCCAAAAATGGATACGAGGCCACGGTCCGGCTACTCCTCGACTACGGAGCCGAAATTGATGCGAAGAACAGATGTGGCAGCACGGCGCTGATTCTAGCAGCCGAGAGCGGGCACAACGCTACAATCCAGCTACTGCTTGACCGCGGAGCCAATATCGAGGCGAAGGGCAACAACGATGCATCAGCTCTACACCTAGCAGCCAAAAACGGACACGAGGCCACGGTCCAGCTACTCCTCGACCGCGGAGCCGAAATTGAGGCGAAGAACAGATATGGCAGCACGGCGCTGATTCTAGCAGCCGAGAGCAGGCACAACGCTACAATCCAGCTACTCCTTGACCGCGGAGCCAATATCGAGGCGAAGGGCAACAACGATGCATCAGTTCTACACCTAGCAGCCAAAAACGGACATGAGGCCACGGTCCAGCTACTCCTCGACCGCGGAGCTGAAATTGAGGCGAAGAACAGATATGGCAGCACGGCGCTGATTCTGGCAGCCAGTCACAGGAATATAGCTACGAAGAACAGCAACAATGCTTTGTCGGCCTTACAACCGCTGTCCATCAAGAGGAACTTGGCAGCCAAAAACCGACACACCACGGTCCGACTACTCCTTGACCGTGGAGCTGAAATCGAGGCTAAGAACGGATCTGGTGACACGGCGCTGATTCTCGCAGCCGAGAGCGGGCACAACGCTATAATCCAGCTACTGCTTGACCGCGGAGCCAATATCGAGGCAAAGGGCAACAACGATGCATCAGCTCTACACCTAGCAGCCAAAAACAGATGCGAGGCCACGGTGCAGCTCCTCCTTGACCGCGGAGCCAAAATCGAAGCCAGGGACAGATCTAATGACACGGCGCTGATTCTAGCAGCCGAGAGCAAGCACAACGCTACAACCCAGCTACTGCTTGACCGCGGAGCCAATATCGAGGCCAAGGGCAACAACGATGCATCAGCTCTGCACCTGGCAGCCAAAAACAGACGCGAGGCCACAGTGCAGCTCCTCCTTGACCGCGGAGCCAAAATCGAAGCCAGGGACAGATCTGATGTCACGGCGCTGATTCTAGCAGCTGAGAGCGGGCACAACGCTACAATCCAGCTACTCCTTGACCGCGGAGCCAATATCGAGGCCAAGGGCAACAACGATGCATCAGCTCTACACCTAGCAGCCAAAAACGGACACGAGGCCACGGTCCGGCTACTCCTTGACCGTGGAGCTGAAACCGAGGCCAAGAACGGATCTGGTGACACGGCGCTGAGCCTAGCATCAAGGGCAGGGTACGATTCCGTGGCCCGGTTACTTCGCAGTAGAGGTACCACCGGGAATCACCTTACCGCCACCCCTTCCCACACCTACTCTCTGTAGTTCTGCTTTATTTACATGTATGTGCTGTGACTTCTCGAACCTTCTGCGTGTGAAGGAATATCAGTCACAGGCTGATGTATGTTGGATGCAGTTCGACTATCCTGGTGTTTTCTTTCATTCTCGTCTATATCGCAGCGGACTTTCGTTATTGTTGGGATGAAAGAGTCGGATCAGAGAAGTACCGGTTTATATAGGATTGTGAGAAGATGCATAGGTTTCATTGTCGCCTCTTCGGCCTATGCCAACGGTACGATATTACATGGACTGATTGTTCGTGGGCATTTACTCACACGTAATTAGGGTTTCATTACGCATGGGCTGGTTTTCCATTTGTTCAGTCTTATCTTTCTTTCAAATAGTAATTTCGCGGAAGTAAATACAAATCAGTTTAATTTACGGCAAACTATATACCAATCAGGGTGACTATCAAGGTGATGTTAAAGATCCTAACTATCTAGTTTTCTTTGCAGTGGCAATATCTCTCCTTATCTACCCAGCGCAGACAATGTATCATAAGCCCGAAAGATACTGTTGGAACAGCAATATACAGTAGAACTGTACGACTATCAAAGTAACTATTAGAACGTTATAAAATACGTCTGGTTATCCTTGCAGTTGCAATTCCATGCTATGTCTGCCCAGTGCAATCAATGAATGCTAAGCCCGGATTTACCGAAAGCCGCTGTTGGAACGGCAGTTCTGAGAACAGTTCAGCAATGCCCAGTCATCTCCGAGCTGCTTCAAAGTTCGATGGATTAACTAGGTGAGTTGCGCGGCGAAGCCATAGTGGGGTTATCCGTCTGCCCCATGGTGTATATCTAAGTAGAATAACGGCTTTATGAAATTGAACCTGCGGAAGTCGCACCGCCAAGTACGGCCTTGCATAGCACCCTACACAAGAGATATACTCTGTGGGGACGAAGGGTAGTAGGTGGGAGCTCCGCCATCTAACCGGTTCGCCCGGAGGCGGGGGGGATAAGGGCCTGTCATACTCTAGCTAGAGTAAATACAGTATGAATAAACAACAACAACAAGAGATATACTCTAGTTGACAGCCTCCGTGAGTTGCGGGTTAGGGTTCGGGGCTACCCAACTCGCAACGGTGCACTGATACTATCGTTTTCTCAGATAACTAGTTCGTTAAAATAGTTGGATAGAGGAGTTTTCTAAAAGTGTTAGTGCAGTGGAGTTGTGGGTAAGAATTAACTGGGTTGTATTTTGAATCACCACCGTGTATTGCAATTCGGAAGAGTGGGGCTACCCAAACCTGCTAGTATCTAGCGGATAGCATACTATACCCGCAGGTGAGGTTTATAAGGCCTAGTGAAAATGATCGAATTTGGTGTACAATGCCAAGATGAGGAGTATAGTATCGATAGAACAAAAAGAAGTACAATACAACATCGTCACGATTTTGTTTGATGGATGATGCTCCAGCGGTTTTTTTGTTTTAATCATACTGTATTCACTCTACTTAGAGTATGACAGCCCCTTAATCCCCCCCGCCTCCGGGCTGGCCGGCTAGATGGCGGAGCTCCACTCCTGCTACCCGTCGTCCCCTTCTGACAAAAGAAAGCATCTAACAAAACGACGGTCAAAATAGAATACAAAGGAAAAGAGGTGAGACCACGAAGCCCGCCGGCTCTTCCTCGTCTGTCTATTCTGGGCGGGAACTTCCCGACGTCAGTAGCCGCCAGGAAGTCCATCACCACATTATCGCACTTCTCCATGGAGGGCAGCTCAGAGACTTGCACATGTCTGCATCGGCCTGTTCTCCACCCAGTCGCTTTTCCCACCTCTTTCCTGAGCATTTTCTGTTGGTCTTTCCATCGGCTGCAGTGGCGGAAGAGATGTTCCCGAATCTGGGCCACCGGACAGCCTCCGCCGCAGCACCACCAGCACTTGTCGTCGTCTCGGTGTCCGGACCGTTTTTGGTACGTGCCCACTGGTGCATGTCCAGACGTCAGGTGGTAGAACCTGGCTGCCAGAGGCTGCACATTGTTCATTGGGATGGGTCGCTTGGTTTCCGCTTTGCCTTTCAGCCTATAGCCATGATGCTTACTGCATTTGTCGGCCTCCCACTCAGCCTTCGCTGGCGTCTTTGCTTCTGAGATTTGTCTGGTCCTGTTCGCCGCCGGGGTGTATACTCGCTCTCATACTGAGCCTGCTCTGCGGCCCTGTCTCACATGATTCGCTTCGCGATGTGCTTCCTCATTTCCGGGCATGCCAGTGTGTCCTGGGACCGAGTGGATTTCTGTCTCTATGCCGGCTTCGCGGAGATTCCTTGCGCACTGGTTAATCCACCTAGCAAGATGCCGCCCAGGCACCGGCAAAAATGACCTTACGCGACGCGTAACTCATAGAGAAGCTGTTTTTGGGACGGTAATCCATAGCATATTTGACGCGTGGCACTATGAGGTCCTATAGACCTGCGCGTTGACTAGATTACTATGATCCACATGCGATTATGTGCGCTTGATACTATACATCATGCTGCATTCAACAAGCTGCCAAATGTGTTGACTAGAGATTTGGCCCGGTGGCTTCTCTAGTGTTTGGTGCTGGCGGACTCGGGCATGAGGCCGGTGGCTTACGGCCCCCATTGGCCTCGCCTGCCCTCACCAGCCTCGCTTGCACCCACCAGTCTCGCCTGCCCCCACCAGCCTCGCCTGCCCCCATCGGCCTCGCCTGCCCCCATGGCGAGGAGGAGGGCCCGGCACTGGTACTCGGCATTGGGCTCCGGCTTTGGCAGTCGGCATTGGGTTTTCCTTCTCTCTCTTTCATATATAAGTCCATAGTTTTCCTTCTCTTTGGATCGACAGACAATCGAGCTTCTTCATTCTTCCTCTTTTGCTTTCAACAAAATGCACATCATTGCACGCTCCCAAGTATGCTCTGAAGTACACTCCGAGTACGCTCCCAAGTACACCTCCGAGTACGTTCTCAAGTACACTCCCGGGCATGCTCTCAAGGACGCTCCCAATTGCACTCGATGGCATACTCCCAAGTAATCTCTCAAGACACTCTTAAGCGCACCCCAATTGGACTCGATGACACACTCCCAGCCTGCTTGACTGTACGCTCCCAAGTAAGCTCTCAAGACGCTCTCAAGCACACCCCAATTGGACTCGATGACACAGTCCCAGCCTGCTTGACTGTACGCTCCCAAGTACGCTCTCAAGACGCTCGCAAGTACACTCCGAGTACGTTCTCAACTACACTCCCGGGCATGCTCTCCAGTACACTCCCAATTGCACTCGATATCACACTCCCAGCCTGCTTGACTGTACGCTCCCAAGTAAGCTCTCAAGACGCTCTCAAGCATACTCCCGAGCACGCTCTCAAATACACTCCCAATTGCACTCGATGACACACACCCAGCCTGCTTGACTATATGCTCTCAAGTACACTCTCAAGAGGGAAGACACTCTCAATTTCACTTGACTATATGCCCCCATATATGCTCCTGCATGCTCGATCCAGAGACATGCTGAGTTACAGACGCCAGGTACCGGGAGGCGTGAGGCTGGTGGCGTATGGCTGGCAGTGTTTGGCGGGCGGGCAGCGGAAGGCGTGCGGCGTGTGGCAGGTGGCAGGCGGTGTAGGTTGGCCGAAATCATGACGTCGGTCGATATCATAGTCTGAACCTTATCTTTAGCGCGGCCACCACGACACGATCTCACGATGTCTCAAGGTCATGGTGTTGACAATTGCAGCTGTAGATTCTGCAGGAAACGTAGACAATTGGATCACGGGGAGAGTAGATCTCCGACTCAGTTTTCTAAGCGGAATCTGCGGCCAATTTCCCGTCGACTTTAGGCATATGTGTGCGCATTCGGTCCAGCGCTGATGGTGATGATGGCGAAGGTGATGATGGCGATGGTGATGACGATGGCGATGGTGATGGTGTTGGTGATAGTGATCATAGTACCAGAAGCACTTAGACAAGTAGGTTGGCTACGTCAACGTCAGCATCGAAGCTTCCACAGACTTAGAGCCTTCTACTAGCCAAAGCTTCCACAGACCTAGAGCCTTCTATTAGACAAAGCTTCCACAAACTCAGAGTTTTCCATCGGCCAAAAGCTTCCCGTGGAAAACTCTACTCCTCCCGATGCGAGGCTCCCTCAAGAAGGCTCTCAAGCAGGCTTTCCAAGAGGCTTTCAAGCAGGCTCTTAAGCAGGCTCTCAAGCGGACTCTCGGCGATAGTGTACAGTTCCAGTATAGCAGCGAAGCCTGCAGGCAGTGAAGACTGGTATCCCTTGGATCGTAACTTTGGCATTCCCGGCCCTTTTGGGCATGGCAACCGACTCCCCACCTGCAAATATTTAGCGATGCAACCACAACTCTGTAGGGGTGGCCTGGGAGCATTATAAACTTACTTTCTTATGTCTTGAGAGCATTTTGGTAAAAATTAAGGACTATATAGGAATGGGATGCCGATAAAAAGTGCGGTTTTTGTTGGGAGGGTTGTCTCAAGATCAGCTCCCCAAAAACTCGAAAATGTCACTGTGCAGCCCAGCTGGACAACTCTCCCCATAACACCCCAAAATATCCTTCAAGCTTAGTGCTAAGGACATGCTCTGAAGTCCCAATATCATTGCACACAAGGAATTCCATCTGCAATGTACCCAAGAGTTGAGGCTCAGAGGGGGGATACCAATACCCATTGCACAGCTCTCATAGTGAACAAGGCTAAAACCCACTTTGTCAAACATCAAAGAGGGCATATCTTTACCCCTCAGCCAGAGCTGGAGTCATGGGCAATTTTCAGTACACCTTGAGAAGGGAAAGTAGCTGGGATGGTGGCTTTGCCAGCAGGAAAGCCCAGCCAGAAATATCA
>Ga0307514_10000662_pt1 | contig 62034 bp, 54 predicted proteins | sample 16_EM_MG_FD_203088 | JGI IMG/M metagenome (GOLD analysis project Ga0307514, IMG submission 203088) | Populus trichocarpa ectomycorrhiza microbial communities from riparian zone in the Pacific Northwest, United States - 16_EM | ecosystem: Host-associated > Plants > Roots > Unclassified | place... | reverse complement strand
CCATGGCCAGCCTGCTGCGTCACCCGCGCTCTGGCTTCGATGCCCCGTCTGCAACGTGACCGCTGCGGCTCAAGGAGTCAAATGACTGCTGTCGCTGCGCTTGAAATGGATTTTGCAGGGCCGACTACGTAAGGAGACCGACATGCGATTCATGGTGCTGATCAGGGCTGACCGCAACAGCGAAGCGGGCGTGATGCCCAGCGAACAACTGCTCGCCGAGATGGGCCGGTTCAACGAAGACCTGGTGAAAGCCGGCGTCATGCAGGCCGGCGAAGGACTGCACCCCAGTTCCAAGGGTGCCCGTGTGCGCTTCTCAGGTCACGAGCGCAAAGTAGTTGACGGCCCCTTCGCCGAAACAAAGGAGTTGATCGCAGGCTTCTGGATCTGGAAGTGCGCCTCGTTGCAGGAGGCAATCGATTGGGTCAAGCGCTGCCCTAACCCGATGCTGGGCGACTCGGAGATCGAGATACGCCAAGTCTTCGATACCGAGGACTTCGGCGAGGCCCTCACGCCAGAGTTGCGCGAGCAAGAGGAGAGACTGCGTGCGCAGATCGCCGGGCAGACTGACGCCTAGCCCTTTACAGGGACTTCTCCGCGCGTCGATACCAACCGTTGATTGAGGTGCCTTTCTTGCTCGAAAGCGAATTGCGCTCACTTGGATAAATCATGACGAGAACCGACTGCACATTGAGGCCCGGCCCTGCTGCAGTTGAGCCTGGACCGGGCCTTCCATACAGGTCGCTTCAGCGCGCCGCCAACTCCGCACTCAAGCGATCCACCGTCCCCGCAATGCGCTCCAGCTTCGGATAACGCAGCCCACCCCGGTAGTCGATCTTCACCAGCTTGTAGCGCTCGCCCACCTTCACCAGCAGTTCGATCGGCGCCTGGCCGGTCTTGTTGGCGGTGATGGCGGCGGCCAGGCGCTCGGGTTTCCAGCTCTGCATGCCGACGGCCAGCACCTGCTCGCCCGGCGCCAGGCCGGCCTGGAAGGCCGGGCCGTCCCAGCGCACGCCGCCGACGTTGCCGTCCTTGTCCAGGCGCAGGCCCAGCGAGTAGGACAGGTCTTGCCCGCCGGGTTCGCCGCGGCCGTCGTCGGCCTTGGCGAATTCGCTCTCCTTCTCCTCATAGACCAGGCGCCAGCCGCTGCGGGCCAGGCCGCCCAGCGGCGCGGCGTCGGCACCGGTGCGGTCCAGCCGCTCGCGCAGGAAGCGGGTCCAGTCGTAGGGCTGCACGCCGTTGAGGGCCTTGACCACGTCGTCGAAGGCGTAGGTGCGGGGCAGGATGCTGCCGTCCGGCGCGGTGGCGTGGGGCGCGCCGAAGAAGGCGCGTGCGAAATCGTCCAGCGAGCGCTTGTCGCCGCTCTGCTCGCGGATCAGCATGTCGGCCTCCAGCCAGATCAGCCGGCCTTCCTCGTAGTAGTCGCGGCCGCGCTGCCAGTCGCCCCAGGGCTTGTTGCGGCTCGCTTCCATCGCGCCTTCGTTGGTCGTGTCCTGCAAGGTGCGCCAGCCACGGCCGCCGCGCGCGGCCAGGTCGGCGGCGTTGTGCGCCAGGTTGTCGCGGAACTCGGCCGCTGTCACCAGCCCGCTGCGGGTGGCCAGCACGTGGCCCCAGAACTGGGTCTGGCCTTCGTAGACCCACAGCAGCGAGCCGCGCATCGGCTGGTTGAAGTTGGCGGTCCACAGGTCGTCGGGCCGGCGGAACTTGCCGTTCCACGAGTGGGTGAACTCGTGCGCCAGCAGGTCGCGGCCACGGGCGGCCTTTTCCCAGTCCTTGAAGTAGCCGGGGCGCACGCCGTTTTCGCTGGACTCGTGGTGCTCCAGCCCGATGCCGCCGAACTCCCGGCTTTGCGAGAGCAGGAAGTCGTAGTGGCGCCAGTGGCGAGCGCCGTAGAGCTTGTCGGTCTGCTGCACCAGCTTGCGGTGGGCTTCGATCTGCTCGGGCTTGGCGTCGAGCTGGTCGGCCTCGTCGGCGAACAGGTTCAGCGCCACCGGCTGCGGAGTGCCCGGCGGGTCCAGCTCGATGCGCTTGGCGTGCATGCCGGCGAACAGCGGCGAGTCGACCAGCGTGGTTGCCGAGACGCTGCCAAACGCCATCCAGCCCTGGTCATCGGCCTTGGCCAACTGACCGTCCGGCGCGCGCAGCGCGGTGGCCGCCTGCCAGCCCGTGGGCAGCTTCAGCCGTGGCTGCACGCTGATGCCGTCGGTCGCGTGGCCGGCCGGGTACAGCAGCACGGTGTTCCATTGCACGCCCAGCAAGGCCGGCGACATCGACACGCGGCCCTGTTCGGACTTCAGCGGGCTCAGGTGCTCGAAGCGCAGCGTCAGCTGCGAGACGCCGGCCGGCACCTCGATGTGGAAGGCGTTGACCTCCACCGGGTCGCGCTGCCAGGCCAGCGGCTTGTCGCCCGCCGTCACCTGCAGGCCGGCCAGCGGGTTCGGGTTGCCCGTCGGCCCGTGGTTGCCGGGCAGCCAGCGCGGGTAGAGCAGCGTCAACCGCCCTGGCGCGACGGGCAGTGTCTCGGTGACCGCCAGCACGCGGTGGTCCAGGTCGGTCGCGTCCACCTCCAGCGTAATGCGCCCCGGGTAAGGCGTGGCTGAGGGCGACGGCAGTGCCGCCACGGGCGCTGCCGGCTGTGGCGGCGGCACGACAGGCTGCGCTGCGCTGAAGCCGGCGTGCAGCAGCGCGGCCAGCAGCAGCGGGCGACAGGCGGCAGGGGCAGCATCGCGGTGGGACGGTCGGGCGGAACGTGCGAATGACACCGGCAACTCTCCAGGAATGAAGCGGCGCACGTTAGCGCAAAGCCCGTGCCTGACTTGTTTCTGTCACCGCCGGTTGCCAAGCTGGGGATGCCGCTGGCCCGGTGGCTCGGCTACTGTGGCTGCACTGATCGAACCGAGGTTTTCCATGAGCGCAGTCGACCGCCGCCAGTTCCTGCAAACCGCCGCGGCCGCTGCCGCCAGTGCCGGTGTGCCCGCCGCCATCGCCCGCGCGCTGGCCATTCCGGCGCACAACGCCACGCGCAGCGTCCAGGACGTGCAGCACGTCGTGATCCTGATGCAGGAAAACCGCTCGTTCGACCACTACTTCGGCCTGCTGCCCGGCGTGCGCGGCTATGGCGACCGCTTCACCATTCCGCTGCCCGGCGGCAAGACGGTCTGGCAGCAGAGCAATGGCGTGCGCACCGTCATGCCCTACCACCTGGACAGCAGCATCGGCAACGCCCAGCGCGACGGCGGCAACCCGCACAGCTGGCATGACGCGCAAGGCGCCTGGGGCGACGGCCGGCTTTCGCACTGGCCGCTGTTCAAGACCAACAACGCCATGGGCTACTACGCCGAGGCCGAGGTGCCGTTCCAGTACGCGCTGGCGAATGCCTTCACCGTCTGCGACGCCTATCACTGCAGCCTGCATGGCGGCACCAACCCGAACCGCCTGTTCCTGTGGACCGGCAGCAATGGCGCACAGCCCGCTGGCGTGGCGGTCGTCGTCAACGAATGGGACGGCATGGAGGTCCCCACCAGCGGCTACCAGTGGACCACCTACCCCGAGCGGCTGCAGCAGGCCGGTGTGAGCTGGAAGCTCTACCAGAACCTGCCCGACAACTTCACCGACAACCCGTTGGCCGGTTTCGTGCCTTACCGCCAGGCCAACCTGGACGTGGGCAACCAGCCCGACGGCTCGCCCTACCCGGCCTACACCACCGCGATGGACGCGCTGAACCCGCTGGCCAAGGGCACGACCAACACCATGCCCGACGGCGGCTTCCTGCAGGCGCTGCGCGACGACATTGCCGCCGGTGCGCTGCCGCAGGTTTCGTGGATCGTCGCGCCGGCCACCTATTCCGAGCACCCGTCGCCGTCCTGCCCGGCCCAGGGCGCCTGGTACGTCGAAGAAGCACTGAACGCGCTCACGGCCAACCCGGACGTCTGGAGCAAGACCGTGCTGCTGGTCATGTTCGACGAGAACGACGGCTTCTTCGACCACCTGCCGCCGCCCGGCGCGCCGTCGCTGAATGCAGACGGCAGCGAGGCCGGCGCGTCCACCGTGGACGTGAGTGCCGAGCGCTTCACCCAGCCCGCGCCACCCGGCTCCAAAGGCCAGCCCAGGCCCGACAAGGGCGTGTTCGGCATGGGCCCGCGCGTGCCGATGATGGCCATCTCACCCTGGAGCCGCGGCGGCTGGGTCAACTCGCAAGTGTTTGACCACACCTCCGTGCTGCGCTTCCTCGAAGCCCGCTTCGGCGTGGCCGAGAGCAACATCAGCCCCTGGCGCCGCACCGTGGCCGGTGACCTGATGTCGGTCTTCAACTTCTTCGACCCCAACACCGAGCAGCCGCCGCAGATGACGCTGCTGACCAAGGCCGGCGTGGACGCGCTGCGCGTGCAGCAGGAAGCCCTGCCCAAGGTGCCCGTGCCCAGCGAAGCCTCGCAGACCGCGCCGGTGCAGCCAGCCGGCGTGAAGCCCTCGCGCGCACTGCCGTATGCACTCGCCGTGCAGGCCAGCCTGGTCACCGGCAGCTCGCCCAGCCTGTCGCTGAAATTCGTCAACAACGGCAGCGCCGGCGCCGTGTTCCACGTCTACGACCGCCTGCACCTGACCCGCCGCCCGCGCCGCTACACGGTGGGCGCCGGCCTGTCGCTCTCGGGCAGCTGGCTGCTCGCCAAGGACAAGGGCCAGTACGACCTTTGGGTGCTCGGCCCCAACGGCTTCCACCGCCAGTTCAGCGGCACCACTTCGGCCAGCGCAGCGCCGGTCGTCAACGTCAAGGCCAAGCCGCAGGGCCAGTCGCTGCAGGTCCACCTCAGCAACCCCGGCAGCAGCGCCTGCACCGTCGTCGTCCTGCCGCTGGCCTACCGCCAGGACGGCCCCTGGAGCGTCGTGCTGCCCGCTGGCGGTGAACAGACCTGGCTGCTGGACCTCAGCGCCGCCCAAGGCTGGTATGACCTGCAGTTCACCGTCAGCGGTCAGCCCGTGACCACCTGGACCCGCCGCGCTGCCGGCCGCCTGGAAACCGGCGCGCACAGCATCAGCGATCCGGCGATGGGGGCGTTGGCGCTGCGTTGATGGCGGTAATCGGGCTTCGCCAAAGGCAAGCCCATTCGCCGCGACAGCTCGGCTCAAGCGAAGTCGTGGAACGCCCGTCCCTGACGCGTGTGGTCCACTGGCTTCGTCATTTCTTCTTGTTCTTCTTCCCTTGATCGTGGTGCCACTTGATGGCGAAGAACATGCCCGTGCCGAACACGAGAAGCTTGAAGGTCACGAAGACGATGGGGATCCATTCCATGTTTGGGTATTTCCAGGCGATTGCTTGACGCTGACCATCTTGAGGATCTGCCAATCTTCATCAGCAGAAGACTGGCAGGAAGACACCATTCGCACAGACCGGATCGGACGCATGACCGGACCTGGCTTTCAGGGCGGACTGTGCCAAAAACCGCACCGAAAACCCAGGCTCAGAACCTGGGCAAAAAAAGCGGATCAGAGCCCATGAAGCGCTACGAAGCCCTCGCCCATGAGATCGCCGAGTCGATCGCCGCCGGCCAGCTGCGCGTGGGCGAGCGCGTGCCCTCGGTGCGCGAGGCCAGCCGCAGCCGCGGCGTGAGCCCGTCGACGGTGTTCGAGGCCTACTACCTGCTCGAAGCGCGCGGCTTGCTCGAAGCACGGCCGCGCGCGGGGTATTTCGTCAGCGCCGCCGTGGGCCGGCCGATGGAGCCAGAGAGCGCCAGGCCCGCCGTGAGCGATCATCCCGTGGCCATCTCGGAGCTCGTCTTCCAGGTGCTCGGCCACGCCAGGAACCGCACGCTGGTGCCCATGGGCTCGGCCTTCCCGAGCCCCGCGCTGTTCCCGCTGCCCAAGCTGGCCCTGGCCACGGGCAAGGCGCTGCGCCGGCTCGACCCGTGGCGCACGGTCGAGGACCTCTCGCCCGGCAGCGCCGCGCTGCGCCGCCAGATCGGCCTGCGCTACCTCGGCATGGGCTGCGGCGTGGACACGGAAGAACTGGTCATCACCAATGGCGCGATGGAGGCGCTGAACCTCTGCCTGGAGAGCGTGACCCAGCCCGGCGACCTGGTGGCCGTTGAATCGCCGACCTTCTACGCTGCGCTGCAGGCGCTGGAGCGGCGCGGCCTGCGCGCGGTGGAGATCGCCACGCACCCGCGCACCGGCATGGACGTGGCCGCGCTCGCCGCCGTGCTCGCCCAGCATCCCGTCAAGGCCTGCTGGCTGATGCCGAACTTCCAGAATCCGCTCGGCAGCCTGATGCCCGATGGCGCCAAGCAGGCGCTCGTGGCGCTGCTCGCACAGCATCAGCTGCCGCTGATCGAGGACGATGTCTACGGCGAGCTCTACTTCGGCGCGCACAAGCCACGGCCTGCGAAGGCCTGGGATCGCCAGGGACTGGTCATGCACTGCAGTTCGTTTTCGAAGACGCTGGCGCCGGGCTACCGTGTGGGCTGGGTGGCCGCAGGCCGCTTCGCGCGCGAAGTGGCACAGCGCAAGCTGATGAGCTCCATCGCCGCGCCGCTGCCCTCGCAGGAGGGCTTGAGTGAGTACCTGGAACATGGCGGCTATGACCGCCACCTGCGCCAGCTGCGCGCCACGCTGGCGCGGCATCTGCACGTTGTGCAGCGGGCCATCGCCAAGCACTTCCCCGCCGGCACGCGGGCCACGCAGCCGGAGGGCGGCTACTTCGTGTGGCTGGAGCTGCCACCGCAGGTCGATGCGCTGGCGCTGCACCGGCTGGCGCTGTCGCAGGACATCAGCCTCGCGCCGGGCCAGCTGTTCTCTGCCGACCGGCGCTTCAGGCATCACGTGCGGATCAATTTCGGGCATCCCGATCATCCAGGATTCGAGCAGGCGCTCAAGACGGTCGGGACGATCGCAAGCGCACTGAAGCGATAGCTTGAGCACGTAGTGCGCCCGCACTACACTTCGCGCATGAAAACCGCCGTCATTCCGCAAGTGCGCGTCGAGCCTGAGTTGCGCGCCGATCTCGACGCCGCGCTGCTGCCCGGAGAGACCCTGACCGATTTTGTCGAGACCGCGGTTCGCAACGCCGTCGAATTCCGGCGAATGCAAACGGACTTCGCTGCCCGTTGCGACGCCTCGCTGGCCAACTACGAACGCACCGGGGTTTCCGTCGCGTCGGATGTGGTCCTGTCGAAGCTGGAGGCGAAGGTCGCAGCGCGGGTGAAACAGCTGCGCAAATGACGTTCAAGGTCGAGTTCACCCCCGAGGCGGATGCCGATCTGGATCGTCTTTTTGACTTTCTGCTGGAGCGCGCCGAGACGGTCGAGGAGGCCATGCGCGCTCAAGACGCCATCGAGGTGCTCCGCACGGTTGCCAACACCCACCTCTCGACCACGCCCTACAGCTACCGCAAGGTGGGTGCACGCCCATCGTTGCGCGAACTCATCGTGCCCTTCGGCGCCACTGGATACGTCCTCCGCTTCGACATCCGCACCCCGGAACTGGTCCTCGTGATCGGCGCACGCCACCAGCGCGAAGAGGACTACCACTGACCCTTACCGAGATCGCGCAGCTGGCCGAACAGTTCGGCGTTGTGTTCCTCACCGAGTCCAGCATCGGCGCGATGACTCAAGGTTGGGATGCGGCGCTGGCTGCTCCGGCGGCAAGCGTCGTTCGCTCCGGGTCGCTGCGCAACTCCAGTCCGTCGCGCGGAATGGCTCGGGCTTGCTTCAGGTCCACGTCGAACAGCGCAATATGCTCGGGCGAGCTATCCAGCAAGTAGCCATGCGCAATGGGTTTGTCGTCGCGCAGCAGCGTGACGCAGCGGGGTTTCGAGGCAGCGCAGCCTTTGGCAAACTCAAGTGCGTCTTGGTCGGCGCTTGTCCTGCCTGATATCTCGCCTGCCAGGCCCGGAACACCGATCAGCAGCACGATGGCGATCAGCAGGATCCAGGAAAACGCGGCGATCACGGAGCTCCACATCAGGGACTCGATGAGCCGCGCGATCCACGGCCGATGCGCCCGGAGCCACAACTTGGGTTTGGTGGAATCCCCCAGCGGCGTTAACAAGATAAAAATGTAAGTTGCGAGCACAACCAGCCCGATAGCAACAACGAGCCAAGACTCCGTCGCGAGCTTTGCGATGGTGACAGTGCGCTCCAGCAGGCCATACGCTCCATAAATCAGGAGCCAGTCGACCCCTTTGGGGAAAAGAGCAGCGTCAATCTGCCAATGGGAGAGGTAGCCGTTGTGGCGGACGCTGCCCATCATGTGCAGCAGGACCGTACCGGTGCTTGCAGCCAGCGCGAGGAGTTGCCAGATCGGCAACTTGCGTGGGGACGAACCTTCGTTGGCTGCAGCGGCAGGCGGAGGAAGGGAGGGCGAGGGCCGTTTGCTCATGGCGGTCAGTAGTAATACTTCGTCTTCCCCGCCCACTCGCTTTTCGGCCACTGCTTGTGCAGCAGCTGGAAGGCGTCTTTCGAGTCGGTGGCGGGGTTGTCCTTGGGGGGGGGGGGGCCAGGCACGCCGCGGCATTCCATGCGGGTGCTGGCGACGAAGAAGTGCAGGGCTTTGGGGGCTTCGGGGTCTGAGGTGTGGCTGCGGGCCCAGGCGAGCAGCGGGGGGCCGAGGTATTCGCTGCGCAGTGGCAGGGCTTGCAGCTTGGCTTGCTCGGCCCGTGCCGCTTCGCGCTCGGCGGCGCTGAGGAAGGCGGGGCCGGCGAGGTGGGTGGCGTCCGCGGTGGTGTCCGTGTTGGCGTAGGTGATGCAGCCCCAGGACTGCTGCAGGCCCTGGTCGTTGACGAGGGCCGGGTCCAGCTCGGGCGTGTTGGCCCAGATCACGACAGCCGCTTCGCGTTTGGCGGCCGGGCTGTTGGCTGCGGCGTAGCGGTCCCACAGCGCCTTGGTGGTGGTGCGCGGTGCGGCGAGCAGCGGCGCCATCTCGTCGGCGCTGGCCCAGTCGCCCAGCAGCGCCGCACGGGTCCAGATGACCTCGGCCAGGTGGGTGGTTTCGGTGCCCGGCAGCGCCGGGGCGCGCTGGGCCAGCTTCAGGACTGACAGCGGCAGGTTGCGGTAGAGGCGCAGCGGGAAGTCGTCGGCCGGTTGGAACTGCGGAGCTGGCGCTTCAGCCTTTGAGGTGCCTTTTTCGACGGCGCGGTCCGCGTCGATGATGGGCTGCCCTGCTTCCTCGGTCAGCACGCGGCGCGGCACCGCGGCGAGGAAGCCGGCCAGCGTCGGCGCGCTGAGCATCTTCAAGCCCAGCCAGCGGTTGCGTGTGGGCGTGCTCATGGGCTGCTTCGCATCGGCCAGCATCGCGCTGATGCCGGCATCGGCCGCGGCGCCCTGGCCTTGCTCGATCTGCAGCCGCGCCAGGTGGTAGCGCAGGTGCTGGTACAGCGGCGAGCTGGCCGGCACGGCGAGGGCTGCGCGCTGTTCGGCTTCGGTCAGCACACGCTCGGGCGGAACGCCGGCACCGGCCGGCCGCGCCAGCGCCAGCAGCGGCGCGAGCCACAGGCCGGCGGGAGCCTTGCTGTCCTTGGCCACTGCCTGGCGGGCCAGATTGGCGGCCAGGCGCTGCAGCGCGCCGCCTTCCAGCGCGCCGCGCGCCGCGGCCTCGCGTTCGGTGGCCGGGTCCCCGGCCGGCTGCGGGGAGATCGCGTCCACGCCGGTGCGGCTGTCCTGGCTGGCCTGCATCAGGCCGATCCATCGGGTCATGGCGTCGGGTGACTCGGCCAGTTGCTGCGGCGTGAGCCCGTCCAGCAGGCGCAGGTAGTCGCCCAGCGCGGCGGCGGTCTGCCGGTTGACCGGTGCGCCGGACAGTTGCTGGGACAGCTCCTGCGCGCGCTCGCGCGGCCGCAGCCGCGCGTCGACCCAGCCGACCAGCGCGGCAGCGGCCGGCTGCGTGGGCGCGAGCGCCAGCAGCTCCTGGCGCGCGGTGGCCAGCGGCTGGCGCCAGCCGGTCTCGCTGCGGTCGGGCTGCTTGTCTGCCCCGGTGGCCAGCGTGGCCTGGCGCACCAGCGCGCGCGCCGCGAGGTAGGCGCCCAGCGGCTGCCAGGGCGAGGCGCCGTCCTTGGCGATGGCCTGGAAACCGGCGCGCGCGGCCGGGTACTGGCCGGCGTAGAACTGTGCGGCGGCGAGTTGATAGGCACGGTCCTTCGCGAGCCACGCGGGTGCGCCGTTGGCCAGCGCTGCCGGCAGGCGCGGCGGCGGCGCGGGCTGGCCGGGGCGGGCATCGTCCGGCGAGCAGTTGGCAAAGACCTGGTCCTGCTGGGCCAGCCAGGCGCTGCCCCAGGCTGGCCAATCCGGCAGGCGGCGGCGCTCGGACAGGGTCTGTGTCGCACGGGCAAAAGCGTCGGCCGGGCAGTTCAGGTAGCTGCTCCAGTCCTCGGTGCTGCGCTCGGCGCCGATAGGGGCTGGCGGGGCTGGCCGGCTCGCCGCAGGCAACGCGGCAGCGGCCGCGTCCCGCGCTGCCTGCCAGCCCTTGAGCATGCTCTGCGGGTCGTCCGTCTCCACCGAAATGCCATGCGACCAAGGGCCCACGCGCCACTCGTTCAGGTCCAGCGCCTTGACCTCCTCGGCGCTCAGCGGGTGGCCGTTCGCGGCCCGCCAGGCCAGGAACAGGAAGACGCGCCAATGGCTGCCCGGCAGCACGCCCGACCGGCCGGCCGCAAACGCCGGCAGCTCGCTGGCCGGCACGTGCCACTCGGGGGTCAGCGGGCTTTCGCCAAAGCCGTCGCCACCGCTGGCGTGGGCCGCGGTGGCGCAGAGCAGCGCGGCTGCAAGGGCCAGGTGGCGCAGCGTCAGGTGGGGTCGAGCGGCGCGGCGGCGGGCAGTTGTTGCCATTGTTCTTGCGTCCATGAACGGGGAGAGAAGTAGTAGCGCCGCGGGGTGCGCAGCGCGGGCATCGGCTCGTCGGTCGCGCTGCCGGCGGCGGCCTGGCAGCGGGCGCGCGGGAACTGGCCGCGGCGGGCCAGCAGCGCACGGATCTCGGCGTCGTCGCCAGCCATGCGGAAGGCCATCGGCACGATCTCGTCGGCGGCGGCGTGGGCCAGCCAGGCGTCGCCAGCGCACCAGGAGGCCAGTGCAGTCATCGACAAGGCCACGTCCGGTGGCAGCCGGCGGCGCAGCTGGCTGACGACCTCGGCCAGGAACGGGCGCTGCGAGCGGCCGATCTCGAAGTCCAGCTGCAGCACCTTGGCCGCGGTGCTGCGCTGCAGGTCCAGCGCTTCTTGAATGACACGTTCGCGCTGCTCGTCACTGAAGCGCGGCGGGCGGCGCCAGATCAGGTCCACGTGCAGCACCGGCACCAGCACCGTGCCGGGCGAGACCTGCAGCGCCTGCGCGCGTGGCCGCACGAGGGTGTGCCGGCCGTCCAGCTCGATGGTGCGTGCCAGCCAGGCCACGCCGGTGTCTGCCGGCAGTCCGCGCAGGTCCTCCGGCCGCTCCCAGGCCCACAGCATGCGCGGCGGCAGCGTGGCCAGAGCGGGGTGCAGGTGGCGCGGCCCGCTGCTGGCCGGCAGGCACAACAGCAGCGGCAGCAACACCAGCGCCAGCCCTGGCCGCACGAGCAAGGCGAGGGGCGTGCGGGGCGACATGGCGGGCACTATATCGATGCGATTCGACGTCGCGCTTTGGTCACGGCGTTGTCACGCCAATGGCATGCGGCGCCGGTCCAATCCGGCCACCGTCAAGCCGCCTCCATGCCACCACGCTTCCACCTGCTGATCGCCGCGCAGTTCACCTCGGCGCTGGCCGACAACGCCTTGTTGATCGTCACGATGGCACTGCTGGCCGAGCAGGGCCAGCCGGCCTGGTGGGCGCCGCTGCTGAAGTTCGCGTTCACGCTGTCATACGTGCTGCTCGCGCCCTGGCTCGGGCCACTGGCGGACGCGATGCCCAAGGCCCGCCTGATGGCCTGGATGAACGGCGTGAAGCTGCTGGGCATTGGCGGGCTGCTGCTGGGGCTGCACCCGGTCGCGGCCTACGCGGTGGCGGGCCTGGGCGCGGCGGCCTATGCGCCGGCCAAGTACGGGCTGGTGACCGAGCTGGTGCCGGGGCCGCGGCTGGTCGCGGCCAACGGCTGGATCGAGGTCTCCATCGTGGGCGCGGCGCTGCTGGGCACGGTGCTGGGCGGTGCGCTGGTGGCCGAGCCGCTGCGTGCCAGTGCGCTGGCGCAGTGGGCGCATGCACTGGCCCAGGCCGGCGACTGGCCGCTGGCCTCGCCGCTGCTGGTCTCGCTGGGCGGGCTGCTGCTCACCTACGCACTGGCCGCGCTGCTGCAGCTGGGCGTGCCCGACAGCGGCGTGCGCTACCCGCGCGCGCCGCTGCATCCGCTGGCGCTGGTGCGTGACTTCCATGCTGCCAACCGCCGGCTGTGGCGCGACAGCGCCGGCGGCCTGTCGCTGGCCGTCACCACGCTGTTCTGGGGCGTGGGCGCCACGCTGCAGTTCGCGGTGCTGCGCTGGGCCGTGGAACGGCTGGGGCTGCGGCTGGACCAGGCCGCCTACCTGCAGGCCGTGGTGGCGCTGGGCGTGGTGGCCGGGGCCGCGCTGGCGGGCCGCTGCGTGCCGCTGAACCAGGCCATGCGCGTGCTGCCGGCCGGGGTGGCGCTGGGCGCGTTGATCGTGCTGATTGCGCTGCAGGACACGCTGCTGCCCTCGCTGCCGCTGCTGGCGCTGGCCGGCGCGGTGGGCGGCATCCTGGTGGTGCCGATGAACGCGCTGCTGCAGCACCGCGGCCATGCGCTGCTGACGGCCGGCCGCTCGATTGCGGTGCAGGGCTTCAACGAGAACCTCAGCATTCTGGTGATGTTGGCCGGCTATGCCGCGCTGATCGCAATAGAGATGCCTCTTGTACCGCTGATGAGCGGCTTCGGTCTGGCGGTCTCCGCGGCCATGGGCTGGCTGATCTGGCGCGGCCGACGCGCCGAGGTGCACGCCGCGCGCAGCAGCCTGCTTTGATCGTGTCCCCAAGGGCCGGGCTGCGCCCGTCCCGGCGTTTCCTCAGGCGCCATGCGCTCAGCGGCTCAGCCGCTCAGGCGCGCAGCGAACCGAAGCCGGCCGGTGGCAATGCGGGCACGGTTTCCAGCGGGCGCTGCAGCAAGCCGTGGTACATCGTCTCGATGCTGGCCACGATGCGGTCCCAGCCCAGGGTCTCGGTGGTCAGCCTGGCCTGCTGGCCCATCACGCGCAGGCCTTCGCGGTCGGCCGCGAGCGAGGCCGCCATGCGCACGAACTCCGGCGCGCTGCTCATCGGCGCCAGCAGGCCGCTGATCTGCGGGCGCACCAGCTGGCTGGCCGCGGCGTAGTCGTAGGCCAGCACCGGCAGGCCGCTGGCCAGGGCCTCGGGCGTCACGTTGCCGAAGGTCTCGGTGAGGCTGGGAAACAGGAACAGGTCGCCGCTGGCGTAGTGGGCGGCCAGGTCATCGCCATGGCGCATACCGGCGAAGATGGCCTGCGGGCAGCGCGCCTGCAGGTCCTTGCGCGCCGGGCCGTCGCCCACCAGCACCAGCTTCGCGCGTGGCTGCACCTGGCGCATGGCCTCGAAAGCCTGCATCAGCGTGCCCAGGTTCTTCTCCGCCGCCAGCCGGCCCACGTGCACCACCACCAGGTCGCCCGGTGCCGCGCCCCAGCTTTCGCGCAAGGCCTCGCTGCGAAAGCGCGGGTGGAACAGCTGCGTGTCTACGCCGCGCGCCACCACCATCACGTTGCGAAAGCCGTAGCCGGTCAGCGCCTGACGCAGGCCTTCGTCCGGCGTCATCGTGCACTGCGTCAGGTTATGGAACTTGCGCAGGTAGGCCATGATGGGCTTGTGCAGCCAGCCCACGCCGTAGTGCTTGCTGTAGGCGTGGAAGTTGGTGCGGAAGTCCGAGCACACCGGCAGCTTCAGGTGTGTGGCGGCCTGCAGCGCGGACCAGCCCATCGGCCCTTCTGTTGCGATGTGCACCACGTCCGGTCGCCGCACCGACCACAGCTTCACCAGCGTGCGCTTGGAGGTCAGCCCCATGCGCAGCTGCGGGTAGCGCGGGATCGGCAGGCCGCGCATCAGCACCTCGTGGAAACCTGGCGCGTCGCTGCCCTGTTCGCCGCGGCGCTGGCCCGGGCGGATCAGCTGCACCGCATGGTTGCGCGCGCGCAGGCCTTCGACCACGCTGGCAATCGTGCGTGCCACGCCGTTGACTTCCGGCGGGTAGGTCTCGGTCACGACCGAGATGCGCAGCGAGCGCCGTTCGGGCGGGTAGTCGTCCACGACGATCTCATCGGGCGCCATGTCCAGTTGCGCAGCCAGCAGCTTCTTGGGGGTCATCACGCACGTCTCCATCGCAAGATGTTGCGATGGCAATGCAACAGCGCGATGACGGCGCCACGGCAGCACCGACACCGTGCTGTCACGCGCGTTTCACGGCCGCTTCATGTGTCGGCCGCATGCTGCCGCACCGTCAAACTAAGGAGTGCATGTCCGTGCCTGTCATCCGCGAGTTCCTGGAGACCCTGCGCGTGCAGCGTTGGGATGACCACCGCTACTACCACCACAGCCGCATCAACCAGTCGCTGCACCTGCTCAGCGCCTGCAGCTTCGTGGTCGCCTATGCGCTGCTGTTCATCGACCCGGCGATGGCTGCGCTGCTGGCCTGGGGTGTCTCGATGACCAGCCGCCAGGCCGGCCACTTCTTCTTCGAGCCCAAGGGCTACGACCAGGTCAACCAGGCCACGCACGAGCACAAGGAAGAGATCAAGGTCGGCTACAACCTGCGCCGCAAGGTGGTGCTGATGGCCGCATGGGCACTGGCCCCGGTGCTGCTGTGGTTCACGCCTTCACTCGGCGGCCTGATCGAGCCGGCGACCGACACCGCAGGCTACATCCACGACGTTGGCATCTTCTGGCTGGCACTCGGCGTGGGCGGCCTGATCTTCCGCACCGTGCACCTGTTCTTCCTGTTCAACGTGCAGACCGGCCTGGCCTGGATGACCAAGATCCTGACCGACCCGTTCCACGACATCCTGCTCTACCGCAAGGCCCCACTGGCCCTGCTGCGCGGCGAATGGATAGACCCGCACCACGCGCAGCATTCGCGGTGATTTGAAACACCCCCTACCGGCTTCGCCAGCCCCCTCAAGGGGGCGCGCCTGCAGGACCGGCGAAGCTGGATCCTGGGGCGCCGCTGGGTTGGGTTGGCTTACTGTGTCGCGGGGCGCAGATCATCACAGCGCGCTCCAGGGATCCTCGACATAGGCCGTCATGAATTCCCTGAACGAAGGCCAACGCGGCTGGCTGTGCCAGCCCGCCTCCAGCGTGCAGTACACCGGTGCGGGTTGAGCAGGGTCAGGGGTCAGCTGTACCGCGTAGTGCCAGCTGTGCAGCAAGTGGTCGGCGAAGACGAAGCAATCGGGATGGTCGTAGCTCGGGCAGTCTCCGAGCACGTCGGACACCGGGAGAATGTCCGCGAGCGGCCAGAACGACATGCAGGCGTCGCTATCCATGCCGCCCTGACCGGTGCCGTCGCAGGCTCTCAGATAGGTCAGAACGTCTGTCGGAATCAGCACGCCTTGGCGTGCTTCGAATTCGGCGACGGCTTCGTCTGCAATGCCGGGACGGAAGTCCGGCCGCTTGCTCAGCTCTTCGAGGACCTCAGGCCATGGCCGGTCGCCACTCGCCGCAGGTGTGCCACGCCGCTTTCTGGATGGTTGCGCCTGCAGAGGTGAAGAGGTGGCGCCGCGCCAGCGCCTCATCCTTTCGATCAGGCGTTTCATCGGGTGAGGGGCGCCGCAGCGCGATCTGAGTCGTTCCCACTCCCCGAGGGCCCAACCTGGCGCAGCGGGCTGTACCAAGTGGGGTCCGATCGACCGCCCCTCCAGAAGATCGCCAGCGCAGCGCACGCGACGCACTTGTACATCAGTGTCGCCTCCGCAAGCAGGCGGTCAGAGGGCACCTGGTCGGGTACCTCGTCCCATTGCTTCGCAGTCCAAACGAGGAATTCGTTGGGATTAGGGAGTCCGCCGCTGGTGTGTGCGAAACCTTCGCAGAAGGGACACCGGTACTTGGCCATGGTGAGAGTGGATGAGAGTGAGAGGGGCTTGCGGCGGCGCCATTGCGCGCGGACTGATCATCTCACCCGCAGAGCAGGCGTCGTGCGCAGCCCTCAAACCAAGCGCCCCAGCATCTCCTTCAACATCCCACGCCGAATGCCCTTGTTGGTCTGCCCCGGCGCCTGCCACCACCAGCCGTCGGCCTGCATGGCCAGCGCTGCGGCGACGAAGCGTTCGCTGATGCGCTCGAAGTCTTCGTCGGTGTGGGCCAGGCTGAAGATCAGCCGGCCGGTGCCGACCCAGCTCAGCAGCAGGCCCTGCTCGCGCAGGTAGAACTGGAACATCCAGTGGTAGCGCGAGGGCTGGGTGTAGGTCACGGTCCAGATGGTGGACAGGTTGGCCACGCGCACTGGTACGCCCGCCTGCGCCAGGCGCTGGTTCAGCGCGGCGGCGCGGCGGTCCTGCTTCGCGTCCAGGTCTTCGTAGAGCGCCTGGGTGGGGGGCAGCGCGAGGTGGTCCAGCAGCGCGGACATCGCGCCCATCACGTAGGGGTGGGCGTTGAAGGTGCCGCGGGCGAAGCAGATGTCGGCCGGGTGGTCCTCGCGGAAGCGCTTCATCAGCGCGCGCTTGCCGCAGACCACGCCGACCGGCAGGCCGCCGCCCAGGGTCTTGCCGTAGGTCACCATGTCGGCCCGCACACCGAAATACTGCTGCGCGCCGCCCGGTGCCAGGCGGAAGCCGACGAAGACTTCGTCGAAGATCAGCACGATGCCGCGCTCGGTGCAGACCTCGCGCAACTGCTGCAGCCAGCGCGTGTACGCGGCGCGGTCATAGTGCGCGCTGCGCGAGCCGTCCACCAGGGATGAGTCGCCAGGCGCCGCGCGGTTCGGGTGCAGGGCCTGCAGCGGATTGATGAGGACGCAGGCAATGTCCTTGCGCTGGCGCAGCACCTGCAGCGCGCGTTCGCTCATGTCCTGCAGCGTGTAGGTCTCGCGCGGCGGCAGCGGGTTGCCGGGGCCGGGCTGCACGTCTTCCCACCAGCCGTGGTACGCGCCGCAGAAGCGCACCAGGTGGCGCTTGCCGGTGTGGTAACGGGCCAGGCGCACCGCCTGCATCACGGCCTCGGTGCCGGACATGTGGAAGCTGACCTCGTCCAGCCCGGAGATGGCCTGCAGCCGCGCGACGTTGTCGGCCACGCAGGGGTGCAGCGTGCCCAGCACCGGGCCGAAGTCGGCCACCATGGCCGCGCCCTGGGCGATGGTGCGCTTGTAGACGTCGTGGCCGAACAGGTTCACGCCGTAGGAGCCGGTCAGGTCTTCGTAGGTCTGGCCGTCCAGGTCGGTCAGGGACACGCCATGTGTGCTGGTGCCCACGCTGCCCAGCTTGAGGTGCTGGCGCAGGTAGGGGCTGAACGGGAAGGGCACGCGGTAGGCGCCGGTGAACTGCAGGTCCGACAGGCCGCTGCGCAGCGCGTCGGTCCAGGCGATGGAGCGCGCATGGCGCTCGCCGAGCTGGCCGGCCAGCGCGTGGAAGCCGGCGCGGCGGCGGGCCAGCACCTCGGCCGGCGCGTCGTCGCAGGCGAAGAAGCGCTGCTCGTCGTAGGCATAGCCCGGCAGCAGCCGCGCCACGCGCTGGGCCATGCGCGAGTGGCCGGTCAGCGAGCGGTGCTTGGCACGCGAGAGAGAGAGCCGTTGCCAGGCCCGTGGCGCCAGCGCCAGCACGGCAGCGCCGGCCAGTGCACTGGTCAGCAGCAGGGAGGAAGAGGAGGCGAGCAGGCTGGGGATCATGGGCGGGTCGCGCGGACAGGAATGAGGGAAGGGCGAAAGCGCTATCTGTAACCGCTGCCTTTGACACCCGCGTGAAAAAGCCGGATGTCCCCTGAATGCGCTGCCGGTGCCGCCGCCCCTGTTCCGGCCTGGCGGCTTGCACTAGGCTGCTGCCCGCAGCGCCACGGCGGTTCAGTGAACCTGCACGCATTCATTCACTTGGTCTGGAGGACGGCGAGATGCAGGCATCGAACAAAGGCAGGCGCCGCGGCGGCGTGCGGTGGTGGCAAGTCGGCTTGTTGGCGCTGGCGATGGGCAGCGCCAGTGCGGCGGACCTGGCCGCGCAGCCGCCGGTCCCGCTGGTGGCGGTGGGCCGGCACGGCATCGCCTACGACTTCGGCCACCAGCCCACGGTGACTTCGTCCGCCGCGGGCGATTCGCGGCTGGTCTTCGTCGCCGAACCGCTGGGCCAGGCGGTGGCGGTGCTGGAACGCTACACCGGCCAGCAGCTCGGCACACTGCCGGCGCCACCGGCCGGCTGGCTGTTGCCGTTTTCGCTGCGCGTGCCGCGCGAAGGCCACGTCGTGGTGCTGGACTCTGGCGGCTTCCCCAGCCCCACCGTGCCGTCCATCGCACGGGTCTACGACTACGACGTGCAGTACGACGAACGCAGCCACCAGCTCACCGCCACGCTGACGCGAACCGTCAGCTTCGAAGGCCTGCCGCTGGTCTTCGCCGAGGACGTGGAGGTCACGTCCAGCGGGCTGTACGTGGTGTCCGAATCCATCATTGGCGCGCTGTGGGTCATCGGGTTGGACGGCACGATCAGCTATGGCGCGTTCCCCGTCACCGGCGTGCCCATTCCCGCGCTCGCGCCCTGCGAGTTCCTGCCGACCACGGTCGGTGGCATCCCGTTTGCCACCGCCGGCAACTTCGGCCCCGGCGTGGTCGGCCTGGCCGAGCGCGGCGGGCAGCTGTATTTCTCCACCACCTGCAACGGCGGCGTCTCGCGCATTCCCATGGCCTCGCTGACCGACGCCACGCGCGATCCGCAGGCCCGTGCCGCTGACATCGTGCCGGTCTCGCCGCGCGCCGCAGGCGTGGCCGCCGAAACCCTGCACGGCCTGGCCTTCAACCCTGCCAAGCCCGGCGAACACTGGCTCTACGCGGTCGACTCGCTGCAGCTGCGCGTGGTCCGCATCAACACCGATAACGGCTCGCGCCAGGTCGTCGTCGGGCCGGACCCGGTGCTGTTCAACTTCCCATCCAAGCTGCAGTTCCTGCCGCCGGTGGGCGGGCGCTCGCCGCTGCTGGTGGCGTCGGACCAGGAGCACCGCCTCCCATCCATCAACGCTGCGATCACCGAGGACCTGACGCAGCCGCCATGGCTGGTCACGCGCATCCACCTGTTCCCTTGATGACCACCCCTCGGCCGGCGGGCGTCGGCTGATCCCCCGGGGGATGGCAGGCCGGCTTGGGGCGGCCCGGCGCTTGCCCCGCGGGAGCCCGCATGGGGAGATCTGTCACACAGCCTGGCGACACTGCCGGGTTGTCGTGTCGCCTGTTGACTGCCCATGAAAGCTCGCCGCTGGCGTGACCTGCTGCTGCAGCAGGAAGACCTGAATTTCCTGCTGACCAACCGCATCCCGCGCAGCGCCGCCACCTGGCTGATGGGCTGGTTCAGCCAGATCGAGTCGCCCTGGCTGGCGCGCCTGTCCATCGCGGTGTGGCGCCAGTTCACCAAGCTGGACCTGGGCGAGGCGAAGGAACAGCAGTTCCGCAGCCTGCATGCCTGTTTCGTGCGCGAGCTGAAGGACGGTGCGCGGCCGGTCGAACAAGACCCCGCCGTGCTCGTCTCGCCCTGCGACGCCATCGTCGGCGCCTGTGGCCGCGTGCAGCAAGGCCAGCTCTGGCAGGCCAAGGGCTTCCCGTACAGCGCGGCCGACCTGTTCGGCAATGCCGCCCGCGCCGTGCCGTTCGCCGAAGGCATCTTCGTCACGCTGCGCCTCACCTCGGCGATGTACCACCACTTCCACGCCCCGCACGACGCGACCATCCATCACGTCACCCACATGGCCGGCGACACCTGGAACGTCAACCCGATCGCGCTCAAGCGCGTGGAGCGGCTGTTCTGCAAGAACGAACGCGCGGCCGTGCACCTGAAGCTCGCGCAAGGCGGCCACCCCATCGCGATGATCCCGGTCGCCGCCATCCTGGTCGCCAGCCTGCGCCTGCATTTCCTGAACCTCCTGATCCCGGCGCGCTACCCGCGCCGCTACAGCGGCCCGAACGAACTGCCCTGCCAGGTACAGGTGAAAAAAGGCGAGGACCTTGGCTGGTTCCAGCACGGCTCGACGGTGATCGTCTTTGCACCGCCGGGGTTTGCGCTGTGCGAGGGGGTGGAGACCGGGGTGCAGGTTCGCATGGGCATGCCGTTGATGCGCTTGCCGGAGAATGCGCCTTCAGCGGCCACCTGACACGTCCATGCGAGGTGCCGTCTCCTGACGCTTACCCCCGATGAGCCAGCCCGACCTGCCCAACCCGCCGCCCGACTGGGAGCTGTACCGCGCCTTGCGTGAGCAGTGGACCCACGAGGACAACCTCATCAACCACCGGCTGATGTGGCTGATCCTGTCGCAGGGGCTGCTGTTCACCGCCTACGGCACCTTGTCGACCGCCAAGCTGCACTGGCTGGTGCTGGGCTTCCCGTTTTTCGGCATCGTCGTGGCCGCCGTGATCGGCATCAGCATCTTTGCGGCGCTGACGGCCATCGAGGTCGTCAACACGCGCTTCGAGGCCGCCGGGCTGGACGCGCTGTGCAGCCTCTCGCCAGGGCGCACCAGCGGCAATTACGGCAAGCTGGCCGCGCAGTCCTTGCCTTTTGTCTTTGGTGCGCTGTGGCTGCTGGCCATGGCGGGCGCGTTCGACCACTGAGGCGGCCAACCGCCTGTTGTGAGCGGGCGGCCTGAGAGCGCCTCAGACCTGCTGCTTCGCGTCGGGCCGCCCTTCGCCAATTCCGTCACGGAGCGGGGCGAGAGTGGTGGTGCGGTGGCCCATGCGCCTGGCTGCGAGACGAACGTCGCGCGTTGCGGGACACTTCGCACCTTGCATGAAGGCAGGGACAACGGCTGCTCTTTCACCAGGGAGTCCTCATGAACACGCGCGACACGGCGTCCCGGATCGACGGCTTCCTGGCCAGGTACACGCCGGAGATCGAAGCCCAGTTGCGCGACGCGCGCGCCAGGTTGCGCGCCCACTTCCCGTGCGGTTTCGAGCTGGTGTTCGACAACTACAACGCGCTGGTCTTCGGCTTCAGCCCCAGCGAACGCTCGCGCGAGTCCTTCCTCTCCATTGCCGGCTACCCGAAGTGGGTCACGCTGTTTTTCCTCTACGGCACGGCGCTCGACGACCCGCGAGGCCTGCTCGAAGGCAAAGGCAAGCAGGTGCGCGGCATTCGGCTGAAACAGGCGGAAGACCTTGATGCGCCGGCCGTCGTGGCACTGATCCGCCAGGCCATCGCCGCCCACGAAAGCGCGCTGCAGGCCGCGCCGCCGCTCAGCACCGTTGTCAAGGCGGAGGTCGACAAGCAGCGGCCGAGGCGACCCGCGGCGCCAGCGTGAACTTTTGTCACGCGCACTCGGCACCAGCGCCTATGGTCGTTGCCGGGATCGGTGCTAGTGTTGGCCGGATGGCAACTGTGAACTCCGATGAGCTCGCGTCCGATCTGGACGCGCAGCTGAGTCGCTGGGAGGCCGAGGTTTACCGGTCATTGATGTGGGTCATCCCGGCCTGTGACGAGATCGCGGCGCAGGCCGATGCGCTCGGGCTGGTGCCGCAGGCGATCCGCGCGCGTTTGCTGGCCAGTGACGTTCGCAGCCGCCAGGGCATGGCCGAGGCGGCGCGGGTGGAACAGCTGGCCTTGCATGAAGCCGCACAGGCATGGCCCGCGCTGGCCAGGCATGCCGCCACTTACCTGGTGTCTTCCTGCGACCGCGTCGGCCGCCGGGCCGAAGCGATGCGCTGGGCGGAGGCATCGCTGCGCGGGGCGTCGAGCGATGACCTTTCGGCCTGGCATGCCGAGGCGTTGATGGTCGCGGCGCTGTTCTCGACCAGCCGCGCCGGGGCCGACTACACGCTGGTGTACCAGGCCATGGCTGCGGTCCGCGTCGCCGGCTTGCCGGCTCTGGTGTCGGCCACGGCAGCCAACTTTGCCGAGGTCGCCGCCGAGTGTGGCGAGCTGGGCATTGCCAGCCATTTCACCGATGAAGCCGAGGCCATGATGCGGCGGCACCCGGAGGCCGCCGCCGCGCTCAGCTGGGAGTCCGTCGCGCGGGCGCGGCTGGCGCTGTCGGAGCTCGCTGCCGCAGAGCGCGCCTGCAAGGAGTCCCTGTGGCTTGAGAAACAACTGGGCTGCTGTGATGTCAACGGCGATCCCTGGCTGAGCTGCGCCGAGGTGGCGCTGGCGCGCGGCGATGCGGCTGGCGCCCTGGCGATGCTTGAACACCCTCGGCGCCTCGCCCGCGCCAGCTCCGCCTGGACCAATGCGCGCGACCTGGGCGTGCGCGCGCGGGTCATGGCCGGGCTGCAGCGTTGGGAAGAGGCCTACCAATGGATGGTCCGCTATGTGGCGGCATACGAGCAGATCCGGTCCGTCGAGGGCGACCGGGCGGTGGCCGAGTCCAGCCAGGCCGTGGCGGTGGACGAGGCGCGCAGGCAGTCCAGGCACTTCGAGCAACTTGCCATGACGGACCCGCTCACCGGCCTGCCCAACCGCCGCCATGCCGAACACTGGCTGGCCGAGCACGCCGACGTCCCGCTCTGCTTGGCCATTGCCGACCTTGATCATTTCAAGCGCATCAACGACACCTTTTCGCACGCGGCTGGCGACCTGGTGCTTCAGCGCTTCGGTGCGATGTTGAACGAGGTGTTCAACCGGTCCGAAAGCGGGCCGGGCACGCCGATGCTCGCGGCGCGGCTCGGTGGCGAGGAGTTCCTGCTGGCCTGGTGCGGCATCCCCTGCGACGCCGCGATGGTGCGCGGCGACGAGATCCGCAAACGGTTGCGCGCCACCTCGTTCGCCGACATTGCCGGCGACCTGCCCGTGACCGCCAGTCTCGGCCTGGCCTTCGGCACCCCGCCGGTCAACCCCAGCGAGCTGCTGCGCACCGCGGACCTGCACCTCTACCAGGCCAAGCATGCCGGCCGCGACCGGACCGTGGGCCCCGTGCAGCGGCAGGACATGGCGGGATGACCCCGCGGCCGCGCCGTCCTTATGCGCTCAGCGATGAAGGAATCGCTTTTTGAGTTGTTGGTGTTTGGGGGCTGGATTTTCAATAATGCGGAAAACGTCTGATCACCCGCTCCTGCTGCTGTGTTTCGCCAGCGGCTCACAAAAATCATGAATTTCCAGCAACTGCGCTCTGTGCGCGAGGCCGTGCGCCGGGGTTTCAACCTGACCGATGTGGCCGAGGCGCTGCACACCTCGCAGCCCGGCATCAGCCGGCAGATCCGCGAGCTGGAAGACGAGCTGGGTGTGGAGATCTTCGTGCGCGCCGGCAAGCGGCTGACCGGGCTGACGCCCGCTGGCGAGCGCGTGCTGCCCTGGGTCGAGCGGCTGCTGCTGGACGCCGAGAACCTGCACCGCGCCGGCGAAGACTTCCGCCTCGGCGAGGTTGGCATGCTGAGCATTGCCGCCACCCACTCGCAGGCCCGCTACGCGCTGCCCGGCGCAGTGCATGACTTTCGTTCGCTGCATCCCAAGGTGCAGCTGCAGATGCACCAGGGCTCGCCGGACCAGATCGCACAGATGCTGCTGACCGGCCAGGCCGACATCGGCATTGCCTCGCATGTGCTGGCCGACAACCCTGAGCTGGTCGCGCTGCCCTGCTACCGCTGGACGCATTCGGTGGTGGTGCCGGTGGGCCATGCGCTGCTGGACCAGCCGCTGACGCTGGAGCGCCTGGCCGAGCACCCGGTCATCACCTACGAAACCGGCCTGACCGGCCGTGGCAGCATCGACGATGCGTTCAGCCGCGCCGGCCTCGCGCCGCGCGTGGTGCTCACCGCGATGGACGCCGACGTGATCAAGACCTACGTCGAGCTGGGCCTGGGCGTGGGCATCATGGCCTCCATCGCCTACGACGAGGCGCGCGACACGCAGCTGCGGGCCATCGAGGCGCGCAGCCTGTTCTCGATCAACACCACCAGCGTGGCGGTGCGGCGCGGCGGCCTGCTGCGCAGCTACGCCTACGACTTCATCCAGACCTTCGCGCCGCATCTGCAGCCCGACGTGGTGCGCCAGGCCCAGGCCGCGCCGGTCGGCACGCCCGAAGCGCCGCTCTGAAGTCGGCCGTCCTGATGCCTGCGCTCACGCCGGCAACGGGTCCAGCCCCTTGGTGCGCTTCAGGAAGGCGGCGAATTCATCGAAGTTGGTCACCTGGTTGAAGGCGACGGCGCGGTAGATGTCGCCTGAGAAGAACCAGTCGCCGGCCTCGATGTACTTCCAGTTGTGCCGGCGGTAGCGCGGTGAAGCCAGGCTCTGTCGCTTGATGTCGACGATGGCCTGGGCCGTGGCCGGTGCCAGCAGGGGCTTGAGCGTGGCGTTGTACTTGCGCACGCTGGGCAGCATTGCCGTCGGGATGATGCCGATGTCCAGCTTCCACGCCACGCCCTCGAATTCGGTGCTGAGGTCCAGCAGCACCATGTCCTTCAGCGCGAAGCGGGGCGCGTGGTCGACCTGGTTGATGATGTGGATGTCGCGCAGCGCCAGCGCCTCGGACAGCGTCTGCGTCACCGCGCAGGCGGTGGCCACGGTGGGCGGGTCCACCGCGAGGAACACGTCGATCTCCGGCCAGACCATCAGGTCCAGGTCGAAGCTGCCGTGCACATAAGGCTCGCCCAGCGGCCGCAGCCGGGCCACCAGGTCGGATTGCGCCAGCAGTCGCTCGGCCGTTTGCTTCAGTGAGTCCATGGTCTTCAGTTCGACAGCGGCCGGCGCCAGGCCTGGGCCAGGGTTTGCCGTGGGTCGCTCAGCAGCGCCTGGACCAGGTCCAGGAAGCGACGCGGGGCGAGGTGGTCGGGATCGAAGTGGCGGCGGGTCAGGAACGGGCCGCGCAGCACGCCGTCCACCGGCCGCAGCTCCAGCGCAAAGCCGGCACCCATCGCGCGGCCGGCCGCCAGGTTCAGCAGGCGGAACTGGTGGCGCTGCTGCACCTCCTGTGTCGCGGTGCCCACCTGGATCGCGAACCAGCTGCTGGCCAGCGGAATGCGCTGGCGCAGCAGTTCGGGGAACAGCTCGCGCACCACGCGTGCGGCCGGGAAGGCGCCGTGCCGGTAGGCAGCGGTGGCCGCGCCGCGCAGGGCAGTCAGGTTGTCCAGCAGCGAGCGCTGCGGGTCCATGCGCTGGCGCACGATGACCGGGTTCACGAAGCAGCCGATGGTCTCGGCAAAACGTGCCGGCCGGTTGCGCGTGGGCGTGGAGGTCAGCACGTCCAGCTCGCCATTGCCTGCCGCCATGGCCCATTGCATGCAGGCCAGCAGCAGCACATGGGTCGTCAGCCGGTGCGCGCCGGCCAGCGCGTCCAGCCGCTGCACGACCTCCGCCGGCAGCGCGATCTCGGTGTGCCGCACCTCGCCTTCCTGGCCGAGGGACAGCGCCGCGGCGGCGGCATGGTCCGCGGCCACGCCGGGCGGGTTGGCCAGGTAGTCGCGCCAGAAGCCTTGCAGCGTGGCCAGGCGCTCGCCTTGCAGCGTCTGCCGCTCATGTTCGACGAAGGCCGGGTACGGGTCGAAGCGGGCCCGGATGCCGGGCAGGCAGGCGGCGGCGTCCTCGGCTTCGAACAGCTCGATCAGCTGGCCGAACAGCACCGCGGCCGACCAGCCATCGAAGATCGCGTGGTGCACCGACAGCGCCAGCGCGGTCACGCCGTCCTGCGTGTGCAGCAGGCTGCCGCGGGCCAGCGGCGGCGGGCCGAAGGGGTCGATGCCCGGGTGCAGCTGGTCGAACAAGGGCCCGTGGTTCAGCGCCTGCACCAGTTCGTCGGCGCTGCCTTCAAAGGCCTGCTCGTCCAGCTGCAGGCCGCCTTCGGGCTGCACATGCTGGAAGAAGGTGAACAGGTCGGGCCCACGCTCGAACGAGGTTCGGAAAGCGTCCTGCAGCTGGCTCACCTGTGCGAAGACCTGGCGCAGCCGGCCCAGGTCCACGCCAGCAGGCAGCAGGCAGACCGAGCGCTGCAGGTGCGGCGCGAGCTGCGCATGCCTGGCCTCGGCGGCGAGAAAGCGGCGCTGGATTTCCGAGACGCCGAAGGTGGTGATGGAGTCGTTGCGCATCAGGTGGGTGGCCGGGCTTGCAGCGTGGCCGCGAAGAAGGAAGACAGCTCGGCCGCCGCGCGTTGCCAGGTGGCCGGGTGGGCAAAGATGTGGCCTTCGCCGGGCAGCGTGAACAGCCGGCACCTGGCTTCGGCCGTGCCGCGCACGAAGGCAGCCGAGTGGGCATGCGGGGTGACCTCGTCGCGCTCGCCGTGCAGCAGCAGCAGCGCGCAGCGGCCCGTGGGCCAATGGGCCGGGGAGTCCGCCTGATGCGCCGGCGCGCCGTCCAGCACGGCCGGGGTGTAGACCGGCGCCACCAGCGCGCAGGCGGCCACCGCCTCGGTGCGACCCAGTGCCTGCAACAGGCCCAGCGTGCCCAGGCTGGCCGAGACGACCCCCAGCGGGCCACCGGCCGCATCGGCCAGGGCCTCCAGCGCGGCAGCCGTTTGGGTGGCCAGCGCCCCCAGATCGTCCAGCCCCACCGCCTCGCGGTAGGCCTTGCCGGCACCGGCGCTGCCGGGCACCTGCAGCAGCCCCACATCGAAGCCCTGCTGCTGCGCCAGGTCGGCCACGCTGCGGGTCAGGAAGTCCTGCAGGAAATTGGTCTGCAGCTCGGGCGTGACGACCTTGTGCAGCCCCGGCAGCACCACCACCAGGGGCCGGCCCGGTGTGGCCCCGCCACGGCAACGCCAGCCGCCCTTGGGCGCGGCGGACCAGACCGGCAACGCCGGCAGCGTGCGCCTGGCCCAGCGGTCCAGCGGCCGCACCTGCGTCTGCGTGTGGTCCTGGCTGTCCACGCAGGCCTGGAAGCCGGGGCCAGTCGCCTGCACAAAGCCCAGGTTGCCGCCCTGCAGGCCAAAGGCCGGCGCCACACCCTCGTGCTGCGACAGCCGCGGCGCACCGGCGAGCAGCCCGCGCCAGAGTTTCAGCGTGCGCCCCTGGCCGGGCGCGGCCGTGGCCTGGCTCAGGCAGGCCAGCGTGTCGTGCGCTGCATCGGCGTCGAAGTCCAGCACCTCGTCGCCTGCGGGCGTCAGCCTTTGCAGCGGCCCGCCATCGGCTGGCAGCAGGCAGACCGCCATCTCGTCGCCCGGTTCGGCCAGCGTCAGCACGCCCGCCTCGCCCCAGCCGACCAGCGGCAGCTTGCGCAGCCCGGCGTGGCGCAGCGCCGGCAGCGCGAGGATGGGCAGCGCGCGCGAGTCGGCCAGCGCATGGCGATGGATCACCGCGCCCTGGCGGCCGGTGTGAAAGGCCGGCTGGGCCATCACCCAGGCCAGCCCGGCCGACAGGCACAGCGACAGGCGCTGGCCTGGCACGCTGCCCAGCGGCAGGCGCTGTTGGTCCCGCCCGTCAAAGCGTACCAGCTCGGCCAGCCCGGCTTCGTCGCGCTCAATCCAGGCCGCACCTTCGGCACTCAGCGTGAAGGCCGCGACGCGCGAGGCGACCGGCAGCGGCTGGCCCGGCGTGTCGGCCGCGGCGCGGTACAGCCGCTGGCCTTGCAGCAGCCACAGCGCGTCGTCGCCCGCAAATTCGGCGGCCGACACGCCGCCCAGCGGCAGCCGCGCCACCGGCCCATGGGCGTCGAACAGCTGCACCTCGCTGCCGCTGACGATGGCGAAGCGTTGCCGCCCGCTGCGCAGCCACAGCGGGCGGATGGTCGGCAAGGCCATCAGCTCGCGCGAGCCACCGTCGGCCAGGCAGCGCACGCGCAGCGCGGGCGCTTCGTCTTCCGGGCCGGCCGAGACTTCGACCGTCAGCAGCCGCGCCGGCCCCCACGGTGCCACCGCAACGGTGAAGGGCTGGGTGTAGCGCAAGGCAGGCAAGGTTGGCATGGAAGGCTCAGGCCTTGAGCTTGTAGCCGGTGTGGAAGGTCCAGGCGACCGTGGCCGTGGCCGCGGCCACGCAGCCCAGCGCCACCGCGAGGCTGGTCCACAGGTGCACGTCGCCCTGGCCGTAGAAGCTCCAGCGCAGCCCGCTGATCAGGTAGACCAGCGGGTTGAACAGCGCGAGCTGCTGCCAGGCCTGCGGCAGCATCTCCAGCGCGTAGAAGCTGCCGCCCAGGAAGGTCAGCGGCGTCAGCACCAGCTGCGGCGCCATCTGCAGCTTCTCGAAGCTGTCGGCCCACAGCCCGATCAGGAAGCCCACCAGCCCGAAGGCCAGCACCGCCAGCAGGCTGAAGACCAGCATCCACACGGGGTGCTGGATCTGCAGCGGCACGAAGCAGCGCGCGGTCAGCAGGATCACGCCGCCGACCAGCACCGCCTTGGTCGCGGCCGCACCGACAAAGCCCAGCAGGATCTCGTAGGGCGACACCGGCGCCGACAGCAGCTCGTAGACCGTGCCGGTGAAGCGCGGGAAGAAGATGCTGAACGAGCCATGCGACAGGCTTTGCGACATCAGCGCCATCATCAGCAGCCCCGGCACGATGAAGGCGCCGTAGCTCACGCCGGCCACCATCGGCACCCGCGCGCCGACGATGGCGCCAAAGACGATGAAGTACAGCGTGGTGGTGACCACCGGTGCGATCAGGCTCTGCGTCAGCGTGCGCCGCATGCGCCGCAGTTCATGAAAGTACATGGCACTCACGGCATGGCGATTCATGCCCCGGTCTCCTCGACCAGGTCGATCACGATGTCCTCCAGTGAGCGCTGCGCCGTCTGCAGGTCCTGCACCGCAATGCCGTGTGCGGCCAGGCGCTGCAGCAGCGGGCCGATGCCGGGCCAGCCCTCGCGCGGTGTGCAGTCGCAGCTCAGCTGCATCGCATCGGCCGAGCGTTGCAACGCCAGGTCGGCCAGGCCCGCGGGCAGTTCGACCAGCGGCTGCTGCAGCTGCAGCGTCAGGCGTTTGCCGCCAAGCTCCTGCATCACCTCGGCTGTCGGCCTGACCAGCACCAGCTCTCCGCGCCGCAGCACGCCAATGCGGTCGGCCAGCGCCTGCGCTTCTTCGAGGTAGTGGGTGGTCAGGATGATGGTCACGCCCTGTTCGCGCAGCTGGCGGATGGTGGCCCACATGTCGCGCCGCAAGGCCACGTCCACACCGGCGGTGGGCTCGTCCAGGAACAGCAGCGTGGGCTCGTGGGCGAGGGCCTTGGCGATCAGCACCCGGCGCTTCATGCCGCCCGAGAGCGCCTTCATCGGGCTGCGCCGCTGGTCCCACAGCGACAGGCTGCGCAGCACCGCCTCGATGCGGGCCGGGTTCGGTGCATGGCCGAACAGCCCTCGGCTGTAGGCCACGCCGGCCTGCACCGTGGTGAAGGCATCGCTGGGCAGCTCCTGCGGCACCAGGCCGATGCGGGCCCGCGCCTGGCGGGCTTCGCGCACCGTGTCGAAGCCCTCGACCTGCACCGTGCCGCCACTGGCGCGCACGATGCCGCAGGCAATGTTGATCAGCGTGCTCTTGCCGGCGCCATTGGGCCCGAGCAGCGCAAACACCTCGCCGCGCGGCACGCTGAGGCTGAGGTCCTGCAGCGCGACAAAGCCGCTGTCGTAGACCTTGCGCAAGCTGGCAATCTGAAGCGCCAAGGTCATGACAAACCCAGCTCGGCCGGACCGGCCAGCCCCAGCACAAACGACAGCTCTGCCACCCGCTGCCCGTCGACCATGGCCTGGCCGCTGACCGAGACAAAACCGGCCGTGGTGCGGTCCACCGCCAGCGTGAAGCGCACCTGCTGGCCCGGCAGCACAGCGCGCAGGAACTTGCAGCGCTGGATCATTGCCAGCACGCCCAACTGCCCACCTCCCGCGGCCTGGGCCTGCGGCTCGCTGGCGCGCAGCGCGGCGCCGGCAATCTGCGCCGCGGCCTCGACCAGGTGCACCGCCGGCACGATGGGCCGGCCCGGAAAATGACCCTGCATCGCCGCCAGCTCGGTGGACCAGCAGGCGCTGCCGGCAAAGCGGCCTTCGCCCAGCACTTCGGCGCTGTGCACAAGCAGCGCATCGCCGCGGTGCGGGATCAGCTGCTCGATCGCGTTGCGGTCCAGCTGCAATGGTGCCGTCACTGACTCAAGCGTGGCACTCATGCGTCAGCCCGCGTCGCAATCAAGGAGACGTTGCTGCCGCCAAAGGCAAACGAGTTGGACATCACCGCGTCCAGCCGCTGGCCGTGGCGTGCGCTGCCGGGGACCACGTCCAGCGCGCAGCCGGGGTCCTGCTCGCTGAGGTTGGCGGTCGGCGGGATCGAGCCGCTGGCCAGCGCGTGCACGCTGATCGCGAACTCCAGCGCGCCGCCGGCACCGATCAGGTGGCCGTGCATGGACTTGGTGGCGCTGACCGCCAGGTGGCTGGCGTGCGCGCCAAAAGCGTCGTGAATCGCCTGCGACTCGACCAGGTCGCCCAGCGGCGTGGCCGTGCCGTGGGCATTGACGTAGCCCACCGCATCGGCCGGCAAGCCCGCGTCGCGCAGCGCGGCGCGCATGGCGGCAGCCTGGCCTGGCCGCGAGGGCTTGGTGATGTGCTGCGCATCGGTGCTGTTGCCGTAGCCGGCCAGCCGCGCGTGCATGCGGGCGCCACGGCGGCGCGCGAAGTCCTCGGCTTCCAGCACCAGCGCGGCGCTGCCCTCGCCGAGCACAAAGCCCGAGCGCTTCAGGTCGAAGGCCTTGTGGCTGCGGGCCGGGTCCTCAGCATCTGGCGTGGCCAGCACGCGCAGCGCCTGCCAGGCGGCGTAGGAGCCGGGCGACAGCAAGGCCTCGGCACCGATGACGACGATGGCGTCGGCATAACCATGCGCAATGCAGCGCATGGCCTCGCCCAGCGCCACCGCCGAAGAGGCGCAGGCCACGCTGTAGCTCTGCGTGGGGCCGTGCAGGCCCAGCTCGATGGCCAGCCAGGCGCACAGCGCGTTGGGCATCATGCGCGGCACCGTGAACGGGTGCACCAGGATGGGCCCGTTCGGGCCGCGCTGCGCCTTCTTGGCCTCGACGTCGCGCATCGTGGTCTCCAGCGTCAGCAGGCCGCCCATGCCAATGCCGGTGAACACGCCGATGCGCTCGCACTGCGCGTCATCGGGCGCCAGCCCGGCATTCGCGACGGCCTCGCGGGCAGCGGCCAGGCCCAGCAGCGTGACGCGGTCGTAGCCCGCCTCGGCCGGCGCGATGCACGCGGCAAAGCCCTCCGGCACCGAGGCGGCAATCGCCGTGGGCGCCGACGCCAGGATGGGCGCCGGTGCGGCGCGCACGCCGCTCTGCCCGGCCAGCAGCGCGGCCATGCTGCTGGCGAAGTCCAGCCCCAGCGGGGTGACCGCGCCCAGCCCGGTGATGGCCACCGCGCGCCGCATCACGAAGCCAGCGGCAGCGGCAGCGGGTCCAGCCCCGGCTGGCCGCGCTGGCGGTGCTGCTCGGCCAGCGCGGCAACCATGTCGTCCAGCGTCATGTCGCGCAGCGCTTCGGTGCGGCCGATGGTCACGCCGTATTGCTCCTCCACCATCCACAGCATCTCGACCAGCGACAGCGAGTCGATGTTCAGCGCGGATAGCTTGACCGCGCCGTTGGCCAGCTCCTCGCGCGGGATCTGCGCGGTGTTGACCAGGTAGTCGATGGTCAGGGCCTTGATGCTGTCGATGGGGGTCATGGCATTCCTCCGGGCGTGTGGGAAAGGCAAGTTGGGATGGGCAAGCGGCGCCGCTCACAGCAGCGCATGCATCAGGCCGCCACTGGCGGCCGCGGCAATCAGGACCTTGGGAATGAACATGCCCTGGTCGCCGCGGTAGTTCAGCGCGGCCAGCAGCAGCAGCGCCAGCAGGCCGGCCGGCAGCAGCCACAGCGCGCGGGCGGCGCCCAGGCTGTAGAGCAGCGCCAGCGCCAGCGGCAGCAGCGCCAGCAGGCCCAGCAGCTGCAGCACCAGCAGGCCGACCTGCATCGTGGCCCGCGGGCTGATGCCCTGGCTGGCATGCAGCGCGGCCATTGGCGCATGCAGCTGGCGCAGGTCGAAGGCCCGGCCCGCCAGCGCAAACAGCAGCGGCACCAGCAGCATCAGCAACACGTAATGCACGACCACCGCCTGCACGCCCAGCCGCGGCAACAGCCAGCACAGCAGCACCGGCAGCCCGGTGGCCGTCAACAGGCCGAGCTGGCGCAGCAGCTGCGCAGGGACGAGCAGGAAGCGCAGGTCCAGCCGCAGCAGGTTGGCCCGCGGCGCCCGCTGCGCATCCATGCGCAGCCAGGCCGGTGGTGGCAGCGGGGCGCGCGGCCGGTGCTGGCGAACCGCGTCCGGCAGCCACAGCGCCGCAGCGCTGGCGGCCAGCAGCAGCAGCGCCAGCCAGCCGCTGCCCAGGCCCAGCGCGACCGCCAGCAGCGCCAGTGCCTGCGTTGCCAGCAGCGGCAGCAGCGCCCGCGAACGCTGCAGCCCCAGCAGCTGGACCAGCGGCAGCTGCGCGGCCAGCACCAGCGTGGCCGCCAGCCGGGCATGGCCGGCCGGGCCGGCCTCGTGGTGCAGCGTGTACTGGGCGGCGAAAAACGGCAGCAGCAGCGGCAGGTCGGCCACCGCCAGCACCGCCAGGTCGACCCGGCGCGTCAGGTGCCTGGGCAGCGGCAGCGTGCGCAGGTAGGCCCAGGCCGGGCCGCCGCTCAAGAGGCCTGCCTGCAGCGCGCACCAGCTGGCCGCCAGGCTCAGCATCAGCAGCCACACGCCCAGCGTGGTGGCCGGCGCGCCGGGCTCGGTCAGGCGCAGCACCGGCGTGCCCAGGATCTCCAGCTGCTGGGCCAGCGGCATCAGCTTGGGCGAGACCATGAACAGCACCAGGATGGCGGCCTGCCAGCGCCGCGTCAGCAGCCGGAAGCCGACGCTGGCGACATGGTGCATGCGCCACCAGAACAGCTTGCGGAACGTGGTCTGCCCGCCGGGCGAGGGCGCGGTCGAACGCTTGCCCGAAGGCAGGCGGGCGGGCTGCGGCTCGGCGGGGCGCCCGGCCCGAGCCATCTGCGTGGGCGCCGGCATGGACTCGGTCGGTTTCACGCTGGCGCCGCCTCCAGGTCCGCCAGCTCGACGGTGCGCACGCCCAGCAGCTGCTGTTGCTGCGTGTCGTGGCAGGTCAGCACCACCAGGCCGCGGCTGCGGCGCTGGTCCAGGCAGTCCTTGAAGACGGCCAGCGAGCGGGTGTCCAGGCCGTTGGTCGGCTCGTCCATGATCAGCACCGGCGCGTCGCTGGCCAATGCCGAGGCCAGCAGGAACTTGCGCGCGGTGCCCAGCGACATCGCGCCGAAGCGGGTGTCCAGGTGCGGCGTGATCTGGAAGCGCGCCACCAGCTCGTCGCTGGCGGCCGGGCTGCTGCCGTGCACCGAAGCGGCAAAGGCCAACCATTCGCGGCCAGTCAGGAAAGGGTAGATCGGGCAGCCGTCCGGCACGAAGGCCAGCTGGCGCGCAGCCTGTTCGCGCGAGCGCGCCAGGTCCAGGCCTTGCAGCAGCACCTGGCCGGCATCGGGCAGCGCGGCACCCGCGAGCATGGTCAGCAGCGTGGTCTTGCCGGCGCCGTTGGGCGCGCGCACGCAGACCAGCTCGGGCTGGGCCCAGGCAAAGCTCAGGCTGCGGAAGATCACGCGGGCGCCCAGCTGCTTGCCGAGCTGGTTGACCTGCAGCAGCGGCGCCGTGGCAGCGGTGTTCAGCATGCGGGCTCCGCCATCAGCGAAGAAAACGCGGCCTGGTAGGCGGCCACTTCGCGCTCGGCCTGGGCCGCGGCGGGCGGCTCGCCGCTGGCCGTCTGCAAGCGCGCGAGCAGCGCTTCCTGGAGTGTCTTCATGCGCAAGACCTTGGCATAAGGCATGCGATCAAAGGTGATCGCGGAATAGCTGGGCAGGAACACACCGGGAAAGCGCGTGGCCAGCCAAGCCTCCAACTGCTTCTGGCGAGCATAGGCGGGGGTGCGCGTCTCGACCATCATTTCCTGCAGGTTGCGCGTGGACATCTGGCCCAGCGCCTGCGCGTCCTCGCGGCGCTGCTGGTAGAAGGCCAGGAAGGCGGGTGCAAAGCCGCTGGCCTGGTCCAGGCAGTCCAGCAGCAGCTCGCAGTCTTCCAGCGCGCAGTTCATGCCCTGGCCGAGGAAGGGCGTGACCGCGTGCGCGGCGTCGCCCACCAGCAGCACCGGCCCGTCGCACCATGGCCCCCCTTCGATGGTGCTGATGCGGCCCAGCGGGCGGCTGCGCAGCGCCTCGGCTTCGCCGGGCGGCAACTGCAGGTCCGGGAACAGTGCGGCAAAACGCTGCTGCAGCGCTGCCGCGTCCAGGCCGAACCAGGCGGCCTCGGCGGCGCGCGGCAGGAACAGCGTGCCGTCCAGCTCGCCGGTCTGGCGGCCGGGCAGGCCGATCAGCATCACCTCGTCGCGCGGCCAGATGTGCAGGCCGTCCTGCCCGGCCGGGCGCGGCGCCACGCGCAGCCGCACCTCCTTGTAGGCCTGCTCGAAGTCGACCCGCTGGAAGGCCACGCCGCGCTGGCGTTCCAGCGTGGCGCGGGTGCGCGAATCGGCGCCGTCGGCACCCAGCAGCGCGTCGAAGGTGGCGGGCTGTGCCAGCTTGTCGAAACGCACCTGGACGTGGCCGTCTTCGCCATGGGCCCAGTCCCGCAAGCCCTGGCCGAAGCGCAGCGTGACCAGCGGCTCGCGCCGCGCTGCCTCGGCCAGCAGCTCGTACAGCTCGGCCCGCTGCACCGCCAGGATGCGGCCCTGGCCGGTTGGGTCGTAGGCCGAGAAAGCGAGTTCGCCGGAGGCCTGGTGGATGACCCGGCCGAGCATGCGCCGGCCGATCTCGCTGGCCTGGGCTTCCAGCCCCAGGCTGCCCAGCGCATGCAGGCCGCGGTGCGACAGCGCCAGCGCGATCGAGCGGCGTTTGGCGTCTTCCGTCAGGCCCAGTTCGGAAGCCTCGCGCCGCTCGTGCAGCTGGACCGCGATGCCGCGGCGGGCCAGCGCCACCGCGAGGTAAAGGCCGGCCAGGCCGGCGCCGGCAATGCAGACGCGTTTCACAGCAGTTGCTCCAGGGCTTGGGCCAGCGCGCGCACGTCGTCGGCGTCGTTGTAAAGCGGGCAGAACGAGACCCGCAGGATGTCGGCGCCACGCGCGTCGCAGACCACGCCGTGGCGCAGCAGCGCGTGTTCCATCGCCACCGCCTGGCCCGGCAGCGCCAGCGAGAGCTGCGCGCCGCGGCGCGCCGGCTCGGAGGGCGTCAGGATGCGCAGCGGCGGGCGGTCCAGCGCCTCGATGCTGTCGCGCGCCAGCGCGGTCAGCGCCAGGCTGCGGGCGCGCCAGGTGCTGGCCGGGAAGCGGTCGAACAGTTCGAGCGACGCGGCCAGCGCGGCCGCCGCCAGCACCGGCGGGTTGCTCAGCTGCCAGGCGCCGGCGCCGGCCTCCCGCTCGCGCGGCTGCTGGCCCCAGGCGAAGCGCGAGCTGGCAGCCTGGCCCCACCAGCCTTCGAGGCGCTGCAACTGTGAATCGTCATGGAAACGGCGGTGCACATAGGCGCCGCCCAGGCCGCCTGGACCGCCATTGAGGTACTTGTATCCACACCAGACGGCGAAGTCCACGCCGTCTTCGCTGAGCGCCAGCGGCAGGTTGCCAATCGCATGCGCCAGGTCGAAACCGACGCGGGCACCGGCCGCCTGCGCGGCGCGGGCCACGCGGCCAATGTCCACCACTTCGCCGGTGGTGTAGTCCACCGCGTCCAGCCAGACCAGCGCCACGCGCTCGCCGTGGCGGTGCAGTTCGCGCAGCACCGCGTCCGTCATCGACACGCCTTCGGTGGCCTGCGCCTCGACCAGGCAGACCGCGGGGTCCAGCCCGTGCAGCCGGCATTGCGACTCCAGTGCCAGCCGGTCCGAAGGAAAGGCGTTGCGGCCCAGCAGCACGCGCGAGCGTGCGCCCTGCGGCCGGAAGAAGCTGAGCAGCAGCAGGTGCAGGTTGACGCTGAGGCTGTTCATCGCCACCACCTCGCCGACCGAGGCGCCGACCAGCCGTGCCAGCGGCGCGCGCAGCGGCTCGCTGGCCAGGGCCCAGGGCGTGTCGCCACGGTCCGCAGCTTCGAAATGGCCGCGCACGCCCAGCGTGGCCCAGCGGTGCATCTCGTGCGCCACGCGCTCGGCCGCGGCGCGTGGCGCCAGGCCCAGCGAATGGCCGCAGAGGTAGCTCAGCGGCCGGCCGTCTGCGGCCAGCGGGCGGCAGAAGGCGTCGTGGGCAAGGGCGGGCTGCAACGTCACTGGACTACCCTCCGCACTGCGTGCTCCGGTTTCGCCCTTGGGGGCGGCCCAGCGGGTCTCATGCAGGCACCTGGATGCCTGGCCGGGCGGCCCATTGGCGCAGTGTGCGCAGTGCCGAATGCGGCTGTGCGGCGGCATTGGCGCTGAGGTAGCGGTGGCCGCTGCTGCCGCCGGTGCCGGGCAGCTCGTCCAGCAGTTCGCGCACCTGCTCGGCATGCAGCAGGCGCCAGCGGTGCAGCTGCTGCTCGAGCTGGCACAGGCGGTCCAGCGCATCGTCGATCAGCCGCTCGCGCGGCTGGCTGCGCGAGCGCGCCAGCAGCGCCGCCAGCGCGGCCGCGCGCGGCAGCCGGGCAAAGGCCGCCGGCAGCGCGAGTGCCGGCCAGCCCTGCGCCGCTTCGCGTTCCGTCAGCGCCTGGGCCCATTGCGCGTGGCAGGCCTTGGCGGCCGGTGTGGCCTGCTGGCGCTGCCATTCGGCGGCCAGGCCGCGTGCCAGCTGGTCGTGCAGCGTGGGCTGGCGGCAGGTGGCCAGCACCTGCGCGTTTTCGGCCGGCGTCATCATCGTGCAGGCCTGCGGCGCGCGGGCTTCGTCCAGCGTGCCCAGCGTGGCTTCCAGCAGCACGAACTGCAGGCTCTGGCTGCCCGAGGCGCTGCCCAGCAGTGGGCGCATGGCCAGGAACTGCAGCGGGTCCAGCGTGGCCAGCAGGCCCAGCTGCTGGTTCAGCAGCGCCTGGATCTCGGCCATGCGGTGCAGCTTGGGCAGTGCGTCGGCAAAAAAGCCGGGGGCTTGCGCATCGGCCTGCAGCACCGCGGCGGCTTCGACCAGCCACTGGCGGAACCACAGCTCGTGGGCCTGGTGCAGCACGATGAAGAAGTGCTCGTCGTGGATGGGCTGCGCGGTGTCCGCGCTCAGCGGCGCCTGCGCGCCCAGCACCTGGTCCAGCCGCAGGTAGCCGGCATAACGCAGGCCGGCATGCAGGCCGGCATGCGCTGCGCCACCCCTGCCCAGCGGGCAGGCCTCAGCAGTCATACGAGAACTCGGTCAGCGACTGCTGGCGCAGCTGCTGGCGCTGCACCTTGCCGGCCACGTTGCGCGGCAGCTCGGCAATGAACTCGACCTCGTCCAGGTGCTTGTGCGGGAAGTCGGGCCAGCGCTGGCGGGTGTGCTCGATCAGCGTGGTGATCAGCGCTTCGGAGACGGGTGTGTTCGGCGTGGTGACCACAAAGGCCTTCAGCCCGATCACGCCGGCCGGCGTGCGGCTGCCGACGACCGCGACCTCCAGCACCGCGTCCAGCTTCATCAGCGCGTCTTCCACCTCGTAGGGCGAGACCCATTCGCCGCAGCCCTTCTTGACCATGTCGTCGGCCCGGCCAACGTAGGTGTAGGCGCCGTCGCGGCAGGTGAACAGATCGCTGCTGATGTGCCATTCGCCGTCGAAGCTGGCGGCCGAGCGCTCCGGGTCGTTCAGGTAGCCGCTGGCCACGCTGGGGCCGGCAATGCACATGCGGCCCGAGGTACCTTCGCTGACGGGCTGGCCATCGTCGCCGATCAGCTTGACGCGGAACTCGGACAGGCAGCGCCCGCAGCTGTCCTCGCGGATGTCGCCCACCGAGTTCGACAGGAAGATGTGGCCGACCTCGGTCGAGCCGAAGCCGTCGATCAAAGGTGCGGCCAGCCGCGCGCGCCAGGCCTGCAGCACAGAAGGCGGCAGCGGCTCGCCGGCCGAGGTGGCAATGCGCACGCTGTCCAGCAGCGCCTCGGCGCCCGGGCTCTTCAGCAGCTCGGCGAGGATGCGCGGCGTGGCCAGGAAGACCGAAGGCCGGTGGCGCTCGATCTGCTCGGCGACCATGGCCGCGGTCGAGCGCAGCGGAAAGACCACCGCCGCCGCACCGGCCACGCCGGCAAACAGCAGCGAGCCGCCGAGCGCATAGCCGAAGGTCAGCTTGGGCACGGCGACGATGAGGTCGTTTTCGTCCATCGCCAGGATGTCGTCGCCAAAAGCCCGCGTGCAGTGCAGGATGTCGCGGTGGCGGCGCGGAATCGCCTTGGGCTTGCCGGTGGTGCCGGAGCTGAACAGCACGTAGGCCAGCGCGTCGGCCGCGGTTTCGGCAATCGGGAAGACGCTGGGCTCGCCAGCGGCGGCGCGTTCCAGCTCGCCGCGCTCGCCGGCGCCGTCGCCGCACTGCAGCACCTGCACGCCCGCTTCGCCGACGGCCTGCGCCTTGGCGCCAATGCCCTGGTGCATCACCGCGAAGCGGGCCCCGGCATGCTGGGCCATGTAGACCAGGTCGGCCGGCGGCAGCAGCGGGTTGGCCAGCACGGCGACCGCGCCCAGCGCCAGGATGGCGTAGAAGCTGCTGACGAAGGCCGGGCTGTCCGGCACCACCAGCAGCACCCGGTCGCCGGGCTGCACGCCGTGGCGCTGCAGCAGGTTGGCGCTGCGGGCCATGGCCTGCTGCAGGTCGTCGTAGCTGAGCCGGCTGTCGTGGAACAGCAGCGCCGGCCGCGCGCCGCGGCCCTCGCGCACGTGGCGTTGCACCAGGCAGTCCGCCAGATTGATCTGCGGCTGCGCCAGCAGCTCGGTCCAGTCGATGTGGTTCATTTTTCTCACCCTGGTTTGTGGGGTTTTGGAAAACCCTTTTCGGGATCTCCTGCGCGCCGATTGCACACCGCGCGAATCCGGCTCGATATCCCACGTTGAAGGGGGTTGGTTATTCTCGGAATGGAAATATCCGATATCCGACCAGGGTGTATCTGTAACGCCTTGAAAGCAGCACTTTCGAATATCTTTCGGCCCTGGTATATGCGCGCTGACGCGTGCGGCGCGCCATCGCGCGCACACCCCTAGCGCAGCAGCGCAAACGCTGCGTTAGGCGAGCATTAGGCGAAGCTGAGGAATGTGCGTGAATGTAAGCAGCGTGCCAGGCTGTGCGGCAGTGAAACTGCAGATACAAATAGATTCAGATCGGTTTCCTGGTGTTACGCGGGTTTGGTTTTCAGTCGATCGCCATTGTTTTGAATAACCCCCCATGTCAGGGGATGTCGGAAACAGGGCGATGGCATGTAAAAACCCGCCACCCAGGCATGTCCATGCCGGGGTTTTTCTTAACACTCAAGGAGAGAAACTATGAGCATCGAAACCACCGTGATCTCGGCCGCTGACGTCGCGCTGCTGCAAGAAGTCGACGCGTTCGAAATCGTCGACACCCAGAGCGTCGACGCCGTGGCTGCCCAAGCCGTCGGCTGCCTGAGCTGCTCGTGAGCTGTTGACGGACGCGGCCCGGGCGGTTTCGCCTGAGCCCCGTCCAGGCACCTTGGTGCGGCATGTCAACAGCGTGCCGGGTCGGGGTGCCCCTGTTCCGAGGTCCGAGCTTGCGGTTTGCTCGGCGAGTTCCTTGACGCTGCACCGGCGAGTGCTTCGCGTGCAGCGGGAGCCGTGCATGGCACTGACCACCCTGATCCAAGGCATCAACGACGCGGTTGACCGGCACCTGTCGCCGGCCGACGTGGTGCACGCGGTGCGGCCCATCGTCGGCAGCGCGATGCTGGACGAGCGCTTCGTGCTCGAATGCGCCGAAGCCACCACCGACAAGGCCGCCCGCTGCCTGCTCGAAGGCGCGCCCTACGAGCCGCTGCACATCGAGCACGGGCGCTGCTGGCGCATGGCCTTGTTCCTGTGGGATCCGGGTTTCACCAATGCGCCGCACCAGCACAACACCTGGAGCGTCAGCGGCGTGATGCACAACCGGCTGGACGTGGCGCTCTACCAGCGCGACGCCGCCAGCCAAACGCTGAACCCGACCCAGCGCTTCGTGGCCGCGCGCGGGCAGACCGGCTTCCTGGTGCCGCCCTGCATCCATGCGCTGGGCAACCCAGACACCACCGCCCCCAGCGTCACGCTGCATGTCTTCAATGATTCCGAGGACAGGGCGCAGCGCGCCAACGACACGCTGTGGTTCGACGATGAAGTCAACCCGCTGGACTTCTACCGCGACCCGGCCCGGCCCTCGCGGCGCAACCTGCAGACGGTGCTGGTGCTGCTGAAGGCGCTGGCCCGGCCCGCGCCGGCCGGGCTGCTGGCGCGCATCTTCGAGCTGGGCGATGCGCGCATCCGGCTGGAGGCCTACAAGCAGCTGGTGCGCGCCGACCTGGCCACCGCGCTGGCCTGCGGCGACCGGCTGGCCGCCTCGCTGGGCCCGCAGGACCGCAGCCGCTTCATGCAGCTGCACCAGCGCCTGCTGGCCGCCCACGCCGCCACCGCCCCCGTGGCCGACAGCGCGCGCGCCGAGCCCAGCGACGAGCAGGCCGAATACCTGCTGCAGCAGGCGGTGGCCCGGCTGGTCTGCAACAGCGGGCTGCTGGCGCGCTGCGTCAGCGAGGGCGCAGCCGTCACCTTCGGCGACCTGCCGGCCAAGGCGCTGGCGCTGCTGGCGCCCACGGTGCAGCGCAACAGCCGGCGCCTGAAGATCCTCGCCAGCATCCTGGACCAGCGGCTGATGGACCAGGTGCTGCGCGCGCTGCCGCTGAGCGCTGCGCTGCTGTCGCCCGAGCAGGCCCGCCAGCTGTGGCGCCGCTACAAGGACGCGCAGGTCGACACCACCACGCCTGTAGTGGCCGAAGCCTGCCGGGCCTTCTGCGCTGCCTGCGTGGCCGAGCCCGGCCCGGCGCTGGCAGAGGGTGACCCGGTGCTGGACGTGATGCGCTACGAAGAGGCCTTGCTGCGCATCAGCGACCGCGCGGCCCGCCACGGCAAGTCGGCGCCGGTGTCCCCGCCTTACCTGGGCCCGGCCCTGGTCACCAACAGCGAGACCCTGCATTTCAAGCGCGCCATCTCGCCGCTGGTCCGCACGCTGCGCGCTGCCGTGCAGCAGCCTGCACAGACGCGCGAGCCCGCGCTGGCCGCCTGGCGCGACCAGGCGGCGGCGGTGCCCGCGCAGGACGAGTTGCTGCTGTTCTATGAAGCCTGGCAGGACACCCAGGTGAGGGTGCTGCGCATCACCGCGCGCACCCTGCTGCTGCTGTCGGCCTGCGATGGCCGGCGTTCGCTGGCTGACCTGCCGGACCACCTGCGCAGCCAGGGCTACGCGCTGTCCACGCCGCAGGCGCTGGCCGCCACGCTGGACAGGCTCGCCGAGGCCGGCGTGATCGCGCCCCTGGTGTTGTCCACCCCTTCCGTCTCCCCTCCTGAACAGGACCCGGCATGCCCAAGCGTGACTGCAATCCCCACTGCCTCGGCGTCGGACTGAACCACCGCCACGAGATCGAGGCCGAGATCATCGACCGGCTCGACGAGCTGGACCTGCTGGAGGTCATCTCCGACAACATCCTGCAGGACGAGCAGGTCGGCGAGCCGCTGCGCCGGCTGATGCGCGACAAGCCGCTGGTGCTGCACGGCGTCAGCACCTCGCTGGGCACCGCCGCGCCGCTGGACCCGGACCACCTGGCCGCGACGCTGCAGGCGGTCGAGCGCTGGCAGCCGCTCTGGTTCAGCGACCACATCGCGTTTTCGCGCGTGGGCGAGCTGGACGTGGGCCACCTGATGCCGGTGCGCCGCAGCCTGGCCAACCAGCAGCGCATCGCCGCCAAGATCCGCCAGATCCAGCAGGCCAGCGCCACGCCTTTCCTGGTCGAGAACATCACCTACTACTTCGAGCATGGCGACGAGGAGATGGACGAGCTGAGCTTTGTCAACGGCATCCTGCAGCAGGCCGACTGCGGGCTGCTGCTGGACGTCAACAACCTGCACATCAACGCTCAGAACCACCGCTTCGACCCGTATGAATACCTGGCCGGGCTGGACCTCGGCCGCGTGGTGGAGCTGCACCTGGCCGGCGGCTTCGTGCGCGACGAGCTGCTGATCGACAGCCACGGCCACCGCATCGGCGAGCCGGTGTGGGAACTGCTGCGCCACGTCTGCGAACGCGCCCAGCCGCGCGCCATCATCATCGAGCGCGACATCAACTTCGACCTGGCCGACATCTTCGACAGCGTGGCCCGGGCCCGCGAGATCCTGCTGCAAACCGAGGCGCTGGCCGCCTGAACCGGAGAACGCCCCATGCGCGTGTTGCTGCTGTGCATTCCCGGCCGTGGCCGCTTCGAAGTGCTGGCGCCGCTGGCCGCTGCGCTGCAGCAGGCCGGCCACGCGCTGCGCTTCGCCGCGCCGCCGCGCTTCGCGCAGCATGTGCGGCGCATGGGTTTCGAATGCCTGGAGGCCGGTGCCGAGACCGATGAGCTGAACGCCTTGCTGGATGCCCAGCTTGGGGGGGCCGAGCTGCCCGCCTCCGAGCGCGCCGCCACCATGTTCACCCGCCTCTACCCCGAGCGCCTGCTGGCCACGCTGCTGCCGCAGCTGCGCGACTGGCGGCCGGCGCTGGTGCTGCACGAGGAAGGCGAATTCGCCGGGCCGCTGGTGGCTGCGCTGGTCGGCGCGCGCTGCGCCACCGTCGGCTGGCCGGTCGCGATGCGGCCGCTGCAGGTGCTGCAGAACGTCACCCAGCGCATGCACGCCCAGTGGCAGGCCCAGGGCCTGCAGCCCCCGCCTTACGCCGGCCTGTACCAGCGGTTCATCGACACCTGCCCACCCACGCTGCAGACCGAAGCGGCCGCTGCCTTCCCCGGCGCCTGGGCCTTGCGGCCCGAGCTGGTGGACGGCCCGCCCGGCAGCGCGGCCGATGCCCTGCCCGAGGCCGTGTTGCAGCCCGGTGAACCCGTGGTGCACATCACGCTGGGCACGGTGGACGCCTACAACCAGGCGCCCGCGTTGCTGCTGCGCCTGCTGGACGGCCTGCAGCGCGAGCCGGTGCGCGTGGTGCTGACGACCGGCGCGGCGCTGCAGTCGCTGGACTTCAGCCGCTACGCCAATGTGCACGCCAGCGCCTTCATCCCGCACCGCCAGCTGCTGCCGCATTGCGACGCGGTGATCTGCCACGGCGGCGCCGGCTCCACCATTGCCGCGCTGGCCCATGGCCTGCCGCTGCTGATCGTGCCGCGCGGCGGCGCCTCGCAGTACCGCAATGCGGTGCATTGCGAGCGGGTCGGCGCCGGCCTGCACCTGAGCGAGGAAGCGGCCACTGCCGAGGCCGTCGGCCCCGCGGTCGCCGCCTTGCTGCACCAGCCCGGCCATCGCGAGGCGGCGCGCCGCCTGCAGCAGGAAATTGCCGCCATGCCGGCTCCGGCCGATTGCGCCGAGCGCCTTCTGGCCTGGCTTCATTGAACTGACCCGCCCCACGATCCCATGACCATCCCCCAATTCGAACGCGACCTGTTCTGCCTGCAGACCGCCGGCTTTGTCGTGCTGCCCGGCTTTGTCAGCGACGACCAGCTGGCCGCGCTGCTGCCGCCGCTGAGCGCTTTCGAGGCCGAGGTTGAGCACTACGCCAAGACCGCAGGCAAAGTGAACTTCACCCATGGCTGGCCACTGCTGACCACGCGCTGCGCCTACTGCGTCTCCGAGGAACTGCAGGCGCTGGCCATGTCGCAGCGGGTGCAGGCGATGGCGCAAACCTACCTGGGCGGCGCGGTGATCCGCGACTGCCTGCTGCAGACCAACATGCCGGACCCGCGCAGCCAGGCCCGCGGCCTGGGCGGCCGGCTCAGCTACCACCGCGACACCTTGTGGAAGGACGGGCCCATCCTGCCCAGCTACCTGCATGCCTTCATCCTGCTGACCGACCTGACGGCCGAGAACGGCGCAACCTTTGTCGTGCCCGGCAGCCACCGCCTGCGCGAACCCGGCTATTACTTCAAGCACACCGAGGCGGGCGTGCGCGAGGAAGGCATCAACTACCTGGTCTATGACCAGGCCTACTTCCCCAGCGCGGTGCAGATCCTCGCGCCACGCGGCTCGCTGGTCTTCCTGGACCCGATGGCCATCCACAGCCAGGGCATCAACGTGACCGAGCAGCGCCGCACGCTGGTCAACATCACCTTCCGCGCCGCGTCCATCGTCGGCAACCCGCCGCTGCTGAACGCCCGCAAGCTGGCGCTGGAAGCCGCCCGCGTGCCGCTGCGGCCGGACTTCCTCGCGCTGCTGGAAGACCGCGCCGAACTGCCCGCCCACTTCGGCCCGCTGGGCACCGCACCCGAAGCGCAAGCCGAAGCCGCGGGCCAGCCGGTGTGGGAACGCGTGGTGGTCTGAACGGACTGAACGCGTGCAATCGCCCAGCCGATAACCAAAGCCGATAACCAAAGCCGAAAACCTTCCTTCGCCCTGCGCAGGGTGCTCGTTATCGTGAACACGCTGGCTGCATGGTCTCCCGCAGCCAAGCTTGTTTCACGCATATCGCCTGCAGCGGTCTCGCCCGCTGCAGGTGCAGGGTCGAAGGCAGGTCATGAACATCGTCGGCATCGCGGGCAGCCCCACCAGCCCGTCCCGCTCCACTGCGCTGCTGCGCGCCGCGCTGGCCTCGCTGGCCCGCCCCCAGGGGCCCGGCGCGGTCGAGATCGAGGTTCGCCTGCTGCCGGCCGTGCCGCTGCTGGCGGCTGACGCGCGCGACCCGCTGATCGCCCAGGCGCTGGCGCAGGTTGCCGCGGCCGATGTGGTGCTGGTCGCCACCCCCATCTACAAGGCCGCCTACAGCGGCGCGCTGAAGGCCTTCCTGGATCTGCTGCCGCAGGACGGGCTGCGCGGCAAGACGGTGCTGGCGCTGGGCACCGGCGGCAGCATCGGCCATTTGCTGGCGCTGGACTATGCGTTGAAGCCCGTGCTGTCGGCACTGGGCGCGCGCCATGTGCTGGACGTCGTCTACGCCGAGGACACCCAGTTCGAGCGCGACCACGCGCTGCAGCGCCACATTCCTTCCGAAGCGGTGCTGGACCGGCTGGGCCGCGCGCTGGCGCCGCTGCAGCCGCCGCTGCGTGTGCAGCCTGCCGTGCTGGCAGCGCTGGCTGCCGTTCCGCAGCATTGAAAGAGTCCTCATGTTGTCCTTGTTGTCCCGCACCCGCCGCCACATGCTTGCCGCACCGCTGGCCTTGTCGATCGGCCTGAGCGCCGCCGGCGCTTTCGCCGCCGCGCCGGCCTCGCCGTCTGCGCTGCGCATCGGCTTCCAGAAATCCGCCAGCCTGCTGACGCTGCAGAAGGCCCAGGGCACGCTGGAAAAGCGTTTGCAGCCGCTGGGCGTGGCGGTGCAGTGGGTCGAGTTCCCGGCCGGGCCGCAGCTGCTCGAAGGCCTGAACGTCGGCGCGATCGACGTCGGTTTTGTCGGCGAAGCGCCGCCCATCTTTGCGCAGGCGGCCGGCGCCAACTTCGTCTACATCGGCAACGACCCGGCCGCACCCGAGGCCGAGGCGCTGGTGGTGCAGAAGGACTCGCCGATCAAGAGCGTGGCCGAGCTCAAGGGCAAGAAGGTCGCCCTGAACAAGGGCTCGAACGTGCACTACCTGCTGGTCAAGGCGCTGGAAAAAGCCGGCCTGAAGTACACCGACATCCAGCCCGTGTTCCTGCCGCCGGCCGATGCACGCGCTGCCTTCGAGCGAGGTGTTGTGGACGCGTGGGTCATCTGGGACCCGTTCCTGGCCGCCGTCGAGAAGCAGAGCAATGCCCGCATCCTGGCCGACGGCAAGGGCCTGGTGAGCGACTACAACTTCTACCTGGCCGAACGCGGCTACGCACAGAAGTACCCCAAGGTGATTGCCGCACTGTTCGAGGACACGCAGGCCCAGGGCCGCTGGCTCAAGACCCACCTGGACGAGGCCGCGGTGCTGATCGCGCCGCTGCAGGGTCTGGACGTGGAAGTGGTCAAGCTCAGCCTGCACCGCTACCAGTTCAACGTGCAGCCGGTGACCCCTGCCATCGCCGCCGAGCAGCAACTGATTGCCGACAGCTTCTACAGCCTGAAGCTGATCCCCAAGCCCATCCGCATCGTCGACGCATTGCCTGGCGCTGCCAGCGCGACCCGCGTCGCCACCGAGCGCTGAAAGCGCCGTCTCCTCTTTCACCGCACAAGGAAGCCGCCATCATGAAGATGCTCTGGTTCATCCCGACCCACGGCGACAGCCGTTACCTCGGCACCTCGCACGGCGCGCGCGTGGCCGACCTGAACTACTTCAAGCAGGTCGCCATCGCTGCCGACACCATGGGCTACGAAGGCGTGCTCATCCCCACCGGCCGCTCCTGCGAAGACCCGTGGACGGTGGCCTCCAGCGTGATGGGCTTCACACAGCGCCTGAAGTTCCTGGTCGCGCTGCGCCCGGGCCTGATCACGCCCAGCCAGTACGCCCGCATTGCCGCCACCTTCGACCGCCTGTCCGGTGGCCGGCTGCTGATCAACCTGGTCACCGGTGGCGACCAGGCCGAACTGGAAGGCGACGGCCAGTTCCTGCCGCACGGCGAGCGCTACGCGCAAGCCTCTGAGTTCATGCAGCTGTGGCGCGACATCATGGCCAAGAGCCACACCGGCGAGTCGCACGACTTCGACGGCAAGCACCTGCAGGTCAAGGGTGCGCGGCTGCTCTACCCGCCGGTGCAGCGCCCGTACCCGCCGCTGTTCTTCGGTGGCTCATCGGCTGAGGCGCATGAGCTGGTCGCCCAGCAGATGGACACCTACCTGACCTGGGGCGAGCCGCCTGCGGCCGTTGCCGAAAAGGTCGAAGGCGTGCGCCGCCGCGCCGCCGAGCTGGGCCGCACGCTGAGCTACGGCATCCGCCTGCACGTGATCGTGCGCGAGACCGAAGAGGCTGCCTGGGCCGCCGCGGCCGACCTGGTTTCGTACCTGGACCCGGAAGTCGTCGCCCGCGCGCAGTCCACCTTCGCCAAGATGGACTCCGAAGGCCAGCGCCGCATGGCCGCGCTGCATGCCGGCAAGTACAACCCGGAGAACATCCGCGAAGGCCTGGAGGTCTCGCCCAACCTGTGGGCCGGCGTGGGCCTGGTGCGCGGCGGTGCCGGCACCGCGCTGGTCGGCAACCCGCAGCAGGTGGCGGACCGCATCAAGGAATACGCTGCGCTGGGCCTGGACTACTTCATCATGTCCGGCTACCCGCACCTGGAAGAGGCCTACCGCTTCGCCGAGCTGGTGTTCCCGCTGCTGCCGCTGTCGGTGCGCGAGCGCCTGGGCCAGCCCTCGTTGACCGGGCCGTTTGGCGAGATCGTCGCCAACAACCATGTGCCGAGTGCCAACAGTGCGGCCAACAGCGCCGGGAAGACCGCTGCCGCCAGCGAGCCTTCGGTGCTCGCACGCGCCGCCAGCTGAGACGGGACCGGGTGCTGTCGCCATGACCACGCAAGCTGTTCCTTCTTCGTCGGCGCCGGCGCCCGTTGACATCCCCGTCAAGGCCGGGTCGCAGGCCTGGCGCCGCGTCACCCGCCAGGCGCTGCCGTGGCTGGTGCCACTGCTGCTGCTGGTCGCCTGGGAGCTGGCCTCGCGCAGCGGCAGCCTGTCCAGCCGCGTGCTGCCGGCGCCGGACGCTGTCGCCAGCGCTTTCTGGCAATTGGCCCGTTCGGGCGAGCTGTGGCACCACGTGGCCGTCAGCAGCGGCCGTGCGATGGCAGGCCTGGCCATTGGCGGCGGGCTGGGCCTGGTGCTGGGCCTGGCCACCGGCAGCTTCCGGCTGGCCGAGACGCTGCTGGACACCAGCTTCCAGATGCTGCGCAACATCCCGGCGCTGGCGCTGATCCCGCTGGTCATCCTGTGGTTCGGCATCGATGAAAGCGCCAAGCTGTTCCTGGTCGCGGTGGGCGTGTTTTTCCCGCTGTACCTGAACACCTTCCACGGCATCCGCAACGTGGACAAAGGCCTGATCGAGATGGCGCGCAGCTACGGCCTTTCCGGCTGGTCGCTGTACCGCGAGGTCATCCTGCCCGGCGCGCTGCCGTCCATCCTCGTGGGCCTGCGCTTCTCGCTGGGGCTGATGTGGGTGCTGCTGATCGTCGCCGAGACCATCTCGGCCCAGGCCGGCATTGGCTACATGACGATGAACGCGCGCGAGTTCCTGCAGACCGACGTGGTGCTGGTCGGCATCCTGCTGTATGCGCTGCTGGGCAAGCTGGCCGACGAAGTGGCACGCGGGCTGGAGCGGCTGTGCCTGCGCTGGCACCCGGGTTATCAATCCGCTTGAAGCACACGCATGAACAGCGCCGAACCTCGCAACCTTCCTGGAGCCGACACCATGTCCTACCTTGAGCGCAATGGCGGCCAGGCCCGCGACTGGCTGGGCGCCGAAGCCCATGTGACCGTGCCCGGCGAGCTGGACCCGCTGCCGCGCCGCGTGCCGGCACGTGCACAGCCGCCGGCCGATGCTTCGCGCACCCATGGCCTGGCCGTGCAGGTGCGTGGCCTGACCAAGCAGTACGCCGGCCGCGCCGTGCTGCGCGACGTGAACCTGGACATCGCGCCGGGCCAGTTTGTCGCCATCGTCGGCCGCAGCGGCTGCGGCAAAAGCACCTTGCTGCGCCATGTCGCCGCGCTGGAGCATGCCGACCGCGGCAGCGTGCAGCTGGACGGCCAGGTGCGCAGCCAGATCGACAGCCGCGGCGACGTGCGCATCATGTTCCAGGACGCGCGGCTGCTGCCGTGGAAGCGCGTGCTGGACAACGTGGCGCTGGGCGTGGGGGGGCCCAACCCCAAGGAACGCGCGCTGAAGGCGCTGCGCGACGTGGGCCTGGCTGATCGCGCCAACGACTGGCCGGCGGTGCTGTCCGGCGGCCAGAAGCAGCGCGTGGCGCTGGCCCGCGCGCTGGTGCACCGGCCGCGCCTGTTGCTGCTGGACGAGCCGCTGGGCGCGCTGGACGCGCTGACGCGCATCGACATGCAGCAGCTGATCGAGCGGCTGTGGAAGGAACAGGGCTTCACCGCGCTGCTGGTCACCCATGACGTGAGCGAAGCGGTGGCGCTGGCCGACCGCGTGGTGCTGATCGAGCAGCAGCACATCGCGCTGGACCAATCGGTGCTGCTGGCCCGCCCACGCTCGCGCGGCGCGGCAGGCTTTGCTGCACTGGAAGACAGGGTGCTGCGCCGCGTGCTGCAGCAGCCCGAGCTGCCGAAGATCGAGCCGGTGCCGGTGTCGTCCTGGTCCAGCGGCCCGCGCTTCGCGATCTGACAGCGAAGCGACAGCGCGCTTGCGCCGCGTGCGGTCAACCTGGGTGCATGATGCCGGCCGGCGGCCGCTTTCGCAGGCCGCAAAGCCGCGCCCATGCCCATCACGCTGAACACCCGCAAACCGGCTGACGACCTGTCGGCTGAAGACCTGGCCGCGTTCCCGATCTGGGAATACGCCTACGACGAAGAAGGCGACCCCGGTCGCGAGGACCAGGACGACACCTGGGTCCGCCCGGTGGACGGCAGCGAGCTTGGCGAGCTGCTGGATGGCACCTCGGCCGCCGCCCGCTTCGAGACCGCCTCCGGCCAGCTGCTGGACGGCCTGGTGGAAGTCAGCAGCACCATCGAGCTGGAATTTGGCCCCGGCGCAGTGTTCCTGAACGGCCAGCACCTGTTCCTGCCGGGCCCGGAGCACCTGCGCCCCATCAAGCCGCGCCGCGAGCTGGCCGCGGCGCTGGGCCAGTCGCTCGAACAGGTCTTCCCGCTGAAGTTCACGCTGAAGGTGCGCGTGGCCGGCGAGGCCGGTTTCCGCAGCGGCGTCTTCGAATAGCCCGCCTGCATCCACCTCGCGAGGGGCTGCGTATCACTGTCGTCACCGTTTCACGAAACGACGGCAGCATCGCCCCATGCGCTCGGTCTTCCCCCCGCTTTTGCAATCCTTGCGCCGGTGCTTGCACCGGTGGCTGGTGTTGCTGCTGCTCGCCGCGGTGCCGCTGTACGGCACTTCGGGCGTGCTGCTGAGCGTGGTTGGCCCTGCGCACCGGCACGTGCAGGTCCAGTCTCCGGTGCCCCCTTCGCATGAAGACCGGGGCGACTGGCTGCAGCAAGGCCTTCGCAGCCTGATCGGCGACAAGGCTGCCGCGTTGCTGGCCACCGCGCAGCTGCAGGTCAGCCTGCACGACGAGTCGGTGCCGCATCACCACGGCCTGTTCGAGCACCACCACCACGCGGCCGGCGACGCCAGCGTGGAGCTGCTGGGCGCCAGCGATGCGTCGGTGATGGTCGACCTGGCGGCAGTCGGCAGCGCGATGCTGCCCTTCCTGCCGGTGGGCGTGCACGCCGTGCCGGCGCCGCAGGGCCGACACCTGGCCTGGCCGACAGCCGTCTTGGCTGCATGGGCCAACGCCGTGCCCATGCCGCTGGAGCGCCCGCCCCACGCGTGAGCGCCGGGGTCCCGCCCAGGGGCCCGGATTCCCGTCTCCGCTGTCCTGGTGCTGCCGCGCGCAGCCTGGGCCGATGCGCCTGCATGCCTGCCACTCGCTGCGTCGCGTGGCGGCCAGACGTTCGCCTTTCTTCCCGACACCGCCTGTTGGCACCACCAATGTTGTCTTCCCTGCACCTCGTGGGCATGTCCTGCCCTGTTTCCGCTCGCCAATCCGCAGCGCTCGGTCCTGCCTGCCTGGCCTTGTGCTGCGCTTTCCACCTCGCCAACGCGCGCGCCGAGGACGCAGCTGCCGAGGCACCTCAAACCGTGGAGGTCACCGGCCGCCACTACGACAACGCGGTGGGCAGCAGCGACGCCGCCTCGCAAGGCAGCATCCGCGCCGAGCTGCTGAAAAGCCGGCCGGCGCTGCGCCCGGGCGAAGTGCTGGAGTTCGTGCCGGGCTTGATCGTCACCCAGCACTCGGGTGACGGCAAGGCCAACCAGTATTTCCTGCGCGGCTTCAACCTGGACCACGGCACCGACTTCGCGACCAGCGTCGACGGCATGCCGGTCAACATGCCCACGCACGGCCACGGCCAGGGCTACTCGGACCTGAACTTCCTGATCCCCGAGCTGGTGGACCACATCGACTACCGCAAGGGACCGTATTTCGCGACGCATGGCGACTTCGCCTCGGCCGGCGCCGCCGACATTGCCTACAAGACCCGGCTCGACACGCCTTTCGTGCAGCTCACCGCCGGACAGAACGGCTACCGCCGCGCGGTGGGTGCCGTCAGCACGCCACTGAGCGAGGACACCAGCGCCTATGCGGCCGTCGAGTGGATGGCCAACGACGGCCCGTGGACCGTGCCCGAGAACCTGCGGCGCAAAAACGCGGTGCTGAAGCTCTCGCAAGGCACGCGCGCGCAGGGCGCCAGCGTCAGCCTGATGGGCTATGACGCGAGCTGGACCTCGACCGACCAGGTGCCGGAAGAGCTGATCACCGCCGGCGAATACAAAGGCAAGCCCTTCTCCCGCTGGGATTCGCTGGACGCTACCGACGGCGGCAGCACCTCGCGCTACAGCCTGGCCGGCGAATGGCACCGCGTGGGCGACGACAGCGAGACCCATGTCTCGGCCTATGCGATGCGCTACCGGCTCAAGCTGTTCTCCAATTTCACCTACGCGCTGGAACGGCCGGACACTGGCGACCAGTTCTCGCAGCAGGACGCGCGCAGCGTCTTCGGCGCCCAGGCCTCGCAGGCCTGGAACCACATGCTGGGCAGCCTGGAGGCGCACAGCGAGGTGGGCGCGCAGGTCCGCCACGACAACGTCCACGTCGGTCTGTTCGACACCGAGGCGCGCCAGGTCATCGGCACCACGCGCGAAGACGATGTGAAAGAGACCCTGGCCGGCCTCTACGGCCAAAGCAGCGTGCAGCTTGTGCCGTGGCTGCGTGGCATTGCCGGCTTGCGCGTGGACCGCGCCAGCTTCGACGTCGACAGCCACCTTCAGCCGGCCAACAGCGGCAAGGCCGATGCCACGCAGTGGTCCCCCAAGCTGTCGCTGATCGCCGGCCCGTGGCAAAAGACCGAGCTGTTCTTCAACGCCGGCCGCGGCTTCCACAGCAACGATGCACGCGGCACCACGGCCCACATCGACCCCAAGACCGGCGACGCGGTGGACCCGGTGCCCGGCCTGGTCGCCTCGCGCGGCATGGAGCTGGGCCTGCGCACCGAAGCGCTGCCCGGCCTGCAAAGCTCGCTGGCGCTGTGGCAGTTGCGCTTCAACTCCGAGCTGGTCTACGTGGGTGACGCTGGTGCCACCGAGGCCAGCGACGGCAGCCGCCGCCATGGCATCGAGTTCAACAACCGCTGGACCCCCAACAAGCACTTCCTGCTGGACGCCGACTTCGCGTTCACGCACGCCCGCTTCGACAACGGTGAGCGCATCCCGAACGCGGTCGACAAGGTCGCCTCGGTGGCCGCCACGCTGCAGGACATCGGCCCCTGGTCGGCCAGCCTGCAGTGGCGCTACCTGGGCAGCGGCGCGCTGGTGGAAGACAACAGCCAGCGCTCCGACCCGGCATCGACCTTCAACCTTCGCGTCGGCCATGACCTGAAGCGCTACCTCGGTCGCGATTCGGCGCTGACGCTGGACGTCTTCAACCTGTTCGACCGCAAGGTCAACGACATCCAGTATGTCTACGCGTACCAGCTGCCCAACCGCGACGCAACCGAGGGTCGCATCGTGCACCCCGCCGAGCCGCGCAGCTTGCGGGTGAGCTTCCGGACCGCGTTCTGAGCGCGCGCTTGGCCACGTCTTGAATTCGGATGGGTACTGATCTCGATTCCGGGGAAGGGGAAGTTGATGTTTAACGGTCCTGACATCTTGGCTTCCTACATTGCTGGCATGTGCCGTCGCCGCATCGGCGTCGGCGTCTTCTTGATCGAGCCAACGCCAGACCGATGACCTCCTCCCCCTTCCAGCCCACCCGCCGCAGCCTCGTCAAGATGATGGCCGGCATGCCCCTGCTGCCGCTGGGCAGCGCCCTGGCCTCCGCCGGCCTGCTCAGCGCCTGCGGCGACGACACGCCGTCCGCCAAGCTGACCGGCGTGAGCTTCAGCGCGATGGCCGCGCCTTCGCTGGCCAATGCCGCAGCGATGGCCACCACCACGGTCGGCTCGACGCTGGTCGCCAGCTTCGACGACAAGACCAGCCAGAGCTTCACGCTGGGCTACCAGCCGTTTTTCATCACCGGCACCGCGGTGCCCGACGGCGTCGGCGGCACGCTGGTCGCTGGCGGCTACTACGACATCGACAACCAGCCCATCGTCGACAGCTCGGTTCCCGGCTCGGAGCGCCAGTTCTTCTCCGACTGCCCGGACGGCACTTCGCTGCTGACGGTCAGCGGCGCCAGCGTGGCCGGCGTCAAGGGCAACACCGTGTTCGCCGTGGTGCAGTTCGAATACGCCACCCGCAACCAGGCCCTGGCTTCGATGTACGGCCTGCTGCCGTCGCCGATTGCCGTGCTCACGCTGGACCAGGACAAGGACACCGGCAAGCTCAGTCTGGTGAAGTACCACAACGTGGACACCTCGGGCGTCAAGGGCCTGTGGATCACTTGCGGCGCCAGCCTGTCGCCCTGGGGCACGCACCTGTCGTCCGAAGAATACGAGCCGGACGCCTTCGACCAGGGCGCGCTGGGCCAGTCCCTTTCGGTGCTGCACGGCTACAGCCAGAACGTCTTCGGCGACACCACCACTGCCAACCCCTACGACTACGGCCACCTGCCTGAAGTCACGGTGAAGGCGGACGGTACCGGCACGATCCAGAAGCACTACTGCCTGGGCCGCATCTCGCACGAGCTGATCCAGGTCATGCCCGACAACCGCACCGCGCTGATGGGCGACGACGCGACCAACGGCGCGCTGTTCATGTTCGTGGCCGACAAGGAGAAGGACCTCTCGGCAGGCACGCTGTACGTGGCCAAGTACACCTCCGAGCTGAACGCCAGCGCCAGCGCCAGCATCAGCTGGATCAAGCTGGGCGCCGCGACCAGCGCGGAAGTGAAGGCCCTGGTGGACGGCGGCATCGTCGCCACCGACATCATGGACTCGCTCACCACCGACCCGGTCGACAGCAGCTACACCCAGGTCGTGCTGAACAAGAAGACGCTGTGGGTGCGCGTGAAGGCCGGCCAGGAAAAGGCCGCAGCCTTCCTGGAAACCCACCGCTACGCCGCGCTGAAGGGCGGCAGCATGGCCTTCACGAAGATGGAAGGCACGACGGTCAACATCCAGGACAAGAAGGCCTATTCCGCGATCTCGGCGATCAAGGACTCGATGGTCACGGGCAAGACCGGCTTCGTCGCCGCGCACAACGTCGTCTTCCCGGCGGCGATCAACTCCGGCGGCGTGCTGGAGCACACGCTGGCGGCGGGCCAGAAGGACAGCGAAGGCAACGCCATCAACAGCGAGTGGGTGCCGGCCAGCTCGCAGTTCATCCTGCTCGGCGAAGACCTGGCCACGGCCGACGCGCTGGGCAACCTGGCCAATGCCGACAAGATCGGCAACCCCGACAACCTGAAGTACTCGGAAGCCATGCGCACGCTGTTCATCGGCGAAGACAGCGGCATGCACGTCAACAACTTCCTGTGGGCCTACAACGTCGATACCAAGGCGCTCAGCCGGGTGCTGAGCTGCCCGTCGGGCGCCGAGTCCACGGGCCTGCAGGCCGTCGACGAGATCAACGGCTGGACCTACGTGATGAGCAACTTCCAGCACCCGGGCGACTGGGAGACGCCGCTGCACGACATCGTCAAGCCGACGCTGGACCCGCTGGTGCGCGCCAACTACGACGACCGCTTCGGCGCCGCGGTGGGCTACGTGACCGCGACCAGCACGCAGATCAAGCTGGAGGCCTGACAGCGTCACCTGAAACGAGGCCTGGCCTCGCTGCTGCGCGGCGAGCCTGGCCTGTGCATGCACCGTCCGGTCAGCCAGATGCCGGACCGATGGGGTCCTTCCCTCGCTCGTGTTGGGGAAATCCACAGCGGTAGACTCGCCCGTCAATAACGAGGCAACGCCGTGGACCTGCAAGATCAGAATCAGAAGGAACTGGTGAAGGTGGCGGTTCTGGGTGGTTCGGCGGGCAGCATCGATGCCTTTGGCACGGTGCTGTCCGGCCTGCCGGACCGGCCCGGTTTTGCGCTGCTGGTGGTCAGCCACCTGGACCAGTCGCAGAAAAGCGAGCTCGACGAGATCCTGCGGCGGCGCACCTCGCTGCCGGTCGAGCGGCTCACGCACATGCGCAAGATCGAGCACGACACGGTCTACGTGCTGCCCGAGGGTGCCAACGTCACTGCGCTGGACGGTCACTTCCGGCTCGGCCAGCGGCCGCCCGGCGTGCACCGCCCGATCGACCTCAGCCTGGCTTCGCTGGCCCAGGACCCGGACATCGAGGCCGCTGCCGTGATCCTGTCGGGCACCGGGAGCGACGGCGAGGCCGGTGTCATTGACCTGAAGTCGGCCGGCGGTTTTGTGCTGGTGCAGGCCCCAGGCTCGGCCGACTACGACGGCATGCCGACCGCGGCGATCAACACCGGGCTGGTCGACGAGGTGCTGCCGTTGGAGGAGATCGCCGCCCGCCTGGTGCAGCGCTTCGGCAATGCGCCGCCGGCGCCGGGCGACGACTACGACGAGGCGCTGAGCGCCGCGCTGGCCATCGTGCAGGAGCGCACCAGCACCAACCTCGGCTATGTGAAGGACACCAACCTGAAGCGGCGCTTCCTGCGCCGCGTGCTGCTGCAGAAGGACCGCGACGTGGCCGGCTACCTGCTGCACCTGCGCACCGACCCCGGCGAAGCCGCTGCGCTGCAGGACGACATCCTGATTGGCGTGACGGCTTTTTTCCGCGACGCGGAATTTGTCAACGTGCTGCGCCTGACGGTGATCCCCAAGCTGATCGAGTTGCGGCACGACCCGATCCGCATCTGGGTGCCGGCCTGCTCGACCGGAGAGGAGGCCTACACCATCGCGATGCTGCTGCGCGACGCGCTGGACGCCAGCGGCCTGGGCACCAAGGTGCAGATCTTCGGCACCGACATCAACGAGCGTTCGATCGAGACGGCCCGGGCCGGGCTCTACGCCGCCGCCGCCGTCGAAAGCCTGCCTGACACCTACCGCGCCAAGGCGCTGGTTCAGACGGCCGGCGGCTTTGCGATCCGCAAGGACATCCGCTCGATGTGCGTGTTCGCGCGCCACAACGTGATGACGCACGCGCCCTTTCTGGGCATGGACCTGATCAGCTGCCGCAACATGCTGATCTACCTTCGCAAGGAGGCGCAGGAACATGTGATGAGCGTGCTGCACTACGCGGCACGGCCGGACGGCTACGTGCTGCTGGGCCGGGCCGAGGCGGCCTCGGTGGACCAGGGCTTCGAGCATGCCGGCGCGCCACACCTGTACCGCAAGCTGGCCGGCAAACGCCCGCGCCGCGCCTGGCCGGTGGAGGCCATGCTGCCCTGGGCCGAGCCCCGGCCGGACGCCAGCGTGCGCGCCAGGAGCCACGCCGAGCAGATCGAGCAGGCCGTCACGCGTTGCGCGCTGGAGCGCTACGTGCCGCCGGGTTTTGTCGTCAACGAGGCGGGTGACGTGGTGCAGTTCCGTGGCGATGTGGCCGAGTTCGTCGCGCCAGCCACCGGCGAGGCGACGCTGTCGCTGTCGCGCCTGTTGCGCGCGGAGCTGAACGTGCCGGTGCGCACCGCCTTGCTGGAAGCCAAGCAGTCGGCCGCACCGGTGCGACGCGAGCGAGTGCCGATCGGCGAACGCAGCTACGCGCTGGAAGCCTTGCCGCTGACGGTGGGTACCGAATCGCGGCACTTTCTCCTGACCCTGCAACTGCAGCCCGATGAGGCCGTCACTGCCGGTGCCAGTCGCGCTGACGGCAACCCGACCCGGGAAAGCGACCTGGAGCGAACGGTGCTGACCTTGTCGGCCGAGCTGGAGTCGGCCCAGGCGCAGCTCAAGACCATGGTGCTGGAGTTCGAATCGGCCAACGAGCAGCTGCGCACTTCGAACGAGGAGATGCTCAGTGCCAACGAGGAAATGCAGAGCGCCAACGAAGAGCTGCAGAGCGCCAAGCAGGAGCTCGAATGCGCGAACCAGGAGCTGCATTCGCTGAACGAGGAAATGAAGGACCGCAACGACCAGCTGGCGGTCGCCAATGACGACCTGAGCAACCTGGTCGAAGGCATTCCGCTGCCCGTCGTGCTGCTGGACCGGCACCTGCGGCTGCGCCACTTCACGCCGCAGGCAGCCACGCTGTTCGGCCTGCCGGCCGATGGCGTGGGCAAGGCCATGCCGACGCTGAACAATCGCTTTGCGGTCAGCGACATCGAGGAGATGGTGAACGCCGCGGTGCGCGGGCTGGCCTCGGTCAAGCACGAGTACCAGGACGCGGCCGGGCACTGGTGGCTGGTCAACGTGCGCGCCTACCGCACCGCGGACGACCGCATCGACGGCGCGGTGATCGCCTTCCAGGATGTCAACGACCTGAAGCAGGCCGTCTCGCAGGCCCAGCTGGCGCGCGGCGAGGCCGAGCATGCGAATGCCGCCAAGGACGATTTCCTGGCCCTGGTCTCGCACGAACTGCGCGCGCCGCTGAACGTCATTTCCGGCTGGGCCGCGGTGCTGGCGCGCTCTCACGCCAGCCGGGGCGACATGCCCGAGGGGCAGGTGCGCGCCGTCGAGACCATCCTGCGCCATTGCAAGGTCCAGGCGCAGCTGATCGACGACCTGCTCGATGCCTCGCGCATCACCTCCGGGCGCTTTGCCATCGAGACGCGGCCGGTCGACCTGGGTGCCTGCATCGCCAGCGTGCTGGAAGGCCTGCAGCCCACCGCGCAGGCCCGCCAGCTGGTGCTGACCGGCAGCGGGCTGCAGGCCGGCCACCTGGTCAATGGCGACGGCCGGCGGCTGCAGCAGATCGTCAACAACGTGGTCGGCAACTCGATCAAGTTCACGCCGGCCGGCGGGCGCATCGAGGTGGTCATGACACGGCTGGACGGCTTGCTGGAGCTGTCCATCTCCGACACCGGCATGGGCGTGTCCGACGAGCTGCTGCCGCGGCTGTTCGACCGCTTCTCCCAGTCCAACATGCACCGCACGCGCGAGTACGGCGGGCTGGGGCTGGGGCTGTCCATCGTCAAGCACCTGACGCTGGCGCACGGTGGTACCGCCACCGCGCTCAGCGACGGGCCGGGCAAGGGGCTGCGCCTGATCCTGCGCTTTCCGGCGCTGGACCTGCCGGCGATGGACCACGCCCCGCAGCCGCAGGCCAGGGCGCTGCCGCCTGCCCAGGACCTGCAGCTGGACATCCTGCTGGTGGACGACGATGACGAGGCGCGCAAGGCCATGCGCGAGCTGCTGCAGCTGATGGGCGCGCGGGTGCAGACGGCGGCCTCGGTGACCGAAGCGCTGCAGCAGCTGGAGCAGCAGCCTTTCGACGCCATCGTCAGCGACCTGGCGATGCCGGGCCGCGACGGCTTCGAGCTGCTGCGCCTGGTTCGCAGCCGCGAGCTGCAGGACGGCCGGCCGCGCAGCTATGCCATCGCGCTGTCCGGCCTGGCCTCGCTGCAGGACCGCGACACCGCGCTGGCGGCCGGCTTCGATGACCATGCCGCCAAGCCTGTCGACGCGGGCGCGCTGATCGAGCGGCTGACGGTCGCCTCGGCGCGGCTGAGCGCGCCGCGCTGAACGCCTGCCGCCGGCGGCAGGGTGTCGTTGCCGGCGGATTCAGCGCCGCTCGTTGCCGATCAGCGCCAGCGCTTCCTCGAACGAGTAGGCGGTGCGGTGAGCCAGGTCGGCGGTGATCGGATCGGCCGGCGCCTGGCGCTGCAGCGCCGGCAGCATCAGCACGATCCTGGCCTGCGGCATCGCCGCCAGCACTTCGTTGAGCAGCTGGTTGTCCGTGCTCACCGCCTGGTCCATCGCCGTGCCGACGACAAACACCGAGCCCACGGTTTCGGGCCTGGCTTCGTCCGGCGGGTCCGCCAGCTCGGCAATCGTCACGTGGCGTGCGTCCAGGTGCTCGGCGCGCATCACCCGCACCAGCAGCTCGGTGGTCAGCTGGGCCTGGTCGCCGGCCATGCTGATGCACAGCGTGACCGAGCCCGCCGGCACGTCCAGCCGTCCCTGCCAGCGTCCCTCCGTCTGCATGCGGCCCTGGCGCAGCGCCATGCCGAGGTTGGGCGCGTCCAGCACCGCCACGCGCGGGCCCCGCGCGCGGCGCGGCTCGTGCGCCAGCTCGCTGAAGGTGCGCGCGATCACCTGCTGGCCCATCAGCCGCTGCTCGTCGCTGATCAGCCCCAGCTCCAGGTCCACCGCCGCCAGCTCGAAGGCCGGCATGACGATCTTGTCGCAATAAGCGGCGAGCGACTTGCGCTTCAGGAAGGCCCGCGCGTCGGCCAGGATCTCCACCGAATCGCCGCTGATGCAGCGCTGGTAGAAGCGCTGCGACAGCGTCAGCGCCGGCGTGTCGCCAAACAGGATGTCCAGGAAGGCCAGCGCCGGCACATGGCGGCCGGCCACCACCAGGCACAGCGTCAGCGGCGTGGACAGCAGCAGTCCCACCGGCCCCCACAGCGCACCCCAGAAGATGGCCGCCACCACCACCGAAAACGGCGACAGCCCGGTGGTGTGCCCGTAGAGCTGCGGCTCCACCACGTGTGCCACCACCAGTTCGACCACCAGGTAGACCATCAGCGTGGCCCCCATCAGTTCCCACCCCGGCACTACGGCTGCGGCAAAGGCGCCGGCGCACACGGCGGCCGCCGGGAAGCCCACATAGGGAATGAAGCGCAGCAGGCCGGCCAGCGTGGCCCACACGGCTGCCTGCGGCACGCCGATGGCGGCCAGCAGCAGCCCGATCACCAGGCCCACGCCCAGGTTCACCGAGAACTGCGAGGCGAAGTAGCGCGACAGCCGCTGGCCGGCGTCGTTGAAGGCGCTGGTGGCGGCGCGCACGTCCTGGCCGCCCGTCAGGCGGATCAGCCGGTCGCGCAGCGAGTCCTGCTCCAGCAGCACGAAGATCAGCACCAGCAGCACCACGCCGGTCGTGCCCAACGGCGCCCAGATCGACGAGACGAAGCGCAGCAGCAGGCTGGAAGGGGCGCCGTCGGCCTGGGGCGTGTCGGCCCCGTGGTCGGGGTCGGCCGCAGGCGCCAGGTTGCCGATCAGCCGGCCGGCACGGCCCTGAGCCTCGGCCAGTCGCCCCAGCGTGGCCTCGCGCAGCGTCGCGATCTTGGCCTGCACATGGGCCTCGTAGCGAGGCATGCTGTCGGACATCGTGCCCAGCTGCACCAGGATCGCCATCGCCACGCCGGCAGCGGCCAGCCCGGCGACGATCAGCGCCAGCATCGCCGCGGAAGCCTGCCCCAGGCCCAGCCCGCGGATCTTCTTCACCAGCGGCGCCAGCACAAAGCCCAGCATTGCCGCCAGCGTGATCGGCACCAGCACCCCGCGGCCCAGGTACAGCAGCCCCAGCACGGCCGTGCCGGCGAGGATCTTCAAAGCCAGTGACGAGGTCCAGGCCTCATGGGGTGCCGTCGGCGTCATCAGGGTGCCCGGGGAATGCAGCGAAGCGGCAAGTATCGAGGCTGCGGGGCTCAGTTCGCCGGCCGCAACCTGGCCAGCCAGGGGCCGCCGAACACATTGACCAGCAGCCCGAGCATCAGCAGCGCGCCGCCGGCGAAGTGGATGGGCTGCAGCGCCTCGCCGAACACCAGCCAGCCGGTGCTCAGGCCCACCAGCGGCACCAGCATCGAAAACGGCGCCACGCGGTTGGCCTGGTAGCGGCCCATCAGGTAGGTCCACACGCCGTAGCCCAGCAGCGTGGCGGCCCAGGCCAGGTAGGCCACCGCGCCGAAGGACTGCAGGCTGAGGTTGCGCAGCGCGGCGCCGATGGCCTCCGGGCCTTCCAGCAGGTACGACAGCGCCAGGAAGGGCAGCGGCGGCACCAGGCTGGCCCAGACCACAAACGCCGTCTGGTTGAACGGCGCGTAGCGGTTCAGCGAGCGCGTGACGATGTTGCCGCAGGCCCACATCACCGCGGCCGCCACCGTCAGGCCAAAGCCCACCAGCGGCATGCTTGCGCCGTGCGCGCTGCCGATCAGCGCCAGCCCGCAGGCCGCCAGCAGCAGCCCCACCAGCTGGTTGGCCTGCCAGCGTTCCTTCAGCCATACGGCGGCGAAGAACATCGTGAAGAAGGCCTGCGACTGCAGCACCAGCGAGGCCAGCCCCGAAGGCATGCCCAGGTGGATCGCGGTGAACAGCAAGGCAAACTGGCCAACCGAGATCGTCAGGCCATAAGCCAGGTACAAGCGCAGCGGCAGCTTGGGCGGCCGGAACACCAGCAGCGCAGGAAACGCCGCCAGCGCGAAGCGCATCGCGCCCAGCAGGAACGGCGGCACGCCCGCCACGCCGACCTTGATGACCGCGAAGTTGACGCCCCACACGACGATGACCAGCAGGGCCAGCGCGAGGTCCGCGGGCCGGAGGGAAGCCTGTTTCACGCCGCCGCGCCCACCCCGATGGGTACCGGCGCAGCGACGGGCGTCGTGGCGCTCGCGGCGACCGGGCGCCAGTGCGCCGCAATGGTCAGGATCAACGCACTGCCTCGCTCATACCAGTCCGGATCCGGTTCAAACGGGTAACCCATGGTCTTGATGTCGTAAGGGCTGACCGGACAGTTGGTCCGCGTCAACTGATCCAGTGTTTTCCGGGCACCGGCCGGCAAGGCGACAGGGAGACCGGTGAGCACGGCCAGTTGCTTCAACATCTCGAAGAACACCACGTTGGTTGGGTGGTTGTGCGTCAAGAACAGCCTTTGTCGCCGTGCGAATTTCTTGATGTAGCCAGTGACTCGCACGTCGCAGCCCTGCTGCCGCAGCTTCATTTGGGCATGGCTTTCGGCAAAGCGTTGTGCGAGCCTGAAGTCGATAGTCGGCCCTGCAAAATCCATTTCCAGCGCAGCGACAGCAGTCATTTGACTCCTTGAGCCGCAGCGGTCACGTTGCAGACGGGGCATCGAAGCCAGAGCGCGGGTGACGCAGCAGGCTGGCCATGG
>Ga0307514_10000661_pt1 | contig 62043 bp, 75 predicted proteins | sample 16_EM_MG_FD_203088 | JGI IMG/M metagenome (GOLD analysis project Ga0307514, IMG submission 203088) | Populus trichocarpa ectomycorrhiza microbial communities from riparian zone in the Pacific Northwest, United States - 16_EM | ecosystem: Host-associated > Plants > Roots > Unclassified | place... | reverse complement strand
CATGTACTGTATCATTTGTATAAATTTTGAATCTCTACTCTTGGTTGTTGTAGTTGATAATTAGATTTTTGTTGTCACCTGCGGGTCTTCGTGGGCGTGCCAAGACTTATCGGACGTGACTGTACATCATCGACAATTTCCGCCCAAACCTCTTACTCGTATTCCCATAAAGATGTCATCATACACCAACCTGAGTCCTTCATATACATACCACTCCTCTAATCGCTAAGCAAATCCTTAATATCATCAATGCGTTGCTATACCCATTGTTAGCCCACCATACCCACCTCTCTCACAGGAAGAAAAGCAGCTCACCTGTTTCTTCTCCTCATCACTCATCATGCCCAGCGAGCTCGCAATAAATTTCTTCCTCGCCTGAATCTTATTAACCATTCGTTCCTCGACGCTCTCTTCCACCACGAAGCGGTGCACCATAACTTCCTGTGTTTGCCCCATTCTACCTGAATTAGCACTATCCTCCCACCCTCCTACTGGATGCATACATACCTATGCACTCTATCAATCGCTTGCGCCTCGACCGCAAAGCTCCACCACGGATCCATCATAAACACCCTTCTCGCCTGAGTTAAATTCAACCCAACTCCTCCCGCACGTAACGAGATCAGCAGTACAACGGCACCCTCAAACGCCTTAAACTTCTCAATCACCTCCTTCCGTGCCTGTTGCTGCATGGACCCATCGAACCTCAAAAACGGGATCTTTTCCCTCACCAGCGCCGCCTGAATTAAGTCCAAAAAGCTCGTGAACTGCGAGAACACTGTGCACTTCGTCACGGGCTCCGTCTTCCGCAGTTCCTTAAGTTTTTTCACCAGCGCTTTGATCTTGGAGGATGAGTGTGTGTTGCTCATGCGACGGAGGAGGATAGTGTCCTCATCGTCCTCGCGGACAATTTCAAAGATATCGCGTTCGTTGATTGGTTCGCGACAGTTTGGGCACAGTGGGAGTTTTTCCTGTTCTCGTTCGTGCGCGATGAAGGAAGTCCAGCAGTCCCTGCATGCAGCGTGGAAGCAGTTTGCGACGGCCTGGTTTTCCATTGGTTCCGAGCAGCAAAAGGGGCATTCACGTTTTGTTTCTTGCTTGATCTGCTGGAGGATGTGGGCACCGAAGGAATTTGCGTTTCTGTCCTGGCTGTCTAAGTTGTCCGCATCGGAAACAGCGAAGCGGTCGAGAAGGTCATTGAGGTCCATGTCGTCTGCGAGACCATTTGCGGCATCGTAGGCAGCTTCTGCTTCGAGTTCGTCTGCTAGGACCTCTTTCTTGCGGATGAGGTTGGGGTGACAACAAGATTGGCGGAGACGCAGGATTTGTGCGAGAATGGAAGTGTAGGATTTCATCAGAGTTCCGGCCTTGGAGGAGGAGTTAGTATTATAATTTGCTGGAGACATGGAGGAGAAGGAGGAGGAGTACCTCGAGATTATGTTTGAGCGTCCGCTTTGCTCGGTCTTGGATGTGATCATAAACCTCTCGCTCTGACTTTGAAAGCTGAACTTTCTCAATCACAATCGTTTTAGGTGGCAATGCTACAAGTGGTTCGCCATTCGGTAGCTTCATATCCTTTGTTCTGCGAAGGACAAGAGGCTCTAGAACGGTTTGGACAACATCTAGGGCTCGAAGAAACTCCTTATTTTCGAAGGGCATGGTGATAAACGTTTTCCAGAAGGAAAAGCTCTGCCATGGATCCACTCTTAGGAATTTGACAAGGCTGAATAGATCTTCGAGGCGATTAACGATTGGTGTACCTGTCAAACACCACCGGTGCTCTGCCATGAGCTCGTAGCAAGCCCGTGAGGTTTTACTCAGCCGATTCTTGATGTGGTGAGCTTCGTCAAGGATAATCCGGTAGAAACAAACGGAAAACAAGCCTCCATCCGAACTTCCGTTGCCGCTGGACTTTGATATTTGGGTATACTCTGAGAGGATGGTGCCATAACTAGTAATCATCACATCGGGTGCGCCTTTAGTACTGAGCAACGTCTGCAAATTCGTCTTTTTCTCATTTCCATAGTAGACATATGGCCTCAAGGTTCCCTCCTTCGAAGCTGCCTCGGTCTCGACTTCCCATTGAGACAAAAGACTCATTGGCGCAATAACGAGTGTGGCCCCTATCCCTTGTAAGACCCCGGTTGCTGATCTTCGTGGCTTGCGATCACTCTCGTATTTATTTGAGTGTACTAAGCTCAGCATTTCAACTACCCAAAGTCAGCAATTATGACATCATCCAATCAATGAACGCACTTGTCTTTCCCAATCCCATTTCGTCTGCCAGAATACCACCCAAACAATTCTGTTCTTGTCGGGGAAACTCGATGGAAAGTTCTCCCATGTAAGGGTTAACGTAGAACTTATCCAACCCTTCTACCCGCGGGAGCTCTTGGTCGTCCTGATCTTTTGTAGGCCAAAGGTACTCTTCCCAAAGTGGATGCATGGAAACATCCTCGCGGTCAGACTGATTCTTCTCTTTGTTTAGAAGCCAATGGAGAGCCTGCTTCTGGTAGGGGCGCAGATCCATAGCGAAAGTATCCGCAGGCTCGGCTTCTGGTGCGTCAAAATCAAAAGATTGCGCCTTCCCTGCACACATTTAGCCAATGTCTTTCATAGTATGGTTAACGCCGAAGGAATAAGTGACTAACTGTAGAGAGCATCTAATTGGTCTTGCTCAAGTTCTTTGCCCTCCTCAGCCTCATCCTGTGACTCATTAGGTGCTCCCTTAGGGTCTGGTTTGAGGTCTAGCGGATTATCTCTTCCATTCTCTGCTCGCTCAGCTGCCTGCAATATGCCCGATCTCTTGTGTTTCTGCGTAATTACATTGCTCTTGACAGGTTCAAGGTTTATCTCAGCGAAGAGCTTTACTAGTCCTACTTGGCGTAGCCGTATCGCCCTTTCATCCTCGGATTCCTTTGGGCCAAAGAACTCGGTTGGGACGTTATTATCAACAGGAGGAAGCTTCTTTTCAAATGCTTCCCGTAGCATGAAACAATGTAATTGCAAGTATATGGTATCATTAGTCCGTATCTGTTCCGGCGCGTAGACACAAACACCTTCGAACGAACATATCCTCTGGTCAATTAATGTGGACACAAATTCCGCAGTGTCTTGCGGAAGCCGGCCAACTTCCTGGCCCTGCGGGTTCGTGAAGCGAACTACTATGTCCTGAGTTTTTCGCCGCGCAACAGTGGCCTTCTTGCTGCCTTGAGGCTTGGCTGTGATCTTCTGGCGCTCGATCTTGACTCTCTGGTCGTGCAGGAGGAGATTCGTTCCGCTTCTTGTAGCCCACCCACCGACTCCAAAACTTCCTATGTACCGTTTGGGCGGCATTGATTTGAGCCCTACGCTCTGTTTAATGGCTTTGGCTTCGTCATAAGGATTAACTGAGGTGGCAGCTCGTTTCCGAGAGGCAGGCATGGGCTGTAGCGATCCATATGCGTCCGACTGCGCTTTCGAAGGGACGTTCTTCCACGAACCGTCGAAATACCTGGCGCGTGATTAGCGACATCCACGGCAGTAAGCTGGTAAAACATACATGTTGATGGCTATATCCTGAATTAGCTCTCACTCATGTCGTGGCAGCTTTTCTCACCTCGTTCCATGTTTCCCCCTGACACATCTCTTAAACGACGCAGAATATCGCGCGAAAGCTCTTCACCAATAATAGCTGTGATTGTGGTATAATCAAAAGCTGTGTCATTGCGTGAGTCATTATTAGAGCTCGAGTTGGAGCTCGAGTTAGTATTGAAACTTGTGGGGGCTGCAGGACTTGGATCGCGGCCAGAGAGAAAGGTGCTCGCAATGGATTCGGATGTTTCAACTCGACGTTTTTTCGTAGGCGGGTTTCCAGCCATGATGGTGGTATTTGTTGCAATGGGAGGGTGCTGGTGTTATTAAGTTTGTCGCTTGGGGGAGACGTGACGGCGACGCGCTCGGAAACAATTTCAGTGGCGTAAATGAGGTACACGCTCACTCTAGAAAAAAATACATGAACTGTATTTTTGAGATAGATGGATTGCATCTTTAAGCTCTATTACGATTTTGCAGCAGTACATAGACATATGATGCTGTTCCTGATTATTTTCTTTTTTTCATCTTGGATTGGTGACAATATAATAGATGAGATGAGCACTTCCGTGTTCCTGACATCGGTGTACCTGACATCGGTGTTCCTGACATCATCAGAGTTCTGTTGGGTTGCGGGAGAGCTTCGGAACTTTGGTATGGCCGACACAACCAATGTGTCAGTCATCGCAGCTTTGACTCATCGAACGCCGACTCATATCTTCGTGCTTTCTACTTCTTAAGCCACCCACTTTCAATAACTTCCCCACACTTTCTCAGCCCTACAGACCAGCCATATTACTAATGCTACAGCAATTGGATATTGCGATCCACGAACGTCAGCCGCCGCATAAAATCGGGATCCGCCTAGACTACCTATCACAGAGGTTTTCCTAAGCCTCGAGAACGAGACTGGGGTCGAGCTTAAGGCTTCCCTGAACATCTTCGCTCAAGCTCTGAGGCTTTTCTCGCCCTCCTAGACGTGGTTTGAGCAAACTCTTGCCTAGAACCGTTACTTTGTCTCCTAGCTGTGTCCCGGAATTCCCAGTTTTAGATACGGTACCCACCTGCTTCACAGCACCCCCGACAATCATCACCACAACTCCACACACACTTCTGCTCAACACATACACGCACAACTACCTCACCTCATCTCAAGCTCAGCTATCTCGAACGAGATGTCAAAATTTGCTGACAAGGCGATTGCCCACGAGCGGCGACGGGCGGGAGAGACAGCTCTGAGCGACTTTGCAGACTACGTCGAGAAGCAGCAACGGCGACGGCAATATCCGGGCGCTAGCGGAGGAGAGCCATCGACTTCGGCGGCAGCAGCAACACACGACGAGCACGACGAACTAGATATCCTCGAGACCCTCGGCCTTGCAGATGAGTCAGAGCACATCAAGCTAAAAGAGCTGCTCCTAAATCCTACCGACGACAACAGGACACGACTGAAAGACTTGCTGTCTTCCCGCATTGACGAAGGACGAGGCGAGACACTGTTTGACATTGGGGCCGAGAATAATGGGGAGTCTATGGCGCTTACTTTGGAAGAGTATGGGAAGGCGTTGGCGTACGTGCTAGACGTTGCTAGGGACTTGAAGGCAGGGGTGCGGGTACTGTTGAGCAAGAATACCAGCACAGAAACAGATGTCGAATCCCCGTCTAAGGACTCCTGCTCAAAGGTCATGATACGGCGTCAGCCGGATAGCGTAGATGAACTATTGGAGATCCGAGTAGCAGTTGTTGGAAATGGTTTGTGTCTTCTTCGGCGGTGTAGATCACTGAGTCTGTGATTGACTTGTTCGCTTCTACAGTCGATGCCGGGAAGTCTACTCTGTTAGGAGTATTGACGAAGGGCACACTTGATGACGGCAGAGGACGAACACGAGTGAATCTCTTCCGGCATAAACATGAAATCGAATCCGGTCGAACTAGCTCTGTTGGTACGTTGTTTCCGGTCCCGATCACCGGAATTGAGTACTGATATCTACTAGGTATGGAGATCCTGGGTTACGACGTGGACTCAAACATCGTGGCAAGCGGTGATCCAGGGCGCAAGCTCAAATGGGAGGAGATAGGTCACCGCTCCGCAAAAGTCATCGGCTTTACCGACTTGGCTGGACACGAACGTTACCTACGAACAACCGTCTTTGGTCTACTGGGAACCTCTCCAGATTACGTTATGCTCATGGTTGCAGCCAATAACGGACTTATCGGAATGTCTAAGGAACATCTCGGTATTGCAATGGCACTGAATGTCCCAGTGCTCGTAGTTATCACCAAAATCGACATTTGCCCACCGCAGATTCTGGCACAGACAATATCGCAGCTCACCAAGATCCTGAAATCCCCGGGCGCCAGAAAAATTCCAATATTCATCAAAAGCAAAGAGGAGGTTATCAACACCGCAACACAGTTCGTGAGCGAGCGGATATGTCCAATATTCCAGGTCTCCAATGTCACCGGCGAAGGCCTGGACTTTGTGCGAACCTTCCTAAACATTCTTCCCTTCCACGGCAAATTCGATCCGGACGCCCCGTTTGAGTTTCACGTTAACGACTGTTTCTCTGTTCCCTTTGTGGGAACTGTGGTTTCTGGAGTAGTTAAGAGCGGTGCAATACACGCTGGCGACAACATCTTGGTCGGACCTGACAGTCTTGGAAACTTCACGCCCACCGCCATCAGGTCTATTGAGAGGAAGCGCTTGCCGGTGCCGGTATGCTCAGCTGGCCAGAGCGCATCCTTTGCGCTTAAGCGTGTGCGTCGGAAAGATGTTCGAAAGGGCATGGTCGTGCTTCCAAAACTTGAGGGTGTCACTCCAAAAGCGTACTGGCAATTCACCGCCGAAGGTTAGCATCTCTTATCCCACAAAACGGGCAATAATTTACAATGAATACAGTATTGATCCTCTCCCACGCAACCACAATCAAGCTAAAATATCAGGCCATGCTACACGTAGGCCCCGTCAGCCAGACGTGCCGGATTATCGCTATCGATCGTGACCTTATGAGAACGGGAGATCGAGCAAGCGTGGTGTTTGAATTCTGCCAAAGACCGTATGTTGCGTCTACCCACTTGACACACAAACTGATGTTGGATAACCAGAGAATTCCTCTGTGTGGGTGATAAATTGCTATTCAGAGAGGGGAGGACGAAAGGACTGGGAATCGTTACCGCCACCGGTTTCGACAAGAGCAAATTCCCGAATGCGGAGGCGGAGGAGAAGGACAAAGATAAAGATAACAAGGTGGGCGCGAAGGGGGGTGCGAAGGGGGATACAAAGGGTGTGGTAAAAGGGGATGCGAAGAAGTCGGAGGTGAAGAAGGAGGCGGCACATAGGTAGGGCTTATAATAGGGGCAGTTCGGTGGGTTGGTTAGCAGAGTATATGGAGGCAGAATCTGCAGGTTAGAAGGATACCTCTGGTTAGGAATAATGTAGGGTAATTTCATGGGATCTAATAGAGTATTTGAATCGGTGGTTTTTTGTATCATCACTCCCTGCCAAGGCGCCAACCACATCCCGTTAGTGCCTGCCTTTCCGCAATGATATTTCGTCATACCTCCTCTACATCCCATATCCGCAACATTATGATACTCCGACACCCCCGCCTCCCCCTTCTTCGACGCCTCTACTCCTCCTCATCAGGCGCAGTAAACCTCTCCACCCGGCGCCTCCTCCAGCTCGACGGGCCCGACGCGCAAAAATTCCTTCATGCCCTAACAACCGGAAACATCACCTCCCTCTCCCCGAGCAACGGCACATACACATCCTTCCTCACCCCGCAGGGCCGCATCCTATTTGACACCTTCATCTACCGCCCCACCCCCGCTACATTCCTAATCGACACCGACGCCTCGCTTCTCCCCGCGCTCGAGGCGCATCTAAAGCGCTATAAGCTCCGCTCCAAGTTCTCACTCCGCCGCGTGGAGGAACTGAGTGTATGGTCATCATGGGGTTCCCACCCCCTCTCCAGCGAACTTAGCATAGTCGACCCGCGCGCACCTGGATTGGGGAGCCGCCACGTCGTCACATCTACGCCTAGTGCTTCCGTCGGTGAGGAGGAGTTTAGGCTCCGCCGGTACTTACATGGGGTTGCGGAGGGGGCGGGGGAGATACCGACGGGGGCTGCGCTGCCGATGGAGTATAATCTTGATTTCTTTGGGGCGGTGGATTTTCACAAGGGGTGCTATGTAGGGCAGGAACTGACGATACGGACGAAACATACCGGCGTGGTGAGGAAGCGCGTGTTGCCGGTTATGGTGTATAAAGGGGAGGAGCCAAGGAGGTTGGAGTATAAGCCGGAGGAGGTGCCTCACCCCCACCCCTTCGAGGGGGGAATGGGGATAAAGAAGATTGGAGGGAAGAGGCCGGTGGGGAAGTGGATTGGTGGAGTTGGGAATGTTGGGTTGGCGGTGTGTAGACTTGAGGCTATGACTGCGGTGCGGTTAGGTGGGGAGGCAGAGTTGACGGGGTGGCAGGAGGGGGATGAGTTTACGATTGATGGGGCGGAGGATGGGGTAAGGGTTAAGGCGTTTTTGCCGGAGTGGATGAAGTTGGAGTGATGTATAGTATTGACGATGTGATGTAGGATATTAGAGGGTGTAGGATATTAGAGAATGAACGTTTCTCGAGTGCGGTCTCGCGGGGAAACAACCGCAGGGGGTACCTGGGTAGTATTACCCATAGCCCCACGGCAAAGGAGCAGCGGGCAGCAATTGCAAAACACAAAACTCCATACATTCCTAGTACTCTGCATATATACATCGAAACCCACTCCACTCCTCCTACCCCTCTCCCTTAAACAAACCCCTCTTCCCTGTCCAGGCTTGCAACCCTCGAAAAAAAGAACGGCTTATCATTCCTACCCTCAAACACTGCCAAATCATCGGTGAGTTTATTCCAGCTCCAAAAGCCATCCCACACTAACTTCACCCCTCCTCTGCCCTTGAAATTCCTCACCCTCAGCTGCATCCGGAACAGATACCGGGGAAGATTCGGCGCCTCCGTTTCAACATCTACCCGGCCATCTTTATCGATCCTCCACCGTCCGCGCGAGACATGCGGCACCCAGGGGCTCAATGCCACGGAGGGTAGTGACTTCGAGAATGCGTAGACCACCTCCGACGGCCCGTGGGTTGTCAACAGCGACAGCAACGTGCCGTCGGGGTAGAAGCGCAGGTAGCGGTAGTAGGTCACGATGTGCACTGGCGTGCCCCAGGAAAGTGAGGTGCCCGAGTGTCCACCGGGGCGGTGGTAGTTGCACGTGCTGATGTAGATGCCATTATAGCGGAGGCGCGGGCGGAGGTGGAACATCTCGCGCCAGGAGCCGTTGTAGTGGGCGAGTTCTTCCTCGTCCACGGGTACGACGCGCTTTTCTTCCACCTCTTCCTCTTCCTCCACTTCTCCCACATTCCATGCCTCACCCTCTCCTTCCTCTTCCTCAATGATGGCAGACGAATCTAAAAATAGCTCTTGCCCGGACACTGTGACCTTCCAGTCCCAAATCTGGCGCGCAAACGTGCGCCGACATATCTCCGTCCAGATCCGTTCCTCGGAATCGACAAGGTAGCAGAGGTGTTTACACACCTGCGAAAGGCGCACAAACGCAGAGACATCTGAAAGTGCAAGGAATCGCAATATCTGCAGCAGCAGCTCGGAAGGTACCGAGGCTAGAAGCGAGAACTTCTTTTTCCCCTCCTCCTCCTCGGACAGCGACGGCTTCGCGACGGCTTCGATCGAGAGACCAGAAAACGAGGCAACCAGCTCCGAGGTAGCTGCGACCGGCGGGGGATAATATGCTGCCGTATTGTTTACTGCGGTATCGGCTGCGACTCGCTTTCCCTTATCACCAGCAGGGTGCGGGAAGTATTTCTCCTTGTAGCTCTTATCAACGCCCTCGTCCATGCGGAACGCCTTTCGGTAGAGCTTCAGACTCTCGCCAAGATTCCCCTCCGTCTCCTTTTCGACCGCCTTTTCGTAGTGTTCTAACGCACTCCTAGGGATGCCAGAGGCGGCGGTGGAGATTGAAGGGCGCCGCGGAGGTGGCGGAGACGACGGCGTGGGTGGTTCATACTCGTCGTTGTTGTCGTCGGAGGCGCGGACGCCGCGAGAGAAGGATGGCACGCGGGGTTTATGGGTGGGCAATCGGGGTGCTGTTGCAGCGGCGGAGGACGAGGAGCCGGCTTTGGAACGCGTGGTGACTTCTTCTTTCCATTGCTGGCGGAAACGGGATAGCTCGGATTCGTCAGCCATTGTGCGGTTGGAATTGGGTTTAGAGGTTTGTTGATGTTGTTGTTGTGGGGTTTATAATGGCGTGATGGTGCATCTCGTTTTGGCACAGGAGGATGGTGGCAGTTGCATGGACGATGAGTCTGGATGAGTGAAAGTTGCAGCACAGCGTTGTCATTCGCGGCGTGGGTGCGCGTTGGCCAATAGTATGCAGCTGGGCGAAATGCACGGCAAATCCCGCGAGCCGAAGCCACAGTGTGGCAATTATTCCGTACCCCAGGCCATTATTTATCTAAACCTCGACAACATACAGCCGCAGCTCAAATGTGCAACGTTTCGATCCAATAATATCTATTCTTGTTGGAATACTGTACTGCATATATCTGGTACGTTACGTTTCGAGTATCGAGCATTCTACCTACGCTCTCGGAGACACTGGTGATGTTCCGTAGGAACGGGACTGGGATGGGGCATAGTTTAGCCTAACGAGGGTGAGGCTAAGGTTGTGGAATTCTGTGCCTGGCTGATCTCATCCATCAGTTGCCGGCCCTATACCACTATTAGGCGGGTTGATAACCATTAGATATCTTTATGGCCCAAAAATGTTGTACGGACAAAATTACTTGACTATACGAATCGAGTGTCCGAGTTGCAGAGATTTTCCAACTAAATGCTTATTGCCGGTGACCAAAAGTATGCGTGTTTTTAGTGCTCTGCAACCGTGCTTGATGTCCCGTTTTCACAAAAAATAAAACTCTACAAACCATGAAATTCCACTCCCACCCACCTATTTGATCGATAAATGATACAGAAATGTTCACTTTGGCAGTATTTAACAATTCAATTGAATTTAAGGCTGATACTGCAGGAAAAAAAACAGCTCTTTATTGTCCAACTAAGATCATTTTGTGCAATGTGTTTTGGCTTGTCTTTTTTTGACTGCAATTGTAGCTGCATTGCGGGTAAGACTGACCACAGGTCTAGCTCATAATTAGCAACAAATTTCCAAGTACTTTGACTTGTGGGAAGGTGATGGTGGTTGTGTTTATTTAGTTGAGCAAGAGAAATAGTTTCGAAAGTAGGTGTCAGGCATGGTTGCATACTTTTGGCCGCCGGCAATAAGTGGATACCGTGATACTAACGTGAGTGTGAGTGTACACAAACTTTAGAGTCTGGGGGTCTAGCTGGTCAGACTAATTCGCAATCACTTTCTTTGAGGTTGGACTTAAGTAGTACTAATGTACGTATGTATACGGCACTTTAATTGGCTTGCTAATTACTTTAGGTTATTGAATATGTCTCGCGATTGGTTAACCTCGTCCACCTTAGTGTGCCGGTAACAAGAGTGGATAGGACGAGCGAAATTTTCGAGTTGATTTAACTTTAGAGAAGATAGTCCGTTCACATGCAAGCGAGCAAGTTTTGATGTTAAGACGTCAATATTGAAATCGTACTTCAATTTTATACCCCACCATTCATTTCACTACGGTCCTCCTCGGAGGCACCGCAGCTCCCCACCCTCCCTCCCCCGGTCTCCGATAAACTGTCGATATCCATGCCCCTATAGGTCTGTCTCGGATCCTAACCATTACTAACACCACCAGGGCCTCCTACGTTGACTCTGGCTATGCTGTCGACCACGGTGAGAGTCGAAGGGTGGTCATTTCCGAGGGTCTTCTCAAAGCCTTCAAGGGCGCGCTGGTACCACTCTAGCGCCCTATCGTACTCTTCTCGGCTTTCGAATACCAAGGCGATGTTGTTGATGGTGTTGAGAATTGAAGGGTGGTCATTTCCGAGGGTCTTCTCAAAGCCTTCGAGAGCTTGTTGGTACCACTCTAGCGCCCTGTCGTACTCTCCTCGGCTTTCGAATACAAAGGCGATGTTGTTGACGGTGTTGAGAGTTGAAGGGTGGTCATTTCCGAAGGTATTCCCTAAGCCTTTGGGAGCCCGCTGATGCCACTCAGGCGCCTTGTCGTACTCTCGCTGGCTGTTGAACACCGAGGCTATGTTATTGACCGTGTCAAGAGTCATATAATCGTTTCTTCTAAGGGTCTTCTTACAACCGTCGAGAGCCCGTTGGTACCACTCAAGTGCTTTGTCGTACTCTCTGGTTGTCGAATACCGAGGCTATGTTGTTGACCGTGTCGAGAGTCAAAGGGTGGCCATTTCCGAGGATTGTCACATCGTTATCAAGAGTCCGCTGATAGCATGCTAGCGCTCCGCCGTACTGCATTTGCATAATCTTGGTACGCGCAACTGGCTCTTTGCTTCCATGCGGTACAGATTGGCACATCTTTTATAGTGCCCCCAATAAAAATTCGCCTTTCCAAGTGTGTAAAGTGCCTCTGAAATTCCCACACCGGGTGGATTTTTGATCCCTTCGTAGTATTTTGTTAAGTGTTGAACATGGTTCATTATACGCCATTCAAAGTTCCAATACTCTTGGTTTTGCTCACTAGGTTCAGTCACAATCACGGCAGCAACTAGAGATAGAGCATCCCTAGCACTTTCTTTGCTTTTCGTCGTTAATATGTTCACGGGCCCGTTGATGAACAAGGGGATGTATCGAGAAACAATGCCAGGAAGATGACCGGGAAGAAACTCTGCGCCTGAATAAGGAGAAGCGAATGAGCTCATCAATAGCGTCGTCTAACTCATATTCATCTTTGTAAGTATTAGCTTGTAGGATATAAAAAAAGGGGGGATTTATTTCAGCATAGTTATCGCTAGCTGTAGGGGCATACCGGCGCTCAACCAGTCAATGGCACCTTTCCCGCGACGGAACATTCTTCTGGAATATTTTCGTTGCTCAGAAAGGCACACAAATGCAGGAGCCGGGCCGTAAGGGGACTCAGCGCCCTGAATGAGAGTTCACAGCAAGTGAGTATCGTATCGCCGAAATAAGTTGTTGCTGCAGGTTCCTTGCTGTTGGCTTGCTTGGAGTTGGGTTCAAGCTTTCTGAGGTATGTTCTAAAGTCAATTTGTTGAGTGTCCATATAAGCTGTAGCTTGAGCAAGTGCAAGAGGGAGCCTTCTGAGCTTTTGAACCACCCCTGCTGCGCCCTTGGATTCTGTTGGACCTAATTAGAAGAGTGGTAACATCAATTCAATAACGATTATTCTCACCTGCTGCAGACAAGTTCCCTCTATCGTATGTCATCCTTCCAGATCTCAGTAGAAGCGTAGCGCCAGCACCGACTCCAATTTCCTCCACTAGAATTTGATGCCCAAGGTTCCTATATCTGAGTAGCGAGAGATTACAATAATTTTATCCCAGCTACAGATCGGAAGAAAGTCAAGGCAATCCTCATATAGATAATTAATGCCATCGACGATTAGTAGCTATTTTGTATTTAGACTTTTGGAAAGCCATCGCTTCACAACATGTCATATTGAACTCACGATCCATGCTTCCTGTTTAAGGTTGCCTGAATAATCAATACTGCCCGGAATTCCTAGTTCCCTAGAGATGTGTGCGAAATCAGGCTGAGCAATGAATCTTGTTGCGTGGTGGAATATAAGTAGATCGGCAATCTGACGTCCGCTTGACTAAAGTGTGGCCAGGTCTTTGGCATCAACCCAAAAGATTGCACTATAATCCACATGATAGCGATATGCATATTCCAAAGCTATCCGGGGTTTACCGATCCCTCCAACCCATGTAACACAACCAACTCCCGATCGGCTTTTGGTATTACAGGTTGTAATATTTCATAGATCTTAGTCATCAAGCCTTCTCGCCCGCAGATGTTCGGATTTCTTGGGAGCGGAAACTCAACCGGTATCTAGAATTCATTGAAAACCCCTTTGGCAATTAAAATCAGCCTCTCGGAGCTCAACAAAATGACATACGTGTGGAGAAAAAGAAGTGCTCAGTAATTTCGAACAAGCCTTCGTTGTATTTTTCCAAAAGACTCATCAGTGTACCAAACTTGACTTTATTTGAGAATATCCAATTGAATTGCCTATATGAGGAAATCGTTTTGTCGAATCTGGCAGCCAGCATCTCGATCTGGTCAATTTTCATAGCGTCGGAAATCGCGGTATCAATGATAGGACTCGCATGGGCGAGTAAGGGCCTGTCGACTTTGGCAACTCGTAGGCCGTAATTACTTCCCATTTCACCAATACTGGCGAAGAGCTGTGCAATTTTGGCAGCCGCTATGATAAGCCGATGCCTAAGGTTGTCGAATTCAACCCCTTCAACAGATTCGCGCTCGCAAGCAAGCTCCAGCTGTTTCCCCCAGCCCTTCAGCTTTTGCTCCTCTACACGGAAGAGATTTTGGTAATCTTGAAAGCCCTCGTTAAGCGTTTTCAGATTGGAAAAGATCTCGTATCGTCGAAGGGCGCTTTGATAAGCTGACTGATAAGTCCGGTCACCCTTATCAATGGCTCTGCATTTGGTAATGGTTCTGTTTCTGGGGGTGATCCTGGTACTGATTGTTGCATATATGGTCCAATCTCCCTGAGATACGGCTTATGGGCTTCAGCTGGGCTGATGCATAATCTCCTTTAAGATGATGGTCGTTGCAGACTCAGCTGGAGATGCCAGCTGAGTGCGCATGCATGCGTGCAAAGGCATACTCTGCACGCCGTATATAAGATCATGAATGTACCTGTACTTTAGAATACAAGCTTCTAGAAATCAGTACATTTCAACACTGATTCTAGCTCTGTTTCCAACTTTGTTTCTTGGTAAAGGTCATTTCTAGCTTCGGAGAATTTGGGTATCCGCTGAGTCCGGAACGATGGCCTAGTCAATAGGATCATCGATATCTGGTCTCTCTAGATGCGTTGCCTAAGTGAAGGTTGGCTAGGGCTAGTCGCTTTGTGCTGTCGATTGACCACCTCGGGACCTGTCCTGGGGATGGTGATTTTGATCAACCGAACCATTCGCCTTCTGTTTCGAGAGATGCGAGTCTGTCATCTCGCTGCCTGCCATTTCGTTGGCTTTGATAGAGAAAATAGGGCAAGTTCCTCTAAATGATGGGAGACATGGCTTTTGAGCTTTGCCGATGGCTGCATGCAAAAATTGCAATTTCCTTCTAGACTCCGTGAGGGACATTGAAACATGCTCGGCAGCAGCGATAACTGGCTGGTTTTGAAAGTCGTGTCATGAGCCGATTCCATGTGTGCTAAAAAATCGGATTGCTCCGCAAACTGTGGATGACTATCAATGTTGCAGAACCACTCTACTCTGTGCTGTTGGATCTCGTGCTTGTACCATTCTTTTCGGCTATCAAAAAAGTGTTCCGATAAATCACAGTTTGGATATGTGCAAGCATACGGTTGCAAGTCCCTAAGGATATGCTTTCTGCATGAAATCATTAGAGAGAACACAACCATCCGCAAGCTCCACAGCACTTACTTCCAAGCATGATCAGTTTGGATGTATTGAATCACCATACAATATAGACATTCGAAACTGTCAAGTTCATTTCCATCCTTTCCCTTAGGCCGCGGTGGTACTTCCACTCGCAAGTTTTTACCAGCATAACTAGATGCCATGGATGATTTGGACTCGGCAACCGAGGGAGCGTAGAGAGCAGCCCGCGCTTCAACTTGAGGAGCATTGAGGCGCAAGGTCGTAGTTTCTGTGTGTACGGTGTGCTGATGACTCACTGCCTGGCTTCGAGGCATTTCGCTGATTGCGACTGCTTCTGGCCCACTATCATTCTTCGCCGTTGACGATGATTGGGCGGCTAGTGGAACTGCCATTACGAATTTTGGCTCTACTTTTGTTGTCTCAACGCTTCCGGTATGAGATAGCCGGTAAAAGAGCAGCTGACGACGATGAGAGATCATCTTTCCTAGCTGTGTCGCTACTTCGAGTCTAGCTTCCGGAACTTGTCCTTGACGTACAGTACATCGAAATGCTGGTAGAAGGATGCATCGACTGACGACTTTTGTTTAAGCCGATCGAGTGGGGCTGGTCGTCGAATGGGCATCTTGTATAGGCAAGTGATTGTAAATTTGATAGTCTCAACTAACTGGGGCATCTCCGGAACCTGCTTCTGAACTAGAGGTACTGGACTATATTTCTGCGTGTTAGTGGTTGCTATTAGTGTGCTCGAAGAGGAAACATACCTGTCTATAAGCTTCGGGCGGTCTCTAGAGTCTGTCTGATTTTCATCGTCGGAGCTTGAAGAAATTCCCCATGGCGAGCTATCTGTTTCAGCTTACTCGTCGGAGTCATTCTCTGGAAGTGCCGCTGGATCGGACCCGGATTCATAACCTGAGGACGACAGCTCCTCGAACGGGTTTCTCCTGCCCTGAAGAAGCGAAAGAGCTGGGATAGTGTATTAATAGTGTCAAATGTTGAAGAGTATATAGAGCCTACCTTTTCCTACTAATTTGAAGACAAATCAGTGAAATGTATATGACAAGCATACAATAGCTAAGGACAGCTTTTCTTAGAGGTCCACTTGGTCTTTATTGTAAGACTTGGGCTCTTTGCAAAATTGAAGGAAGGTATTGTGATCTGCTAGTGCAATACCGAACATTAAGAGAGATTGATTTTCTACTATGTTGTCTAGTAATCCTAAAAGTTTCAATATCTTTGGGAGTAGTCAGTACTGAGTAACATATCGAATACGAAGCGAGTGGCCAAAATTAAGATAAACGCTGGTCGTTGTATATATTGAGCTAATCCAAGCACAGGCAGCTCTATTGGGGTGTACGAGGACCGAAAAGAGTGTACGAGGTAGATGTGACTTTAAGTGGAAACAAAAGTATTCATCCACCCGCAGCCTGCAGGTCTACTAATCAGTGCTGAGAAACGCTGCCAACGCGCCTGAGTTTTGTAGAAAGACGATTCTCTTAGGCGGTAGTCCAGCGATATCTAATAGCGCTCGCTAGAATGCGCGGCGCTGACGTTTCCCGCCCATAATTTATATTTGTCAAATTCCTCCAGAACCTCTTTCAAGGGCGTTTGATCTCCGAAGTCTCGCACTGGGTGTTCGATGGCAGAAATAAGCTTTGAGAAAGAGAGGAAGCACTTCGCATGAGCATCAGAGATGAGAGTATACATTTTGTTGACGAGGCTAGATGGTGGGTTTTTCACATTACTAGAGCTTGGATGAAAAAAACTGTTGCGAGGCTGAATTGAACAGTATTATCTAGGCAGATACACGTGATTGATCAATATTGGTGGGGCTGAAATGCATGAAGCTGAAGGTCGGCGAGGAACCAACCTACCACGTACGTACTGGTGCTACTACGCTCATCGTTCCCGCTATTATCGCAACCTACCACCATGACCGGCTTCGAGATTGTAGGAGTAGCTCTTGGCTCTATACCTTTACTGATCAGTGCGCTCGAACGCTATTCTCGATATACAGGCACTCCTGCGAGGAGCTTCTAAGCCCATTAATGCTTCCCGATAACAAATTCCACGAGTTGCTCGAGAATAGTGAGGGGAATGCCTGGGAGGATGCGGAGCTTGGTGAAAGTCTATGTGAGTGACTTGGGGCAGACTACTACCCGTATAAATCGTTCGTTAAGAAGCTCAATAAGAAGGTCATTTTGTTCAGCAAGAAGTTGAAACTGAGCGACGATATGAGAGTCGGTGTCAGATCGTATTCCAGAATTGAGTTTCCACACTGACCATACTTTATTAGCCTATTTGGGTTACGAAGAACGGCACTGTCGATGTGAAGTTCGCGACGATTTCTTTAAAACCCCCTGGAGGCGTATAAGCGGTGGTTTTAGTTCCAACAAGTATGCTACATTGTTGGCCGAAATCCTTCATGACATCGAGCAGATTGCTACATTGACCAAAGGCGCCATCGGGCTCGAACCGCTCCGCCTCGAGCGAAAGCGCCGCGCAAATGCCACTCACTGGATAAAATCCGGGATCACGCACGGAGGTTATTTGAGACCCTTAGTTCGCGATGGTCTTGTACTTGCCCATGCCAATACCCTCACTGTGCTAACTTACGACTGGATGTGCGGAATGGATGTGAGGTTGACAACGCTACTGTCCAGTTTGGCTTTGTCTTCTCGTTCGATGTGGATGCGACTGCGGCAGCGCCACTGCCCTGGAATTGGCGAGATGTCGAGATCGAACCATTGCAGACCTCAAATATTTCGTGAGTTTCTTGTCTTTGCTTTTTTGGGCTTTCTATAGGAGATGAGTGCACGAGATGTCCGGAGAACCTGTCCTGAAGTCAGCTAGACACTGATTCCGAGTGGTCTGAACATGTTAACATTTGACGCTAACGTTACTTCATACCTGGCTGTGCATTAGGATAACGATTGTTGCTTCCACTCAACGTCCGATCACGAAAACCACACGTTTTGCTAGTGCACCCTCGATCGTGTGTTCATCATCGTCCTCGTCACGCTCGACCTCATGTCAAAAGCTACCACATTCCGCAGTGAGAATCGATAATCTATGCAATATTCTTAGGGGAAAGATTCAAACAAGTTGCTGTCTTGGATTCCTTGACGACCAGCCCTGGCAGCATCATTTACTCTGTTCGGCCTGATCTTGAGAATGATTTTAGAAAGTCCGCTTCGCTTGAAGAACTTCTCTATCGAGGAAATACGGGCATTCTAGCTATCAAGCAGAAGTAATTTCACAACTTACCTCTTGCTACTGAACAACTGACTTCTATAGGTGTACCATTGCTCTCACTTTAGCTTCCGCAGTCTCGCAACTTCACGACACACCCTGGCTGAGCGAGAGTTGGGTTATGAAGGATATCTACTTCATCAACAACCGGAAAGGGTCTCACTATTCGATCGGCCTTACGTATCGAAAAGCTTTGCACCAAAACCAAGCACCCAGCAACCAATACAACTAAAGTCGCGATGCTTTATCAAAAACGAGATAGTGTTTGCTTTAGGCGTAGCACTGCTGGAGCTGTCCTACGGCAAACCGCTTTTGTCGTTCAAAACTGCCGAAGACCTTAGTTAATGGTCAAGGGAACGAAACAAGCTTCACTGAGTTTTCTATTGCGAATCGCCTTATTAACGATATCTGCGGACGCGAGCTTCCGAACTATGCCGAGGCGGTAATTAGGTGCATACGTTGTAATTTCAACACCTTCACCTATAGTTTCGATGTTGACGAATTTCGGGAATGCTTCTATCAGGGTGTGATACTGCCCTCCAGAAAGATTATGAGCATGCGATGACTAGCACTTTACCCCGTTCTACAACACAGTAGTGCTTGCGAAACCTGCATTCCGGCAAAGGGAGGTGGTAAAGTAGACCTAATGTTGGGCTCAAGCGGGGCTAGTCGAGCGCAACGAGTGGGGGCGGGATATCCGGAGAGCTATGAGTGACACAAATATAAATAGTAGAATCGACTAACGGCGGCCATCTTACGGTTGCTAAACCCTCTGTATACTTAAGTATAGTGGGCGGATAAACTTGTATTCCGATCGAAGGGATCTGTTTCACTGTCACCACAATTGCTTCAAGATTTATGCCCGAACAAAACCTTTCATCAGTTACAGCCAAAAAAACACTTTCAATAGGCCCATAAGTAATATCGACAATCCCCATGTGCCATATGAAAAGAAGTTGGGAGAAAAGATGATGGAGTCTACTTAAGTACTATTGTCAGGTATGGGGATGGGGGTCGTGGGCCTACGACTTTACTTTGTTTTTCTTTGAATTTCATTGGAGTAGGAAGGAATTATGGGAATATGTATGTCATAGCCGCAAGCGGCTGAATACAGAATGATTCCAAACAAATAAAGCCTGTTGTTAGGCACCTCGGCATGTGACCTTGGCCAAGATCCTCCGCTACCTAATTTAGAACCATCTTGTCTAATCAATCCCATGTCGTCATCTCACTGCTTCTCCAATCAGCCGTAGCCTTAAACTCTTCCACTGATATCAGAGTGCAGTAACTATATCCATTGTAGGTGTAATCAGAGCCTCGCGTTTGCTTATGTTTCCTACAGTAAGATAGAAAGAAATTATTCCTTTAAGACAAATCTTCGCGCTAGCGGAGTGGCCAGTCTCAACACGCCGTCATATAACAGCTGATATGTTGTGAATAATCTCTCGGCCGAGACATAGTAGATACTTTTAGTAGTTGTATCTTTTGCAGGTTATTTGAGTGGTTCACGTTTACTTAATGCTAGCCAGTCAAACCTGAGTACTTTAAACTACTTGGGAGCGAGAGAATCTGAACCAGGAGGCATGAAAGTCCAACCAACCCAACCATGAGCTCAACTTCAAGGTAAACACATCAACATGATGGAGGGACAAATTGTAGGCAGGAGATTAATCCCTGCCAAGTATAAGCTTCCTGGACTCTACCCTCTTCTTCTGCCGAATATCGCACACAGCTAGAACTACAAAAACTACAAACCCGTTTCTTCAGCCTGTCTCTGGCCTATCATAATAACCAAATTGCCTTGTACTAATATATTCGTACTTAGTAGTCGTTATGATAAGTCCCTAGTCACTTAATATCCCGAGCTATCCAACACCTATCTTCACCAGTCCTGCTCTTTTAGTTATCCCCATACCAAGCCATGATCCAAATTACTCACACAATAACATGCATACCAAACCCTCACATACTACGGAGGCCCAGAAGCTCTGTATCCATTACTTAAAGCCTTTGAACTCAGAGGGATATTATGCGATATACTGCCAAGTGAGAGTCTATAGGCATTGGGGAGAAAGTGGAGACCCTCAAAAGAGAGAGAGAAGAACAAAAGGAAGGTGTACTTAGTGCAAGCGTTTAGAGTAGCAATGTAGGAACTATGGTTGTTAATGCAAAAGGTACTTCAAAAGTGTACCCCTGTACCAAGTACATTCGATGGATAGCAATACCTTCCGCAGGTAAAGTAAGAACGTGCAGATTTCCTGAATGCTTCGAGCTCCCAACGGTCTTACTAGGAGATTGCAATGCAATATAAACCCAGCGACATACACCCAACCGAAGAGTGGCGGTATAGCCATGACGATGTTTTCTTAACGTTTCTTTAGAAAAACGTATTTTTCTTTGCATGCATGATAGGGTTGTGCATACAGCCATTTCAATCTTATTAAACCGACGATATTCGAAGGTTCAGAAACCTCTGGAGAGCTCTGTATTTTCACGGGCAATTTGCTCGAGTAATTTGTGCCGTGGTAGTGGGACACACAGCCAAAAAAAGGCCGATCGCAATTGCATTGGAATTTACACACGCAGCCTTACTGGCAGATTTGCCCGCCGCAACCTCCCACACAGAATCAGAGAGCGCACCCTACAGCAAACCCTCCTGAATATATGAGAAAGGAAAGTTGACCAATACCTGCAGAAGTTGTGGAAGTCTATACCGGAAATGGTAGCTGTGGTTGAGGCTCGAGCTAGGTAAACAAGTTGCACACTCGAATCCAGTACTAGGGTTTTATTGTGGCTGGAATGCTCTACAGATTTATAGACACCTTATCTTATAGGTAATATAGCTTCGATGTATTGTACACGAGTTCTTTATGAGCGGTTGTGGTGGATACGTAGCAGCTGGAAGGGTGTTTGACGAGAGGGCGATCGCGAAACTTATCGCCAGCTGTCCCACCTCAACCTCAGTAACTTGGGCTGCGGGTGTTACCGGTATATCGCCTTGCAGTGCCCCGCATCTAGATGAATCATCTAGCTGATCAGCGATGGGCGCATTTCAATAGTTGTTTGCGCACTTCTTTTATGCATATGGAGCCTCGATCGCTTTGGTTTGACGTTAGAGAGTAACTCGTCTCCGTTCATTCTCACTACTTGATCGCATTCACCCAGCCTTCGTTTAAGTCTTCGTTTCTACTTAGTCTAAGTAGTCTCGCATGCTCGGCAGCTCTATTGGAAGGCTGTCACTCACGTGAGAGCCCAACTGCCATCTTGCATTTCGGGTGGATAAAATGGAATACAGAAGCGCATGCAGCAAAGCTCGACAGGACCTGAACGAAACAAGAGACCGCCTGCTGAAGGAAGCGGGAGCTGACCTTGAGCTCCTGGGGAAGCTAAACACCGTGTTCTGTCCCGGACGAGCAATCCAAGACACCTTGACTGAAGCTGTGGTAAGGAACGTCTTGGGCTGCACTTGTGATGACTGTAAAGTCACTGCAGGGTATCTACCGGAGGACTGCAAGCCAGACATAGAAAATTGTGTGAGCATAATTATGATGGATCACGAGCTGGCCGGTTCCGCCGGGCGGCTGTTTGCGCTTCTTCTAAGCATCGGTCGCCCACGTCTTATCCTCAGCTTCATTTTTCGCAAAAAGAGTGACGCCATTCTTCGGGAAGACGATCTTCAAGATGCAACGCTTGAGACGAATTACTGGCCGGGTGTTCGTACCAAAGAGGTACCCGCGACCTCGGACGCGATTTCAAGAACGATAGCGAACGACTTCCAGAATAACCGGTATCAATTCTCTCCGCTGGTCCTTGACGTGAAAGACTACATAACGTTGGATAAACGTGAAGTACTTCCAATCATCCCGCTTAGAAAAATTCCAGGAGGGCAACGCGGAAGCGTGATTGCATGTAAGATCTACCCTGACTATCAAAAATTGGTCTCCGATGAAGTATGTACCGTATATTTCTTTCCCGATCAAGTGCGTGCCCTGCTGACTAGAGAGAACGCGCACTTTGCCATAAAGCAAATCGAGATCGAATACTCGGAGCTCACAGAGGCCGATCGTAACACGGCGGCAGAGGCAGAAAGAGATAATCTCGACAAGGTATCCAGGCTCAAGCACAACCATATCATCGATGTGCTGAAAACATACCGTCACGGAAGCATGCTGAACTTTGTCTTCCCACTTGCTGAAGTGAATCTTTGGGAATACCTCCGGAGCCAAAAGGTCTTGAAACAGCCCGTACCTGACATGGTCTCGAGCTCGTCAACCCTGGAGAGCGCGTCGTCCGTCGGCAATATTTACGAATCGAAAATCTGGGATGACATGGTTGGTATCGCAGATGCTCTACATCATATTTTGACTGAGTGCAAGGACGAGCTCCATAGCTATCTTGGAAGACACTGCGATCTAAAACCAGCGAATATTCTTGTCCACAATGGCACACTTAAAATAACCGATTTTGGTCAAGCACAATTCAAAATAAAAACGGATGCAGGGTCCCCGCGGGTGACTGGCCATTCTGGGGATCAAACATACTTACCACCTGAGTACGAGCGCGGAGAATTCCCGGCAGTATATGATGTCTGGTCTCTAGGCTGCATCCTTCTTGAAGTCCTGGTCTATACACTCGAAGGTCCATCAGGCGTCAAGCAACTTGATCAGCTAAGGATCAAAGGCTGCAACACGAACTACTTTTACGAATATGATTCGGTGGATGGAGGGAAGCTTTGTCAGAAATTGGGAGTAAGAGAAAAAATCCATGACTTAAAACAGAACGCTTCCAACTTTCGGGATGATCAAGAAGAGGGTTTTATACGCAACATGATAGATACCGTGGACTCAACAATAGAAACAGACTCGAGAGTGCGCCTGAAAGCTGACAAGGTCCGTGACAGACTGCAAAAGGATCTTGATATTGCCAGGGAAGCTAGCACACCCATACCGGTTATACCAGAGCCTCCAAAAGAGCAAAAATTGATACAGTCTTTCCCGTATGTTCTGAGTTCTCTCTAGGTTACGTAAAGCATTAACGTCTTGGTATTTCATAGGAATGTTATGACGGCCCATGACGGGCGTCAGCGAGAGAGAAGCACATTACACCTGTATGGGTCTGTAGCGCTGGCGCCTGAATTCAGGATGCTGGTTTGTCCGGGGGTTTTCCCCGCTCGACCACTTGACTGTAAGCAACGGCTCATGTCATTTGTTGATTTTATACGTCAAGAAAGCTCCCGCTGAAGCCACAAATCCGCAAGGCTCTCGCACCGATCCCAATTTGAGACTTATTCCCGAGTATGCTTTCAAGGGAAAGGCGCAAACCGAGGAAGCCCAAAGCGAAAGTTTCCAAGTCGGATATTGCATTTCATTCGAAAGAACGATCCGATTTTCAGTTTGTTTTGCCACAATAGAGCGTAAGTACCAGCGTCTACGGATTCATTAGATGTACCGAATTCTGATTCCTGCCAGAAGCACGCGATTTCCAAAAATGCTTAACCCAGCAAGAGATAATCGCAAGGCAAGGCAACTCTAAACCATCCGGGCCCCTTTCTAATACCCTGAACCTAATGCCGTACGCTCGTGATTCGCAGTATGTTAATCAGTGTACAATGTGTTGATCATCCTGCTCCAGCCGCCGAGAGATTCCGGGACGTCATCCGGAGAATCGGACCTAGAGAAAACCACGACCCTTACGGTGGAGGTGAGAGCTCTTTAGGGAGCTTTGTCTCGGACCATACGGTTAATACAACCGCGGAAAGCACAGGAAGCAGCACCAACCCCGAAACTTCCAAAGGCCTAGAAACTCTTCGAAGAGTAGAGCTATGGAAAGAGACCGGGGACGAAGGGGACGGTAAACTCAGACGGAGACGTCTCGTGATTTTCTACAAAAAAAGCTTCATTACTATTCACTGTATGTTTCCTAGTATGCCACTGCTGCGGCTGCAATTATAATGAGCTGACATATGCACGTATTCAAAGTGGAAGACCGTCCGGGAGATAAATATCTCCAGCGCAATAATGATGAAGCAAATATGCAATTTATGATTTACGTTAAGAGGAACAGCTCACTTAGAGGATACATCATACGTCCCGACGATAACCCGGAGGTGCCGTTTCGAGCTGGAATACGCCTAAGCAGTGAGGAATTTGCAAAGCAGGAACAGGAATTAGGAGATCCTATCAGATATACATCGGTAACTCTTGGGTTTGAGGGAATTGAAGGTGAGAGTGCCCAGCCAGGTCACCACGATTGTTTGAATTCGTATTCCAATAACAGTTTACTGAATAGACTTAAAAATATTCAATGACCGATATAATAAATTGGTCAGACCGATTGTAATGAGAAGGTAGAGAGAATAAAGGAGAACACCGTCGATCATGTTCTATACCATGTCATCTTCCCAGTCCTCTAGCTGGGTTTCCTTCCAATCTTGATACTGTTCCCAGCACCACCAGCTTACAAGAGTGACGATCAACAGCACTGCTGTCAATCCCAAGAAAATCCGCATCTCGCTGGTCAAAAGCAATTTCTTCTTGCCTTGGACGGCACCCAATTTTACATAACCTGTACTTAAGAGTGACTGATACTCCACATTATAACAATCAGCAAGCGAGGTCACAGTAATACAAATTTAAAAGGGGGGGGGGGGGCGAACCGCTGCAAAAGTGGCTGGAAGATAGATCAACGTTAGCATTGTGATTGTCTTTAGCGATTTACTATCGCGTTGTGCCTTTGTCGCAAGTTTACGGGCGGCGTCCACTTCCCGAAAATTAAGGATAGTGCGTATCTTGACAGCAACTTATCAGCTAGTTACAAAGTAATTCAATATTGAGACTTACTTGTGCAGATATTCCATCAATACTTTGAAGCAATGTTTCCACTCTCTGGCTTTCCACTGCCGTTTCTGATATATGAGTTCGAATATATCTCAGATATCCTTTCTCTGGCTGAATGGAATTGCCAAAACCATCTCTTTTCAAGTTCACCAACTGCTGCACTTCCTGTAAATTCGCTTCAACGTTGCCCAACACCTTCAGATTCAATTTAATCACATGGTCGAGCGTCAACACCTTTTGCCTAAATTGCTGTACTTTTTGGGTATCCGCAAAACAAACTAGGTGGTTTTCTTCCTCGCTATCCGCATCATTATCGTCACTGATTGGATTATTCCTGCTGCTGTTGCCACGCATGCGGAGGGAAAATAGGCGTTTCAATTCGAGGGCACCGAAAATGCGAGACTTTCGGCCGCGTTTCCGATTGAATTTTTCCTTCAGCAGGAAAGTCGCTTTTCCCTTCCGAGCTTGCGATCCAGAAGCTTTATAATACTGGGCGGAGATCAGCTTCCTTTTCTCTTTCACTTCGACTTCAATACAACCCTAACTTAACTTACCATAGGCCTAAACTTAGCCTCCAAAAGGTTGACGTATTCCCGCCATCGACAACTAAGCGCATAAAACAATGCTGTATGAATATTCTTCCAATCTCCAAGACCCGCAAGATCGCAAAGCTTTGCTTGCTTCAGATGGTGCTGAAACGTCAACGACGGGTTCAGTAGTACGAACGTGTGTGACTCAGTCAACGCTTGGTAACTATGGTACACTGCCATCTGTCGGAGTGAATATGGGTCATCATGTTCGGCTGGGTCTTTGTCGTGCTGCTCGATGTGTTTTGCTAGATAGCACAATTCTGAAATGTCGTTAGCTAGAACAAAGACTCGTGTAAGGGGAGATATAAAGTGGTAGTTAGACTGACCAAAGGAGGTTGAAGTAGGGTCGGGTTGGTGGAAGATAGAGGAGGCGAAAGTTTCTTCGATAGGCTCACGTTTAATGCCGAGGGCGTGGACAAGAGAAAGGAACGGCGCGAAGATTTGGAGGTAAGTGAAGAGCTTGCGGAAAGTCTCGTAGGAGATGCGGATCTGGCTCCAAGAGTCGAATTGGGGGATGAGACTGTAGTAATCCTATTAGACCATCGTCTTCTACTGATGGAGAATACCTACAATATGCGTGTTCCAATAAAATCACGAAAATTCTGCAGTACTTCTGTCTAAATGCCAGATTCCTTAAAGGATTGAGATGCTCATAATCACCTTCATGTACTCCTCCACTTGCTGTAAAGACTCCAGAAGGTGTACTAATCGATTCGTAAGCAAAATATGTTATCATTCAGGATCATATATGCCATCCACTGTACCTCCGCCATCTGAGTGAAGAATTCTGATGTGTTGGTCGCGGTCTTCTTGTGTAAAGAGACGATGCTGTTCCTGCGACAGACGTCGGTTATATTCAGCCGCATTGATGCCATACGCATTGGTAGGCTTCAGATTTGCGGGGTAGGACTCCCAGGAAGGGTATATTGAGTCGCCTTCAACTTTTTCAGAGATCTCGGTCATGACGAGTTATTTAAGATAGCATAGCATAAAAAGCTAGACCAACACGGAAGGTTATTCACACAGCAAAGCTTGCAACGCAGGTTACTATTGTGTACGGATTCTTATATTTTTTAGATTTCAGCCAGCCTCATCCTGTCACACTTGAAAAGCGCCTGCTGTTCAGCCCACCGTATCGCTTCAACCAACTATAACCCCTTAAAAATCGATTGTTGTACCAGTGCCAGTGAAGCTGGCATTCACACCGCCATCGCCTTGATCACCCATTCGAGCTGCCTTGAGCGCCTCTCTGCACTTTGCATTGATTTCAACAATTTCCTCCTAGCAGCCAGTCAACACTTTCTGTTGGCAAACATTGGTTGACTGGGCTGAGCTGAATGAATCATACATCTGTGAGCTTCTCGGGCACCTGTAGTTCATAAATAGCTCCATCTCGAGCCTAACAGGTCTGGTCAATTTACCGCGGCCGTTGTAACCGTAGAGTGGCTGGGAAAGCTACGGATACGCACATTTGCAGTGGCTTTGTTTGGACCGAATCGCTTCTCCAGCCAGTTTTTCAAGATAGGTAGTTTGAGATACCGCCCGGAGATGGTCTGGGGAATCAAATTCCTAGCGTCAAACATTGTAAAAGCGTCGTTTTCGAAGGTTTGCAAAGTGTATACCGTACTACTTAGTTAGTAGCACGATTAACACACCTAACATATACTAATGACTCGGTATTACTTCATTAACTGCGCACATCTCTTGCAGTTTGTTACACAGCGCGTTGCAGCAGATCATTGGCGCCCTCCCATCACAAACAAAATCCGAATATTCGATCGACCGATCATACCACTCCTCCATTCTGTCCTTGCGCATGTTGTAACGGCCGCTCCGCCCCATCCACCACCAGCCCCTGTAAATTCCTATGCTGTGCAGCCCCATCCGCCCGAGAATTCCTCCGCTGCCCGTCCTGCGACGCCCTGAATGTATTCGGAAGAAGGGGCCTCACATACTTTGAATGTGCGATACTTTTAAGAAAATCCAGAAGTTTCTTAGCTGGACCCTCAACCTGTCTCTCGGTTAGCTGTGACTTCTATTACAGATTTTGGGCTGTTCTCACCTTAATGTCAACCTTTTGAGCCTGACCCTTTGCGAAACGCCTCGTGGGCTCTTTAAAAAGTAGGGTGACAGTGATACCCAGATACCTCCCCAGCCTGGTTCCCAGTAGTTTCAGAACAACCCACCAGATAGAGCCAAGAGAAAAAGCACCGGCAACAGCAGCAAGCTGGTACACTCTAGAAATTGGCCGCCTGCTCTTAACAATACTGCCGACAATCATGAACAGGTTTAGAAAGCAAAACAAGACTGCGATTGGAACTAATATCCACAGGGATTTCAGGAATTGTCTTTCGGCCACTCCCGGGCGCCGCGAGCGGCTTTTGGGCAACCAGAAGATACCGGCAGCGATGACCGCTATAGTGAGTAATGTCGGTTATTTAGGTATACTTTCTAAGTGCAGATGTACTTACTGCAGACCATGGTGTGACCGTAGGTATATAGAGAGGAGAAGAAGGCGAAACCATCCTCGGTGTACGGTGTTATACCAATCATTAAGGTCGAAAAGACCCAGTGAATTAGTAGTCCGCCAGCCGGGGTGCTGTTAGTACCCCTACTTGCCTTCCACTGTATCAGTTTATGGAACGGAACTATACCCTGCTCGCCGATTACTTGCTTGACTAGTATATTCCATTAGTACCGCGGTGAGCCATAACTTGAGGGGACTTGCCGTGGGCAAAGGAATAGACAACGGAGATCATGTTTCCGAAGCTGCTGAGTGCGATAAGTACCTTGAGTATTCTGCTATTTCCATTAAAAACCTGGTCAATCCGATTAATATCAGACCTCCAGTCATTATTATTGACATCAATATATGTTGCTTACTTTAGGTGAAAAGTTCAAAGCGACACCTAGTTCGCCTGTGACAAAATCTTCATATGGTAGTACCATTGACTTTGAGGTAGTCACTATAAGCATGTGTCCTTATATAGATCTAAAAAAACAGCATAATTACTAACTTACATAGACCGTAATAACGGATAGATAAAGGAGTGTCGTCGTCATTATCGCCGTAAAGCCGCCCCACTTAAGATTGATCTCTGGAGCATGAATGAAACCAGTAACCTGATAGCCAATTGTTATACGTTTGGTATAACCGCAGTCACAAAGGAATCATACATAATTTGCATTCTCCCAGCCCTGATAAGCAAACAAGACAATAACCATAGCCAGCGCAATATTCGGACTGCCCGGCCTCTCGTCATCCCAATCTCGGCGGCCGGGAGATTTTTCGCGTACAGCAATGACAGTCCCTGCAATAATCAACATGGAAAGGAGGAGGACCTTGTAGAGTGCAAAAGCTTTGTTGATGTACAGGCCGAAATTGCTCGAGCAGTACAGGATAAAACAGACGATGGTAACAATGGTAATGGCCACAAACTTAACGAGACTTTCTGGGATCTCGTACGGGTTTTTGTAATTGTCGTAGTCACTATGGGCTAGGAGAATGTGCTTAGAGAAGGCGAAAGAATTAACAGTAGAGGTACCAAAGATAATGAAGAAGAAGGAGAAGACGGTAGCAGATAAAAGACTCGGACGCCACCAGATTTCGTCGAGCTAAGTAAGGTGAATTAGTACAATTCATGATCGTGGGCTTGGGGGAATAAATTCGACATGAGAACCCTTACGTACGTAGATGAGCTCTCCTCCATTATATTGCAGCGAAAGACCGTACTCCACGTAAATGGCGAAGCTGAGAATACAGTATCAAATTAACATCATTATTCTTACCATAATCCATTCTATAAGTTGCGATGAATGCCATACCAGATCAATGTGTAAACCCCTCCAGCGGCCCAGATAGTAAGGGCAATCTTCTTACTCCGGCAATAGTTGAGGGTCAGCGCCGGCGAGATAAAGATTCCTGTTCCAATTTGTCTGTTGAGCACCAGCGCGACGACATCCAGAAAACCAAGTTTTTTTGGAAAACTATTGGGGTTGAAGTTGGAGTTGGTTGACAACTGGGATTCTCTGCCGGTTTCATGAAGTTCAATTGATTCCGATCTGTTCTCAATCACCGGGCTAGTGGGAGTCTGTGGAGACATTGGCGCCATTAGGGACAATCGGTAGGGACGGATGAGTGTGAGAAGGTTCTGTGCTGACAGTAATATTCAGCCTGGGAGGGGATTGGAGAAAATCGTAGCGTAGCCCTAGAGGAGGAAGTCGCAACGTTGAGCATGGGAATTCTCTGAGAAAGCGAATGGTACGCACCCGTCAGGTGCTGTTCGTGTTGTTCACACCTAAGTACACCTTCCTGAAAGATTTTGCGCTCAAAGAAAACTATAAAAATATTCAGAAGACCTCAGGATCGAATCCAGAATAGATATACAAGATTTGGAGACTTCGAGTGGCGTTATTATTGAATCCCGCTACGACAGCCACCGCACATCAGGTCTATAGTGTACGAAGGTTAATAAATCTTCCTTCTGGCTTCTGTAGATGTTCGATTACCACAACAAATGGAGATACCAGAGTTTTCGTCTCATCCGTTCGGTTCAATTGATTTATTAGTGACCCAACCAAACCGCCCTTTGAACGCATATGACTGCTGCTACATGGGTGACTCTTCCTGAGGGTTTTAGTTACTCTTTTCTTTTTTCTAAATCGTTTGCTCTGCATATCCGCAGATATTCCTGGTGCGGATCTACAGATGGCTAATTCAACGACACACTGACTACGATATCTAAAGCACAAGAGTTAGAATTGACTAGTATAAATTTGTTATATTGCAGCACGAACTCCCGCATTTTTCTACACAGATGGGGATAGTATGGTCCCTTTGCACGTATTTAAGATAGCATCATTGTGTATGTGAGAGGCAGATCCGCACAAAACCCCCACCACCCGACTCTAGCAACATTAGTGGTACAGAAAATAACGGCGACTATAGGTTACTCAGAGATAGCAATATATACAGGGATCCATAGGCTGAGGACATATAAATGGGGCGGCTGCCTAGAATGCGCACAGTTTCAATGTCGGGCGTTTTACCCGTTTTGGGTCGAAATTTTGGCCTACTGAGGTATCTACCGCCTCCAAGACACCGATATCCCGCAGCAGCAAAAGGTTTGGTCATGCGCTATGATAGAGAAGCTCCGGATGACGCACTGAGGGGGATCTACAATGTTTGCCTTGGCAGCCTTATTGCCAAATCGACCATAGGGAAGCGATAAACAAATCCGATCAAAACTAGCCCAACTTCCACATGTCACACCAAAGACTGATGCTCTCAGACTTTAAAGTCCAAGGAAAATAACTTCTTCCTACCCTCTACTGCCTGTGCACGGTGGCATCGCATGGGCTGTGGTGTCCGGTCGGCATGGAAACTTGAAGATCCGGAGTGTTAGCGTTATACCACGAAGAGTGGATGAGGCGGACGCCTCGGAATTGTTCGGGTCCAGTAGTGGGTACGAGAAATCCGGAGATAGACCAATATCCACCATTGGCCTACCCAACTATGGATCCACTGGAACACCTACGTGAGATCTTAGTTTGAAAGAAAAGCCTTATATGATAGATATGTAAAGTGTGACAATTTGTTCATGTTGCGCATGTACACCAATTTTCCTCCCCTGTTAAGCAGTTTCTATTCTTCCTTATAGGTTCATCTTATAATATTGTCGTGCTCCTAGATTCCAGAATCTATTTGACACCTTCAAATCAAGTTTAAATTGGAATATCAACCACTGCATTGAGTATTATCTCCCCTTAACACACCTCTGACCTCAGGCTCCTTGTTGATTAGTATATCTGTCGACATGGGGCCATGCTGGAGGGGGGTAGGGTGGACAGAGGGCGAGCCAGCCATGGATCCACAGTTGGACAGGCTAGTGGTGGATATCGGTCCATCTCCGGATTGCCCAGGCCATCCATGGATGGCCCGTATCTACCACTGGACCCGAACAGAATAGGTTTATGCCTAGATGGATAAAGTGTCTTTGCAGGTGAACCTGGATCTATTTTGGTTTTAGCACGACCGACCTAAGCCTAGGCCTCGTGGATATCCTCAAATATCGTCGCGTTTCTGGAACACGTTGACCAAATACAGGTACCCACTTGACCGTTTGCAGGCAACGAGTGGGGATGGAATGTCGGGAGTGATGCAAATTTAATTGGTAGAATCGACTGACGGTGGTCATTTTACGGTTGCTGAGCCCTCTGTGTACTTACCTACTATGCCAAATTTGTTGATGTGACTGCAGTGCCACATTTACCCAAGTGCAGCATGATTCCCAGAGTCCAGTGAGTGTAGCATATTACTAAATTTAACATTCCAATTACTGAGGAATAGCTCAAAATATCACAGTAATGCAAAATACCAGCAAATATAACATTGTAAATGATTGGGTATTTAGTTGAATGGGATAATATTGGTCAATTGAGCAGCATTGAGCATTTGCATAGATGTGGCAGGCAATCCATATTCTTGACACAATGATGTGACAGTAATAAACCAGTATACCTACAAATAGTCCTAACATGATGTTATGTTTAGCAAACTACAAACATAGTACAGTGGTTAGTGGGTGTATAAAATACCCACTGAGACAGGTTCAAATCATGCCAGAGGTATTTTTTTACCATACATCAGTCAGCTGGAGAGGTACCACTGGCAGCATTAGTCCTGGAGGCAAGCTATTGGGCATGCACGGGCATGTGCGGGCATGTGCGGGCGTATGTAAGCATATGCAAAATATACACATGTAGAAGTAATATAGTATAACTCTACTATTTAACTCAATCAATGCACATCATTTTGAATATGACAGCAATCCAGCATCAATGTAACATCAATGTACCATCCAATGTGGTCTTCTGTGCTACATTATTGTGAAATTGATCCAACATTCAAACAATTGATATTGTTGCAAATCCTGAAATCCCCACAAGTTCAGTCAATGTATACATTTATAAACAATTCAACATTAATACAGCATTAACTCGGCATCAATAAACGGGGCTTTTTTGGTACAGTAGGTACTTAAGTAAGTATAGTAGGCGTATAAAACTTTTCAGCCTATTGAAAGTTTCTCCCGCCCCCAGGTTAGTTAGTCGCATGCTCGTAAACTCACGCGGCTAGCCTTTGGAATTAGCCCACCCCGTTACAAGTCCCGGTACCACACTCCGGATCCCGAATCCGAACCATTTTCACGATGGTTTCTCGTCAAATTTATTCCGTCACCACACTAGGCACGAGAAAATCTTCGCGGATGACTGGCTATTCTTGAGATCAAACATACTTACCACCCGAGTACGAGCGCGGAGAATTCCCGGCAGTATATGATGTCTAGTCTCTATGTTGCATCTTTCAAGCCCTAGTCTATGCACTCGATGGTCCACCGCGTACCAGGCGTCAAGCAACTTGACGAGCTAAGGATCGAGGGCGTCAATACGAACTACTTTTATGAGCACGATTCGGTTGATGGAGGTAAACTCCGTCAGAAATCGGGAGAGAAAAATCCATGACTTAAAACTGACGACTTCTAACTTTCGGGACAATCAAAAAAAGAGTTTTATACATAGCACGATAGATACCGTGAACTCAACTATAGAAACGAATTGGAGAGAGCGCTTGGAAGCTGACAAGGACCGTGACAAACTGCGTCTCTAGTCAAATTTTCACGATGTTTAGTTTAAGATACTCTGGGAAGTCAAATTTCTCGAGCATGGATGAAGTGTCGTCAATACACCGGTATAACTGTTTATCATCACTCTAGATTTTGTACACCTTAAGTACTTAAAAAATTCATGCTTAAAAACTTGCGACGCCGACTTAAGCTACACATAAAATATATGTTCCGTACGACACACAACCCGTGACAACTCGCAACCTGGAGCAGTCCAGACCGCGACCTGGGGACGGGTTGCAATTTGACAGCCTTTCTACGACCCTACAAAGTTTTTAGCTAGAGAGATTATCAACAATTGCCGACTTCTATTTATGTGATTAAAGGCCCTAGGACTTTTGATAGGATCTCATGACAATACTGAGACTTATTATCAGGTTGGGCGAGTTGAACAAAGATGGGACCTTGAACATATACTAAGTATCGTTTCACCCAATATCATGGCCAATACTATGCTTACACGGTGTAGAGGGTCTTTGGGTGGGATAGTGACCAGATGAAGCATTTTGTATGTAGAACAGACTAGTGTGGTCGGGGATGGGAGATGATTCGCAAGCGCTCACTAGTTCGTGAGATGGTCTGTGAATGTTGCGAACCGACGACCGCAGTTCGCGAACCGAAATGGTCGTCCATGGTACGGAACACATGTCGATTACCACAGCGTTCTCATACAACTTAATTCCAAAAATTCGATCGACGCATACCACCTCTCCAGCTTGGCTCTACGCATCATGCAGTGGCTGCTCCGCCCCTTTCACCTCCAGTTGTGAATTCCCAGTGCGCACTTTCTTCCATTGTATTATCCAATTGAATTGGTGAGATGCTATTGGTGGCTGTGTTTTGTGTGTCTGCATAAGCGACATTCCTAGCATCTGCAAGCCGGTAGAGTGCCTGACTACCTCCCGGTAGGTACTTAAGTAGATACTTAAGTAGGTATATTCATAGTATTTATAATATAAAGGAGATAATATGGCATCGTTAACTCCATCAATGCACCCGCAATCCTACGAACTAGAGTAGCATTTACAGAGCCCGCGAATCTCGAACTGCTCCACAGCCTGGCAGGTCTGTCTATTCCACCAACACCAGTGCTGCTGTACGAGACTACAAACACTAGTTTCTACCATCGGATTGCTTGCGGTCGGCTAGAATAAGCGAGGAACTTCCTTAGGTAGTACAGTAAGAAGAAAAGAACGAATATGGGCAGGCGTGCGCACCACGTGCACGCAGATAAAGACACCCAAACTTTGACGCGCGCTGCGTTCTTTGGATAAGGGCTGGTTTACGAGATCAAAATAAATGTACGATCTGATTAGAGTTCCCAATACAGTCGAGTGCCCTCCAAAATCAGGGTTTTAATCGATTTGAACTAGTGCGCTACCTATATCATTCCTGAATTCAGTCTTGGGAATAAATAACTACTTAACTTAAGTACTCTGCATTCAACGTACTCGAGTAAGGAGATTCCTATGTCAGTCACATAGATGGCCCTCTTCCCAACCGACGTCGACAAATCAAGCAGCAGGGCTTCTGAAAAAATCGGACAGGGTACGTGAGCTTAGGGGATGGTCTGTTGCTCCTTGGCCTGAAATACAATTAACTCTCGACTACTTCTAATGCATCATAAAACTCGTCCTCGTCCTCATTATCATCGCTGTCAACCTCCTTTCCGTCCTCCCCATCGTGCTCAGTTTCTTCGGTTTCTTCATTTTCGGCATCACTCTGATCAGGTGACTGCGCCGCACATCGTATGTCAACTGGATTCGGTATTGGCGCAATTCCCCATGCTCTCAACATCTCCACAACACGCCTGCTATAGGAGCTATTGGGTGTCAGCCCGGAGTAGGGCTTCATCGGTCGCCCTGGCTTCGTTGGTAACCGCACACCAGTACTAGCAAGCGGATAATGCCACAAACAAGCGGACATGGGGCAGCATGTGTGCAATTCCGATTCCACGATTGTCTGGCGACCTAATTTGTCTAGATTGTCCGCCGAAGAATACGAATGTTCTGGATTTGATCGGTGTCGCCAGTTATCATGATGTTCCCAATTTGCGTCGATCCCGTATGGCTCGCCGATGCACCAGGGACACGCAACGAAATCCATTATTGGCGCCGCTCCCGCATTAAAAGCACAAAAGTAGCAACCACGGTAGGAGAGCTCAAAACGAGAATCGTAGCGGGAGTCGTACTCGGCTGGGTTCAAACCGCACATCCGCAATGCCCGATACCAGAGCACAACTCTCCGCTGTATAGGGTTTTCCCAGCCGATGCGCCCCCAGCTGATGCGCTCCCAGGCAATATCGGATGGAGACCGCCCGTCTGCGTCTATGGCGCGGGGATCTGCGCCGTTATTTATCAGGAAGACTATTAGTTGGCTAAGGACGACGTAGCTCAAACGAGGACTACGTACCCACCAACGTCCTGATAGGACATGGTGTAGAACCGTGTATCCTGTATCTGCGTCCCCAAGCTTCAAGTTAGCACCTTGACGCACCAGCTCACGCAATACCGGCCCCCTGTTGGGTTCATCAGGTCCGGAATCATGCCAGGCGGATCGCGAATGTATACGGGTGGCAGCGAATATCGCTGGAATGGTGGGCCTGGGTGCTGGCTCATAGGAATGTTCCCTCCATTTCATAGGGGCATTAACGTCATATCCAGCGCGCAGAGCGATCTGTGTGCCTTCAAGGCTTCCCCATTTCAGAGCTAATTGTAAGGGACTGGGCATGTCTTCTTCCGCCGCTGAGTCTTTAGGGTGGCCTAGAAGATTGCCGAGAATTAAGAGGGTGCGTCTCTTTGGCGGGGAAGCAGCGCCTTGGTTACCGGCTGATATCATGGATTTCTCAAACAGTATCTCCGGTGTATCTGGTCCATAGAATGGATCAGCTCCCCGCTCCAGCAAAAGGGACGATATTTCGTCTGATTTTCCGTAGAACACAGAATGGAATAACACGGTTTCTGGGCGCTGAACACTGCTAGGGCCAGACGACCAGACCGCATTAATGTCTGCTCCTTCGTTAATTAGTCCAGCGACAGTTTCTAATTGGTCCGCATGTGCAGCGTGCTAAATTGCTCATTCAGCTTCAATAATTGCGATGCATGAAGCTGCAAAACTTACCAGCAGCGGTGTCCTTCCGTCAATAGTCCTATCATTTGGCGAAGCCAATCCCATTCTAAAAAGTTCTACCATCTTGCGGAAATCTCCCTTTTCTGCGAGCTTAAAAATTGGTGCATCGAGGCTCACTATGTTCTGCTTTGAAAAGGTGATTATGGGAAATGACAGCGACCAAGCTTGTTGCTGGGCTTTAACTGAGAGCAGAAAACGAAACTGCCCAAACAGCGTTTTCCAGGTCGTAAGATCTGCCTCGACGAGATATTGGTTATGCAACTGCCGGCCGGAATGGGGTGCCAAGGTGGTAGAACTTCTATATCGGACTTGTGCCAACCCACGATCATTGCAGTTACAGTCTCGGAAGCTCCACGCTGGTGCTTCAGGGTCGACCCCAGGACAAGGAGGCGTATGGCGCTGGCTTAAAACTCGCCTGGCGCAGATCTCTGTCACGTTTACCTGAGGTTTTACTGTCGAGGTAAACTTGTGTGGCAGGCTCGTGGACGGTTCGTTTATTGGGCTCTCTTGCACCGGCACCGGCAATTGCGTGTTTACTGATTTGGTAATCTCCAACACTTCTAGCATGGTAGCCTGAAGCGCGGGCTGGGAGTCCACAAGGCTAATGACCTGTTTTTTCATATCCACCGCCGATTTTCTACGACATTAATTAGCTTGGGCTGTGTCCATCTATAACAATACTCACCGATTTGCCAGCATCAGAATAAACGTAAACACGTCGAGATGAGAACTCAGGCGTTTACCTATCTTTATGGCTGCATCATTCTTCTGAAATGTCCACTTCGCTAGCTTCCACGGCTTCAAATGTGGCTCCGTACCAAGCATGTCATTTGCCAAATCATCGAGTGCCTTCAGGTCCCGTTCGAACGCGATGATATTGATGCCCTGGGAAATTAACGCATCTTGGGAGAGGCTGTGTAACTCTCTGAGCTCCACCAGGATTGGAGACAGGGAAGCAAGTGTTTCTTTGATTCGACAGAGTTCTTGGGGTGCGTCTTTCCACCCGGACAAGATCTGACCGTATTTGAAGGTAAGATCTGCTAAGGAGATGATTGCGGCAACGCTGGAGGCGGTATTCATGGTTGCTTAATCAAGGCGTTCGACTCAACGCGGGGTGTCCTCGAGTATATATATATCATCGTTCCAAGCCTCTTGTGCAACACGTATGCTGGTGCTGCAGGGGCGCGTAATTTACATACCCCAGACGACGTATACCCTTGAGCTGAGATGTAGGCTCTTCACATGCTGCGCCCTACAACACAAGGCAACCATCGGCCAATGGACGAAACTCTCTGCGGATGACGGGTACGGCTTCCACTCAATGGCCTGCCGACCCTCTGCATGAGGCTCGGGACGAGACAACGGCGGCTTTACACCAATGGCTCGTATCATCCGACGGTTGTGATTTACCGCTATCTTCTGCATATATCCGATTTGCAGCCAATCACGTTCACGGGTACTGCTGCAATGCCCAAGCCATGCAGTCAGCCGGGTTCTTCAGAAAAGAACTGAAGAACAAATACCTGTGAGTGTAGAGCAGAAATAATTGGTGTTACTCAGAGAAGTGGGCGAAGGGTAATTATTAGAGGCGCGGTTAACTTGAATGGACATTTCCATTTTGTGTGGCGTGGTTAGGGTTCTTTCGGTCACGGGATGTCACTTAACTGCTTCGTAGAGTGTTCGTTACACTCTACATCGACAGGGTGCTTATTTAACGAGCCTGCTCCCTGAGCGAGTCCTTCAATAAAATCTGCATATGGACTTGTATATTACTTCCCCAGTTAGAGGGTCGCCCAAGGGACAGGGTCGACCATGGTAAACTCTCTCTAAGGATTCATCTCCAGGTGATTCATCCAGAAAGCCATTCTCCGTTATAGGAGATCAGGCTTGATACTGGCATGCGAGTGATATTGTCTAATATGCTTCAGCTTTGACGTTATAAGGCAATCTTTCACCGATCCCCGCAACATGATCTCGCCAGCTTGTCTCAATCCGCTGTTGTATCCCAATAGAATTCCCTGTACCATAGCCAATGCATTTGGTAAGCCTCGGGCAAATCTAAGTGGATTTCTCACTCTTTTCCACACAGCCGTTGGAAGATCTACAGTCAAACATACTGTCGATTGGCTAAGTCGACGAGAGCTCTCGAACGAGAATTTGGGTTTTCCCGGGCCCACAGTTTCTATTCATCCCCTTACTTCCTCTTTCCTCCTCTCCCTCGCTTCTCCCCACGACCACTACCACCCTTCTCCCTCCCCCCCGTAATCTCCCCCACATCCCTCTTACTCAGCACCAACGCGCCGCCCTTCCACTTGCCGACCGTAGGCATCCCCACATTCCTTCCCCTCTTCCTCCTCACCTTCTCCGTCTTCACCTCCTTCTCAAGCACAACCCCAGCCTCCTTCGCCTCCCCCCGCCGCTTCTTCTCCCTCTTCACCTTCTTCCCCTCAACCCCCTTCTTCATAATCATCCCCATCTTCTGCGTCTCCAACCGCTTTCCCCCCAACGCCTCAATCCGTAGCTGCAGCGCCTTTAGCCGCTGCGTACCCTTAGCCTCCAACGTATCACTCGCGGGGTCAAGAAGATGCGATTCGGCGAGTAGCCGCTGGAGTGCGAGGTCGTTTGCGAGGTTTTCGGTGTCGTTGTCGTCGTCGTCGGCGTCGGCGGCGGCAAGGGTGGTAGGTGCAGGTGTAGGGGTGGTGGAGAGGGAGGTGAAGAGGGAGGTGGGGGGTTTCGAAGACTACGGGAGTTAGCGAAAACTGTGGAGGGGAAGAAGAACCGGGAGGAGACCATGAAAGCTTTCAGCTCGCGCCGAGACCGCTGTGGTGGGGGAGTGGAGGAAGACGAGATATGGTGGATCACCTGCACCACCGGCGGTTCTTCCGTGTCTGATGAAATGCCGTTCCATTCTGAGTCTGTGTCGGAACCTTCATCGATTACGTTGGACAGCGCGACAGAAGGGACAGTGGAAGTCTCTTCGATGGCTTCGAACCGCGATTCGAAGTGGCGCCGGAAGATCTCCATTGCATCGAGGGCGGGGGATTCATCGGCAGAGGAATAGGGGGAGGAAGATCGGGGTCGTTTGCTGGGTCGTTCTTTCATCGTTGCTGTGGGGTGGGTGTTGGAATGTGGAAATTTTTGTTCAAATAAGGTGCGGCTCAAGCTTGGGACCTGTGAAACGTGGGGAAAAGTATTTAAGACTAAATATTCGTAACTTGTAGCCCCAAAGACTTAAAGTTGTGCATGGGGTAGAGAGAAAGGTTCATAGTAGAGAATAGCTCCTCGATATCCAATTTGACTTTTACAAAATATATTAAGCAAACGCCACCCATTCCTGGAAACCTACAGTTTTTAATAAGTTAATGGACAAGGCTCCGTAGGGCCTAGGATTATTGAGATGTTCACCCGTATCGATAGAGATTCATTGGCAGGGCATTCATGAAGTTCCAAGGCTGACAGATAGGCAGTTTGGCGTTCGTATATCGTCCGTCTCGACACAAGAAACATTAATCTCAATCCATCACCACGCCAGTTCAAGCTTCAAGCAACAAAAAAACCAGACCCAATCACGCCAGATTGCATTTCGCACACCGAACTACCGTGCCATCGTATCAGGGCAAACAGTAAGATCCCGTACAAGCCGCATGTCAGAAAAAAAATGCGAACCAGAAAATTGAAAAAGTTGATCATTTCCTTGACCATTTTTATCTCCCAGCTCTAATCCCAGAAACTCCCACATCGCCATCGAAGAACATTTTACCTGTACTGTCCAGGTATTAGCCCACAGGATGTATATGCGTAGGTAATGTGTAAGGTACCTTGATGAATCCGATGTCGGTGGCCTTCTCACGGAAGCACTGACGGCAGACGTTGAGACCGTACTTGCGGATCAGACCGGCCTTGTGGGCGCAGACGCGGCTGTTCCCCTCCCATCAGCACCATTCCATCCCCTTCAATCGTAGAGCGCATACCATTGTCTGCTTCCCTTTCCGTAGGTGCGGGGACGAGAGTACCAAACGGTATCGTGGGCCATATTTGCGGATTTGAAGATCTGTAGATTGTGCGGGTGTCGTCAGCGCCCGTAACTCCCCTTTTTCCCTTTCTCTTTCTCCGGCTTCGATGATTCGATTCCGGTCCTTTTTGCTCCTTTTTTTTCTCGCGGAGAGGAATTCGACGTACTCGTTAATGCAACGGAAGGCTGGCGGGTGTATCGGTCGTTTGGCGGTTCGGTCGGGCGGTCGTTCGTTCGCGGGTCGTGATCGTAGAATTGTTTGGTTGGGGTGCTCTCCAGAAAGCGTTTGAGGTGTGTGTGGGGTGGGTGAGTCGGCAACAGTCAAAGGTGCGCTAAGGGTGTGAACCCTTATAGCAGCTTGAGCCAGAAAGCTAAGCTTGGCCTTATCGCTCACCTTCACATAACCGAAACTTATGCTCCCTACGGCATTCAGAGATGGTATTATTTACCGTTGCCCCATTCCTTCACAGCAAAGTTGATATCGGTAATAGTCAAAAGATTCAACCCGAACTCACGTCCACCTCACCTCCGGTCGCTTTGCAGACCTCTTCGATGACTTCTGCCGCGACAAGCTCCCCGACGACGATATCTACGTTCCGCCGCACCATCAGCCTATCAATCCCGAGGATGAAGACGATGTGATCCCGGATCAACATGGTATTTTCGACAACGTCTCTATGGTCTACGGTTGGCTGATGGTGTAAACACAGCAGCGTTCGGTATTACGCAGGCGCAGCAGAAGAAGCACGAGCCTGCGTGGAAGGACTTAGGACTTAACGATCTGATGGCTGCGGGGCTTGGCTCAGGTGCAGCACCGGACGAGAAGCCGAAGAAGCTCCCGAGGTAGATTTCCACGGCTACCACTACTCTACTGTTGTCATTTGCAGGAGTATGGGCGTACAAAGGCAGGGTTTAGCAACGCGTGTTTTGTATTCTAGTTAACTGGCTACTGATATCATGAGCCTTTGTTCATGTTATCACCGCAAAACATTTTCAAACACAGCAATTCTATCTAAAAGAACAAATAAGTATACTCTCCCAAAGCTGCTTCGTTCCCCTTCGTGAGAGGCAAATGTTGCGAACGACGGGCTCCAATCTATTGTCCGACTGATTCCCAACCTCCATCCGGATCCCCCCCTCCCCTTTTCGTTCGCTGGCACGTAACGCACGCCACCGCGGCGGGCTGGTTCGACAGAATACTCTTTACCAGGATTGCTAGAACTGCGAATACCCCCGGTTCCCACTATTTGCAGGTGGCTGTTGTTGATATTGTGGTTGGCCACCATATGCCAGGTTACCACCGTTTGCAGGCTGTTGCTGTTGATAGCCCTGCGGAGGCGCGTGACTAGGCGATGGTGGAGGATGTGGGTATCCTCCATACCCTCCTCCGCCATATCCTTGCCCGGGCGAAGGTGGGTATGCCTGATTCTGCTGGTATTGCGTGTAAAGTGGGGGCGAGAGGGGCGCCAGCGGTGGAACGTAAGGCATTTGCGTCTGTGGAGTGTAAGCTGGAGAGTGGCCGGCACTGCGTGTGCCCGTCGGCATGTATGCCCCAGGCTGTAGCCCTCGGGAAGATTGTTGCTGGGGTTGCTGAGGCTGTTGGAGCTGCTGTGGCTGTTGAATCTGCTGGTAAGGCAGTTGTTGAACATAAGGTTGGCCACCTGGCGGGGCACCGGGTGGAGGTTGGTATTGCTGTTGCTGTTGCTGGCCAGCAGCATATTGTGGTTGTTGTGCTTGCTGGTTGTATGGTGCTTGCGATTGAATCTGCGTCTGCGGCTGTGATTGGACGCCGAACTGCGGCTGCGGCTGTGACTGGGCCTGATACTGTGGCCCAGAATCTTTTAGGGGAGCCACAGGTTGTTGGCTTCTCTCGTCTCTTTTGTCATACTACTCAAGATTAATAACAGCTCCATTTTAATGTGCATTTGTTGACATACGGTCCTATCAATGCTTCCCAAAAGAAGTTTGGTGTACCAAAGTTCCCTAGTTAGTTGTGCTCCAGTCATTCGTTTGAATTCGGCCGATTCCATCTCGAAGTCTGCGGGTTCTATCAGTAACAGCGATGTAGGTTAGATTGTTTCCCGTGCTCCTTACTGGACGTGCAGTCAATTAATCCGCCCACTATTGGATCTGAATCCAATGATGCCAAAAAATCTTGAGCTCCTTGATCAGTACCGACCTGGGCGATTTGAAATGAAACAGCTGTAAAGATAATCAATTAAGTGTCCTGCATATGGATCCAGATACTAGCACTAACGTTTGCTCTTGTAATCTGCGATCAATTTTTGAAATTCTTGACCAGGACTGTCGGTGGGCTGTACACAGCATCAGTACCATGCAACAGCCTATAGCTAGAAACAATGAATTCACCATTCCATCGGTGATAATAATGACCAGCAGTGGCTTTTGAACGGTTGTGGTTTGATTTGGCTCTCCTAGTTGTTTCTTTAAAAGCTTCCTAAGCGATGCAACCAACGGGGTGGCGCCCCAAAATTGTACTCCATCGACCAGATCCTCAGCCTGTTGACCGTGCCTGATGTTATCCGCCTCCCGGTCGGAATTCATGAACCGCACCGAGAAGCCGTCTTGATCAAACAAGCTGCTAGCAAACGCCGTGCTTTTCAACAACGACTTGAGTTCACCCTGCAGTTTTCCCTGCTCGATAGATCCACTATCATCCATGAGGAATGTAATGTCGTACAGTGAAAGCTTGACAAGGTCGAAGCCGATTTCTAGCGGGATATTCCATTGCTGACAGATAGTGTTTACGGGATCAGTCCGCCCAATCTCGCTAGCTACACGATGCAGCTTATCGTCTGTGTACAGCAGCTGTAGATTATTTTCGACAACGGTCTCTTTGAGAATGTTGAAGAGCAGCTGTGGGTCAGTTGCGAAACTGGGTTTTGGTGGTTGAAGGGAAGCGGCTGGTTCTACGGGAGCTCCGTAAGGAGGCGCCCATTGCTGCTGTTGAAGTTGCTGCGGCTGCTGCGGCTGCTGTTGATAAATAGGTTCGTTAATCTGTGGAGTTTGTCCGTATGATTGTTGCGGTTGCTGTGGCTGCTGTTGAGAATATTGCTGCGGTGGCGGATACTGCTGTTGCTGCTGCGGTGGCTGCTACATCGTGCATCAGAGAAATTACGTTGTGATACGTGGAGATAAACGGACATAAGGCTGGTGTGGTGGCTGCTGACTACCTGGCTGTGGTTGCGGGGTATACGCTTGCTGGTGGACGTATGGCGGCTGTTGTTGTTGCTGCTGCTGCCCTGGATATGGAGATGGTTGACCCTGAGGAGGAATAGGTGGCGGATAACTCTGTAGAGGCTGTTGGAGCCCCAGAACTTGAGCAGCAGCGTATTTGCTAGCAATCTATGGTCGGATGGGTTAATCCGCAGAGTTTACACGCAGGAAGCGAGGAGACAACGTACACCCATGAAATCTGGTTATTATACAAGTCCGTAGACTTGCGGTCGTGTGGAAGATAGTTGAGCTTGTCAAATTTGTTCCAGAGCTGGCAGCATTCAAATATGATCAACTTTGGGGCTTGTGGCACAAGGGGCGGGGTAAGCTATGGATGTGTGCTACGTATGTAATCTTCTCGGGAAGGCGAGGCAGAAATTTGCACTCAAGTCCGTGCAATACGTGGATTTAGAGTATCCGCAATCGTTTGTTCGAGGGCGTTTGTTGGTCAAGAAAAATAGCCGAATCATTCAGAATCTGGCTCTTAGATTTCGAATGACATCATCAAGTGCTAATCCATTAATCATCCATGTGCGCGCAGTTCCGCACCTAAACAGCTATACACTCGCCGACAAGGTTGATTCGTCCGTCATGTGGTGATATGATTCGCACACATTGGCTTTTATGCATTTAGCCCTATAAGCCTAGCTACTTCAGAGATGCGTCAGACTACTTAGTACTTAGGTAAGTACCGACAGAATTCGCGACTTGTTTGTATCATCTGCAACCTTATCGTCGCGCATTTGTCGGCAGCCGCCGCCGAAGGTAGCCCAAAACCTTACGGCTAGCTCTGCTTTGAGGCGTACAGAGTGTGAGTTCCCAGCCTGCAGACAGACATTTCATGCAGGGCGCGCAAGCTTCAGTGGTCAATATAGAGTCTTCAGAACCCGTCTGTTCAGCATTAGGCACAACACAACCTCCACTTCAGACAACGGGGGTACGGCTAGGGCCCCATTTTGACAACCCATTCATCGTTGGGGTGACCCCGCGTTTGCTCATTATGTGGGCTCTGACGCTCTCTCCCTTCTCTCCATCATCCGATTTCACCCACTGGCCGTTCCACTCCACCGTCCTCTTTCGAACCTCTACGACCGCGATCTGCCTAATCTCTACGTATAGATATATTGGCCTACATTGTGTGACTCTTGTCTGGTGTAGCATCTCGTGTACCAGCCCCAACGCGAGCTGTTGCGCTCAGAGAGTAGATGTTTATATCGGAGTCATCAATACTCGTGGAATATCACGAACATCGCATTTATTCTATCGGCCGTGTTTCTCCAGCCTCGAGTTTATTCATTGGGTGATGCTTAGGGCAACACTTAGCTTCCGGGCAGTGTAGAATGGAGTTTCTAGATGTGTTGGAGCTTCCAATTTCGTTTTGGGTTTTTGGAGGCTCGACGAACCTCGGGTATTACGATTAGAATACTGGCTGCATTTGGTGGCAGTGATACAAAGGAATTCCGCGATGCTGACGCCGTGCTGCCGCTTGCCAGTCTGATGTAATCGTCGGGCGCTGCAGTAATTTGACTGCGGAAGAATTGTTTCAAAACTCCAGCGGATATGTGTAGCGGTGGCGCAGCCGGCTCTCACTACATCATTTCCTCAACAGCCACTACCACGGTGCTGGACGGATTCGATATCCATACACAATAGAAAATCCTTCATACAAGTTTCAAGTGGAATGCCTCATCACTACATCTTTATGGACACCTCAACCTCAACCTCAACCTCGACATCTCGCGATAAGCGGAACACGTGTTATCACTCGCCGCAGTCGCAAAGTCATCGTAAGGCCCACCACCACTGCGGATAGGCAAACTAGATACAATCTGGTTTCGTTGACTCACACCAGATTTATGCCAGGGAGAAGGAGAATTATAGCTACCATTGATCAATCCGGTGTATCAAAAACAAATTTATTTTGTAAGACAATCTGGCGTGTGCAGTTTCGTTGGACTTGGGCTCTGTGCGACATGTGTGCTAGAGAGGTGCAGAATTGCAGCCACCGTTGATATTGAGCCGGCATCATTCGATGAAAACAAATGTTTCCAGAATTCTGGTAGCGGAGTGCTTGGTGGTTCTGGAATATCGCATGTCGGCAGTTGGGTGGAGCGGGGTCAGTGGGCGGTTCACTCCCTGCGGCTTCCAAAACTGACCAAGGACAACCCAATGAATAAATTGCTCTGTATAATCGATCAAAGAGCTAACACTACACTCTTCATCTCAAAATCTCAATTTCTGCAAGTCAATCTGGGGTGGGGGCGGGGATGGAGTTGGGAGTTGGGGGTTTTGAGGCCGGGATCGGGGTTCAGAGTGTAGGCTACCAATGTGTTGTGACGTGACTGCCGGGATACCGACTCCAACTCGGGGCGCCGATTGGTAGCCGGATATTCATCGAGACTAAGGAACCGAACGGCTGTGCTGTGAGGTTACAACGCCAGGTACTATGTATCTTCAAATACAATCCAGATGTCGTGCCCAGAAGCAATCTGTATGAAAGGAAAAATATGTCAGATCACACCCTCAGTCCGTCCAGTGGTGTAATTTTTAATGTCATCAAAATTTTGGCGTGAATGGGCGCCCAGGGCGTTTTTCGCAATAATCTCAGAGTACAGTATCTGTACCATAACAAACTGGAGCTATCAGATCGGATTCGTATCTCCAAAAAATTATTTGCCAGGTCAAAAGGTGTTGTAACTCCAGCACTGCCCGGTATAACCGATCTTTATAACTCATACGAGGTTTATATATATATATGGTAGTCCGGAATGTATAATTATTCTCGAAGGTGCTAGTATGATAGGTATGACATTCGGCTGTTTGTTTGGGTTACAATCATCTCAGGTGCAAAACAGCCTTTGTGCCTTGAGGTACGTCGTTTATGCCAATTAAATATAGCCTGTTTAACCCAGTGCATTCCCCAGTTGTTTACACCCTTTGCTCCGTGACCGCCACTGGATTCGGACAAACAACTCGCAACCTGCAGTCACTAGGAAAGCGCTCCTCCGCAATTCCTTCTCCAGTGATACTCCATTGAAACCCGTTTGTCAACATGTTGGATGTGATACCCACAATCGTTTTCGGACAGTCACGCATGATTTCGTGCAAAGTGCATAATGTATGGCTGTTTGCAGCCTGGCATACGCCAATACATGAACGCACGTGAAAGTACACCGATTTACGGAAAAGTTTTGCTAGATGTGATGTCGCATATGACTAAAATCGCCTATCATACCGTTATAACATTGTCCACTTTGCTATTCCATACAAACAATGGCCACGAAGGAAAACCAACACCTCATGCATACGGCCCATACCTAACGAGCCGCTAGCGGGGCACCTCGTAGCTCCCCGCTCCCATATCTATCCAACTTTGAGCTCAATTAACTCTATGAGTTTTACTTTGACCAGGATATAGTTTATATACAAAATGTAGTTAACAAGATACTCTTTCACTTGCTTGTCTCCTCTTTTAGTTTCCTCTAATATTCAAGAAGTGGTTGATGATCAAGTATAGTAGCTTAGACTATACTTAGTACTGCTGATGCTGCTAAGGACTGCTTAGCACTGCTGGTGTTTTGCATCAGGTAAATTATTTCTACCTGACACTTAGATACATGTCATATACCATCAAGTAAATCTTTTCTACCTAATACTTAAATACATGTAATATACCATCAGGTAAATTTTATCTACCTGACTGTAAGATATATCTGTGATAAGTGACAGTTTATAACTCTAATATAGAGACCCCAGTTTACAACCGGTATCAGTACCTGGCCAATGATAATGCACAACCCATCAATATATAGCATAGCTACTCTACACTAAAGAGCTTTGAATTTGACCAAGGATTGGTCTGCTAAGGGAGAATAAGCAGAAAAAGAGCTATCTACCCCATATAATTCCTCCACCACTTATGGTTGGAATTTATTGCCATTACTATCTGAGTCTCTTTAGTATGCTACAAAACTACTTGGGTGCTGCTTGGTAGTTTCTAGAGACAATAAAATGTCACTTGGACAAAAATTACTTGAGTTATAGTAATATAGAGGGTCTTCCACTTTAGCACTCAGTAATAGTACCTATCTCAACAGCCACCAGCCCAAATCTGCCAAGACTGATATTACTTGACAGCTAGCATGCCATATATGCTTTGATATTATTACCAGTGAATTCTATTTACAATTGGTGATGAAACAGGGGGGAACAAAAATCCACCAGCTTTATAGACTCTCACTCACATTTTCATCTTGCTCAAAATTGGTCCATTTGACTTGATTTTTGGATTGACATGTAGGCCTTGAAGTTGTATATTATACTGCTGTCTTTAATATTATCTCCATTGTGTGGTTGTTGAGAAATTAGCAATTTTGAAAAAAATTCCGGGATTTGCAATGTGCCCCACTAGCAGCGTGGGCGCTGCGTGTGCCCCTAATAAGGCGGCCGCATCGGCAAAGTGAAAAAGTCTGGGCATGAGGCGGGGAAACGACCGACTCGGACACGGAATACCGAGCGGTATTATTCTTCAAGACAAAGAAACCGGGTAGTTTTATTCCTCTGTGGGAGAAGTATGTATTGTAAGCTATGGATTGGGTTCGGGAGGGATCCGTCCTATTGTAAGATGCATCACAAGTATTAACTACAGCTTTTATTCAGGATAACCCTCTGGAGATGTATTTTGCAGGATAACCCTTAAGCCTCATTTTTATGTAACTACATAGAGTAGGATAACCCTAGTTTTTCGAATATAATCTGCAGGATAACCTTCTGGTCATTACAACTTGATAAATACTCTGAGTCTATTAACTACCACTTGTGCCCCATATACTATGATCTAAAACCGTTGTTTCAGACAATTAGGCCGTCTAGAATCATCTGCATAATGTCGGAAACCTCAGATGCATATGCGCGGTGCACCGGTGTCAGAAAATATGGACCGCAATACGTGATCTCACCCAGTTTTGTACCACAGTGCACGGCGACACAGTGCACTGCAGTACAAGCTCTAAAAAAGGCATCCGCAGCGCAGAGTACGGACTGGAAGAGATCGGGAACTGCGTGAACCTACCGAGGGTTATCTCGCAGATTATATTCGAAAAACCAGGATTATCTTATATAAAAATGAGGCCTAAGGGTTATGTTGCAAAATATGCCTCCCTAGAGGGTTATCCTGAATAAAAGCCGTATTAACTATCTATCACTCATCTACACTTGGCCAAGCTTGAATTTACTCGAGTCGAGTTTTACAAGCAGCTCGAACAAGTTAGACTCGTCACCCCTTTAGATCCGTTCGGAACTCGAGTCATGGACTTGAACTAACTTGACTCGTACCCATCACTAATTTGGAACACTCAATATGAGTACAGAAATCAATCTCGTTCAGCCATAACTGCTTGACTGTTTGGTGATAATCTCTACGACGACTGGAAGCTACAAGCTTCTACTCTTGTTAGATTAAACACATTCACTAATAACGCTACGACATTATACTGAACACATGATGTCACTCGGTTCATTTTAGAGCACGTGAATCTCGAAAAGCGTGCTACCTCGGAGTAAGATCCTACGTCGGTAAAGACTATTGGAACTTTAACCACTTACTGCGAGACCCGTTACATTAGTTTAATGCACGAACGGCATGATGTAGTTGCAGTCTTGAATGAGAAAGAATCCTCCGCCACCGATAGAAAGCGCGTCGTTTGGCGAAGTTTGATCATTGGGTTTATGCTAATTGGGGCATTTCAGCCAAGGAAGTAAATCTGACGACGGTATCTGACGATTGTTTTGGGGTGGAAGCTACGGTTATCGTGACTTGCGAGCTAGCTAGTCCTAGCTTTTCTTCGCCAAATCTGGTCGTTACAAAAGAAAAAACAGAGCTTACTATTGCTACTAAACAGCTAGCTATGAGCATTCGGAGTGCAAATTTTCATCTGCACCTCCTCTGCGCGTGTAAAAGTCCACCACTACTATCGTCATGACTCTGTGTTGTGATGTGTTGTTGTTTCGTCAAAAGAGGGTAACAATGCTATTGTTCGCTTGTAGTTGCGCCCAAAGCGGTTAGTGGTGCTACGTGCTCTATCGTCGTTTTCGCCTGTTTGAATGCCCCAGCACACTCGCCCAGCGTCCAACTCACGGTCCTGCCGCTCACTTGGACAGCTCATCCACTAATAACATCCTTGATATCGACTCTTCCCGTCAAGAAAACTATCTCAACTGTCCTGTCACTCCCGTTAGTACATCCTCGAGCTTCTGCCAGCCAGTTGCCGTGACCAGCCATCCGAAATACCCATCACCAAGAACAAAATCTGCCCTTAGGGACGTTAACTTACTATGGGGAACTGCGGGTCGTCTTGTTCGTCCTGTTGCAAAGGTTCATTTCTCACTGTGTTCCTTCTACCGATCAAGGCGCCCTTTCTGACAACCCTGTAGGTCGTTCTCGGGATGGCGGTCTTTACGAGCCTGTTCTTCAGGACAGCGAGCGGGAAGCGGTGTCGGATCTTCTTCAGTATCTCGAAAACGCATGTTACATCCGTCGCTACCTTCTACTCGTTTAACCTAGCTAATACCGTTTGCAGCGAGCGGAGGTTGATTTCTTTAGCGGAGAACCCCTTCGGGCCTTGAGTACGCTGGTGTACTCCGATAACGTCGATCTCCAGAGAAGTGCGAGCTTGACATTTGCAGAGATCACCGAACGAGGCGGGTTCCTCCCCATTCTTGCCAAATAATGGGTGCTTTCTAATATCTTGGTGTATGTAGATGTTCGGGAAGTCGATCGCGACACGCTGGAGCCAATTCTATTTCTTTTGCAAAACTCGGACATAGAGGTACAAAGGGCCGCTAGTGCCGCCCTTGGAAACCTTGCAGTCAACAGTATGTACAATTGGAGAGCTCGAAACATGCTTTGAGGCTGACAAGGATGTAGCCGAGAATAAGGTTGCGATCGTTTTGCTTGGAGGATTAGCTCCTTTGATTCGTCAGATGATGTCTCCCAACGTTGAAGTGCAATGCAATGCGGTTGGATGCATCACCAACCTGGCGACTCATGAGGACAACAAGGCAAAGATTGCAAGATCGGGAGCTTTGGGACCATTGACGAGGCTGGCGAAATCGAAGGATATGCGGGTTCAACGTAACGCAACTGGTGCTCTGTTGAACATGACACATTCCGGTATATCAAGTTACAGCATGTTTTAGCTGTCGTGCGGTCACTTACTTGTGTCTAGATGATAACCGCCAACAGTTGGTTAACGCCGGTGCAATCCCCGTCCTCGTTTCTCTTTTGTCCTCTCACGACGTTGATGTGCAGTACTACTGCACTACTGCTCTTAGCAATATCGCAGTAGACGGAAACAACCGGAAGAAACTTGCACAGACCGAACCTAAACTTGTGTTTTCCCTCGTTCACTTGATGGATTCCTCGAGCCCAAAGGTGCAGTGTCAAGCTGCGTTGGCATTGAGAAATTTGGCATCGGATGAGAAATACCAACTTGAGATTGTTCGGGCCAAGGGCCTGCCGCCACTCCTCCGCCTCCTGCAGTCATCCTTCCTGCCTCTCATCTTGTCTGCCGTTGCATGCATTCGTAACATCTCAATACACCCTCTCAACGAATCACCCATCATCGAAGCAGGATTTTTGAGACCGTTGGTGGACTTGCTTGGGTCTACGGATAACGAGGAGATTCAATGCCATGCTATATCTACACTGCGAAATCTCGCCGCAAGTTCAGATAAGAACAAGGAGTTGGTTCTGGAGGCCGGTGCAGTTCAAAAGTGCAAGCAGTTGGTATTGGAGGTACCTCTAAGCGTTCAGTCGGAGATGACGGCGGCTATTGCGGTGCTGGCATTGAGCGATGAATTGAAGGCGCATCTTTTGAGCCTTGGGGTTTTCGATGTGTTGATTCCTTTGACCGCTTCGGAGAGTATTGAGGTGCAAGGCAACAGTGCTGCTGCACTTGGAAATCTTTCCTCAAAAGGTAAATCTCATATCCTGGTCTTGTGTCGGCAACTAATCGGTAGATGTAGTTGGCGATTACTCCATGTTTGTGCAAGACTGGCGAGAGCCTTCCGGCGGTATTCACGGCTACCTCAAGCGATTCCTTGAAAGCAACGATCCGACATTCCAGCATATTGCAATCTGGACTTTGCTTCAGTTGCTCGAGTCGGATGATGTCAAACTGAAGGCGCTTATCAGCCAGTCCACAGAAATCGTCACGATGATCAAGGATATTGCGAATAAAACGGTAGACTCCGATGACGAAGGGGATGATGGTGAGGCGGAGGTGGTCTTCCTGGCACGGCGGTCGGCGAATTTGCTGGAAGGAAACGAGACTACTTCTACTGCGATGGGAACTAATAAAGCGCAGTAGATGTGGGGAGTAAGGGGTAGTGGTAGCAGGGATAATAATCCGCGTGGACATCATGAAAGATGATGGGAACTTGTGAGGTGTCGTGCTCTCCAAATACTCTTTTCCTTTATCTGTCTATTTTAGCATCATGAAGTTTGTTCTATTTGTTTGTTTGTCCATGCTGCCGCTGTTGCTCGAGAGCTATGGTTGCGTTGCGATGCGTTTGCGTTTGTGCGTTGGGTTTTGTAAAGCGATTTGGCAGGTCTTTTTACCATACTTTTTTCTTTTCTTTTATGGTACTTCACTTTATGGATCCTACGAGTTTTCTTTTGTCGTCTGGTAGGTAGTGGGAAGCGTGGGAATTCTGAAATTGCAAGAAATTGTTGCTTTTGCGTTACGGATAGCTAGGGGATTTGTATGATGCATGCCTCTGATGAATGATATGAAGCGTGGATATGGATGCGCGCAAACTGGGGATAATAATTTCTGGTACTTTGCTCTATAATGGAGTTGTGAGATTTTAACGTCGATATCTCATGCTGCTGGAATTAGGGGGGTGCATATGGAAGTTTTCAATACCATCTGGCGAGATTTTCGCAAGTATTTTTTTCACACTAATGCGCATAATTAATTCTCTGCGTGAAATCTTCTGCCGCTGCCCGGAGGTACAGGTCTCCTGATCATGAGTCCAAATGGCCCCGCAGAAAGACCCCGCAGCGGGTAGCGGCTATGGATGATTGTTCACCGTTAAAGAGTGCTATGTCAGACTGGATAGGGGGGTTCTATATTCGGAGATCGATACCCTTAGCCCAGGGGACATACATATATGCCCGGCGGACTATAGGGGCGGGCTAGACAACGTGGATTGCAGATCTGGAACTTTCGATTTAAGGCCATATATTCCGACGGTGATGATACCCTTGTGAGCGCCCAAACATTGCGTTCTCCGGGCAACGGAGCTTTGGGGCCTGAACTATCTCAAATTTCGCGTCCGAGGGTCCTCGCTGATTTAGCCAATTAGCAACTGTAGGCCGTGCGGTAAGGTGGGAATTCTCACTTGGACTTGACCGTCTCTGATGATGCAACTGCATTGTTGGCCTGTCGGACATTTACTATTTCATTCACCTGCTCTGCAGCTCGAATAACTCGAAACAGTCAATGATTAGTCCCTGCAGGGCGCTATTGTAGCTATTTGGTTAGCGACGCAGGCTGCGGCGTAGGTGCTATTCGGCGTCTTGGATGGTAGTTGGTTGGTCTTCAGATGAGTATGTATGTTCGGCTCAGAACTCTGTTCCTTTGTGGATCCTTATATGCTGATTGATGCCAATTCCTTGCGTTAGATCCTGCGAGGCTGTTGTTTTGACAGACTGATTTCAATGCGGGGTATATCGATTGTCTGCACGACACAACAGCTGTCTGCACGAAGCAACACTGGGGGTGCGATGTTTGTTGTGTTGTTGCAATCTTGCATCTCGATACTGACGCGATATAACATCCGCACCTGCTGCTTTGGGCGTCTAAGGCTGGCTTGACATGGTCCGTGCGGGGATGAACTCCCCATTCCAGAAATTGCGTGCAGGGCCATCCATATTTGGGCGGCTCAAAATGGAAGACTGTTTACACCTCTCGCCAATCAGCCGGGGGCATGCAGGGATTGCAGCGAACTGGCCTCACTCCCACCTTGTTTGTTTTGTTTTTGTGAAGCGAATTTCTCGCTGTTCTTTAAGTCTCCTCTCCCGCCTGAATCACTCATCAACCCGCCCGTCACTCACCTCGATACCAATTGCAACTCGCCACCGTCTCTTCTCATAATTCCTTGTTGACCGCCCTGCTCCACGTGGTTTTTGTTGTATCTTTATGTCGTTGCCCGCTTTCTAATTGCTTTTGACTTTTGCTTTTGGTACGTACAATTGTTGCCATTCCCCTGGTTGATGGAACAGCTACTGACCGTCACCGTACAGGTTATCATCGACGGCCATACCGTGAAGTACAATCCTCTCGCTGGCAATGGAGCACCAACCCCGCGTGCGGACGTCTCGTCGGTCCCGTCCCTCGCTGGCGGCTTTCGCCGACAGTGGCTACGAACCTTCCCGTCCGGCAACCTATACCAAGCGGCCTACCCTGCACCACTCCTTCTCTCGTAGCACCAATGTCTCAGACGAGCCGGATCGCGCCATGGGGTCGCAATTACTCGCAGACATGTTCACAGATCCCGTCTCCTATCGCGAACCGAAGATCAACACCATGAGACTTAAGCGATCATCGTATCCGTTCACCTACGACGGCGAGGGGAGTAGTGGCACTATCACGGCGAATAGCAGGAGCGGGTCTTCGTTCTACCCGAGGACAAACACGGTCTCGAGGAGCGCGACTATTAGTTCCGCGTGGAGTGGCGTCAGCAATCGGTTGTTTTTGGAGTCTCTCCGCGGCGCGGGGAATGAGCGACAGTCGAACAACTTTACGGATCAGTTTGATAAGTTGGCGAAGAAACATGGAATTCAGCCTTTTCCTCACGACTACAAGGCGGAGCCTACTTCCGTCTCGGTTTCGAGCGCGTCGCGGGAGCAGAGCTCCGGGGAATCTACCCCGACGATGCATGGGAATAGGTTTTGGAATAAGCTGCTTGGGCGCACCCCGTCGACTATCGATGTATCCAAGCAGCATGGCAACATGAAGTTGACTCTGACCAAGCGGCGACACTCGGGCATTAGCGATCTTGCGGCAATTGGAAAGGGAAAGAGGGACTCCTTGAAGGGTATGCATCTAGAGGACATGATTAGGCTGGGAGGAGTAGCAATCTTCAACTTGCCACTTGGGCTGGCGCCAGGTGACCTGCTTATACCGACGTGTATACATGCTGCGGCCCAATTTTTGTTGAATAACAGTAAGCAAGAACTGCATGAATATGATTTGAGTACGATCTGACGTGAAGTCGAAAAGGTCTGAGGACACCGGGCATCTTTAGGGTTTCTGGTAATTTGACCACGGTGTATGCGCTGTACGACTTTTATCAGAAGCAGTTGGAAGAAAACAATAACGAAGCTGTCGTTGCCACAACAGCGCTTGCGAGATTGCCTAGTCATATTCACTATTCCATCCACGATGTTGCACATCTTTTCCGGAAATTATTGCATGGATTGCCTGGTGGACTCCTTGGCTCACCATCAGTGTTTCAGGCTTTGTACAATATTCACCGCTTTGTGTATCCAGATCCTTCTCTCGGCGGCCACATGACAAAGAAGGTCAAGCCGCGGATGATTGCGCTTGCCATATCTTCTGTTAATCTTCACTTTAGAATCGCCTTAATCTGTGCCGTTTTTGGATTGCTCCGAGCTATCACTTTGGCGTCGGAGCAAGAGGTGGAAACCAAAGTGAAGGACCCGCATGAAATGTTTGCACAAATCAAGGAAGATGCGTTAGGAATTGTTTTCGGACCGCTTCTGCTGGGCGACAAATCAGACCACATCCTGACCGAGGATCTGGAGGACCGTGGAGGACTGCTGGTTCTTCCTGAAGTGGATCCGGCTGGCCAGATAACTCCGAAGCGCAGTAAGAGCAAGTCCAAAACAGACATTGGGTACAATAAGAAACAACTCGAGAAGACCAGGCGTGCAGCTATGGTTTGCCAAATGCTTATCGACAATTGGGAAGATATTTGCTATCAAATGAAACGGATTAATACGCTTAGTGCTACAGCACAAGCGTATGATCTTCCCGCACAGTCCGGGGGTGAATTTAGATATGTCTCGGAGCCATCCAAGAAGGAGACAATGCGAGACAATTCCCGACAACAGACGGTCAGAAGTCAAAAGAGCACACAGAGAAACACCGGTACCCAACGGAGCACTCGTCCACCCGAGGAGTCGGTTAAGCACAAGCACCACTCCATCCATGGACATCATATCTCTATGCCCTCGTTCCATGGCCATCACTTCCATGCGCCGCATACACCTGATCTCCCAGACCTGATGAGATTCTCTACCCGTAGTTCCAATGATCAGGACGTGGAAGAGCCGTTTTCGGTTCCCTTGATTACACAGCAGAGGACTGAAATGACGCCAATCGTGGAGATGACACCGGATCAGTCTTTGGCATCCCCAAGTACACAGGAGTCCGAAACTTCTCCGAATTGGAGAATTAGAACTGAGATGACGCCAATCGTGGAGATGACACCAGTTCGATTGTTCGCAACCCCTAGTATACAGGAGCCCGAGACTTCTCCGAATTGGAGGATTATCGCCCCAGATGAGATGGAGACGCCAACAACGCCCACCCGGCGATATGATATTAACTTTAAGGACCCGGTTATGGACCGAATTTCGTTGGATCATCACTCGATGGATCAGGAGTCGATGCACCGCAGGTCTGTATCATCGAGCTCAAGAGGAAGTTCAAGACTATTTGGACCCAGCTCTTCTCCGCCAATGGAGGTTCTTGCAGAAGCGGCAATTAGGCCTCGACGCGAGCTGGCACCACCATTCGAGGAATCTATGGTCGAGGAATCATCTGTGATTGAAGACGACCCGGAGTCAAGGAACGAATCTATGGAGCCGGAATCCCCAGACCAAAGATCAGCCTTTGGACGACGTGTGATTTCTCGCGTTCCTGAGCCCTCGCCACAATCTAAGGATACACCAGGCCCTGAAGAGGAACCTAACCGCCCTATCACGCCTAAACCCCTTAGCTTCCGAAAGAAGACGACGGGTTCGTTCTCGATCTTTGAAGATGGTGAAGCGGACAAGACCCCAAGAGCTCAACAACTTCCCGTCGACAGCCCGATCCTTACCCTTACCAAACCAAACTCCCGGGGCGAAATCAAGCTCAACCCAAAGGGAACTAGATCCTCCCCTACACGAGCACCTCCGGAGTCTCCAACCCGCCCACAAAGTGTACCACTGCAACCCGCTACCCCGAACCGGCGGCCACGCGCATCCACAATGGAAAGTGACTTCGAAGACCGCTTTCTTTGGGACCTCGAAGGGGAGACCCCGAGTCCCAAGAAACTGAGAGGTAATTCGGCGCTATATGCAGAGATTAGAAGACTTCAGCGGTTGGTGGACGCAAAGAATGAAGAGGCCATGTCGACAAGGAAGGAACTGGAACTGGCAAAGAGTATGGCGAATGCTGGGACGCTGAGTCATCTTGTACGCGAAACGCAGGAGGAGCTGAAGGTGTGGAAGAACCGCGCGGAGTGGGCGGAGAAGCAACTGAGGGAACGGGGAATTATGGGGGGTCGTCTACAGTCTGCGGCACCGATGGTGAAAGGGCATGCACATCGGTATAGTGTTAGTTGAGTGGAGTTTGTTTGAGGTGTATCTTTAAGGCGGGTTTTTGCTTTGGTGTTTTGTCAGTTACTAACCTTTGCTTGGGACGCTACCTTTTTTATTTTGGTTGGAGTGTTTCGTTTTCTTTTGGACGGATTGGATTGGACTTTGCATACTTTTCTTGGGTGTACTTTTCTTTTTCGTTTCGTTCTTTTTATTTTTTTCTTGGGCGCTCTTTTGTACCTTTTGATGACCCTTTATGATTCGCATTGCGGTAAGGGCGGACTGACGTATTGCAGTCCCTCTAACCGCGAGTTTTTATGAACTTATGATAAGTTTGACTAGAGCTGGGAACCTACACAGCATTTGGTGTTTGTATGGATACGGATTGGATTGTAACTACTGTATTTTTTTTTGGTGAGTTTTGTTTTATAGTTGGCGTCTTTTCTTTCTCTAGGTAATTAGTTTTGTTCTTGGGGGGCGGAGGTTTGTTTTATTGTTGATGGAAAGAGGAGAAGGAAATACGGGAAGAGGGAGGAATTAGGAACGGGAGAGAGGAGAAAGGGAGAGAAGAGGTAATGGGAAGGGAGAAGGAACAAAGGGATGGAAAGGAGAAGGGAGAGAAGAGGTAATGGGAAGGGAGAAGGAACAAAGGGATGGAAAGGAGAAGTGAGGAAAGGATAGGGAACGGAGGAAATGGAGGAAATGGAATCAAGGGAAAGAAGGGGAAGATAGTGTTTATATGGGAGTGAACTTCATATCATATATTGGGAACTTACGTGAGTGAAAAAGATCAACTGGCGGGTGTGGGATCTTTCTTTGCACGCTGCAGATGGTGTTTCTGAGGTTGGTGAAGGTGATATGTGATAGACCGCCGTAAAATATAGATGGGCTTACGGGTTTAGCGGAGGTTGGATTAGAGCTTGATGTCATCTCGTGGTGGATTGCGGCAATTGTGTGTATCGCGAATATGGGTTATAGCCTATCATTAGGTTTAACAGTACTATCTACTACCCTTACCAACAAACACATACACCTTACCCTAACGAATTGCCCGACTTCGATGCTTCTATTACCCTAACATCAACCAATGTCGATAAGATACTACACCAGCTATCGACCCACAGATTCGCAGACCATCACCGTATGAAGCTGCGCTTGGCACGGGCCTATCTGGGTTAATTCCGGAGACCACATTCGGATGAAATGGACACTACGCACTCTAATGGAAGTTTCAACTGACTCTATGATGAAAGGTGCTCCTGTGGAATTCCAGAGATAGGTCGGGAGGAGACAGTTGGCAGGGCATAAGGATGGACGGCCTATGACCGATGCTGTTTTAGCCGCTACAGTCTCCGTAGGCCACGATCCGCCAACACCGATCTGCAGCGATAAGATGGTAGGCGTACGATTCCCGATTTGCTGTTCTAGGCCAAGCATTATGTTCTCTCCGACTAATCCAACATTGCCTTCTTTAGGAGGGCGGACGGTGTCTGATATACAGCTTTTCAGTCGGCCATCTGTAATTTTCAGTCGGAAGCTTGCGGATATGATGGCACTAGAGTCGATGGAAAAGAGAGTGAAAGGACTTAGAACTATTGATATCACCGTCCCATACCGTAGTCACTAGATTTGACAAGATCAAGCATGGGGTGACGGACGAGGAAGTTCTTGACACGCTGTTTGCAACGTCCCCTGCCTGCTCACGACAGATTGAAACTTTTGGAGCTATACACGCACCGCAAAGACGCCAAACGCGTCAACAACGCGGCTCTTCAGATTGCCCGAGGAACGGGTTGAGCTGCGTGCGGGGAATACAGGCCAGATTTTTGCCGCCAATGCCTGGAGCTACGGCGCAGACGGCGAAGAGGGTGACTTTGCACGAATGACCGCGGCTGAATGCAGACGCGAGTAGTTTTTCAAGAATCTCCAGACCGAGACGCTCCTTCCTCTTAAGAAACAGGCGCAGGTGATGTTGCTCGCGAATATTGACGTTAAGCAGGGGCTATGTAACGGTGCTAGGGGTGTGGTCCAGGATTTTCAGCGGCTCACCAAGAACGGACTTTTGTTGTCGGCTCCGGGATTGGGAAAATCGGCGTTGTCTTGGTTCTTTGAAATAAACAAGAATTCCGATGATCAGCTACTGCTCCCCGTGGTTTACTTTCCTATGCTAAAGAGGTCGCTTCTCATTGTGCCGTATACGTGGACGCAAGAGTCGACCATGTGGTACCGACGCCGTAAAAAGCTTACCCGTGTCCATGTGCCGCTTGCGTTGGCTTGTAAGTTAGCCGCCTTCTTAGCCGCATTCTCCAGGTTTGCTGATGCCGACTGAAACAGTTGCTCCAACTATTCATAAGGTCCAGGGTATGACACTGGATCTCGCGGCGATGGATATTTCGAAGTCGTTTGAACACGGACAAGCATATGTCGCCCTCACGAGGTGCCACACCCCAGAGGGCCTGCAGTTGCTGGGTGACCGCAAGGGAGCAAGAGAAGCATTGATGAAGGCTATCAAGTGCTGTCCAGTGGTGGACGAGTGCGATAGGAGTTTGGTTTAGGAGGGTATTCAGAGATCGTTTGATCTTAGCGTGGTTGATGACTTCTGGAAATTTAGTCGTGCTTTTGGCTGTTTTTGTGGTTTGTTTGGGGTTTCTTTGTTTCTTTCTTCGTGCTTCTGTTTGCAGATCGTTTCCTAGATGATCTGGACTACTTGTGATGAAGAGCACTAGCGGTTCTGATGACAAAGATATCCAAACGATTGGCTGCCCAAGTAACTGCTGTTGGAGACTTGATGAGAAATTCTCCCAATTTCATAAACTCACGCCAACTGCCGTAGTATTTTAGGTACCAAAGAGCTCCCATGTTACCATGGGCGAAGACGTCGATGCAACCTTTGCCACTGCTGGAAGTGGCCTCTATTTTCCCCACAAACTATCCACCTCTCTGCTGCCAAGGGCTGAAACTTGTGCCATACTCTAGTCATTAGAGGAAAGTTGGTAGAGATATCCACTGAGGCCTAATGTGATGATATCGATATGACCATCACCACAACAGATAGCTTTCAGATTATTGAGAATGGCTTTGCTGAGTTTCATGAAATTAATCTCCCTAATACCGGAACCGTAGCGCATCGAGTATAAGCTTTTTTTTTTTTTGTTTGTAATCATATTGCATTTGGCCGCTGGCGGCCATGGCATATATCCCGTACACATTTCCTCCCCGCTTCTTCCGTAACATAAAGAAACAAAAGCAAAGTCGCGAGTCCTCTTCCCCCAAAAACAAAAGAAACCGCCAAAAACCACATCATCTTTTACACCCCCCCATCACTCGACTCCTCGTGATCTGAGTTCTCCGCCTCCTCCGCCACTCCGCTGATTCTGCCAACATCTGTCAAATAAAGAAAATCTAACAGTACCCGCGAACATTTTTCCTCCGCAAAAACAAGAGACATCGGCAAACTAATCTTCGGCTTTTTCATCACTTTTTCCACACCCTCATACCCCTCTTCCCCCTCTTGCCCGTCAACCCAAAGCCGCTTCTGTTCTCGTTTCCATCTTTTGCACCACTTAAAAAGGTGGTCTCTTGTCTGATATTCGTGCCCGCACCACCAGCACTTCATATCTCTTCTTTTTCCTATGCGCCTTAAGTATTTCCCCATCAGAGCATGCCCTGTCTTAAATTGGTAAAACCTCGCCGCAATCGATTTCTGGAATTTCATCACCACACCGTTACCCCCCCTCTTCGCCAAATCATACCGGTAACTGTGCTTCGATTTCTTTCCCATTTCTTTTATTTCTTTTTTACTTTCTTCCCATTTCGTCTCCGTTAACCGTCGACCAATGTGAGCGAAAGATATATCATTCAAATGTTGTAGCGGATTTTGCGTTTCGGTATAACTCCCGCAATGCTTATATGCCGCTTTCGTTGCTTGTTGGTCCGCTTCTTCGTTGCCTTCCACACCCTTATGAGCAGGTACCCACCGGTACTCCACCTGAATGTTTTTATCGGTCAACTCGCTTTCCCAGTTCATCGTTCGTAAGGCCAGTACCTGTCCTGGTCCCGGTTCGTCCGATTGTATTCTTCGTAAAGTCGCTTGGGAGTCCGTAAAAATCGTCACTCTCCTCACTTCTTTTCTTCCGCAAATCTCATCCGCAATTTTCACTGCTTCCGACATCGCGTACGTTTCTGCGTCGAACGCTTCCTTCTGTCGGCCTAGGTGTACCCTCCTCTTATTCCACCTTTCCTCTTTCCATACCACTGCACACCCTACCCACTCATCTTCTTTTCTCGATCCATCAGTCCAAAGAACAAGACCCTCTCTTTCTTTCTTTGCTTCTTCCAGCGCCTGTTCTTCTTCCTGAATTATCACTTGGCCTTTCAGCCTCTTCTTGACTTCCGGTAATGTGGTCCCCTCGTAAAACCTCCTCTCCAAGGGGTAGTCCTCCGGGATCAACTCATCAATCCCCTCCACCCTCCTAACCACGTTTCCTTCCGTCTCTATCATTCTCCCTCCGCCTAAGGCATCGGGCATCATCATTTGCCTCATCTTATACCGCCTAACTCGGT
>Ga0307514_10000660_pt1 | contig 62149 bp, 65 predicted proteins | sample 16_EM_MG_FD_203088 | JGI IMG/M metagenome (GOLD analysis project Ga0307514, IMG submission 203088) | Populus trichocarpa ectomycorrhiza microbial communities from riparian zone in the Pacific Northwest, United States - 16_EM | ecosystem: Host-associated > Plants > Roots > Unclassified | place... | reverse complement strand
CATGATATCAAACGCATCGTATGACAACTCGTAACTTTACGTAGACATCTTGCTTATCGTTTGTTCAGTAGTTGGAACACTGACGTCATATAGACTGATCAGTGCTTTATCGCATCGTATTAATATCATGAAGATATTAATGCCTCACCATACCAATTTGGCTATTCGGCAATGCTTCAGAGATTTACGTCGGCGACCAACCGATACTCTGCCAACGTAGATTATGACACCCTCTTGGGGTTGCGATGCATACTAACTCAAAAGTTATGAGCAGGGTCGCTTCAGGCCTCGTATCTTCAGCCAATGCCATTAATCCCTCACGCACTGCATGCTTAGGTTCCGGACTTCCGTGAACCGGGGAGTGCGCGCATTATTCCTAATCTCTGAGAGATAGGTGCGACGATCCCTCGTACTCGCATATTGCATAACGCGTGCTGCACACCACTATGGATGTGTTGTCCCGCTATCGAAGTATAGTAGGTATGATGTATAATTACGCGCACCGCTGATGGTTTTTCACATCCCGGCTACGGCGACATAATTGCGTCATCTTGCGAATCCGCATGATAAGACTGCTCTTATCATATCATCACATACGGCTCAGATGTAACCCCGCTAAAGGTCATCTGACTGATCACATGTATTCAATTGGCAAGAAGGTGTTTTGCTTCAATGACTAATGGTATCCACTTCCGAATGGTAGTCAAGATTACTTGCTTGAATATTCATGTATCATTACCGCTATCAGGAGAGAACCCCTAACAATGGCGACATAATTGCGTCATCTTGCGAATCCGCATGATAAGACTGCTCTTATCACATCATCACATACGGCTCAGATGTAACCCCGCTAAAGGCCCTCTGACTGATCACATGTATTCATTTCGCAAGAAGGTGTTTTGCTTCATTGACTAATGGTATCCACTTCCGAATGGTAGTCAAGAGTACTTGCTTGAATATTCATGTATCATTACCGCTATCAGGAGAGAACCCCTAACAATAAAATCCCGTAACTCATGGCAATAAACCTGTAATGTGCCATGGCACAGCGGTAACATCAATAACATATCGTAGTCCCAAGCTAACGGCCATAACAAATCACAGTTATAATAACCCCAAAGCTTGTCCCGTCATGCTCCATTATTGTGAAATGAATTCCACATTCAAAACAATTGATATTGGTGCAAATTTCGAAATACTCCACAAATTCAGCCAGTACATATATTCATAATGTTTACCAGGGTGCTTAATCCCTGAAACTAATAGAACATTTATTGAATTAAGCATAGCTGCCTATCTAAAAAACTGCTTCTTTCCTTGTCTTATTCCAAGACTCAACCTCTTAACCTTCTTCAAAAGCAACCAGATTAACATAATTCCAAGTATTGATGTTATCTCTGTGCTGGAAGTTAATGCCTCCCCTGAATACAAACAGTTTTCTGAAAACTCCTCAAAGGGTAGTAAGTCTACATGTAAATACTGATGCACCTTGTAGAAGACAGGTTTGTACTCCAGACAGCATGTATTTAATCGAGATATCTGGATTAAATGATGCTCTTTTAATGTAAACATCAGATCTTCAAAGGATTTGACATTCTTCTGGTGTGCATATTGAGATTGTGGCAATCTGTATCCAGACATATAGCGCTAGGTCACTGTGATGAATAATGAATATAATTGTGATGATAGTTTGATAGATAGAATTGGTAATAATACATTAAGTTCATCTTCGGTGTTTCTGATTGTTGACTGTAGATTGCTGCTAGAGCTTGTTCATCTCATTGCCAGAATAATACTCTCCATATATAGTTGTCTTTATAAGTTTTTACACCCATACTTTGATGCTATATCTCCAATGCTCCTGCTATCATTATTGCAATCGCATCTTATCTTTTCTATATTGGCCCAGTGATAATTTGCGATGCATTTCCGAAGGTTACCATGTTCACGTAATGGGGTTTCAAAGTGTTATGCTCCGGATAGGAATCAGGTCATCTGTTGCATAATATCATGACACACAAAGGGACAGATTGAACATGAATTGAGACATCTTACAATCTGTTTGCTATAGTAGTTGGAATATCACCCAATCATAGTCGAATGTGCTTATCGCAGTGTACTACCTCACCATACAGGGTATTCTTCTTGAGTCATAGAATGAATCAACAACCAACCGATACTATGCCAAGGTAGAACATAACACCTCAGCTTGTATTAACACCAAGTTTGAAGTTGCAATTGATACTAACTGAATCCAATATGCAGGGTTGCTTTCAGCCTCTCATTATCAACCAACATCTGAATTTCCTTATTCACACCATGCTTAGGCTGAGACTACTCTCTTTGGTTGGATTGTATCCTGATAACCCCTAATTCCTAAGGCGATAAGTTGGAATTTCCACATACTTGCAAATTGGCTAACGACTAGTGTGTCTGTATATTGGAGTAACCCCAGGTCTAATTATACATGTTCTGCTAGTATTAGGATAATCAAGGTGGTTGAAATCTATGCTTATTGCTGACAAGTCAAGCTTCCCAGTAAAGGCGACAAAGCTGCATCCTCAAAAGTGAGTCTGCTAAGCATGAGACTGCTTATTCAGTTGACATGCAATCAATGTATAACTCTGCTGAAGGCCACATGGCTGGCTCAATTATAATGTCTTGTGTAGGTGTTATGCATATTATGTGACTAGGCCAAGTGTAACTTCCTGTTCAGTATTCATTAACTATCATTATGTACCATTATTACTGTTACCCGTAAACCCTTAACACATAACAAATTCAACACTACTACAGCATTAACTTGGTATTACTAAATATGGCTTGTTTGGTTCAGTAGACATTTACCAAACCTAGTGACCATCTATGAAGGATTACTTGGCTTTGCCCCGAGTTACTCTGCAAATGTATCAACTTACTTCTCCCATATGTACCTACTATATGAAAAAATGTAGTATTTTCTAAAGTAAATTGTAGCAGTTTAATAATATCAAAAATGAGGAAACTGTTTTCCAATCATTCCCCAAATTTTCCAAATGCTTCTCAGACAATATAACAACCATTCCATAGGATAAACGAGATACTCACTGTCAATAAAAAGCCCCACTTTTTCAGGTGGTAGAGATATCTAAGCTGAACTTTTGGTTTGAGCAATGTCATCTTATCTTGCCGTAACCCGTTTGGTCCGAATGGCACGTGATGCCTGCAGCAGCTGGCCAAGCCGTTAGCGAGAGCTACCCTTGGAATGACAAGTTGCTCTCTGTGAGGTTGATCAATGGCCGCAAAAATCCTCCACAACGACTATCCACATCGATCTGTTGCTCTAGTTACCGCTTCTCATACCCTCATTTTTCACCACTCCGCCAGTTCAACCTCGATCGGCGGCAGTGCTTCAACTTCGTCCTCCAACCTCGTTGATCACGATGGATTCCGGCCTGCACATCAGTGCGCTGTGGGGTTCGCAGCTACTAGTTCCTGGAACATAGATGGTTACACCGTTCTTTCAAGTCAACCATGTCTGGGTTGTCTCGGCCTAATCAGCATTGGTCGGGACACATTTCTGTGCGTTATCACAGGTGCCAAAGAGGTTGCTCAGGTTCGGCCTGGCGAATTGGTTTATCGAATTTATGCAGTGGAATTTCGTACGTAGCTACGAGCTTGCCTATAAATGTATCTAAGGCGTCACAGACTGTCTGAATCGTACCGATTACGACTGCTTCATGGAATCCGAAGTGAATACTTATCCCGTCGACTCTGATGGGTGGGACCAAGGTCGCAGCCAGCAACCAGTTGGATTGGAACATCCATGCCTCGCACTCAAGAAGCTGCTCAGCGATGGGACTTTTTATTATTCCGGCGACTTCGATTTAACAAGCCGGTTACAAGACAGATCGCTAAGTTTAGGTAACTTCGACATCGATTCTTTTGATTCTAGCTTCATGTGGAATTCGCATATGATCAGTCCTATGTTACAATTCCGCTCTCATCTCTCGGAAGAGGAGCGGGCAAAGCTAGACAATATACGGATCTTAACATGTGTCATACGTGGTTTTGTCGAGTCTCTGACTATCCAGCGACCGGCCACTCCGATGGAATCTAGATCTCGGGCTTCTGGCTTGCCAGCCGTGCTTACATTAATCAGCCGATTAAGCTGCCGAAGGGCAGGTACGAGGTTCAATGCGCGCGGAATTGACGATGATGGTAATGTTGCAAATTTCGTGGAAACGGAGACAGTAATATGGAATCCGCGTTCTAGCTCATCTGCCTGGTCGACCGGGTTTAGCTACTGCCAGGTTAGGGGCAGCATCCCCATCTTTTGGGAGCAGCAGACAGGCCTGTTACCCAATCAGCAAAAGATTCAAATCACCCGATCTCCTGAGGCCGCTCACCCTGCGTTTGAAAAGCATATGGAGGGTTTAGTACTGAAATATGGCGCCTCTCATATCGTAAATCTACTTTCCAAAACAAAGCCTGGTGAAGTAGAATTATCCTCGCGCTATAGAAAACACATACGTCACTGTACCATGCCGGCAGATGACCGGTACCCGGTGCAGCGAACTAAGGCTTCGTTGTTACGTAGCACTGAATACGACTTCCACGCAGAAACGAAAGGCCCGACCGGTTATGAAGCAGCAAGTCAAATCCGACTGATTGTCGAAGATTCGGCTGACGCATTTGGATACTTTCTGATGGAAAACTCTTCAAAAGAGGAAGGCGAAGCTGGAAATAGCTTTGTCGTCGTGCTACAGCAAGAGGGTGTGTTTAGGACAAACTGTCTAGACTGTTTGGACCGGACCAATCTTGTGCAAGGGATCTTCAGTAGGATGGCTATTGAATCGTTCCTCGAACATCGCAGGGAAATCGTAGGGCACGACTTCTGGATGCGACATTCCACCTTGTGGGCGGATAATGGAGATGTTTGTGTTCAAATACCGGTTGTGAGGAGTTACTAACAGAGTCAGGCCCTTTCGAAGATATACGCTGGAACTGGTGCGCTCAAGTCGAGTTTCACAAGAACGGGGAAAATGAGCCTTGCTGGTGCAATTGCAGACGCAAGAAAAAGTGCTACCCGAATGTATATCAATAACTTTGCAGACAAGGATAGACAAAATACTATTGATGTTTTATTGGTATGTAATTTGTCGAGGAGTGATGGTGATCCGCCGACCCAGTCTCCGTTAACAGTGCCATGTTGTCCAATTTTCTTATCTGCAGTCTGCTTACCCCGAGTTACAGGGGAGACTTGTGGGTCAGGAGCCTGTCGGGCTTTTCGACCCTATCAATGATTATGTTACAGTGGAGCTAAATAAGAGGTCATTCCATACCTACTGCTTCGACGGTGCGGATTCTCATGGATAATAGGGCCTCTGAATTTACAACAGAAATTCCCATATACGTGTACTGTGGGACCTTCAATCTCAACGGACAAACGGCCGGTATAGAGTATGATCTCTCACAATGGTTACGACCTTCATTTCTCCAGCAAGCGGAACAGCAGCCGGAGCTAGTTGTAGTAGGGTTTCAAGAAATTGTTGAGCTGAGCCCGCAACAAATTATGGCCACCAATCCTGAACGAAGAAAACTTTGGGAGCGGGCATTGCTCAAGTGTCTCAATCAACAAAATACTAAAGACCCGTACATTCTTCTTCGTGGAGGGCAACTGGTTGGTGCAGCTCTGTTGATTTTCGTTCGATCATCTGTGATTGGAGAAATCAAAAACGTTGAAGGGAGTTTGAAGAAGGTCTGGCCTGCCCTTCCCGCCCTTCACCATGTGGTCTGGAATTGACCAAGCGAAAGACTGGTATGTCTGGAGTTGCCGGAAACAAGGGCGCAGTAGCCATCCGATTCGAATACGCCAACACGCGGCTATGTTTTGTGACAGCACATCTTGCCGCAGGTTTCTCAAATACCGACGAAAGAAACAGAGATTATACAACCATTTCTGACGGGCTTAGGTTCCAGCAAGGTCGTAAAATTGAAGATCATGATTCTATCATATGGCTAGGAGATTTTAACTACAGGATTGGGCTACCAGACGAAAAGGTGCGAAAACTGATAGACCTCCGCGATTTACAGAGCCTCTACGATAACGATCAGGTAGGTAGAAGTCTCTGATATTGAGAGAACAACTCGAAGGATTAACTCTAGGCTTCTAGTTGCATCTTCAGATGGTGGCAGGACTCACATTTCCCTATTACAACGAAGCCCGTCTTACCTTTGACCCCACATACAAATACGATATTGGCACAGATATCTATGATTCTTCGTAAGCTGTGAGATTCTGCATTGGACTTGGCGCGAGCTAACAAGTATTAGGGAAAAGTCACGGATCCCAGCGTGGTGCGATAGAATCCTGTGGAAAGGAAGGAGATTGCGTCAGCTGTCCTATGGTTGCGCACAAAATATTATGTTCTCTGACCATCGGCCTGTCTTTGCGACGTTCCAATGTACAGTCTCTGTTGTGAACGAGTCTGCGAAAGGTATGCTCTCCCGAGAGCTATACTTGAAGGGAAAATCGATTCTCCAGCGTTCGAATAATTCGACCTCTCTTTTGGATAATGATAGTGACGATGAAGGTGATCTCCTCGGTCCCAAACCTCTCGCTCCAGGTTGTGAGTGCTCCCCCCTAATGAAAAGGTTAGGAATAGAGTTCTAAGGTTTCTTTAGTGCCTGCACCGAGTTCTGAAATGCAGAAATGGTGGCTAAAAGACGGTATAGCTGCTAGGTTATTTGTATCTTCGTCCCGACTAATTGGCGAATAGGTCTACCTGTGAAGTCGACCATTCAAGCGCCTCTAAATTCTACACTCAATCCTTACCGTCCGCTGAATCCTTTCTTAGAAACTTCTGAGTTGGATTGGGTGACAGTTGAATCACGCACACACTTAATGGATTTGGCCCGTTCTGCTCACGAAAAGCCCGCTCAAGCGGCCAATTCGTTGGCGAGGAAGCTACCACCACTGTATGACCCATCGGCATTACCATCAACAGCACCCCGCACAAATCCGGTACCGCCCATGGCAAGAAAGGGTCCTCCTCAGTCAATCACCTCGTCATCGGCCTCGATTCAGTCAGTCTCGTCCACAAAATCAAATAAGCCACCTATACCGCGGAAACCTGTCGAATTGTCGACGTCTGTAACTAGACACCGCAGTTTAGACGGGCAAGCCTTTGGTATACTGAAGGGCACAAATGGTTCTACCTCTTCATTCCATGACTTGCCATCCACTCGAGACATATATCCACCGCCACCACCGAGAAGAGTTGCTACAGTGGGTTTACAGTCACCTATTAACCCACATTCGGGTCCCCCCGGCAGAAAACCGTTACCACCACCAGAGTTACCACCCAGACCACCAGCTCCCGACTTGATGGACAATGGGGCGACACTCCCTCGGCTGGATGCGTGGCAGCCATTGAAACCATCATGATGGGTCCCATACATCCGCGGATGTTATTATGACACAGATGAAGTTCCTCGAGTGACAAGCTGATGCGTTGTTTTCGTTTTACTGTTACTGTTTGGAGTTAGGGTTACATTTTGGTTATTACTGCTACTTTCCTTTTTTTGTTTTTGTTTTAATCATACTATCTAATGTATGACAGTGCCTAATTCCCCTCCCCCTTCGGATAACCAGATAACTGAGAGAGACCCCCCCTCTACTTACTGCTACTTTCCTTCTCAAGTACCTCAGATAAAATGCAAACGTCTTCAAGACTCTATCTCAAGGTGTTCCACACTCTGCAATATGGACATGAGTTCTGTAGATTGTACAAAATCACGCACTACAACACAAGTATGGTTTTGCTTCAATTACTGTGTGAAAATATGAGTTAGCCAATCGTGTATCTGCGTTCTTGCGGGCGGGATCATTGACTTTTCAGAAACTAGGCTGTCGAATGTAGATAAGGCCACAGCACATCAAATGTCAGTCACGAACCCTTGTCTTTATACTCATGTTGCTTTTCCCAATCACCATTCAATCACCGCAGCACCGTTGTCTCGCACCAAACTCTCAGCTTGCCTCGTACTCTACTCTCTATAAGACAACCGACACCCCACTGCCCAATAAAGTTAGCCAATAATCGCACAGGATCAGCATTATGTACCAAGCTTGGAAATTGACGTCATCTTGCATGACTTCTACTAGGAAGTATCTATTGGTATTGACATCTCTGCACCGCGCAGCAACTGCTATCATGGTACGACTCACCGGCATTCAACACGATGTTTTATCGCTCTATCGCTCATGCCTTCGAATGGTGAGGGAGAAGCCGACGGTATTGTCTCCACCGTCACGAACCCAGCGCAAAGGATAGGGCTGATCTAACGAGTGGGGGTGGTGCATCAGGAGTCGCAAGCGAACTTTCGCGAATATGTCAGGTCAGCATGCACATCATCATATCTACTTTATCTGTTCTCTATCGAGACCACCAAAGTATCTATCTACGCAGAGCACTAGTGCTTACCCACCACAAGAGACGGATTTCGCAAGCATTTGAGCGTGAGCAAGAAAGATTTCGCGACTATCGAGCACCTGCTGAGGTTGGGACGGAGAAAGCTGGACACGTACTCGCAGCCGGGGGTCAAAAACATATATCGCTAGGTGACGTCAAGCAACTTCAACAGGACCCTTCTATAGCACTGCATGTCTCATACCCACGTGTCCCTCTGTTGGTTGGGTCCCACTAAGTGTATAATGTGTATGTATTTTAGGCCTTGCTCAATTGCGACTTTTGAATTTCATTCATAGTGTCTGCGAGGTGCTTCTTGCCAATGTCGGCACTGCAGGCAGCGAACAGTACACCGTTCTCGCTTTCAAGCTAAAGCAATTGCAAACGAAAATCCCCGTACTACCTTATCTTGCGTCAAATAGTCCAAGCTCAGCTAGGAATTAGTCATCGTCTATCCAGTGATGCCATCAGCCCAAAGCTTCTTCTTAATGCCCATTTCAACCGCTGTAGTCGACGATGTCAGCTTGCTAGTTCAACTTAATAAAGAGAACAATATACCTGTAGCACCGTCTTCACCGTGGTTGTATCCATCTACAGTCAACCCAGCACGTTTCTTAGCTTGCTCTTCATTCAAAACGGTCTACCATTCCAATTATTAGGGCTAAGTTGGATTGCCGTCGCCCCGACGGAGTGTTCTCTCACAGGAGGTTCAAAAATGACGGGTACTCCAAAGTCCAATTGAATTCTCGAGCACCCTACTCAGATATATCTCCTTAGTCCATTAAATTCCACCTCTGCTTGCTTAGACTCGTTTATGGGACCTCTCCGACGTTGATATATTCAGGCTCTTTGCAGCCTCACAGATTCAGGCATCATCTGTACCTTCCGGAGATTTACTCGGCAGTCTCGGTCGCAGCTCAACCCCATCCCTGGCAGCTCCTCCTCACCACTAGTGCAGGTCCCTTCGACTCTATCATCGCAATTGCGTTGCTGATCAAAGGGGACACTGTCCACTTTGAACATATCGCGGAATCAGTCTCAAGGGGTCTGATGAGATCTTGCGTACCGCTGACAAGCTACTGGAAGTTCCCAACTGCCCGGTACGCTTTGGATTACAATGTTCGCCTCCCTGACACCACCTTCAAGCAGCTTCTTCCGCGCTCCCTCGACAAAGTGGTGTAATAAGTTCAGTACTCCAACGGTATGGACGATGGCGACTCTAAGTGGAGAGCCTGATACACTTGTTATCTGTGAACGCTCCCAAAGTTGTCTTGTGAAATTCATACCATCGAGGCTCGCAGCTTCACCAGGACCTTTTATACCTTCGAACATAATCTTAGACATGATTTGGGTTGCTCGAATAGACTAATCCAGGCAATTCGCAGGGCGGAACGGGCTGTCAATTGTAATCACTTGTGGTTTTGTATTGGGAAGTAGAATCTGACCTAGCTGCCGCTGGAGTGAGGAGGAAGGAAGATTAAGAAATGTGGGGCTCGTCGCCTTGTCAGAGTGCCGGGGAGCCGCATTGTACATCTGCATAAGCCTACTCTGGAGTCAAGGAAGTCATGGTGCGTTTGTTCTTCTGATTTGTTTGATCATCGCTATGAAAATGAAAAACCCTCTGTGTAACATGAATCAACCGATGACTCCATAGGTTAATTAACATTTACAGAGAATTTGCGTAATGAGACAGGTTCCAAAATTAATCGATCAAAGTACCAGTAGTCGTACAAAGCCAGGAACCTGTATCAGGCATCTGTGGAGGGCCAAATAGGCCTATATTCAACTTTGGACGAAATTTCAAAATGCTTAAAACCAGGAATTTTGGAGTTTGGCATGCCAAGCTATCTATGGAGCCGAATATATGTGGCTCTATCTGTGTAGTGTCCACTGCAACAAGCAAAATAATGCTACAAGGCTGGGTAAATCAAAGCAAGTATTCAAGCACGAGCACTGGTATCTCAACACCAAAGCGACCATGTTATGAAATTATCAAATCTATGCTTTGCTTTTGATAGCTACTTAATACTCAAGATTGGGCTCTAAGGGAACGAATACCGTAGTTGTGAAGTGTTTAAGTGCTCAAATGGGTGCTGATGGTCGATCGACATTTACTAGGGACTATCTTCACAGTCGAGCATTCGAAGCTGGGAGCTCATAGAACGCATTTCTGTGAAGCGACCTTTACCATTCAAAGGTCTTGCGGAATTCCTAGAATAGCAGCAACTTCAATATGCAAACTACTATAGCAAAGCCCCTGTTATTCGTCTCGCGTGCATGCTGTTATATAAACGATTATCGCAATAACTCAAATTCCAGGAGTTTGTTTAACAGTACTCCTGCATTTTGATTAAAATACCCATTATTACGGAAATCTTCCATACGCAGCATGCATACGGGACGAATAATAGCTTCTGCACTTACTTACGAGCAACTTAGAAGTCTAAGTTGGTACGGCTCTGGGAATTCCCTTGTAGCGCATCGCACAGACCAGGTTTTCCCCGTTTCTGGATATGGTAATGCTGGAAGTCATTCGGTGAGCATGTTGAAGCCACCAGCCAGCCACCATTAGCGTTTGTTCTTGACAAATAGAGTGTCACTTTTAATAGATGCGGCGGTGGTTGCAGGCAAAAGGCCGTAGCTACATGTATCGTTCCGGAGGCTTTGCTTACTGTCGGGAAAGTCACACAGAGCACACACGCCACCGCTTCTGAAGAGGTACTCAGCCGTTCTGGCTTGGACTTATTCTGTTGCTACATTGCCACCTGGGCAGACCGCGGAACAGATCTCTGTCGTCTCCTCTCGGCTGCAATTATTCTTCCGGGCCTCTCATACATACAAGTTGACCGAGATTTATATCACTTGAGCATCTCTCTTGATTGGACCTGCTCTTTGCAGGCCGCGACCTGAACTCTTTATTTGCAGACTGGCACACTATTGAACAAGCGTGCTGCTGCCCCTGTCTCGTTGTGCAAGCTTACGATCCCTGTCTCGTTATGCAAGCTTACGATCCCTGTCAGTTCTTGAGCTCTCCGCCAATGCTTTGGGATTTAAGAACCTGCTCCCATCTCTCCCCTCCCGTCTTTCTTCTCCTCGCTCCACAACATCTTCAACTCTTTCGTTCATACCCTCCATCCACCGGCAATTCATCTACCCTCTGATCAGACTTTCTCCTGTGTTACGAGTCTACTTATAGCTTCTGTATCATCACCAATAGCTTAGTCGTTTCTGTCGTGCCCCGCCTCCGACGAAACCCTACTCTAGTGGAACAATCCAAATTTTACAATCAATATTAACCTCTACCATTAGCCATGTGGTACGTGTGCGCCACAACACGTTATCTTCATTTGAGGCTGACTTCGGGGCAGTGGAATCTTTGGCTATATCAACTACCTAGTCGAGAAAGACCGCAAATACATCTTGGACACATTGGTCGCTGGTTAGTCTGACTACGGACTTGCATAATCCTCCAGAAGTGGCCTTGCATGCATGCTGCTATTTGCTAATTCGTTGTGTGTCTTGTCAGGCCTTCACCGCCTTGAATATCGTGGATATGACTCCGCAGGTGTTGCAGTTGATGGGGACAAGGAAGGCGAAGTTTTTGCTTTCAAGGAAGTCGGCAAGGTTGCAAAGTTGAAGCAATTGATCGAAGAGTCTAAGCCCGATCTTGACACTACCTTCGTTTCCCATGCCGGGATTGCTCACACCCGGTGGGCCACGCACGGGCAGCCATCTCGCGTTAACTGCCATCCCCACCGGTATATATTCCCGATCTAAATTGAGAGTATTCATTTTCTTATCTACTTGATAATAGGAGTGATCCCACGTCACGATTTTCCGTTGTTCACAACGGTATCATTACCAACTACAAGGAACTGAAAGCCTTACTGGAGAGCAAGGGCGATGTGTTCGAGAGCGAAACTGACACCGAGTGTATCGCAAAGCTTACCAAATACATTTATGACCAGAACCCCAGCATCGACTTTACTACACTTGCCAAGACGGTCATTTCCGAGCTGGAGGGCGCTTTTGGATTGTTGCTAAAGTCTGTTCACTATCCTCATGAAGTCATTGCTGCTCGCAAGGGGTCACCTCTGGTGGTAGGTGTAAAGACTCAGCGCAAAATGAAGGTTGATTTTGTAGATGTTGAATTCTCCGACTCCGGCCCACTACCAGCTGAGCAGGCCTCGCACAATGTGGCTCTGAAGAACCTGAAGTCTGGTCCTCAAAACAGTTTGGCTCCCCCGGATAAAAGCCTCCTTCACCGGTCCCAATCAAGAGCCTTCCTCTCTGATGATGGCATGCCTGTGCCCGCCGAGTTCTTCCTGAGCTCAGATCCATCTGCGATTATTGAGCATACGAAGAAGGTTCTGTATCTTGAGGATGACGACATTGCTCACATTCACGAAGGACAACTCAACATTCACCGTGCTGGAAAGCGGGAGGGCGGCTCTGCAATTCGTGCTATCCAGACTCTGGAGCTCGAACTTCAAGAGATTATGAAGGGCAAGTTCGACCATTTCATGCAAAAGGAGATTTTCGAGCAGCCAGAGTCAGTTGTTAACACCATGCGTGGTCGTTTGGATGTTGCGAACAAGAGGGTTACGCTCGGTGGCTTGCGGCAATATATCAGCACCATCCGCCGGTGCCGACGAATCATATTCATTGCATGCGGCACTTCTTACCATTCTTGCATGGCTGTGCGTGGATGCTTTGAAGAGTTGACGGAAATCCCAATTGCAGTTGAATTGGCTTCCGACTTTCTGGACAGACAGGCACCTGTATTCCGAGATGGTAAAAGTCACGCCCAAAATGACAAATTGGATGCTGATTGTGCTTAGATACATGTGTCTTTGTTTCTCAATCTGGAGAAACCGCAGATTCTCTCATGGCATTGCGCTATTGCTTGGAGCGTGGCGCTTTGACGGTTGGTATTGTCAACGTTGTCGGCTCATCGATCTCCCTTCTCACCCACTGTGGTGTTCACATCAATGCCGGTCCTGAAATCGGTGTTGCATCCACCAAGGCATACACCTCCCAGTACGTAGCGTTGATCATGTTTGCCCTCTCCTTGAGTGAGGACAGAGCTTCCAAGAAGCAGAGGCGGGAAGACATTATGGAGGCCCTGGGTAAAGTTTCCGATCAATTTAGACAGATCCTCACACAGGACCAGGCGATCAAGGAACTATGTGCAAAGTTCTTCCACAATCAAAAGTCCCTTCTCCTCCTTGGCCGTGGGAACCAGTTTGCTACCGCCCTCGAGGGTGCGCTGAAGATCAAGGAAATCTCTTACCTTCACTGTGAAGCTGTCATGTCTGGTGAATTGAAGCATGGTGTATTGGCATTGGTGGATGAAAATCTGCCAATCATCATGATCCTCACCCGGGACGGAATATTCAGAAAGTCACTGAACGCATATCAGCAAGGTAAGCCTTTGGTGCAATTTTGATCCGTGATTTCGGCCTCTGACCGGTTTGGTACAGTTGTTGCGCGAGATGGTCGACCAATTGTTATCTGCAATGAGGATGATGAAGAGTTTAGGAATGAGACTTGCGAGAAGATTGAGATGCCTGAGACCATTGATTGTCTGCAGGGACTTCTCAACGTTATCCCTCTCCAGTTGATGGCCTACTGGATGGCTATTGCTGAGAATCTCAATGTTGACTTCCCAAGTACGTTAAGCCGAATCTCTTACTTGTCTAGTAGCTAACAATTAATCGCCTGTAGGAAACTTGGCAAAGTCAGTCACTGTAGAGTAAGTCCGAACGCTGGAACAAGACTATTAGCCATTAAACGGAGGGAATAGTGGCATCTTGCTTGCCTTTTGTTTGTTGTGCCTTGGTGGGACAGTCGTAAACCATTTTATACTTTTCATCTTGATTCTTGTGGTATTGGCCCAGGATTCCATTGGTGCCTTGTGGACGGCGGCATTCTCTAGAGGGTAGATGCAATTTAATCACCGCCGTTTCATCACCTTCATTCATTACTCCAGGATTATGTTTCGACGGCGAGGTAATGGCTTCAATTGACTTAAACTCAAAAACGACTTGGCATTCACATGCGCGCTATGACGCCACCACGCAAGTGTACTCCAGTAAGTACCGTTGTAAAAAAAAGCGTAGTTGAAAATCCGTATTCGGTGTGTATTGACGTACTGCCAGAGTCGAATTTAACTTGAATTTGGGTATGCTTTGTACTAATCTTGTGGAGGAATGGTCTCAGAATGTGCCTATGGTGTGTATTTTGGGTACTTTGGTTCTGGCAGTGTGTTTTCAACCCTTAGTTTTTCACAACAGTACTTAACTTATAGGAGGTATGACAAAGGCGCTGAGCCTTATAAAGCTAAAACCTGGTTATCATTGTTAGAGAAGTATCCCAAATGCTATACAAAATCATTCCCTAAAGATTTCATAAGCCATATAGTTTTATAAAGGTTTTAAATTTTTTAAACCCCTTATAGGGTAAGTACCTGCCGACATTTCAGTCTACGTTTTTACCAGCTATATGTAATAGGTATCCACCTTTCTTTGGGAGGTACGCCCCACCCCAGAGCTCCGAAATAAACAACTGATTCCCAGCTATTTTCTCATATCCAACATCCGCTTAAAACTGCCAAGCTACCAGTCATCGACCGCGTTAACACAAGAATTCTCACGGGATAACATCAAAGAACGCTTCAAGGATGAAAGAAAACAGTAGTCACTCACTATATCTTTAGTTTTCACTTCCGTACTCCCCACTGCTATGACAGCCCTAGAGGAGATTTGAGGATTGAGCAACTTTGAGCCAGCTCGGTAACCATCAATTCTAATACCACTGTTTCGAGCTTACGAAACGAGATTTCAAACAATTGGTGAAGTTTGCGTGCGGCAGAGTACCTTCCCGGAAATTGGCATATATGTGATAGAGTAATCTCAAGGCGGTCAAGAAAGCTTGAAGACTGTCTAGGTCAAAGATGCAAGACGTCAGAGATGAATAAAACAAGTGTGCAAGGATTTACGGAGACGGGGAGCGCTTGTGGAGAGGGAATTCGTAAGAGTGGAAGCAAGCCTTAGTGAGGAAGTGGAGACCTAGAGCGAGATTACAATGTTACTATATGATCTGAAGGGAAGTCGCCGATACTGAGATCGCCGAATTGACTCACAGGCTACGGACTCACAGTCGTAGACTCATCCACGAGTTTTCACTCGCCACCGCCACTGGTATTTGCAATCGTGAGCTTCCATGGACTTCCATGGTGTTCCAGGCTCTCATGTATATAAAGACAAAGCTTCTCCTTAGATAGTAGAATAGACTTCGTCCGCTTAACATTCGTAACATACAACTCTGAAGAGAGACCGAGTGACAGCTATGATTAACGTGTCATCTTGAGGACCAACCGAGGGGACTGAAGGCACGGGTTGACAACATATATAGCCATAGGGCTTGTGCCACGACTAAACGACCACTGCTCTGAAAGCTGCTGCAATAGGTTTAGAACTAACGACTCACACAATTCGACACCACAATCAGAGCCTTGGTATTCTTCTACTCTACAGATCGTTCATTAAAAGAGAGGAACCTACGATTTCTCGTAAAGAAATGCGACAAAGTCCGATGGTTACGAAGTGAGTATACTTTCTATGAATGTATAGGGCTAGTGACGGATCAGATGCAGGAAACTCCGGCTGTTAGTGGGATGTATTATTGGCGGGCGATATTTCGTTGAACACGAATACACACGCTTCATCGCCGACCATAGATATCCAGGATTGCGAGTATTTGGGGACTGTCGACTTCTGGGAGGTCTTAAGAATTGGGAATCAATGGTGTGGACCCAGGCTTTGGGAGCCACCGGCTGGCAGAGGGTATGCCAGCGTATCTTCAAATACCGATTACAAAAAGATCCTCATTGTCTTACCTGTCGAAGCTATCATAAGACACCCCAGGTTGTACATGTTTTTATTTCCGTCTTTAGTACCTGTAATTAAGACCAAAGATACTTAAACGAGCGTGTCCAGCTTCATCCATTTAAAGCGCATTAATGCTGAGCGTAGATTCAGAGCTATAGGCTGCGTTAGGTATACGAAGTTTTACTCTAAGGTGTACGCTAAGTCCGATCACCTGATCCGTCTCCTCGATACTCACTTTAGTTAAAGTTAAATCAAGTGGTTAAGGAGCTAGCAATGGAGAAAGGTGTGCTTCCGAAGGTTAACTTGATGAAACGTACATCAGCCTATTTAGCACCTACAGCAAGACGAGTTCAAAATTAATCTGATGGTGTTTTGCCAATGGTGAAAAAGTCCCTTGGCGTTTGTTTGTTTAATCATTCTGCATTCACTCTAGCTAGAGTATGGCAAGGCCCAAATTCCCCTCCCCTCCAGGATAACCAGCTAGATGAGACTGTCCCTTAGCGTCTAATTATGGATGCAATCTTACCGTCACGCAAAGTAGAAAAGTGCATAAGTATAGATACGTAGAAAAAAATACCAAGCTACTGTATTAAAACCAACCTGGTACCATGATACCCAAGCAACTCGACATCCATAACCATTTCTAGTAGGGCTTGGGCTGTGAAAGCAAGGTACATATCGATTGAGGATGGGTGAAGCTAAGTGGTTTCCTAATTTTGCCATTTTTTATTAATTTTAAGGTGGCTATTATTGTAATCTTTCCAGAATTGGGTGTCTAATTTTCGACATCCTGTCCCAAGACCAATCAATCCTACAGTCATCATCACAACAAGACGTTCGTTATTATAATAAACTGCATTCATTCATCACCATTGCTGTCATCTATCACTATCACTATCACTCCCTGTACTTGCTACCATCACCCGTCAACTGCAGATCGAGTTGCTCCTCAAAACTAATAATAATCTCCGATAACGGCTTTGCCCGAGTTACATCTCTACTACTGCAAGCATCATACTTTCCGAGAACGCAACTATCCAACGCCGATCTCGCTTGTTGAAGAACAATGTGCCTTATCCGCGTCAAACCTGAGGTCGACGAAGAGGGCGCTGTCCCAAGCCGTATAGCCACCGAGCGTCGCACTAGCGTGCGTCCTCATGCCAGCAGCCACGGTTCAGTAATGGAGATTGTCCAAGTTCCTCCTCCACCACCATCTACCAATGGCGGCAGAGGTATCCGCAATACACAGATTGTGCAACACCGTGCCCCTTCAAGCCACAGCCACCGAAAGGAATACTATGGTCGATCATCACCGCACGCCAGTGTCGTCAGCACCCACAGCCGGGAGCGGGATTACTATGTCGATGGGTCCACAGCAGTGGCTGCAAGATCGCCCAGGAGCAGTTATCGGTATGTTGATGGGCGAGGCTCTACACAGAGATTGGAGGGGTTGGACGTTGATGGAGAGAGGTCGAGAGGCGATCGGTATGGATATAATAATTACCATGGGCGGAAATCAGGGAGCGTCAGTTATGTGAACCCCAGGCATTCACATCGCAGTGTGCGGTCACAGGGAGGAGGTGGGCGGGTTTCGAGGGAGAAGGTTGTGGTCGTGGATCGGTATGCAGATAAGTAAGGCGACTACTGATTGACCGATACAACTACCTGCATGTTACTGACGACAACGACAACGACGATGACGATTTCCCATGTATGTCTATGAGTTTTATACTTTTGTGGTCTCTTTCATATTTAGGTTTAGGATCATGTAAGAAACAGCGCAGTGTTTTGGTAGATATTTCCCGTCTCATGTTTCCTACATTTTCTAACTTGTTACATACCAGTATGCATGAGGCGTTGGTGTAGGCTTCGGAGAGTTATACAATCGGAGAATGGAGTATATGTGGGCTTGGGTGAGTGATAGTTTCGTATGTCGAGATTGAAGGGGGAAGGTCTTTAGTATCTGGTCCAATACTCTGGTATTGTACGGATTTTATCAACTAGGGCACTCCCTGTTCAACATTCCGCTCAAATCAATGCATGCTTTGCTGTCCATGTGGAACCCAATGAAACAGCTGGTAAGGTGTTAATAGCGAGTGACAGATAGTGACCAACAATGGGATTCTTTCCAAAAATGGCAGCCGTCCTCACTGTTTGTTACTATCCAATTGTAACTACACTTCTCACCATTACTTTCCAGCACTTTCAGCAAGTCGGAGCCTACCTTCGGTACCAAATGCAATCCCTGTAACGATATCTACAACAAGCGGCGATGGCAATGCATGAACTGAGCAAATCTATCAATGACTACCAGTTGTTACCGTTTGATATGCAACCTGTATACTGTGGAATATGTTGGGCTCCGTCGTAGGATTATAACAATCCTGTTCGACTTGGAACCCTCTATTAAATGTCCACTATCATGTTTCCTGCTGTGATGGGTTGGTTACCCGCGATCTAAATCAGGCTTGCAATCTTTTGTAGTGAAAAACATTATCCAAAAGCTAGAGCTGGGCAGGAACAAATCCAAACCCGGGAATAATTTTCATCTCGGTGCAACCGCATCAATAATAGTCCTCAGCAATGCCTCCTTTTTCTCAATAATCCTGATCTCCTCCTTCACCGCCGCCTCGTCGCCACCAGTCTTCTCCACATTCACGATGGCTCTTCGACACACTTCAGCCAGCGTCTTATTCCACACATCCCGCGAGAACAGACCACTATCCGTTGCCACCTCTCTCGACAACACTGAGAACAGATCATTCAGCACGGCAAGAGCCTGATCGTAGCTCACCGCAAGGGAATTGAGAAGCTGGAAAGAGGGTGTGGAGGTTAGATTGTGTGAGTACAGCACTGATGGCGAGAGAAAGCGGTAGTTACTGATGCGGCTTTGGTTGGTGAGGACGTGCCACCGCTAGTGAGCGTAGTACAGAGGTCCTTTAGTTGAGCAAGGCGCTGGTTGAGGTCTTCTTCCGAGGCAGACATTGTGTGATGGTGGTGGTAAAGGGGGGGTTGTGTTGAGATGCCGAAGGTAATGTTGCCACTGCAATTATCCGGCCGGTAACGTGTTATGAAAACCCAACCTACGATTCTGAAACTTAAGTACCTAAGGTATTTGTATGAACAAGAAATTTTGTAGTATTTCATGCAGCCTGTAACAGTGCCAGCTGGCTGGGGCTATGCTGAATAGCGTACGGCCACGTTCTATCCGTCACTGCCAGATGATCTCCCAATTTTCACAGTAGTAAAAGTCTTTAAAAGTCCGTATCCCGGGCCATAGTACCGAGAATATACTACTGTAGTTGGAACTAGGAAGATAGCTTGCATTTGACGTATTGTAGCCATGTAAGTATCTCTGTCTGAATTTTGCACCCAAAGCAGTACCTTGGCACATGGAACAACCGACTACAAGGCATTTCATTCGGTCTGGGGTGGTGATTTGTAACATTACGACTCTGAGCGACCAGCTTCTATCTATAGAGTAAAAGAAAGTTAAATACACGGCTCTAAAGAAATGAGATCACGATTTTTAGCACAATAGTACCAGCCATTAACAAACAGTTCTATCCACACAAAACAAAGCATATTCTCCTAGTAATTGGCACAGACCATCTAAAACTTTTATAAACCCCAAAATGTATGTAAAAGTTCGCTAGACACACGGTCAACGCGTTTTATAGACTCCCGACTCGGGAACAATAACAGAAAATAATAAACACAAAAGTTATGATCACTGCTCAAGCATAGCCTGAGCACCGGCCTCACTGACAATATAGATGACCCAATGGTCATCGCTGAACCCATTGAACTTGGTGGCAGAGCATTTGGAATATGCTATCAATAAGTCAGCAGGAAGAAAGTGATGGATTTGAATAAGAAATACAAACCTCCCATGTCACTGAAAAACAACCAATCCCCGACCTCTAAAACCTCAGGAAGGTAGCAGGACTTGGTTATACAATCAATCCCGTCACAAGTCGGTCCCCATACGGAGTACTCAGTGAACTGACCCTCTTTCGGTGGCGAATGATAGAAGTAATTGGAACCATGCTTTAAAACTTTGGGCACTGGGTGCTGATGGTCGAAAAGGATACCGGAGAAATTGCCGTAGACGCCATCATTCATATAGAGCATGTATGAGGGCTGACCAGTCTTCAAGTCATTTTGCACCGTGCGACGTGCAATTATATTTGTAGCGATGGTGAAGGCACTCTCGACATAATAACGGCCTGGCTCCGCAATTACCCGGATGCTGGGGGGGAAGTATTTGTCCACAGCTGGGCCAAGTACTGCGGCAATGTCTTCGAAGTTATCATTGCCATATCCGCCACCAACATCAAGGATGCGCAAGTCGAACCCAATTTCAGCTGCCTGATCGAAAACCTTCCGAGCATCCTTCACAGCAGTAACAAACGCCGTAGGGTCATAGGAACCAGATCCGACATGAAAGCTAACGCCTACAATGTTTAATCCCAGATCCATTGCTAAACGCAAGAGATCAATGATGCTATCCAGAGGCGCTCCATATTTGAGGCTCAGCCGACAGAGGGCCTTGGAGTCATCCGTAGAGATTCGTAAGAGCAATTGCGCGTTGGGGAAAAATTTCTTTACTTTGTAAAGTTCTTCTGGATTGTCAAACGTCATCATGCGGACGTTCTCTTGGGCAGCATAACGGACGTAAGAGGCCGTCTTGCAAGGGTTCGCATAAACAATACGTTGGGGGTCGACACCCATGTCCAAGATTTGCTGAAGCTCCGCCTTTGAAGCGCAGTCGAAACCAGTACCGAGAGCAGCAAGTAGTTGTAAAACCTTGGGGTCATGGTTGCATTTCACCGCTACGAAATCAGTACCCGTAACAACCGAATTTTATGACGGGTATAACATACCGTAGAACGGCTCAATACGAGGAAGGTTAACCTTCCAGCGCATATGCTGACGGTAGATCTCTCCGAGATCTGCGACAAAGAAAGCATCCTCTCCGCCAGCTTCGCACTTGTCCGGGTCAATGTTCTCGATATGGGACTGAAGGGCGTGTGATATCATGGACTGAGCTAAGAGCTTAGTGCTGGCACTGGCCTGACTGAAGCGCCGTTGCTGAGGTGACAGCTTAGCTGCGACCGGAGAGGTAGCGAGTGCCGCAGGCGCCATGACTGAAGGGCACCTGGGTTGGATGCTGGTGGTAGCGGGGGTGATGGTAGCGGTATAAGGAGAGATTTTTGGAATACTCCAGGTGGCAATTTCAGAAGGACTCATTGCAGGAAATATATTTCTTAAAAGGTATCAAGATCGATCAAGCTGGGAACCCCAATATATACGACGTTAGATGGTCTTAAGGTGGCCGGAACCGCACACACAAAATAGGACGACCGCCTCGACCCTCCCTCGGAGAGAGGAAGGAAACGACGGCGAAAACTATGCGGCAGGGGGGAATGGATGAATGTTGTATTGGTCGTTTGCGAACTAAATACTCCCCGTAGTCTGGATTTTGGTTGAATGCTTCGGTGGCGGGATGTTGTTGAGAATGTTGCGAGATGGCAGAGGGTAGGTAATCTTGGTTGATTCTCTGGGGAGAAAGCGTCGAGCCGTGGTGAAGAGCGTTTATAGAGCGGGAGGCCGTTTAGACACAGGAGGGTGGAAATCGAGGTTTCTTATGAAGTAACCTCGAGCCCCGGAGACAGGCCTTTGTCTGTATGGGATTGGGGGTGGTCCCGAAGAGTGCTCAGTGGTAATTGGGACGCTCCTTCGTTGTCAGTTTTTTCCTGATTTGTTTACCGGCCGCCTCAACCCTGCGCCTCGCTCAAGTTGAAGCAGGCTATATGTGCCTCTAGACAGCGAGTCAAACGCCAAAGTGGCTGATGCTAGAGGTTTCTGTAGGGATACTGTGCGGATGACTGCTTCGTGCAGCTAATTTTTTTCAGTTCCTTGTTGACGGTTTCGAGTCAGCACGACGTACATCATCATGATAGGACGAAAAATGGGACGAGGAGTAACGAAATGCAGTTCAGTCCCAGCGGAATCCAGGAATTGGAGCATTGAACCGGTCCCAGACGAATTGTGAAACTCAGATATTGTAGTGGTATAGGCAACTCACAGGAACTTCCGGGTGGTGATGAGGATGACAGAAGCCAGTGAAGGATCGGTGTCAGAGTCAGCACCCTGCGAACGGAATAAGGAGACGAAGGAGGGATGAAGGGACGGAAGGGGCGGAAGGGGGATGAAAGCTGGAGTGAGGGGGAGATCGAGCTGGGCGGCGCGGGCAATAAACGGGCGTGCGTATGTAAGAAGTCAAGGTTTTTATCCTCATAAAGCAACGAGTTGGTAACTAAGGTAAGCGTACATATCACTCACTCGCTCGCTCGGTGCGATGGGAATGCGATGAGCGTTCAATTAATCTTTCGGTTGCACAGATCTCTTCTCCTTCTTTACGTTAAGAGCGTATAACTGGCACAGAGGCAAAGAGTCGGACTTCGGGGTGTAGTCTGGCAGTAGCAGCTGCTCCGAAGTTAGGCAACGTAAGAGACAGAGAAACGTTAGCAAATGTTTGGTGGCTCATGTACTAAAAAAAGCACCTAATCTGTAAGGACTGGTTTTTTTTGATCGCGTCCACGCACACAAACTACAACAGTGCGCCATTAAACCGCTCAGCACATTGAGCGCACTCTCTTGAGACGGTCCGATCGCACCCCATTGGGTCTTTTGTTGCTCTCCGCCACACTGGTGTTTTCCATATACTTTTACGTGTGTTATTGATACTTACTCTGCAGAATTAAGTACTGCTTTGTTTACAGGCATGAATTAGCCTTCCCATGACCCGACTTTAATGTCAATGCAGCAATAACGTCAGAAGAGTAGTCAACTACGTGATCATTGAGATCGAATCATGCCACTAGCGAATACGTACTCTCTCATATCACCTGAGGCGCACAGAGCGATCTCCTTCAGCTTTCCTCCGCCATTGGATATGGTAGGCGACGAATTGCCGCCGAACACCGTTACAATACGCCCTCACCCATCCTGTTATCTTGGCGTACCCATCCACTTGGATGGCCTCATTGAGGCAGTTATCAGGAATCCATGTGGCCGATTTCTGTATGAGGGCTTTTTAATGTGTTGAATCAAGTGGCTAAATGTGTCCAGTCAACCTCGGCACGAAGCAGACTTGGTTCAACCAATTCACAGGATCAAGGATGGTGCCATCAGTGTTCAGTTGCACATCGGCACCAATTTCGCCGACTGAGGAAGCAAATGGTGAGTGACTGCTTGTGCGGACTCGCCGGAGTGATGACGTTGTGACAGACGTTACTCTTTTCTGCATGTATGTGATCCATAAATAAGAATCATGTACCATACATGGATTTATAACCTTCCAGAAGCTTTTGTGTGACCATACAAACTCGAGTTAATAGAGTAATACCAAGCACAGTAGAGTAGGGTATGATGCTAAGGGTAACAGAATGATCCTCCGTTGGGGAAAATATGCCGCTTTGAAGTACCAGTGGTACACGCTCCTGGGAGAAGCTCGTACCATGGCACATGACAGATATTCTACCAACCAGTGGTCTGCCCAAGTAGGTGGTTTCTGTAATATTGAATTCCTGTCATGGTTAGCCCCTATTATTCTCGGCAGCAATTTAATTTGAATTAATTTTGGCGAAATAGGAACCAAAATGGGTCCCATCTACTTCGCCTTCTCGTGGCATTAGGTAGATAGATGATTCGCACCAGCTGGATTCGCAGTGTGACCGAGAAGCGACCTAGTGTTTTCTTTTTCGTTTGAAGGGGTAGAGGTACCAGTACCAGATAGGCGCCGTCAGAAACCACTGTGTTGCTTGACGGATGTTCGATTTTGGAGCAGGGACTCCAATTTAGTTAGCTCCCGTCTTTCGGCGGTACAATTCGAGGCTTTTCTTACAAGGTTCACTCGCTAAAAGGCACAAAAATATACTTCTATGCCCATTTGGTGTATAGTCTGTCCAACACATACAACAGTTAACCCTAGCGATAACGAACGCCTAAAATCCACGGTATTTCGTCCGCTATAACAAGGGTCCGGTATATATGAAATTATTCAGCGGTATAATCACATACAGATACAAAATTAGGTTTGGGCTTCTGATATCTGGACCAAATAGGGGTACTTAGAGACTTGTATATGCATGATACCACAACTGCTAAATTAGGTACAAACGGCCAACTGAACATCTTCGGGTTCAGTATAGTCAAATTATTTGTATGTAGATAGGGGTTAAAAGCTGACATCTCTTGTCAAGCTCTGTTAATTATTTCTACACAGATATAATTGGCAGGAGCCAAGCAAAAGCTGTCTATATAAGAGGTATTATCTTGGAAATAATATTACAGTAATATCTCTATCTCTTAGTATTATGTTATACAATAATTGTACTAAATTAACTTTTAAATAATCTTATTGAAGTATGAAATAAATACTTTGTATAAAATATGCAAGTTTGAATTCAGGTGATATTAATACAAAATATATTTACAGGATGATTAAGGCTAATCAAAACAAGTTTATTAATAAAAAGTCTTTGGATCAAAACTTATTTGTTGCTTTAGTTAGTACGACATTAAGTAAAAACAATATAAAGAGAATTCTTTAGTATAGACAGAATACATCTTAATGTACAATATTGTAAAACTTACTGAGTTATAAATAATTGTATATTGTATATATATCAGTGAAGTTCACAGTGATTTGAAAGTTATTGACATATTGGCTAGATACTTCAGTCAATTATACTGGTTCATTTGAGTACTGTCAAATACTTCAAGATTTTGCTATTAAGAAATTAGGTAATTGATATACTTGAAAAGTATTCTTGAAAGTGTTTGAATACTTGTGCGGTTGGGGAAGTATATTCAAAATACCATAAAGTGTAGTGAATGTAATTGTTATAATATGGAACTACTGAGATCTCTATATAAATCTGTTGAAATACTTTAAACTTGGTGCTGATTGTTACGCCTTTGGTGTTACAGGTATACTTCCGGGATCATATAGGATCACTCAATAATCCAAATATGGATACTCAATCTGAAATCATCAATTATCACTCGGATTTCCTAATTGGATCAACCTTCATGATTTGCACACCTATTGGTAATATCTCCATTACCCTACCTTTGTATCAATAGACCAACGATGGGGATCAAGCCGAGCGCAAATAAGATGTGTATCATCTTTAAATCGGTACTGGTCGTAGGATCTCGATTGGCAATAGCTTATTCCTTATTGGCAGGAAACCGTATTCCTAGTCGCCGAGCAAATGACCATTCTCTCATGCTTCAGTGGTTCGTTCCTCATGAGATGAGATGTCGTCAATATCAAACCACTACCGTATCTCGAGATATGCAGAGTCATATATGAGATAAGCTAGTATCCAATGATTGATATATCAGAGTCCTGTCAACTGAGGGGACTTGTACGAATCAACCTTTATTTCGACCACACCTTCTTGGTCTGGGTCAAATGGGACTTATGACATATGTCCTAAGTGGTGCGGGATACTCTCCGCTCAATATATGGCAAAACAACTCAGTTGCAGAATACTATACATTGGGCTCCAATAAAGCGTAGTCAAATTAAGAGTTCTGTCGTTTGCCGCAATCAACAAACAGTTACGTACCCGGTGGGTATATGAGAGGGCTCTGTTACTGGCTCTAGGTGATACCAATCTATTTGTTGATATTTCGCTTCAGATAAAGCTCGTATTCATATCAGGTATCACCCATAGCAGTAGTGTCACAATACGAGCTCATTTCTTTAATGATGTAATTAATGCTCATGGGAGTTAGAACTCGACCATCAATTGTTGAAGGCAAGGATGATAAGGCAGTTACGTATGTGAACTCCGAAACAGGCTTTGACAGTCTTAGGATTGTTAAGGGTGCAGATCATCTGATACATATCAGCGATACCGACATGGAGGAAGGACATCAATAACATTCTATCAAACATACAATCTACTTTAAGATTTAATTACGGATACCTATTGACCTTCTCAACCTGGAGGTTAAGCCTTAACTTTTTTCCCATGTAATATCTATTAGTTCTGTATCGAAGTCAACGAGGATACTTCTCTATTGAAGTCCAGAAATGTACATTCATCTTCAGTTCTATATCACGGATAAACCCATCACTCTTTATACTTGGTTATTCTTAGTACCTTCGTCGAAACAAGTCGTTGATTGGGAAGAGAGCAAGACGATACTTTAGAGTCCAAAGGAGGTCCCAGGAACTGGCCTGATAATGTGGTGGTTTATATGATACCTTTTCTAGGATACTCCTGAGTCGGCACTACTCCTTCTGCTGAGACGAACCTACTTTATTGTTTCTTATAAGACAAGTCTATACTTGGAGTCGTCGTACTCAAGGACAGGTGGTTCTTGGGTATACGTGCCGGTTGCTGGGCCGATACTCTTGAGTCGGAAGGGAGTCTGAGGACAAGCACGATAGTGTGTTAGTTCAGAGAATCTTCTGAGTAGAATACTCTGGAATCGTGTGCTCCAGTATATTGATAGCGTAAGACGATACTCTTTAGTCGATACTATTATTCGGAGACAGAGAACGGAACAGTTATCGTGTTGCCTTGGGTGGTAATCCTTATACACATCCTGAGTGGAGCTTTAATCATTCTTCTCTTTATTAGTTCGGAAGTCATTTGGGGCGTTTATTGAATAGGACTTAGGGTGGATCTCCCGGTGTTACACTGGTATTTTTTTATAGATTATAGAATTTCATAACTACAAGATATTTTATCTATTGTATTTACCTGATATAGATATTTGTATTCTGAAAATACAATAAAATTTGCTTATTCCAAATGGAGTATGTATTCTCTATTTGTATCTATCGATATATATTGATTCTATTGTTGAATGGTAGACTGAAGTTCAGTACAGTTGGAGATATATATAGAAATTACAGTTAAGTAAAAAGAAATATCATTAATAAGATAGATATCAAATAAACTAAGAAGTATACTTCAAGGCATTCATTGTATATACTGAGTAATGCACATAAAGATTATGAATGAAATAAAAAGCAGATATTTTTGGATGAGAATGTCAAGAAAAAGATTGTGTAAGCTCAGTTAGTATATGTGAAGACTATAAATAAGTAAATATGAAGAAGTTATTGCAGACTGAAATTGAATAATTGTAGATATATGATTAGAAATTATAAATACATAGGAGTAGAAATATAGTTAGAATTCAGAGTTAAGTAAATGTGGAAATTTACATAGATACAATGATTAAAGAAAGTTACAGATATACTTGAAGGTAATAATAATGTACATGAGGAATATAAATATCAGTCTAGAAGCCACACACAACATTTCCAGATACTCTGGTAGACCTCACCAGTATTTCTAAGTATTTCCAAATGCTTTTAGGCCCGTAAGGAGCTATGTAAAGTGCTTTCAGATTCTGCAAGAGAATTCTCAGGTGCTCCTGAAAGCACCTGCAGTTATGGAGGTGCATTTAGTATGCTCTGATATTTGACTTATAGGATATTACAAGTTCAGAGCAGCTTAGGCCAATGCACAGGTGTGTGGGAACTTCGAGAGCACCTGAGACCTCTATCCAGCTTTGCAGGGGACTTGGCGCCATACTCTAACAGTAGTAACTTATAGAGTTTCACAACTACAAGGCATTTTGTCTATCATTATCAGCAAAATGTAGTTAAGTCACTGGGAGCCTTCAGGAGTTTTAGAGAGGATATGGAGTGTAAACTTAGATGCTTCAATTTCAGGGGAGTAGCAGACCCTAGGAGGGAATTCTGGCTGGCCTTCAAAGTAACTTGGACCTCTGATAACTGGTACAGGAGTACAATGGCAGTGATTGTGATAAGTGTGGGTACACCTTGGAGCACCGGAATGAGCTTTGGGTGCATCTGGAGGCACCTAGGATTGCCGGCAACAGGGCTGCGAGCACTGATGACAAGCCTTGGAGCACTGATGAGAAGCCTGGGAGTACCGATGACAGGCCTGAGAGCACTGACAACAAGGATGGGAGTGCTGGTGAGAAGTCTGGGAGCACCTTGAATCACAGTAGAACAATCTGGGAAAAACATTATCTTCTTGTCAATGCTGCTTGTGTGTCTCGAAATCAAAGCTAATACTTATTGTTCAACAATTGTTAAAACTCATGTATTCAGTTTGTATTGTCATCTATGATTCTATGAAACTACCCATCCATCAGCAAAATAAAGTTTAGTCACTGGGAGCCTCCAGGAGTGTGTGAGAGGAGGTGGAGTGCAAACTTAGAACCGTCAATTTCAGGAGAGAACCAAGCCCTAGGAGGGCATTCCGGCTGGCCATCGGAGTAACTGGGATATCTGATGGCTGGTAAGGGAGCACCATGGGAGCTGTTGTGAAAAGTTTGGGAGCACTTGGGACTGCCATCTAACCAATGTGGGAATCCCAAACTAACTCTGAGAGATGCCGGGTTCTTATCGATGTTCACTCAAACGACTGCAGGTATTATCTGAGATTCTCCAGATGTATACTAGCAATAAGAATAGCCTCCACGTATGATGTATAGATTATTGTTCATTATTAAGTTCTAAATCATACTATAGTACCCAGCATCTCATCAACAATCTATTGTTTGCATCGCTACATTGAAGAGAATCAAAGAAAATGGCAAGTGATTCTAAAATGAAAGTAGGTAAAACCGATACAATAACCTGACTAAGTGATCGGAATGATATCAATTGAACATAGTCTCATTGTTATCTAGTAAATATGCCATCTCACCAGGGCTGACAAATGCAGGAACACACATTTCATCAATGGTGCAAAGAAGCTGGAGGCACTCCTTGTATTTCTGAATAATGCAGGCCTGGCGAGGGTGTGAAATTCAATTCCAATCTCGTTTGGCTTGATTTGTGATATCTAAAAGGTTGGAATTGAGGTTAGCTTGCAGTGAATCAAAATGAAGTTTGAAGGCAATATAATGAATTTGGGGGAAAATTAAGTGCGCCAACAGGAAAGGTGGAGTGCCTGATGTGGTGTGCGAGGTGGGCAAGGGGAGTGCTGATGGTGATGGAGGAGAGCAGAATGAAATTGAGGGGCGCAAATCCAGGCCAAGGAGCGCAGACAGGGATTGCGGAGTGCATATCCAGGGGAGCAGCCCATTCACGCTGAGCAGTGCCGAGAGGGGAGGGAGGTAAAGAGTCTGGAATGAAATAAAGGTGCTTATAATTGGGGTTGAGAAGTGGATCGAGGAGCATCTATTCGAGAGGAAGAGCTCGGACAGAAAAGGCAATATGGAACACCAAAGGAAATATTGAAGCCCCAATCCAGACAGAGAAGCATGGCCAGGGATTAAAGAGCGCTGACGGTCATGAAGGAGCGCTGACACAAATTGAGGAGCGCCGATGGGGATTGAGGAGCGCCAACGGGAATTGAGGAGCACCTATTATAGTGGAGGAGCTCCATTGGGGGGGAGGGTATGGTGCAGCCCCACTATGTATACATCAGCAAAATGTATTTTAGTTACTGGAAGTCTCCAGGAGTGTCTGAGAGGATGTGGAGTGTATACGTAGATGTGTCAATTTCAGGAGAGAATCAGACCCTAGGAGGGCATTCCTGCTGGCCATGAGAGTAACTGGGAGCGCCAACAACAAGCCCAGGAGCACCTGGGAGCGCTCGCGACAAACCTGGGAGCCCCAGCGACATGTCTGGGAGCACCTCGAATCACTGTAGGGCAGTCTGGGAAAAACATCATCTTCTTTGGGAATGCTGCTGGTGCGCCTGGAAATCATAGCTACTACTTATCGTTCAACGATTATTAAAACTCATGTATTCAGTTTGTTTTCCCATCTATGTATCTATATAGCGACCCATCTACACACGGTATATCTTGACTGGCTGCAGGCGGTGCTCGATAGCAATTGATGGTGCACCGGAACATGACGATTGAGTGAACCCAGAGATACACTCCGAGGCCGTGATCGAGTGAGATTGGAGATAAACTTGCAGGTGTTGATCGAGCGTATTTGGAGAAACACTTGGAGGCCGTCATCGAGTGAACTTAGAGATGGAATCCATAATTGTAACCGAGCCAGTTTGGAGATACACTTGGAGGCCATTATCGTGCGAACTTGGAGGCCGTAATCAAGTGTATTTCGAGATACAGTAGGAGGCCGTGATCGAGTGAACTTAGAGATGCACTTTGAGATTGTGATCGAGCCAGTCTGGAGATACACTTGGAGTCCATGACCACGAGAACTTGGAGGTCGTGATTGAGCGAGTTTGGGGATATATTTAGAGGGCATGATTGTGTGAACTTGGAGGTTGTAATCGAGTGAGTTTGGATGAGTACTTAGAGGCGGTTGATGGATGGCACACCGGGTGCTGAGACTCCATTCATCAGTTAGTTAACTCGCAAACATGGGAATGTGACAAGCTGACTTTCATCAGCAAAATGTATTTTAGTCACTGGAAGCCTCCAGCAGTGTCTGAGAGGATGTGGAGTTTAAACTTATATGCGTCACTTTCAGGAGAGTATCAGACCCTAGGAGGGCATTCCTGCCGGCCTTTAGAGTAACTGGAAGTGCTGGCAACAAGCCTGGGAGCGCCGATGATAAGCCTGGGAGCACCTGGGAGTGCTGGAAACAATCCTGGGAGTGTTGGCAACGAGTCTGGGAGAACCTTGAATCACAGTAGAGCAGTCTGGGAAAAACAACATCTTTGGGAACGCTCCTGGTGCGCCTGGGAATCATAGCTACTACTTATCGTTCAACGATTGTTAAAACTCATGTATTCAGTTTGTATTCTCATCTATATATACATGTATCTATATATCTATGTATCTATGTATCTATATAGCTACCCATCTATACATGGTATATCTGGACTGGCTGCAGTGCTTGAGAGAAATTCGATGTACGTCTGAAAATGAAGATCGAGTGAACTCAGATACACTCTGAGACCATGATAGAGCGAGTTAGAAGATATGCACTTGGAGGCGGTAATCCAGCGTATTTAGAGATACACTTGGAGGTGGTAATCGAGCGAGTTTGGAGATACATTTGGAGGTTGTGATCGAGTGAGTTTGGAGATATGCACTTGGAGGCCATGATCGTCCGAACTTGGAGGCCGTAATGGAGCATGTTTAGATATGCACTTGAAAATCATGATCGTGCGAACTTGGAGGCTGTAATCGAGCGAGTTTGGAGATACACTTGGAGGCCATGATTGAGCTAGTATCAAGATGCACTTGGAGGCCGTGATTGAGCGAAATTGTACAAGTACTTGGAGGCGGTTGATGGACGGTGCGCCGGGTGCTGACAATCTCTTCATGAGTTAGTTAACCCGCAACCGTGGGAATGTGACAATGTGACTTTACCTTCGAGCTCTCATGGAGAGCTGGCAGATTCCAGTCGATTGGGTAGAGTAGTACACCGGAAGCTGAAGCTACATTCAGGGGTCAACTCGTAATCATGAGAATGAAGGGAAGACAAACAATCTTGGGTGTATGCCGTACTCGGTGAATGCTGTACTCGGAGTATGTTGTACTCAGTGTCAACTTGTGATCATGGCATGGAGAGACAGAGAGGGATGACTTAACTCTGTGTTCGGCAATGATGGTAGAGTTGTGGACGAGAAACAGAGAGAAGCGGGATGAAGATCAGAATGATGTGGAGGATATGAGCGGATATGAGAAATCAGGGGTATGACCTGCCTAATTTGGTCGGGAAGCCCTTGTATCGGTGCTATTACATGCCGAATCGGGACTCGTACCTGCTGTATCGGAGATGGTGAATTGACTCGCACACAAAATTCTCTCATTCCCAGTTTATCATGATGATTTCCCCCATCTACTTTCATCTCTCTTTCTCGTCCTCAACTGTACCATCACCTAAGAACACGCAGTTAAGTTATCCCTCTCTATCTCTCAATGCAATGATCAAGAGTGAACACTGTGTACAGCATACTCCGAGTACAGCATACTTGGAGTACAGTATAATCCTAGTACAGCATACTCCAAGTACAGCATACTCCGAGTACAGCATACTCCGAGTACAGCATACTCCGAGTACAGCATACTCCGAGTACAGCATAATCTGGGTACAGCATCCACCGAGTACTGCATTATCCTAAGATCGACTATCTCCTGCTCCGAGCCAGTCTCTCAGCTCTCAGCGGACCTTGTTGTACTGAATTCTCTACATTCCCACAATTACGAGTTAACCAATGAATAGAATCCCAGCTTCCATCGCACATGCCTCGCGATCTACCGCCTCCAGATGGACCGCCTCCAGATCCACTGCCTTCAGATCGACTGTCACCAGATTGACTACCTCCAGATTGACTGCCTCCAGATTGACCGCCTTCAGATCAATTGCCTCCAGATCAAGCGCCTCCAAGTATTCCTCCAATCTTGATCGATCATGGCCTCCAAGTGTATCTCCCAACACACTCAATTATGGCTTCCAAGTGCATCTCTGAGTTCACTCAATCTCGGCCTCCAAGTGCATCTCCAAACTTGCTTGATCACGGCCTTCAAGTGTATCTGTGAGTTCACTCCATCCCGGTCTCCAAGTGCATCTCCAAACTTGCTCGATCCCGGCCTGCAAGTGTATCTCTGAGTCCACTCGATCTTAGTCTCCAAGTGCATCTCCAAACACGCTCAATCACGGCCTCCAAGTACATCTTTAAGGAGTGATGGTGAGTGTATGGAGATTCAGGGGTAACGGAGGGGGACAGAGTGATGGGGAGTAAATATTCGGTAGACCCTGGAGTAGATAGACATCATTTCGTTTCCATCTCATCTTATCATACAATCAAAATACACACTCTATCTTTCCCAACATTTGGTCTCTCTCGCTCTGTCTGAGATTTCGTGAATCCTCAACACTGGGTACTATCATATCTTCTCACCAGATTCCAACGCTCCTCAAACTAGAACCGCTCTCTCTCAATGGTCGTGTTCAGATGCTCCTCTGATTATGCTCGACTACCATCTGTGGCCAGATTGACCGTATGGATCCATATAGAGAGACTTAAATAATAAATGCCATATTATGATGTAGCGAATCTTGTGACTATAATAAAGACGAATATGATAAGACAAAATGCCTTGTGGTTATGTAAGAACCACTGCTGTGAGAATATGGCACCAAGTCACCCGCAGTGCTGCGCAGTGGCCTCGGCCACTCTGGAAGTCTCCCGCAGAGCTGCGCAGAGGTCTCAGGAGCTCCAAAAATTGACTATCCTATAAATCAAATCTCGTAGCATCCTGAATGCACCTCCATAACTGCAGGTTCTCTCAGGAGCACCTGAGAATGCTCCTGCATATTCTCAGAGCACTTTGCTTAGCTCCAGGGGGGTCTGAGAGCATCTGGAAGTACTTAGAAGCACTGGTGAGGTCGCCCGGAGTGTCTGGGAGAATTGCGTGTTGTTTCATGATCTATTTACATTTTGCTGATGTTACCTTTGAGCGCTCATGGAGAGCTGGCTGATGGCGGTCGATCGTGTAGGGAGGCTCGCCGGAAGCTGATGCTACATTCAGGGGTCAACTCTTAATCTTGGGAATGAAGGGAAGAGAAACAATCTTGGGTGGATGCTGTACTCGGTGTATACTTGTACTTGGTGTATGCTTGTACTTGGTGTATGCTTGTACTCGGTGTATGCGGTACTCGGTGTAAACTGATGATAATGACATGGAGAGATAGAGAGAGATGACTGAACATTGAGTTCTGCAATGATGGTAGAGTTGTGGACGAAGAAAAGAGAGATGGGAGTGATGTTGAGAACTCTGTGGAGGATACTAGCGGATATGAGAAATCAGGGGTATAACTTGCCTGATTGGGTTGGGAAGACCTCCTACCAGTGTAAATACATGCTGGATAGGGACTCGTACCTGCCATATCGGGGATGGTAGATTTACTCGCACACCAAATTCTCTTAAATCCCAGAGTCTGATGATGATTTCCCCCATCACCTCTCATCTCTCACTTTCTAGTCCTCAACTCTACTATCACTTAAGAACACGAAGATAAGTCATCACTCTCTATCTCTCCATGCCATGATCAAGATTTAACACCAAGCACAGCATACACTACGTACTGCATCATCCTATGATCGACTGTCACCTGCTCCCAGCCAGTATTATTTCTCGGCAGACCATGTTGTATTCAATTCTCTACGTTCTCACAATTACGAGTTACCCAATGAATAGAGTCTCAGCTCCCGTCGCGCCACCCTCCTGAACTACCGCCTCCAGATTGATCGCCTTCTAGTCCTTCTCCAAACTCGCTTACTCACAGACTCCAAGTGGATCTCCAATCTACCTCGATTACGGCCTCCAAACTCCGAAGATCAGGGCCACCAAGTTTGCACAATCATGACCTCAGAGTGTATCTCCAAACTTGCTCGATCACAATCTCGGAGTGCATCTCTAAGTTTACTCGATCATGGCCTACAAGTGTATGTCCAAATACACTTGATTACGGCCTCCAAGTTCGCACGATCATGGCATCCAAGTGCATCTCCAAAGTCGTATGATCACAGCCCCCGAGTACATCTTCAAAGAGCAACGGTGGGTGTACGGAAATACAGGAGTAACAGAGGTGGATAGAGTGATGGGGAGTATGTATTCGGCAGACCCCGGAGTAGATTGACATCATCTCATTTCCATCTCATCATATCATACAATGAAAATACACACTCTATCTTTCCGAACTTTATGTCTCACTCGCTCTGTCCGAGATGTGGATCCACCCAATTGTGTGGATCATCAACGCCGAGTAGTATCATATCTTGTCACTCGATTGCGACGCTCTACGAACCTGAACCGCTGTTTGTTGACTAGGGATTTGGCCCGGTGGCTGTCTTAGTGTTTGGTGCTGGAGGGCTTGGGCATGTGGCCAGTGGCTTGCGGCCCCCATTGGCCTCGCCTGTCCTCATGGCAAGGAGGAGGGCTCGGCAATGATACTCGGCCTTGGGCTCCGGCTTTGGCAGTCAGTATAGGGCTTTTCCTTCTCTCTCTTTCATATATAAGTCTATAGTTTTCCCTCTCTTTGAATTGACAGATAATTTAGCTTCTTTATCCGTTCTCTTTTGGTTTCAATACTCTTTCTCATGAATTCTGTTTGGATGTCACGTGAGGTGTGGCAGAGTGTTGATGGTGGGCTCTCTGCCTTCTCGCACCATCGTTTCACCACAACGGCCTCCAAGTCGTAAATCTGTAAGTTCTCTCAATGGGCATGTGCAGGTGCTCCTCCAATTATGCTCGTGGACAATCTGCTGCCAGATCGACCGTACGTTTATATATACAGAGACTAGAATAATGCATGCCATATGATCATATGGTCAATCTTGTGACGGTAACAAAGATGAATATGATAGGACGAAATGCCTTGTGGTTGTGTGCGGTGCAGTGGTCTCGGCTGCTCTCAAAGTCTCCCGCAGAGCTGTGCAGAGGTCTCAGGAGCTCCAAAATTTGACTATCCTATAAGTCAAATTTCGTAGCATCCTGAATGCACCTCCACAATTGCAGGTGCTTTCAGGAGCACTTGAGAATGCTCTTGCAGAGTCTGAGAGCACATTGCTTAGCTCCAGGGAGGTCCGGGAGCATCTAGAAGCACTTTGATGCACTGGTGAGGTCACCCGGAGTGTCTGGGAGGATTGTGTATTGCTTCCAGACTGATTTACATCTTGCTGATGCAATTGATAAGTACAATGGCTTCAGCAGTAATACAATCTATTACCGTGAAAGGGCAAAATTTGCCTTGACATTCGTCTTGAGACACCATAACTGCAATATTCTTCCCAGTGGCGTACGCAGATGGCGAACAATAAATAGCTGCAGAAACAAGTGCTAACAACTGTGGTGTGAGAAGTTGAACGAACTGCGATGTGGTTGGTTGTCACCCCAAGCTATTGGCCGTGAAGACTAACTGATGATACATTTAGTCAAGCACTGTCATCTGGGTGAACCATGAATTCTTATCATCAATGACCTTCAAGAGATAAGCATCCTCAACCAGGAGCTCCTTAACTGGGATTCAAAGCTCAGTGTGTGATTTTAAATCCAACTGATAACAATGGACAGTAGTTGGATGAGCTCCATCTGCCAAATACCCTCTAATGGTACTAATCTTTAGTTTTAACTATGTATTTTTCGAGGTTTAGTATCATCATAAGTCCAATCAAGGAGCAGAAAACTAAATAAACACTTACAGCTTCTCAGGTTTGATTTTAAGAGATAGACCACCGGGCAACTGACACACAGATGGTGCACCTACAGGTGCACCTGATAATGCCAACTGAAGATCCAGAGCTTCAATTGCTACTTTCCAAGCTTTGTCAACTATCGAGTACTTCTCATCGGAAATGATTGGCCAGGGAGTCTTTGTAAATACGATGAACAGTTTCACTATCTCAAAAGTAGCCTTTTGGTGTTGAGCAATGATGTGATCTCCACCTGCCTTTGGTTGAGGAATATTCCGGTCTCCACCAACCTTGGGAAGTGGGAGCGCCTATACAACATCAGACTTGGATGATATGTTGACGGTTGACTTTTGGCATTTCAGCAATGGTGGTGCGATGGCTCCGACTGGATGTCGTAGATTTGGCAGTGGAGTGTGGAAAATGACTGTATCAGCACGTCTCCGTTTCTTTGGCAGTGGAATCCTTGTAGTTTGTAATGTGTTATCACGGTGTGCTGGGTCCAGATGTAGGACTTCCTGCCAGTTGTCCAAATCGTCTTCATCGATATCAGATGACAAGGTGGACTCTCTAGGGTCTTCTCTTTGGTCATTGCTTATCTTCCAATCGGTATCATCATTATTCTGCTTCATTAGAATTATAGCCCGGACATTAGCTATCTCCATTACTATCCTCAAAAGCTAGATTGGAAGTTCAAACATTTGATCGGCAATAAAGATTGGCTATATTCTTCAATGTACATGCAAGTGCTCTCTCAAGGTGTCCTTCTTGATTCTTCTTTTAATAGTGATTCATCACCTGGCTGGCCGTAGGTTCCATGTTTGATGAATTGAAATTGGGAATGTAGAGAGAAGAATATAAGGGTAAATATAGTACGAAGTTTAATAAAAGAATGGGATAATACGGCAACAAAGTTACATGGGATTGAGGGGGATGCAATTCGAAACGTGGTCGGAAAGGGTCTGGAAGACATATTGACAGTTCATAGTTATATTGTTGATGGTAGATCTCTGTTGTAATTCAGGAAGCGTCAGGTGCACTGGATTAAATGGATTCTTCATGCCCCCAATTACTGAATGTTAGCACTCGTATCCAAGTACACTATTGATGCAAGAATTGGAGGTTGGCTTAAGCCAACATACCTAGAATTGAACCAGATGCCCCTGAAGAACTCAAGACATTACAAGTATTAGCAATGGTTCTGGACCATCACTTTGGGTCCGGGTACAGGTCCAAACCAAACCATTGCCAAATTGGCGGTCTGGGTCATCAATAAACCCAAACCGTCAACTTGGATATGGTTGGATGGTAAACTCTGAACCCATCCGAATTGGGTGGGTTGTCAGCAGGTCCATCTATACATTCATATAAGGATCTTCTTTTGCAGTTTGTTAATAGTATCTTATCTAAATCAGGTTTTGAACAATCAATAATAAATTTTTGGATGTTTTGCAGTTTGGAATATCGATTAATTTGGAATCTGTGTGTTTCCTTTAATATAATGGATTTTTGCCTATCAAGGTGGTCAATAATTCGGTTATGAGTGCAAAGGTCCATGCGATACTTTCATTATAAAATATGCAAGACCTGAAACTGTTGACACTCTGTTGACGCTCATTTCCAGGATGCGGCAGGGAGCATGTCGCTGTTGATTTTGCACCTTAAGGCTGACAACATCTCATAAATGGATGTCTGCAACCAATCGGAACAGCAATTACACAAGATGCAAAGCTAACAATTGTGGATGCTCTATTGAGGCTCATTCTCGCAATGGGGCTGTGACCGTGTTGCAGTATCTTTTGCCTATAAAAGCTGCCAATACGTTGGTTATTCATAACAGCAACCAAATTACTGTTCAAATACCATACTTACAAGACCACAATTCATTGACGCTCCGTTGATGCTGAGTCTCAGAATGGGGTGGTGACAGTGTTGCAGTCTCTGTTACCTATAAAAGTTGTCAATACGTCGGTTAGGCATCACAGCGACCAGATCACTGTTTAATCACGGTACTTACAAGACCACAAATTGCTGATGCTCCGTTGATGTTTGTTTTAATGTATCGTCTATTGAACATCAGCTGCCATCGATCCTTGTTTTCATCATGATTTGAACTTATTGGTTGTCTTTCTGACAGATTGAGACTCTGCCATTTGGCAAAGCCAAGTGTAGTAACATTTTGGCACTGTTCACTTTCACATGACTAAAATTTATATATGTTGCCAAAAGATTCATTGTGCCTGCTATACATCTGTTTATGAACCGATATTGACAAGCTACTGTTCACCATTGGCCCATACTATATATTTAACTGAATCTCTAGGTCAAGCTATATAAAGAAGCTGGTGAAACAGTGACACATTCTGCCCTACTTTTTCTTCACTCCCCTATTCCTCCTTGTTTCGATTGCATTAACTGTCACCAACGCCTTTTCAGCCAGTGTCTTTGACTTCCCTATCGGCCGAATCAATCTGGGAACATATGGCACGGCACCTACATTCTGCTGCTCTGGGCATTCCAGATCCTTGCTGCCATTTCCTTGTTCTATATCAGATTCAACATCTGCGGGGCAATCGTCTTTGCTGTCGTTTGGATCATCTGAGTCGCCATTCCAGTTTAGCCAATCTTTGGTGGCTGCAATGCTTTCAGGTGCGCTATCCTCATCACTTTCAACTGGATGACAGTTGATACTTCGGATTCGGTGGGCATTCAATACTTGAGTTCGTCCTCCAGGGAGGTCCTTTGCAGACAAAGCTGGTGGCAAAGGAGATCTTTCTGACAGATTAAATGCAGCCGCACCATCATGTTGATAGAGTGACCAGGATGCTTTGACAATCTATTCTGTGTCCAAAATGTATCCTACCACTGTCATCTGCTTGTTTTGAGCTTGAGATTCTATCTGGGTAGCACATAGGTTTTGGCTGCCCTGCCACACCTCCAAAAAGTTGTGGACCTTGGCCATTCTGTGCAATTTCCGTTCTTCTGCGTCATTCTTCATTTCCGACTTGTCATTGTCTGGGATGGTCATATCCCATGCTGGGTCATTGCCTGCCAAAATTCCGTTATTGTGACGAGCGAACTGTCTTAGAATGACTTTTTCGCAAAAGGTCTTGGCTGTGGTTTTTGACTGCCTCCAGCCAATAACATCTTGCCAAAGTGAAAAACTGGACTCCACTTCAACACCATGTGGTATGATAGAGAAAATGTCGCATGTCGCATTGGAGAGATCGGCGTACTTTGAGTGTATTTCCTCGTGCTGGCACTACCAGTTGGTTATATCCGGTATCCAAACTGTGCTGCTAATCTCGATTGGGTCGGAGTGGTAATCATTGAGATTTTGGATTAATTTGCCCCCAGTTTTTTGGTGCTTCAGGCAGTGAATTCAGATAGAGTCTGGCGGCGATTAGTAAGCGTGCTGCGCGATCACTACGTCCAGTTGTTGATTGAGTCACATTTTTTGGTGTTAAGTATTCTTCATCATTGCTGGACGAATCATGTCGATGTAAGGATGATTGACCAGATACTGAAGCCATTGCAGACCGGACGAGATTGTTGCCCATTAAATTTTCCGGTTTATTGACCTGCACACATCGATGTTAGGCACAGAATTCATTCTCCAGATACTTCAGATTGGCCTCCGTGTATTTGGTAGTATAGAATGTCTTGGCCTCAGGATTAATATCCATTCCCTTGTCTGACTTCCGACACAATCACAACATCCAGAAAGGATTGAGGATCTGTGCCAAAATGAGAAACATATCTGTTGTGGGAGTTACTTCAGCATAATATTTGGACAGCTTCTGTCAAGCTAACTTCATGGCGATGTACAAGTCCTCCTTCCATTGAGTCTTCTTCTTAGCAAAAGCTCGCATAACGCCATCCAGATAATCAAAGATGTTATTGTACACTGTGATTACGTGATGCAATGTGACTGTATGCATCTTCAACATCCACAAGGTCCAATCTCAGAATGGCCTCAAAACCCCCATGACGTACTTAACAATCGTTCATTCATCCTGGGTTGTTAAGTGTGGCCGGTCATCGCTGTATTTTGGATGTTGGAGCCACTTGCGGGTGAATTCTTGTAATCTGTAGGCTCGCTCAAGCAACTCCAGTGTCGAGTTCCAACGTGTGTTCACATCCATATTAGGTAGTACCATGATGTGGACTTTGGCTTGTTGACAGTCAATGAACTCATTTCGACGACCAGGTGTCAGCATAATCAATATAGTAAGCATTCTCTGCTTTTTGAAGGTCAGTTTCTGGACTTTCAAAATATGTTGAAATACATACTTTGTCAATTATCTTTGCTAGACCTGGTCTCATGGCCAACACGTTGTTGATTCTAGCATTGCCCTCTTTTCGAAGTCTTTGACTCTTCCCAATGTCAATGCTTTCATTTGCTCCAAATCGCTGATCGCGCTCATGGGCTTCCCAAGACTTGGTGCAGCCTTTCACACCCAGATTGCTCATGAATGCACCTAAAGCCAGGTGTAAGACGTGCACCATGCATGGTATGTGGTTCCTCAATGCAGGCCACCCAATTCTGGAGACCTTAAGTGTTGATTGCAGTTTGTGTGTCATTGAGTAATTTGAGGAAGTATTAACAGTAGAAATTCCAAGCAAATGGCTGTCGGTAAGTTCAAAACATTCAAGCACGTCCTTCAAATGTACGGATTGTCTTACTCCAGTGTGTTGGCTCTTGACATATTATCAGTAATTAGCATTTGAAAGCGGAAACAAATAGGCAATCAACTTCATTGAAACTGAGTTGTACTTCATGCAGAACCCAATTTCGATCCATAGAGTACGCAATGACTGATGTTATGGTGAGTCAGTTTGTAGACGCTCATCCGTCCAAAGGTAAACTAACTTCATCTCGTGACTGTAATTGCTTCTTAATTGCATCCACTGTAAGTTCATATTCCTCCCACCAAATGTTGATAAGGGTCATGGGGGAAGGCAGTACAAGGTCACTTCGTATTGCTGTGTATGACCGTCATAGCTCAAGATTTGATCTAGAGTTCCATGAAATATTAGCCAAAACAAATCCTAACATGAGGTAGCGATTCCATGTGTACTGGTGAAATTCAGAAGTTTCAAAGTCCTTTGCTGCCAGTTTAGAGCATTTTGTCTGTCATTTCGATCAATATGGATCAACCTGAATGTCAAATATGAAGTTCCTCTGTGAACTTACTATTGTAATTCCTTGACTTCATTGCCTCTTCAGGATGGCCAAAGCTGATTCATCGCCAGTCAAACTAGTAAATTCAATAACTTCTGACTCTGTTAAGTCGTTTAACTTTGCGATTTGAACTTTTGCCAGTAAGTGTTTCCCCATTGAGCTGGTCCCATGTTCTGATGGATGGCAAAGAACTTGATGACAAACGATACATATGATTCCAGGGCTGCCAGTCTCTTCAATTCTGCAATGCAAATGAAATCGCCATGAAGACGCATGTCTAGATTCATTCCAAGCAATATCACATTTCGAGTCTATATTCATGGAAGGCTACCAAGCGTGAAAGACAATTTGTCACGTTATGTTGCTTAAATTACGAATAAAGTCACATTCATTTTTGGAAGAGATCATAACCTCTATCAGTGAGGTATTTAAAGATTTTGAATCCGACATAGTGGTAGGAATAAGAATGCTGGGTAATTCGACTCGAGCGACTGCCAAAAGTATTGTTACAGCACAGCGGATAGCGTGTGCTTAAATGTTGACTCTAGAGCTACCAGTAAAACACAACAGATCTGTGAGACATTGCATGCATACTTGTGAAGTTGAATACAACGACATATTGAAAAGACTGACTGTGTAAAGCTCAGTTTAGAAAAAGTGCAATGCACTTCATTGCTGCATGGCTTGCTGAGCCTTCACAACAATTGTTGACGCTCTGTAGGTGCTCAATAGTAGGAGGCGGACGTGATATTGTAACTAGTATTTTTGGCCACAAAGGTTGCCGCTAGGTAGATTGTGGGTTAGCTGCGTTCCATTGCACTTAGATAATCAAAGATGCAAGTTTCGAAATGGTTGACGATCTGTTGACGCTCCATTGACGCTCTGTTGACACTCTGTTGACACTCATTTCAGGACATAGTAACGTTGTTGCCACATGCATTTTTGCCTAGAAAGGCAGTCGATAGTTCGATTATGGAAAAATGTGGTCGCACAGTCCGTTGATTTTCGAACATGCAAGGCCTTAAATTGTTGACGCTCTGTTGACGCTAATTTTTAGGGTACAGCGACTATGTGATTGATAGCATTTTTGCCTAGAAAGGTGGCCGATTGCTCCATTATAAATTCATGTCATCGTATAGCCCCTTGATCATCCAAGATGTAAGACCTAAAATTGTTGATGCTCCGTTGACACTCATATTTAGGACATAGCAGCGATGTTGGTGAAACCATTGTTGCCTAGAAAGGCAGCTGATAGTTCCGTTATGGGTAGATGTCGCTGCACAGCCCTGGGATTTTCTGAAATGCAAGGCCAAAAGTCATTGACGCTCCATTGACGCTCATTTTTAGGACATAGTAGTGATGCTGCTGTAACCATTTTTGCCTAGAAAGGCAGATGATAGTACGATTAGGAGTTGATGTCGCTGCGCAGCCCATTGGATTTTCCAAATGCCAGGCCAAAATCGTTGATGCTCGGTTGATGCTCACTTTTAGGATGTGGCAACGAGCGAGTCATTTGCCTTTTTTGCTATAAAACCAACCAATACATTTAGAATGTGACAATGCATCCCTTTGTTTGCCGAGTGTGTAAGACTAAAAATCATTGACGCTCTGTTGACGCTCACAATAATCACATCAAGACAGTGTTTGTACACTTAATAAATGTATGCAACGAATTGTATTCTCATTATTGTCATCCAGTACTCCATTTCTGAGTAATATCATCTGCATCCAGGAGCTTTGTTACATCTCAATATCTGATCAACCTCTATCCACCTTGTCTGAGCGACAACTGATGTGGCTCTATCACATTCCTGCGCTTTCAGACGGCAATTTACGGCATGTAGATCATTTCACTATTTCTTGATCAATACAGCTCGACATCCTCACCTTTCCTCATCTACGTCATCCTCCTCGATTTCCATGACATACCATAAGCAATTTCAAATATTTCAACCAAGTGAACCATATCTGTGTGGAGAATTATGCAGCTGGATGGATCAATGAATGCAGCATAACGGTTGTCATTCAGACAGATTCGTATTTGGCATGGACTGCTCCTCCTACGACTCGTATGACATCACCCACTTAAATTTTGTTTGTACATCTCGTCACTCATTTAGCTGTTGGTTTCTCACTTAACTGTAACCTGCAAACAGAAATCGAATATATTGGCCATCTTACGGCCTGATTTACATTTTAAAACCTTTGGATGGTGCGTTCCACCCTTGCACATGCACAGACGAATTATCATGTCTCACAATTTGGTCACTAAAATCAAGAAAAAGTTGATATATAGCAAAATTGGTAAACAAATTACGTTCACTGAGATAGGATGTGCAAAATATCAATTTGCCTCTCTATTTCTCCTCAGACTCAGCAGACATCACCGTGTCTTCGTCCGAATCCAAAATATATGTGGTGATTCGCTGGGGTGGCTGTATGCAAGGGTGAAAGTTTACGAGTTCAACAGGCTTTACAGACTCAATTGGTGATGAATCGGGCTTCACGGCTGGTGCAAGACCGGATATACATGTGTTCGACTGCGGTTTGCTAGAACCTAGCATAGTATGACTACTTCCTTGTCGAGAAGTCTCTTGCGGCATTTGCGATATTCCGGGGACAATGTCCAGCCACTCCTAAGCTCTCCAAATGATGTCGGTGCAGGTGCCGCTACCTTACCATCCGTTTGCGGTTGAATGACTGCCGGAACCCTCAGTTCGGATGTTCCATACTTCTCATCTCTTTCACTGAATCAGTCGGCTGCGTGCTCCCATCCTGGTTGTATCAATTCATCAAGCTTTATCTGCTTCTGCCGAAACCTCTCCATGCGCTGCTGCACCATTTTGGTGATTGTGCCCATCACCCAGCCAGGTTTGTCATCTTCACTCAGCCGGCCCTCCGCTGTCTGTTCATCTTCCTCATCCTCCCCATCCTCCCCATCATCCGAACTTGCAAGATCACTCAGACTGTCTCCGATAGCAACCATCATCTCCTGAAAAGTCTTTTCGGGCTCTCTGTTCGTCAATCCAGCTTTTTCAGCTTTCCTAGTAGCATCCTGCTATTGCTGATCCGCTGCCTCTGCGGCCTCAACTTGGTTTCTTCTCCCAGCAGTCTCTCTCTCAACATAATCCTCCATCGATTTTTGTTTCTCTTTATTGCTTAGAAAGTGCGTTTCTCATCGTTTCTCGACCGCAAGATTTGTTTTGGATCGCAAGCAGTGCAATGCCCCAAGGGCTCGGACTCCCTTGACCTTCAAGCCACTCTTGCCTTCATTTGCTTGATGACATCATTGGGTGGACCGCTTTGTTGATTTGCCATATTTGCCCGCCGGAAGTGGGGAATAGTTCTTTTCAGAGCATTAACCATCGTAGTTTGCGTTGACTTTGTTGTTGGGCGAGATGTTGGATGTTGCAAGATATGGACAATACAGAGGCAAGCTGCGTCTTTTATGTCAAGGTTGGTATGTTTACGCATCTTGAACAAAGCAACACCTTCTTTTTGACTGTCAATAAAACAGGAATGGTTAGGCTAACCATACAGCATGTAATGATTGCGATCGTCAGTGTCATGTAATATCCCGGGGATTCTTGGACACAAACATCAGCAGACGTCCTTTCCCTCGTACAATGTCGTATTTATATCTGACAACCATGTGATTCTGGGTGTCGTACACCGCAATGTATCCCTGTTAACAAACAGAGAACATCGGACCTACTTTTTGCACATCATGGGGTGGTGAGAAACCCCTGCAACATGTGGCCATACGCAGCGGGATTCATCTTGAGTATTACAAACATCTTGGCTGCTACTTACTCCATTCAGATATGAAACTAATTGTATAGTCCTCAGGACTTCGCACTTCTTTTCGTCATCATGTTCCTCTCCTATTCCACCCCAGCGAATAATGAATACACAATCAACCCAGCCAGGTGAGAGCAGGTCGAAATCAAGCTGATTGGCAGGCGCTACATCCAATACGTCAGTGATTGGCACACAGCAAGAACACAGACACCAGTTAGTCCACTGCGACACTGCCAATGCAGCCACCAGAAATATGACCCAGGATGCACATTTAAAAATCGTCTGTAAGACTGGAAGCAGTAAGAATCAGAAGCAGCATGCAGTTGGATGCAAGTATATGCATATTGTTGTAAACGGCCGTCATTTAACAGTATAACATACAGCAGGTGTACGGAGAGAGGTATGCGACCAATTTATCGCTGCCCCTAACGGGAAACCTCCATGGTTGACAAAGGCATTTGTCTGCACAGTTTGCGAAATTGAATATCATGACGTTGTCTGCTCTGGGATTGTCACAAAGGAATTTCGTGATAAGCATCCCCAAGAGTGGATGAAGAAGGCTTTAATCACCTTTGAGGAAGCTACGGAAGCGTATATGGTTGAGGTATTCGCTGAGTCTCATTGTTACAGGCAGCAACTTATATCTTATAGGTTTTAAACATGTCTGCAACTATGGCAAGGCAAGGTGGTTGGGTATAGTTGGAACAGTCCGACATGCGCCTGGCCAGGAATAAGGCCAAAATTGCAAAAGGAGGGTTTTCATGCGCCGCAATAGAGGAAACCCAATTCCTGATCGAGACACCTTGCGCCGAGGTCCAAGAAGAGATGAAGCAGGGTGTTGAGTTTCTGGGGCAATAAAAGGTGAAGGCTGCGATAGAAAGATACCCGGCTATGCTTCGTCAAAACTACATGGCTGGATACCGCCTTTGCCAAACTGGCATTTCAAAGATCCCGTAGAGACGATGGAGAGGCAAAGACACTGGCCCACCTCCACCTGACCGATGCATACAGCCAACTTTAGAGCTGACGCCACCTCTGCCCACAATGCCACCTCTGCCTGAGATGCCACCTTTGCCTGAAATACCACCCCTGCCTGAAACATCCCCTCTGGTCGAAACTCCACCCGCCCCAACTGGTATCAATTCCAGTGCTCAATGTTCCCGAATCATCAATTTGGCAGCCGGATATGCATATTCACATTCATATCTTCCTTGTGCTGAATTAGTCACTCTTGATGCATCTGGCCAGGATAGCCACACGATACAGATTTTGATCCAGATATGCTGACTGATGAAGGAACATCCACTGGTTAGTACACTATCTGCTGTGTGGTACTGCAGCTGACATCCATTTTGAAGACCACAGCAGCCTATTGAGCGAACCTGCAAGTGATGATGAGCATTGATTGAAAGACATGGGATATTGGAGATTATTATTATATATTTATATGTATCATTAAAGAACAAAGTAGTGATTAAGAAGAAAGTAAATCAAAACGCTAGAAAGGCTGCCAAAACAATGTGAATGATCCACTACATCAAATCAAATGATTCCATATGGTGAATACACCTGTGGCAAAATGAGCGTCAACGGAGCATCAACAATTTTAGATTATGTGAGTCTGGTAATTAAAAATTGTTAAGGTCCTGGTTATACAGAATCGAAGTATTGGCTGCCTTTATAGGCAACAATTATACCAACACACTCTCTACCTCTAGTTGAAAATGAACATCAACGGAGTGTCAAAGGAGCGTCAATGATGTTTGGCCATGCGTCCTGGGTAATCACACTGCCGAGAGGTTGTGGACAGTCATAAAGGAATCATTGGCTGCCTTTATAGGCAAAACAGATTGCGATACCCTCTCTGCCCCATCATGTAAATGAGCGTCAACAGAGCGTCAACAATTGTTGGTCTTGTAGCTTGGGTAATATGGGGTGCGCCAGGATGCAAATAGTTATAAACGAAGTATTGGCTGCCTTTGTAGGCAAAAGAGAAAGTGAAATGCTCCCTGCCCCATCTTGAAAATGTGCATCAATGGAGTGTCAACGATTGTTGCCCTTTCATCATGGTTAATCACAGCGCGATGTGCCTGTTATGGTCTATATACATCCTTTTGACTGCTTTTGTATGCTAAAAGGCTCAACATTGCTTAGTGGTAGGTGTGTAAATGAAATATGTTGTTACTGTCCCGGAGGATGTGGTGGAAATATGCCGTACATATCGGCCTATAATGGCTGCCATATCCTTGTTTATTGATGCTTGTGATCAAGCGCCACTCATATTACTGAAGATGCAAGACTATTAATTGTTGATGCTCCGTTGCCGCTCAATTTCAAGATGGTGTAGGGAGTGTTTCGCTTTTCTTTTTGGTACAAAGGCGGCCAATACTATGTTTATGACTATGTGTAACTTGTCGCCCCCCAGATTACCCAAGATACATGACCAACAATCCTTCATGCTCCATTGACACTCATTTTCAGGATGTCGTAGAGCTCGTGTGTCTGTTCATTTTGATAACTCAGGCGGCCAATACATTGAAAATAAACCGTGATGTACTAATGTCAATATTTAATGATTATGAGTAGCTTATCTGAATGTGACCACTGTTGTACAGTGGCATACGCTCGAGTAGTCGAGTGTATGCGGGCGTATGCGAAGGTGTCTATTGTATTGTGTAACAAGACATGTCGCATCAACATAAGGTTGATCGATGACTAATGGTGCTAACTCCAAAAGAGGCAAGTTACATCATAGTCCTTGGCATAGTGATATCCGTACTTCCAATCAGCTCGACACTCCTCCAGGACAGCTATCACGTCCGTTTCAAACCAAATGGTACAGAAAAGTGAAGAGAAGCCAATCAAACATCGTGGATCTCCTCGAAACAAACGTGCCCAAATAATTTACTTTCCGACGGCATCCCCGATGCTATTTCCAGTTCCGTGACCATTTCCGTGACCATTCCTGAGACCATTTCCGTGACCATTCCTGAGACCATTTCCAATTCCAATTCTGAGTCCAATTCCGATCATTCCAATCGCTGCACACTGCTTCAAGAAGGCTGGCTTCAGCAGTGGCTTGGTGATGCAGTCGGCGAGCATCTCAGCAGTCAGTACGTAGCTCAAGTCGATCTCTCCATCTCTAGCCATATCTGCAGCAAAATTGTACTTGGTCGCAATATGTGCAACTGCAGTTCCGCGGTAGATTCTGTTCTTGATGCTTGCAATCAGTGACTGTGATTCGGAGAATACGGGAGAGATCGTCGGGATGCCGAGCTTGTTCAAGAGATGCGAGGTCTGTGTAAGTCTCATGCAGCCCACTCCAAAGGTATAGTATTCGGCATCGGTCGTGGACTGGGCAGTCGACTTCTGTTTTCTCGATCTCCAGTTGACCGCTCCACAGAAGGTGATGACCAGTCCACTTGTCAATTTATAGTCATCCGGGCATCCAGCATAGTCCGAATAGACATAACATCCAAGTGCGCCTTCTACTTCTCCTCTGAGTGCTCTTCTGAGTGCTCCTCCGAGTGTTCCTCCGAAACGCAGACGCCAGTCCTTCGTGCCGGTGAGGTACCGAAACACATGCTTCCGAGCTACCATATGCTCCTTGCTCGGGTCGTGATTGTACCGGCTAAGGACTCCGATGGCATATGTGATATCGGGCCGAGTGGCGGTCATCGCATACATAAGGCTTCCGATCACCGATTGGTATACGGTCGGATCGCATGCTCCTTCGTCGGGCTTCCTCTTGTGAAGCTTCATTGTCATTGGCATGGCAACTGGTCTGGACTAATCCATTCTGAACTTCGCCAAGATCGTCCGAATGTAGCTTTGCTGATGGATGTCGATCGTGTAATGCTCCCGATTGCGTTCGATGTTCATGCCGAGGTTGAAGGAGACACTCCCGAGATCATGCATCTGGAACCTCTTCTTCATCTGGTCCTGGATCTGCCCAATCAAGCCCTTGTTAGCAATGATAAGGAGATCATCCATGTACAGAACAACTGCGGCAACTATGTCTTGATCCTTATTATGGAGCACGAACAGTCCTCCGTCAACACGTGATGCCACGAACCCAATCGAGATCACGAAGTCCTTAAAAGTGCCAGACCAAACATGCAATCACTGTTTCAGGCCATAAAGAGACTTTCTCAAGTGGAGTACCATCTTCCGCGAAGTCTTTGACCTTCGATCATAGTATCGGCTCCCAGTTGGGACCAAACATAAATATCCCTGCGGTGGGTGCATATAGATTTCTTCCTCCAAGTCGACTCCCAAGAAAGCCGTGCAGATGTCCGTTTGATGGATCTCGAGATTGTACTTGGCGGCGATGGCGAGTGCCAGCCTAACGTGGCCCAAGCGAGCAGTCAGTGCATATGTAGCGTGGTAGTCGATGCCTTCAATTTGGTGATTTCCTCCACAGACTAGCCTGGCCTTGAACCGCTGCACATTGCCTGCTCTGTCGCACTTGATCTTGTATACCCAGTGACTTGGCAAAGCCTTTCTCCCTTCCGGAAGCTCCACGAAATCTCCAAAGACTTCATGCTGACCAATTGCATCTAACTCTTCTGTCATCGCCATATCCCATTTCTCGGCGAGCGGAGACTCGGTTGCTGCTGTGTAATGATTTGGATCATCAATGCCATCCTCATCATCGTCGGAGATCGCAGCTGCAGCGTAGATGGGAATCATATCCTCAAATTCCTCATCTTCGAGAGCCAATTGTGCAGGCTTTGACAACGTATCCTGCCCAGCACGGTTTCGGCGACTGCCTTCGGCCGGCGGCTTCCATGCATCTCCAAGTGACGTCTCAAGGCCAGCCAATTCTCGTGACTTCTTCTTTGACTTCGGAGGATCCGGAGGTGACTCATTGTCCAATGGCTGCTTCGTTTGACATTCGGTTGGTTGCTTCTCTATGGGTGTGAGGTTGGGTTTGGGTTCCTCGATGTCATCTCTGTAGAAGTGCTCATTCAAGATCGCTTCATCTGCAGCATTCGGTGCTTTGTACCGGTTCCCTTCTCTGTATACCACATCTTGGAAGCGGTGAAGAGTCCTAGCCAATGGATCGTATACGAAGTACTACTTAGTCGATATGCTGTACCCAACGATTATGCTGGGAGTGGCTCTGTAATCCAGCTTCTTTCGTTTCTCTTTCGGAACGTACATGAAAGCCAAGCATCCGAATACACGGAGAAGCTTCAACGATGGCTTCTTTCCGGATCCAGGCCAGGCCTCGTACTGAGTCCTGCCGACTACCAATCACGTTGGGGTGTGGTTCTTGAGATAGAACGCCACTGAGACTGCAAATGCCCAGTACTTCTTCGAAAGTCCGGTATCGTCCAGCATGCATTATACGCGCTCGATGATCGTGCGGTTCGCCCGTTGTACAACTCCATCAGACTGAGGAGTGTAGGGAGTAGTCATTTCCTTTAGTATACCCTCTGATTTTAGGTATTCTGCGAATTTCTTGGAGGTATACTCACCGCCTCCATCAGTACGAAATTGCTTCACTTGCTTGCCCGACTCCTTTTCTCTAAGAGCTTTCCATTCTTTGAATTTCTCAAGGGATTCCGACTTGTACTTCAATATGTACTCATCTGTATGCCTCGTTGAGTCATCGATGAAGAGCAGCATATATTGACCTCCTCCGATGGCTGTTTCCAGGGGACCGCATATATCTGAGTGCACGAGCTGCAGAGGCTCTGTGGCACGGGAAGTTGTATTTGGAGTAAAGGGTTTTCGAGCTAATTTGCACATGATGCAGCTCTCACAATCGCACTTCCCGGTCATCTCCGGAGTGTCGGCAACAACCTTCGGCAAGAACTCCAAAGCCTTGAGACCGACGTGTGCCAAGCGGCGGTGCCATAACATCCTCTTCTCTGCATCGTGCCGAGATGCATGCCCAGCCGTCTTAAGTGCCAGCAGGCAGCTGTCATCAATGTCGGTGTATTAGGTCAATTCCCGATCCAGAACTCAATCCAGAATGAAGAGCCCATCGACCTGAGGTGCAGTGGCAATTAACTTGCCATGGCGATTGTAGAGGTTGAGACCGTAGTGATTCACCAGTTCAACTTTGACATCCTTGTCCATGATCTGAGACTGTGAGATGAGGTTGAACGACCCCGGCAAATGCACCACTTCTTGAAGTATGATTGTTTCCGTCTTTCCATTTGGCAGCTGGCAAGGCAACCTAACACTTCCATATCCTGATGCAAATGATGTGACCCCATTTTATCCCTTCACCTTCTTCGTATTCAGAGGATATTTGGTGTAGGTGATGAACATTGATCGATGGCCGGAGATGTGAGTCGTGCATCTGCAATCAATCAACCAATCACGGCATGAAGCATTTGAGCTAGCCACCATCCAATAGTTCTCGATCGAAGTGGTGAGAGTCAAAGTAGTCTCAGTCGATGCTTTTGCTGCAGTGTCGGCAGCCTTTGGAGGATCGCCGCGTTGCTTGCTCAACCAGTTCTTGGTGGTGTGCCCTCGCTGCTGGCAATGAAAGCACTTCCGGAAATCCTTCTTGTTCCTATCGTCCTTATTATCTCTCTTATCATCTCTCTTATCCCTCTTTGGACTTTTGCCACCTCTACCGGCTTTACTGCCATTACCACCATTGCCACCCTTCTTTGCAAAGAGCAGAGCTTCTGGAGCGAGCCCATTCTCTCTCTTGATTGCAGCTTCCTTTTTGACAAGCTTTGTGACAATCTCATCAGGCGGGGCGGTCATCGTGGTGTTTTTGTCCATCATGAGTTCCAGGAAGACTTTCCACTCGTCGTTCCTTGGGACCCCTCGAAGGAGGTAGAAGATGTGTTCCTGCCCACTCATCTTGGCAGTTGTCTTTGCATTCCCATCGGCATCAGTGTCAGTGGTCGTTGGCCCTGCGCAGAGATTGTAATCCTTGACTTTCCGATTGATCTGTGATGCGTAATTGTCGACATCTCCGCAGTCCTGTAGCTTAATGCTCCCAAGATCTTCCCCAATCTCGAAGATGTTGAGCTTCAACTTTGACTTGTAGGCTGATGCTAGCTTTTCCCAAAGCGTCTTCGCATCCTCAACGACGGTGTATTCCGCTTGAATCCTCGGCTCCATGCCAAGTAGGATAGTCGAGCTGGCAACACCATGGCGATTCATCCAGTCTTTGAAAGCGGCCTTCTCTGTAGCGGTTGCGTTTGCTGCTGGCTCAGAGAGCTTGTCATCATATCCTTTGATGATACCATACACTTGCTTGTACTCGAGAAGTAGTGCCATCTCAGTTGCCCATTGTACATAGTTCGTGCCATTGAACTTGGTGATTGTGATCGTCATCGAACTCATCTTACATGATCCTAATCTTGTATTGCAATCGTCAGTTATCGTAGTCTGTCGGACTGTATGTACGGGTGATGTCCAGCAGCCGTCGTCAGAAATACGGCGGGGTGCGGGGTAATTGCTCAGCTTGTGGGGACGCTTCTCTGTGATGATGACCTCCACTCGACAAACGAAAGTGGAAGTGTTGATCGTCGGTTCCCTTTTACGTGCAAGGTTTCATAACCTGTTGAACGGTGGCGTGCGCTCGAGTAGTCGAGTGTCTGCGGGTGTATGCGAAGGTGTCTATAGTTTTGTGTAACGAGGCATGTCGATCGATGAGTAATCGTGCTAACTAAAAAAGAGGCAAGTTACATCATAGTTCTTGGCATAGTGATATCCGTACTTCCAATCAGCTCAACAACCATAAATGTGAAACCAGAAACCCCGAACCAGATATTGGAACTGACGGGTCTAGCTAAACCCAGGGAAAACTGCGGATTGTTGGATACAGGTCCCGGATTGGCCCGCCAAGAGTCAGCTGGTCAGGGTTTTGGCTGGGTCGCGAACAAAACTGACCTGTGTTTGCAGTCCAAACGAGAACCGCTGGCGGGTGTTAGGGGGGTTTCAATAACCTAAGTATAGGTACTTTAAACAGCGCTAGATTCCTAAATCCTTTTTAATCTTTTGGTATTTTTTCGTTTCGGGGAACGGTGCCGTTCCTTTTCCTTTCCTTGCCCACTTGAAGCAATCCAGAGTATCATGGGTGCCTTTCCTATCATCAGGCCAGGCACAGCGCTGGCACTCTCCTGCAGCCTTCCTTCGGCTTAGCAGAGACTTATTGATTCCTTCTGTCTGATCCTTATTACTCTTCTGGGGTTTCTTTCCAATCCTACTGAATCTCGGAACTCGTGTCCCAGAGAGCTTTTTGCTGATATTCAAGTTGCGTCTTGCAACCGTCTTCCGATCCAAATCTGATTGATGAAGGAAGCTTTTGCAATTATCAAGTATCTGGTTGTACAGATTATTCTCTGAGGTACTTGACAGTTCCGACTTCGTTTGGCTCGAGCCCTGGCTTCCACAGCTAATCAAGTTTCTCCGGCTGGTGATTATACTTTCTAGTTGAGGTACCCGATCAGGATGAACTAGGCCAAGGTCAGAATAGGCGACGCTTGCAGCGAGATAAACTTCCGACCTTATCCGTAGGTTGTCGATAGGAATAACCAATCCTTCCTGTAAGCCGATAATTGCCGCTAGACACACTGAGCCACGAAGATATACTGCTTATTTCTAGCATAGGCTATAATCTTTTCGACAGCATATACATTTAATGTTGTTGTCATTCTCGAAGCTAATAGACATTCATAGGATGATACTTAATCAAAGGTGTGGGGCTGCCGCTACAGAAAGCTAGTAGATTTTATATATATAATAATAGGTATATATAGGTATCATGAAAACACAATAATAGATAAAGGCTTTCTTCGCTGGTAGGTATTGTAGACTGTTTTGCCGCTAGAGCTTGTTCTTCTCATTGCCAGAACAATGTGATCTTTTGTATAGAAGCTTCCCGGGTATATATGCACGCGTACTTCCATTTCGTCTTCCATGATTCTGATAGCAACATGCTTTCGTGACTTACATTCCAAATGATTGCACCATGGTAGAGGTTTGCCACGAATCCCGCTGGTTATCATGTTCATGCCGGTGAGGTATTAAAGCGTTATGCTCCTGATACAAATCAGGCCACACCCGCACAATATCATATATCAGATCATAACTCCAACTTGGACATCTCACTGTTGCATGGTACAGTAATTGGAAAAATCTGCCGACTTAGCGGCAATGTCTTCGAGCTAATCAATACTATCGTATGATTGCATCATAGGTTTACGTGACGGCCCAACACTACTATTCTGATGTAGATTTAATGACACGTACGTATGTGTCAAGCAAGTCATACTAGTTCCAGTTGCCATACCACAACAAATCAATGTGCGGGGATGCTCGAAGCCTCATATCCACAGCCAACATCATAATTCCTCTGTTACGCCAACGCTTAGGCCGGGACTGTTCCCTTTGGCCGGGGAGTACCCAGTAACCAACCCCACATAAAAGATTGGGCTTAAGGTCCCACTTGATAGCTTTTGACTAACAACTGCCGTGTCTGCGGTGCAAACTTCCATTCTACCCGAACCAGACCTAATCCCACTAGTATCTAAGTACTGAATCTGGTTGGAAACTATGTGGAAGGCCGATACAAAGAATCTCCGCTATGGCAACATAGCTGCATCCTCTTAAGTGAATCCGCTAAGCCGAAACTTATCCAATCGAAATGTGTTTCACTTATACCCCACTAAATGTATTTGTCACTGCAAGTTCTGAGGATACCTAGGGCAGGCGTTTTGCATGTCAGATAACCTGAAGGTTACTGACAAGTACCCATCATTGGTTTTCTCAGGTTACATAGACACTGTTAAGGGAGAACGCCTAACAGCGGGTTATCCGGACCCATTGCTAATACTAGACATTACCATAGTTGTACTGGTAACTTACTCTCAAGACTGGACATATGGAATACTGAGAAATGGGTTGATCATGATCGTCCCCGTATATGACTCCGCTGAAGCTTGTTCACTATGCCTCAAGTTTGAGCATCTGAGTGGTGACCGTGTGGCAAAGAATTGTCGGTGTGTTGAAGAATCTTGCAGACCTTGGACAGAGGACAGAGTTAGGACCTTGGTGGGTGGCAATAGTTGAAGTTACATGGGTTGAAACTGAGCTTATTGTTGATAGTGGATAAATATCAATCTCTGAATGCAGCATACCAATCGGAAGGACACCATATTTTATGACATTGTGTTGTTTTAGCATTCTGCATCAAAGTTAGCGGTTGATTAGGCAATGTTGCGGGCAGAACTTCACTTTCAGCTGTCCAAGTCTGCTGAATCATAATATGTATCCAGTCAATATAAGAGAAGAAGGAGAATTTGGGTTTACAAAGGAGAGATTCAACATAGAGAAAGAACGGTAAAGGTACAATGAAGATTCAGGGGTAATCTAATTGATTACGGTTGTCATCAATGCCAAGATTGCTAGCAATTTGGTTATAAATAGTTACTCTCATTAAGATGTTGCATATAATATCTTGTAAACACCACATTATTTAATCACAAACTAATTATAAGTCTCAATGCTATAATGTTGACTTAACATAGATATTGCGGTTCAAAGCAGGGCACAAGAACGATTTAAATGTGGTATGAGGCACCATCTGACAGCGGAACGATGTATAACAGCATGCAGTTCTGCCCAATTGAAGTGCAGTAAGCATTGAGTCAGCATACAGGATTCAATCTAATGTAATGGCCGGGATTGTAGGCTCGCCTTACATTGACAATTACTTGTACTCTCAGAAACAGTCTTTTCTTAACTCCAGCTTTCATCACGATTTGTTCTTCATGGACTCTGGGAATTGGACGTTGGCGGAAATCAAATGACATCTGGTTGTGATTCGTCATGAACTTCAGGCGTTTAAGATATACAGTGGCCGGCAGCTTGCCAGCCACTGATTGAGCCGCTGAGCAGAGACTGGTATTCAAATTCTATCTCTTCAAGCTCTCTTGATGGAAATCTGTTCACCTAATCTATTTTAAGATATGGTTTTTGGCAGCCCAAACAAACAAGTTAGTCAAAATGTACTTAAGTATGCATTAGAAGCGTTGTGAATTTAAGCCTATTGGAGAAAGTGTGGTATACAAGTGAGCGGGAGTTGCCAGTCATCTGCAGAGTGGCTGAGCAGAAACTTTCTTTTGAGGTTTACGCTGTCAAGCTGCAACAGGATTATGGAGCCCGAACAACAGTAGCTGTTTTAAGATCTTGGAAATATAAAGTCTAAACATACTTCTTAGTCAAAATCCAGTTAAGTGTGACTGCTTATCGCCCAGGGCTGTGCATCTACGGTTAGCGTGTGGTGGACACCTGGCTTCAAACGATAGGTTGAAATGAAGCGTGACAGTCATGACAGTTATGTGGCGGCCTTCACATACTGATCCAGCATAGATTCAGATATTAGCTGAGGCCAAGAGGGATGAGCTGCTCCCGCACCTAAAAGTTTAGTGTCTGAACGACGACAGGCAGTGCGTGCGGGCAGCCACTGATTCAAAGCATTCAGGAAGAAAGATAATATGCCTGAAATGGACCAAATTAAACATTCAAGGGGAATGTGAAGTGGGTATACACAGTTCAGAGACGTACCTTCAGTGGGATCATAAGTGAATAATGAGTGGTGGCTTGTCAAAATTGGCCAGTGAATAGAATAAGTGTGCGATGTCAAATGTGAGACCATCAAATTCGAAAGAAGAGTGGATCTCAGGTGTGCCTGACTGTCATTCCTGAGCCCGCAGTCTAAGTATACTGTTTAGCAGTGGGCATACCGAACCGTAACAAGGCTAGCGGGAACTACCTTGGCCGGTCTCATTACGTACTCCACAATATCCTTCCCTGTTGCTGCCTTCATTTCTACCAAAAATTGTTTCACATTGTATCCCGGTTGCAACTTGATGGCATTTCAAAGGGAACTGATCTATGAAATCTGACCATATAGAGGGTATTTCATCATTTGCCCAGGTGCGTATAGTCCCATATACTCTTTGTCCAATTCTTCTGGCGTCAAGTTGCAACAGTATATCACTGTCAGACAGTGTGGTTCTTTTGGGGAAATTTTTTTCTCAAGAAAACAATCAGCTACTCACATTGAATTACAGCTCGTTACAAAGTTTGGAGTTGATTGCTGGACGTCTGGTCATTGTTGCTGTTCAGCACTTGACAATACACAACCATGAATATTGTATTTGGCAACTGTGGGATGTTACCTCTCACTTTGTTGCATGTGCACACTCACAAATCTGTCACCGGTTGCTTGTTTCATTGCCTTTCTTTCTTCCTTATCTCCTGAACTTCACTTGCACCTTTCTTGAAACACATCTCCACCCACTGTCGCTGAATCCATTCAGCATTATCAATGATTTCCGAAGGCCGCCGTTTCTCGAAAGTCTCCAAAAATCTGCAACCGCCATCTCCCAGTGCAGCGGTCCATCTTGCTGCTGTTTGAAACAGTACAGTTCCGGAATAATGGACTGATACTTTTTCTCCAGATGCCCAGCCACCCATATGTTCTTCCACTTGTCGAACATAGTAAAGTTGGGCTGCCCCATCCTTTTGGCAAATTGCCTCAAGGAGAGTTGCATTTGCTTTAAGCTGATTAGGGCTTTGACTTCAGCCCCACCCAAGTTCGACAAATCATCGCTCTCATAATCTGTATCGAATTCATCTTGAGAATTATCTTGTAATTGGGCCACATTCTCAATCCCCGCAACATCTGTCCTGCAAAGTTTTGCAGCCAGCTAAAATTGTTTCGTTGGGATGCTAATGGGGGGTTTCCGGAGTACGCTGCAATTATTTCCGTATGGAGTAGAGGCAGAAGATGTTAGTGGAATCACTGGATTGTTTCCAGGCGGGGCTGGAGGTACTCCAGGTGTGTCTGGAGATGACAGCCCCAGTCCTGTGAATCGCTGAGGTGGGAACATTGGAGGTCAACCATAACCTCCTTGGGGGAAGTGGTATCCTTGTCATGATGGCCCATAACTCGGATAGCCCTGAGTTGCAGTAGAACATGAATGCATGCTTGGTGTCATGTTGAGAGGCGTGGAGTGGTAGAACTGAGGAGTGGCTGGAAATGGTGGCTGCAAAGGCAGGTAACTATACCCCAGTAGTGGATCAAATTGATTCGGGGGTTGCCTGAATTGAGTGTCTTTACTCGGTGCACTTGGAGAATTATTATCTGATGCTCGCACATCGTACTCTGGGCGTAGTGGTGAACCAAACAGCCCACCTGTTGGTGCCATAGTTGTTGTCTTCAGTGGCGATCCGTGTTGTACAGTGGCGTGTGCTGGAGTAGTCGAGTGTGCTCTGGCGTATGCGAAAGTGTGTCTATTGTATCGTGTAACAAGACATGTCACGCTGACATAAGGTCGATCGATGACTAATGGCACCAACTACAAATCAGGCAGGAAACATCATAGTCCTTGGCATAGTGATATCCGGACACCCGATCTGCTCAAGACTTCCTCAGGATGGCTATCACGTCTGTTTGAAAGAAAAATCATAAACAAAAGAGAAGCGAAGCCATTCAAACCTTGTCGATCTCCTTGAAACAAATGTGCCCAATCAATTTACTTTCCAACAGTATTCCCGATGCCATTTCCAATTCCAATTCCGATAACATTCCGGGGACCATTTCTGGGACCATTTCCGTGACCATTTCGGTGACCATTTCCGTGCATATCAAGGTTATTTCTGAGGCCATTCCCAAGTCCAATCCCGATCATTCCCATTGCAGTACACTGCTTCAAAAAGGTGGGCTTCCGCAGTGGCTTTGTGAAGCAGTCTGCGAGCATCTCAGCAGTCCATATGTAGCTCAAGTCGATCTGTTCATCTCTAGCAATATCTGCAGAAAGATAGTACCTGGTCGCAATGTGTGCACCTGCAGTTCTGTGGTGGATCCTGTTCTGGATGCTCATGATCAGTGACTCTGAATCGGAGAACACGTGAGGCATTGTCGGGATGCCGAGCTCGTTCATGTGATGCAGAATCTGTTTGCGTCTCAAGCAGCCTACTTCAAAGGCATCACATTTGGCATCGGTTGTGGACTGGACAGTCGACATCTGTTTTCTTGATCTCCAGTCGACCGCTCCTCCGATGGTTATGACCAGTCCACTTGTCGATTTGTAGTCATCCGGGCATCCAACATAGTCTGAATCGACATAACATTCAAGTGCACCTTCTCCATCCCCTCCAAGTGCTCCTCTGAGTGCTCCTTTGAAACGCAGTTGCAAGTCATTCCTGCCATTTATGTACCGAAACACGTGCATGAGAGCTATCCTATGCTCATTCTTTGGGTTGCGATTGTACCGGATGAGAACTCCGATGGCATATGCGATATTGGACTGAGTGGTGGACATTGCGTACACAAGGCATCCAATCGGCAATTGGTATATGGTCAAATTGCAGGCTTCTTAGTCGGGCTTTCTCTTGTGAAGCTTCATTGCTATTGCAGTGGCAACTGTCCTGGACTCATCCATTCGGAACTTCACCAAGATCATCCAGATGTAGCTTTGTTGATGGATGTCAATCATGTGAAGCTTCCGATTGAGTTCGATATTCATGCCGAGATAGAAGGAATCACTCCCATGATCATGCATCCGGAACCTCTTCTTCATATGATCCTTTATCTTCCCAATGAAGCCCTGGTTGGCAATGATGAGGAGATCATCGATGTACAGAACAACTGTCGCAATGACTATGCCTTGATCCTAATTGTGGAGTACAAACAGTCCTCCATCAACACGTAATACCACAAATCCAATTGAGATTATGAAGTCCTTAAAAGTGCCGTAGTACCAAACGTGGGTGGACTGCTTCAGGTCATAAAGAGAGTGTCTCAAATGCAGTACCATCTTGCGTGAAGTGTTTGTTAATCTTGCATCGTTGGATGAGCCCCCATGCTGGAGTAAACGAAAATATCCCTGCGGTGAGTGCATATATATCTCTTCTTCCAAGTCAACTCCGAAGAAAGCCATGCATACATCTATTTGATGGATCTTGAGATCATACTTGGCACCAATCGTGAGTGCCAGCCTGACGTGGCCCAAGCGAGCAGTCGGTGCATAAGTAGCCTGGTAGTCGATACCTTCGATTTGGTGATTTCCTCCACAGACTAGCCTGGCCTTGAACTGCTGCACATTGGCAGCTCCATTGTGCTTGATCATGTATACCCTGTGAGTTGGCAAAGCCTTTCTCCCTTCCGGAAGCTCCACGAAATTTCCACAGACTTGATGCTGACCAATTGCATCTAACTCTTCTTTCATCGCCATATCCCATTTCTCGGCGAACGGAGACTCGTTTGCTGCTTTGTAACACTTTGCATTGTTGATCCCATTGTCGTGATTGTGATTGTTAGAGATCATAGCTCCAGCGTAGATGGGGATCATATGCATGAATTCCTCATCTTCAAGAACCATTTGTCCAGCCTCAGCCAATTTGTTCTTGCCCACGCGGTTTTGATGACTTTCTTCGGCAGGTAGCTTCCATGCATCTCCAAGTGAGGTCCCAAGGCCAGCCAGTTCTCATGACTTCTTATTTGGCTTTAGAGGATCCGGAGGTGATGCGTGGTCCAATGGCTCCCCGTTTGATGTTCGGAATTACCATCTACGGTTGGCTGCGAGGTTTCAGATTCCTTCTTGGTGGGCGTGTGTTTGGGTTCATCGATGACATCTCGTTAAATGTGCTCATTCAAGATCGCTTCATCTGCAGCATTCGGTGCTGTGCACTGCTTCCCTTCTCTGAATACCACATCTTGGGAGCGGGGAAGTGTTCTGGCCAATGGATCATATATGATGTACTGCTTAGTTGATATGCTGTACCCAATGAATATGCCGGAAGTGGCTCTGTAATCCAGCTTCTTTCGTTTCTCGTTCGGAACGTGGACGACAGCCAAGCATCCAAACACACAGAGACGCTGCAAAAATGGCTTCCTCCTATGCCAAGCCTTGTACGGAGTCTTGCGGACTACCCATCACGTCGGAGTACAGTTCTTGAGATAGACTGCAATTGAGACTGCAATAGCCCAGTACTTCTTCGAAAGTCCTATATCGTGCAGCATGCATCGTACGCATTTCATGATTGTACAGTTAATCTGTTCGACGACTCCATTAGACTGAGAAGTGTAGGGCATGGTCATTCCCTTTAAGATCCCTTCAGATTTTAGGTATTCTGCAAATTACTTGGAGGTATACTCACTGCCTCCATCTGTACGAAATCGCTTCAATTGCTTGCCTGACACCTTTTCCCTAAGAGCCTTCCATTCTTTGAATTTCTCCAGGGTTACCGACTTGTTCTTTGATATGTACTCATCCGTATGCCCTGTGGCGTCATCAATGAAGTGCAGCATATATTGACTTCCTCCGATGTCTGTTTCTAGTGATAGCAACGGATCTGGGTAACCCGCCAGCGGTCTGGGTTTTGACTGGCAGTTCGGTTCAATTGAGTTCCAGACCCGGCCAAAATTCCGACCTGCTCTTGTCTTGGCGGGTTGTTACCTGGACTGGAAATAGAACTGTGGGTTTTTGGCCCGGTTGCATCAGCAACGACCCTAGTTTCCGTCAGAAACACCCGGGTGTTCTGGACGGCTCTGACGGCTCTGACGGAACCTCGTACCCTCTGACGGAGAATTACACGCTACACGTCGCCCAGGCGACGGGTCGC
>Ga0307514_10000659_pt1 | contig 62212 bp, 65 predicted proteins | sample 16_EM_MG_FD_203088 | JGI IMG/M metagenome (GOLD analysis project Ga0307514, IMG submission 203088) | Populus trichocarpa ectomycorrhiza microbial communities from riparian zone in the Pacific Northwest, United States - 16_EM | ecosystem: Host-associated > Plants > Roots > Unclassified | place... | reverse complement strand
TGGCAAATTCCCCATTCCCCCCCCCCCCTGCAACCCCTCCATCGTAGTTTTATATATAAAATATATAAAACGTATAAATATATAGATTTATCCGATGAGAGGGGTCCGGGCTGATGGATGTATTTTGTTTGTTTGGCCCCTGAGGGGTCAAACGTCGTCCCAGAAGACGCGGAACAAAAATGCACAACCGGCCACCGCACAAAACTCACTTGTTGTTTATCTATCCACCCCCCCCACACTTGCAGATTTTATATATATATAAAATCTAGTCCCCAAGGGACTAACCCGAAGGGGACGAGCCCCCTGCGGCTAGTCCCCAAGTGCCTAACCCGAAGGGGACGAGCCCCCTGCGGGCTACGTGGGGGGGGGGAGTAGTGAGGGGAAAGCGCCCTGGTGATGGCCGAGTAATATTAGGTTCCCCCACGAAGCAGCCCAAGCCGCCTCACGGCGCAGGGCTACATATTTTTTTTGTTTACAAACAAAATGCCCCAGTCTCGAGATCATGAGGGGTTGTTGTTGGAAACAACAGAGTGGGAGAAACCGTCGTAGAAAAATCACCTATATATATATTTTTTGGATACAACTGCGCGCGCGCGACGCTAAGGTTTTTAAACTCATGAAGCTTAAATTTGGTTAAACGATAAGTGTATTATCCTGTTTCTAATAAAATTAGTACTTTGTGCCTTAAAATCTTAAAATTCTTACAGCCAAAGCCTATGTAATATTCGACTAACGTCGAACATAATCGTGCTAGTCTAACACGCATTTTTAAGAGTATCTTAAAGTAAGTTTCGAACATTGATGCTTTCAGCTCTTATCTTTTACAAACATAGCTTTCCTGCCGTGCCTATGCTATAAATTTACTAAAGTGATAGTAACATCCCTCTTAAATAAGTGAATTCTTGAACAAAATCCAACATAAATAAATTATCAACTTGATATTAATATTGGGCACATAAACAACAGGTAAACCAGAGGTTTATATACCCTACTCCTTTCGTACGAAGGGGCTATCCTTATTTTACTCTAATTTCCCCTAGAAGATAGAAACCATACTGTCTCACGACGTATTTACTATTTGTTATCGTAGAGCTCTTTATCTTCAGAGTTAAACCTCTGATTCCATCTAGACCGAAGATCAGGCCAGTTGCCTCCCTCCTTATAAAGGTTTATTGGTATAAACCCCCCTATGCTGATGAAACTACTTCAATAGCTCACGCTATTGTACAGACTATGTCATAACTAATTATTCAAATTTTGATTCATCTGTGATGTTATTGTAATCAAAATTTTTATTACAAGAACTTAAACCTAATTTATAAGACATACTAGGATGCATATGTGGCCCTATTAGCTCCCTTACTTTATCCAGCTGTGTTCTACTAATCGTTAACATGTATTGACCATTACGATCATGAACAGCTTTAGTTACAATACCTAATTTACTTGTTATGGCAGAAGCTAATATTTCTACATCTTTTTTTGGTAAAACTGTTAGTGTATATACGGAGAATATTATCCCCCTTTTTTAAGTTACCATCACTTAATAATAAACCTATTACTACTTCAAGAAGGCAATACGCTCATTAGACGGTATTTTTGTAGAGCAGGATCCAATCTCAATGTTCTTTTTATAAATCTATTTAGGCTGTATTCCGACATATTTACTGCACCCAATTGTGTTTTATAACAAAATGCCATATTATATTTTATTTGTATATGCCTCTATAGACAAGGCCTATTTCATAGATTTACCATCATAGAAGTCTATGATGTACTATTATTATGCACCTACACTATGTAACGAATTAACTAGGCTATACTATAATATGTTCATTAAAACCATATCCTAAGCATTATACACCGTAAGGCCCTATTGAGGCTTACTATGTTTTGTTTTTTTTGAAATAATTAGTCCCGGGCGCTCGTGGAAGGATTCTTGTTAGTGTACTCACCTTCTAGTCGTTGGACGTTCTTTTCCTTTTATAGTTATTAACACTATACACTAGGGAAAGTTTCGCTGCAAATAGACTCAAGGGGGAAACCCTGAGTATTCCTTGCAATTCACCCGGTTTACATCGACCATGGGTCGATGGGGCTATAAAATAACCCAGCTCGTGTAGCTTATTAAACGACGAACAGCCGTACCCTTCATGATTCCTGCGTTCATGTGGATAAGCTAAGCCGACCAATCAAGGATCTTCTACCCTTCTCAATAGATCGAATGAGGGTAATAGGCGATCTTTCCCGATTTAACCTTCTCTCCATGGTATTCCCACTTCCTAAGGTCACCACTTTCTAATAATTTCAAATAGACATGTGGTCATGATTTTCATCAAGGGTTAGACTATATCTTAAGCGTAGATCTTTCGACGCCAATTCCCATCTAGTCGTTGAACTGCATCCGAATTTGTTTCGAACTTGGCTGCGGATAACCCATTTCCTTTCGTGCATCAATTTCGATTTTACCATACCACGAGTCACTACCTGTGCCACGAGATGTGTTGCCACTCTCGCTTGGTTGAAATTGCTTTAGGGTGTTCCCGCAATTTGAGAATTTTGCCTTTCCATAGTACGCAATCACGTTAACTTGGTTAGACTAGCCCCGGGTTCACCGAAACTTTTTGCGACCTTTAAAAGGCTCCTAACACCTTTTTGATCGCTTCGCTTAACTTTTCCCACATATTTGAGGAATTCAAATTTAATCCAGAAATTTAAAGCCATATCTATCACGATACAGCGATTTAGTTTTTGATCTAAGATTTGCTCTTATTGAATCTTTTGGAAAATTCATTAGCCTTTCTGCTGCAGCCACTGAGTCAAAAATAGTCTCTTTACCCGTTTCTGTATCCAGCACTGAAAGCTTTTTACGATTCGGTTGTGCTGCAGAAAGATTAGCTTTATGCTCTTCGGTAAAATTTTTACCTAGCATGGCTGCACTTATTTTTTTTTTTGCTGTCTCAGAAATTACTCTACCAGATAGTTTTATAGTATCTGCCATTCTTTTTCTAGACTCCTCAGTGTGAGTTTTACCATAAAAATGATTAGCTTCACCTGAATACGTTCCTTTTTTTTTCTCACTAATCTTCTCTTTTGTTTTCTCAAGATGCAATTTTCCAAGTGTCGAACCAGCTGTTGCACAAAGATTGTAATCTGGCTGCAAGGTATCTATGTAATATTGTTCTCTTTGAGTAAGATTTTCTATACTACAATATTCTAAGATAACTACGCTAAAGGCGGAATATCCTTCTTTCAAAAGAGCCCTGTTTATATACATGCTATATTCTTTAACAAGATAACTCATATTATAATAGGAAGTTAAACGACGTTTAATGTCTTTTGAACTGCCTACATAGATTTTACCATTATTTAAGTTCTTCCACATTATTTTGGCTCATAATTCACTAGACCAGCTCCCAGGCAGCAAAAAAAAACTAGACGCGGTTATGATATAAGACGCCCTAATTTAATAAATTAAATAGCGCTCCGGCGCCTTATATACGAAGAAGAGTTTTACTTATCATCAGCAGAATTTTTAGCAATGATTCTAGATCTATTCATCCCATTTTTAATTTCTTTAATAAGTTCTAATCCCTCTTCTGTTAAATGAGATTTAGATTTCATCAATTCTGCTACTTTACAAAACCCTTCAAAATCTTTAGCTTTAACTCCTAAAATTGGATATTTATAAAAGAACGGGATAATTTTCCCATCAATGTCCGAGAATTTAGATACACTAAAAACGATTACATTACTCCCACGATTTTCCTTAATGGTTCCACAACTGAAATAATTTACAAATTCGCTTATTAATAAGTGATCTCGCTCATTTTGAGATACAAAAAACCTTAATCCTACTGAGTACTTTAATTTAGTTGATTTAGATTTATATATTTCAACAAAGAAACAGCCATCACCACCTGTAAACCCAGAAAATCAAGACGGATTCGGAATCCCTGAGAATTTTACTTCAGGTCTTAATACAGGCATAACCCCTTTGGGAGAAAAGCTGTTTAGTAACTTATCTGATAAACCCTTATTCATTGATGCTTTAATTGCTACAAGTTTTTGAATACCTTCAACAATCAAATGCTCTTTATTTTGAACCAATTCAAAGGGTCTTTTGAATAGAAGATAATCTGCAAGTTTCTGTGTGATTAAAGGATAAGAATCAAAATGCTTTATTATTTCTGGTAAATCTTTAACAGAAGTAACAGTATAAGAAACAAACTTTCCCTCTGTTCTAATTTTACCTATTCCTCCAAAATAATATTGAATCCTATTTAATAAATCTATATCTTTTTTATGTAAGACTATTATATATCTAATCTCAATTCTTCAGCCAATTCTAGATTCTTTGCTTGGATTAACAATAAGTTGAAAACTTCCTTCCGCATCTGTAAATCCTGTCACAAATCAAGGAGAAATTAGACCAGATTTTCCCCTATTTTCTGCAAGTATTTCTAGTTTTTGAGAATCTGCATTCTCATATACTTTCAATGGAACAATAGAAGAATTATTAGTCGAAAAGAATCGCTTTACCGCAAAATTCCCAGCCAATAATTGATCAAAATCACCAAACGTAGCTTTACCAGTACAAATAGAACTGGTAATTTTTATTGTCATATTGTTTAAATTTTTCATGTCTTATTTTATATTAAGCGATAATCCTTGCTAGTTTGTAAGAGTACAATACTAACTTATTAATTGTGATCACTACATAGTAGAAGGGTTGAACTATGTAGCTTTGAATTTTTATTAAAAATATTGTTACTTTAAATCCAACTTTAACTTGTCTATGTGTAGACAAAGCCCTGGTAATAAATTTAAAGAGAAAATTTCTTTTCTTCCTTAAGTTTCCAAAAGGATCAGATCATATCTACATCCAGTATCAGAGAGAATGATAGTACTCTGGATGTTGGCGTGTGATCGTTAAGGGGTTATAGTTTTATTCACTAAACTTCCCTGCTGATTGTCCAATCTTTATAATTATGACTTAGAAATTTACTGCTTAATGCACTAATAAATATTCTAGAGTATATAAAGCTCTAAGGATTTCCAGCATATAGCCAACTGCTAATTTTATATTACTATAAAAAATCCCCGATGTCATGATTAATGTGTAAAAAAAAATATATATATAAAGGTTAAATGTCTACCCCTCTTGTGAAGAGATAAGATCACATAACCTTATTAAAAAGAAAGAAAGAAACGATTAGCTAGAAGCAACTAGCTAATATGCAACTTGTAAAGAAAAGTTTCATGTATGTGAGGGATAATTAAGGGTTTTAGTATATCAAATGATTTTTTTCCTATATAAATTCTAGGGTAGATTTTACTTAATTTACCTTTTTTTAAATGTATAGTACACTTTAAATCATATCTAGCAGTTAAACCTTTAATCATAAAATTAACCTCATCTGAAGTATAATTATCAGTACAAAGATCTTGTCAATTTTGCGAACCCTTGGTGAATACGAATCTAATGTGGAGTTATTATTTCATCATGATCTCTACCAATATTCATTTTAGATTTTATCTTTTGGATTTCCTCAATTCCCTCCGTAGTTAAATGGGCCTTATTCTGAACTAACACCGCTATTTTATAATACAAAAATCCTTAAAGTCTAAATTTTTAGAGCCTATCAAAGGATATTTATTAAAAAATGGAATCACGATGTTATAAACATCATCAAATTTTAGGGCTATAAATTTAACCACAGAACTTTTAGGATCTTCTTGTAAGAATCCACAACCTAAATAAGTAACTATACTAGAAACTAGTTCACGATCCCGTAAATTCTGGCTAATTTGTATTCTTAATTGAGGTTTTGCTTTACTTAATGAAACATTAAAACAACCTTCACCTTCTACAAAGCCTGTAAGTCAATTAGGATTTTTTATTTTCTGATCTACAACTTCGGGTCTTAACTCTATGTCAATATTTGCAAAAGTGGCTTTTAACTCTTTGGAAAGCCCTTTATTTATTGATGCTTTTATACTTACAATTTTAGCTAAGCCTTCATTCGTAAGATGCTCACCACGATTCATTAAATCTACAATCCTTTTAAATAGTACAAAATCGGCACATTTATGAGTGATAAGAGGATATTTTATAAAATGGGGGATTATTACATTTGTTAAATCTTTTAGCGAACTGACAGAATAATTTACAGAACCCGTTTTTTTATTTATTCTTACAGTACCTACTCCAAAGTATTTTTTTAACCCCATCAATAAGTCTGCATCTTTACCGTGCATATGAATCTGAAAAACAGGCATTACACGCCACCCTCCTTTGTACTTTTTGTTACTATACATACCCACTGAAAAACATCCCTCACCATCCACTAAACCAGTTACGTAGCTCGGATCCAATTGTGTGTTGAAATTGTTTTGATTTTTGTTTGTCATATTAAAGTTTAAATTCGTTCTTCCGAGTGGGTAGTCCACTAAGCCTCCGAACGGCCTTTAAATCCATCCCCAAGTTGCCTATCCTCTCGTCACCCCCTTTGCCGAACTTGGTGTTATAGAAATTTTGGAATCCCTGTTATGAGTAAAAAACTCATAGCGCGAACCAACGCGCGGACGCCCAGTGATCTATATAACTATCGGGTAAGGTAAGTAAGGAGCGAAAAGTTTAGCAGGAGTCATCATACCGCTTCCTTGTTTAAGGAAGGACGTATGAGCTCCTCTTGAGGATGAATCCAGGGCCCCGCATCGAAAGCTTTTGTGCTGATCCATCGGGTCTTTGTAGCATCCAAAAGGTAGTTCCGCAGTAGCCAGGTGTACATACTACAGTACCCACCATTTTTTACCAACTGTCCATCATCCATTATTCAATAAGCTAAAGCAATCGGACTCAAATATTTTGCAAAGTCAAGAGGCATAATTTTAGTTTTGCCTGACAGAAAAATATCTGCTAATGGAGAAAGTAACTCTGAACCTTGTATTTTTACATAAATAGATTCATTAACACTATTGTGTCGAGAATCTGTTCTTTTATAATACACCCTCCTGAAAGTTCAAGCAATGAATATCAAGATACATACAAAACAATAAAGCCAACTTTAGAAAATTAAAAGATAGTAATTTAGCCACGAAATTTTGATCTTTAATTTAAAAACTAACTAAGAGATTGAAGATCTTCCTCTATTCATACCTGCTTTAATTACTCGAATTTGCTCTAATCCTTCTGCTGTTAAATGAGTTTTTGATCTCATTAATTCGGCAACTTTACAAAAATCCAGATAGTCTTTTCTTTTGGACCCTACTAAAGGATACTTATCGAAGAATGGAATAATCTTTTCTAGTATATCTGAAAATTTTTCTACTATGAAATCTCCACAACTATAGCCAGAACGTGCCCCATAAGAACCACACCCAAAGAAGTAAATAAGATTTTTCATTAATTGTTCATCACGAGAGTGCTGAACTATTGAAAAACTTAATCTCACTTGATAACCAAGCTTAGAACCTGTAGATTTTTGAACTATAACCATTAAACAACCTTCCCCCTCAGTAAATCCGGCTAATCAACAGGGATCTATGATTTTTTGGTCTATAACAAGAGATCTAGCTACTGGAATAGTGTCAGGAAAAGCTGCTCTTAACTTTTCAGATAGACCTAAATTAATTGAGGCTTTTATATTCACAATTTTTTGTAGGCCTTCTGGTGTTAAATGCATTTTACGTTTAACTAATTCAAATGCCTGTTTGAACAAAAGATAATCAGCAAGCTTTTGAGTTATTAATGGATATTTATCGAAATGATCTATCACTACTTGTAAATCTTTAACAGAACTGACTCTATATTGAATTACATTCTTTACTTGGTTTGTAATAGATCCTACCCCTAATGATAATTGGATGGATTCCAGAAGAGCTCGATCCTTTCGGTCTAAAGCAATAATGAAGGTAAGTCCAACTACTCATCCCGTTAGATAACTATTCTTTTGGCTAACCCCAATATGAAAACAAGCCTCTGCGTCAGAAAAACCACTTAGAAAATTTGGATTTAATCCGTTATTATTATTATATTTGTTATTGTTTTTCATGTTTTCATGACACAATTATATACCCTTTTACTTTTATTAATCAAGTTACATTCACAATTTGTACTTAACAGTTCTATGATATATTTTCTATCGTAAACACATTTTACCTCAAATTTTTTAATAATTCGAAGGCGCGTGGACGGCGCCAACGTTTCCACCCCACCCCCCGCCCCCCGCTCCGCCCCATCGCTCGAGAGCGATGGGGGGGGGTGGAAACTTATCTAAATATTTTACTTGTTTTCAGGCCCGAGGGCTTTGTTGGTTTATCTGCCGAAGGGGAGACTTCTAAGGCCCCTCGGGGGCCGAGAGGATAATTCAATCCCATCTACACCACTTAAGACATCGTAAATATGCATGACATAATCTTTATGTTTTATGGTTTGCTCAAAAGTTATATAGACTTTACCCGTACCATATACTCCAATATGCGCGTCTCCTAAAAGACAACCAAACAACATATCAAATATGTTTTGTTCTAATTTTTTAGTATTGTTTAAATTTTTCATGGTTTAAGTTTTTAGAAGTTACCTACATATTATTTCTACAGCTGAGACTTCGTACGAAACAGTGTTTATACGTAGGATTTTTACATACCTAAAGGGGAAAAACCGCACCGCACCTTGTACTTTTTACAAAACGTTAACCATATACGCCCCCCATTAGCCTATCTAGCACATATTGTGTATGGTGGAAATGGGGGAAGGGCAGCTCCGCTACATTGTTTTTTGTTGGAGTCGGAGGGAGTTTTGTAAAGGAAAGGGCCGCTTGGCCAAAACTTGTGCTTATAGTTTGCTATTACTTGCAAAATGGAGTTAGTCCCTCCTTCCGCCGGGCTCCTTAATCCCAAACCTGTAGAGGTCTGGCTGGAGGCGTAGGGGGAGACTTTTAAAGTACAATATAAAGTCAAAAAGAAGGTATTGCTTACTATAAATAAACACAAATTTTATGTCGACTTATCTATTATTATTCCTTGATATATTTTTTTTTGTCATATTTTTTTTTGACAGGGGGCAATCCTCCGTAGAGGGGGGATTGCCCCCGTAAGGTGCCAAACTGCGCACTCAATTTGTACTCTCTGGCGCAATTAGCCTGTTCAGATTTGTTATCGTAAAAGCTCTTTATCTTTTACCTCCATCTTTTACAAGATGGCTCAGACTATATCTTCGTCTTATTTTATTTTTCTACATATTATAATTAAGTTGGGCGACCTATAATCTTTCTTTTTATCCCCCCACTCAAATTTGATTCTGTATGTTTTACCTTTATTTTGTGTTTGTAAGCTTGCATCACCCAACATTAAACCGATAGCTGCTTCCCACTGGATTTCTGACAATTTTACCAAGGACTTTTTATACTGTTTTAACAGCATACTATTGGGTCCTAAACCTAAGACATCCGATTTGCTTTGTTTGTATTATTTTTCATGAAAGTTTTAATATGTCCCTTTGTACAGAAGTCGTGCTAGGCCTACTTATTTCTCTTTCAAATCCTGTTAGTAGAGAGCCCTCATCGATTCTTCCTCTTCCCTCCAGGGGTTTCGCACCCTTATCTAAGGACGCCTCAGTTACTCTTAGGTCGGCGCGGTAACTCGATACTGATATACATCAATATAAACCAGCGTTAGAGACTCCAGGCTTCTACAACAAGTTAATAATACCTGCTACATTTTCGAAGTTATGGATAGGGATTTTCACCCAACCTGTTAATGCTTCTATGGAGGAATTTAACCCCAATTTACCTATTATTAAAGATTGATAAGTAAATATATCAAACTAGAAATTTAGTATGATTGCTCATAGAAAAAAAACTTAGGAATAAGAGATTACCTCTCTCCCCTTACATAATTAAAGAAAATAAAATTTAGACGCAGGGCGCTCGTGGAAGGATTATTGTTAGCATCACTCACCTTCTAGTCGTTGAACGTTCTTATTTATCATAGTGATCTACTATACTGCTTAAATAAGCTTCGCTTCAAGTTAACTTTATTTTAAAGTTATTCTCAAAATTAACCCTGTTTATTACAGATATTTTTCAATACCTGAGGACTAACAGTTCTATGTTATCCCTAGCGTAGCTTTTTTCATTAATCCAAGACCTTTCCTTTCTGCATCTTGTGATCATATGCCCCGCTTACGCGACTGATAGACACGTAGGTCAGACAGTAAAGCAAGATTAAGCCATTAAACTTGACAAGTAAAAATAAAAATCACTTATCATCTAGTCATCTTTAAAAAAATGAGATAAGATTAAAGCAACTAAAAATATATTACAATGGAGGGCTCTCCTTCATAGTTAATACATTTTATTACATCTATTTTCCATATAGTTAAAATCCTACTTACAAATTTATTAAATATCTAACTTAATAGATAAGTACTTGGTTAAATTTATATAGTGGGCAGAGCCCTCTATATAAATATTTTAAATAAGATAGTTATTTAATTATCTTAAACATAATTAAATTAAAATAGTAATAATTAAAATAAAAGAATTATTTTAAGTAATGCTTCATAAAGATGCAATTTTACAAATTAATTTTGGATACACCCAGTTACTCTTTATGGGATCTGTGCCCCGCATAACAATTCTAATTAACTAAAGACGGTTTGACCGCCAAGGAGTTTCACCACCGTACCATGGTAATTTACTGTGTGTAGTTAAAATTGTCCTTCCTCCCTACGATTTCACACTCGTTATAGAATCCGACTGTACATTCGGACGGACATCTCAGTCCAGCCCCGGCGAACCAGTCTGTAGCGACATATACAACTGCCGACGGTCTTTAACTAGGACGTCATTAACCGTTTTCACCTATTTTTTCTAAAGCTAAAAAACTGTTTGGTTGTATCCTTCCACCAGTTCCTATTATTTAGTATTATAATCATAGCTAGACTATATTTTTATTTAACGTCGGGGGGCTTCTTATGCCCCCTCATAAATCTTAATTTTTTGTTGTTATTGTTAAAATCCTCTTGATATTTTTTATTTATATAATACTTTTATTCTTTTAATCGAATAATCGTTTATCTCTGCTGCAAAATCTGGAGATAAAACATCCAGTTTTCTACTTTACAAAGGATCTTCCTTTGTTCATTCCAGCCTTGATTTTTTTTGTATAAACCGTCCTTTGATAGATGACCCTTTACTACCATGATGTGTGCAACTTTTTTAAAATCTGAGAAATCCAATGATTTTACCCCTTGTAGTGGATAATTATCGAAGAACGGAATAATCTTATCCAATATATCGCCCTTTGAGGTAACATGAAACTCACCTGAATTATGACCAGAACGTGGGTAATAATTGCCACAACCTAGATACTCCCCTAAATTCTCCATTAATTTAGCATCTCTCGAATGTTGAGCTATACTAAGTTTAAGATTGACTTGCATCCCCTGCTTGTACACTCTGGATTTATGTGTACTAATCATAAAACACCCCTCACCGTCCACGAATCCTGCTAGTCAGTGAGGATCGGGAATATCTTTAACCTCTACTTCGGGTCTAGGTGCTGGTTTGGCGTTTGGAAAGGCTGCTTTTAATTCCTCAGACAACCCGTTGTTAATGGAAGCCCGAATATTTACAATTTCTTGTAAATCACTAGGTGTAAGATCTTTACGCTTCATAATTTCAACAATTTGCTTAAAAAGTTCAAAATCAGCACGTTTCTTTGTTAAGAGCGGGTATTTGTCAAAATGCTCTAGGATTATTTGCAGATCTTTAGCTGATTGCACCTTGAACCGATAGATATTTTTTTCACCTCTATATACTTTTCCAACTCCAAAATAAGCCTGAATTCGGTCTAACAAACCTTTATCTTTAGAATCAAGACCTATCTGAAAAGCAACTCTAACTCGCCAACCTAGTTTTCGTTCAGAGTCTTTGCTGATTGACACAGTAAAATTTGATTCTCCGTCTGCAAATCCAGTTATAAAATAAGGGTTTAGCCTGACCATACAATCTATATTTTTAACCTCATTTTTCATTTTTCTAACACTTCAAATAACTTTACACTATATACATAGATTGACCTTATATAACTTTAGCCACCCCCGGCCGGCTCCCCCCTGAATGAGGTCAGTGGACTGGCCCGCCGGGCCAAATTAATAAAGTAAAAGGCAAATTGTGGCATTTAATCCTTATTAAAGCTAACCTATATCTGATAAAAAAAAAATTGTTTGTATACATAAAGGTTTTACTACCCCGCGTCTCCACATTATTGGGTCCCCTTATAAGGAAACCGTAAAAGGGTGGAAGGGAATAAAACCGTCGCGCGCTTCATGCATTAGACCTGCGCGCCGGTTTTACTATTGTTACTTAACCTCACGGAGGAAGAGGCTTCTATTCCTCCTGTGGCCTTCAGAGAAACTTGCTTATAGAAGCCTCCGTACTAACTTTATAAGTGTATAATTCGAATTTTCAGTCCGCCCCACAAATACCCGGGGTATTACAGGAGCGAACGGAGACAAGGGCGACGACACGCAGACAAGTTTTACTATACGCGAGAAAATAATATTTCCGCGGAGCGCGGAGCAGCTTCTTTTAAGCTTTTTACTATTAATTCTTCAGTATTAAGCTTTGTAATGTAGTATACGCAACTTTCATTATTGTGGTCTATATTACCTGTGGCTATATCTCGAACACGTCCATCAGGTAAATGGTCAGATAAAGCTAAAGCATTTTCAAGTATGTTTATATCCTCTTTAGTCATAACTTGTTTAGGAATTTTTCCCATTTCTAACTGGTATTATTTATTAAGAGCTCGTGATGACCATCACTCTGAGTAGAAGAACTGCTCCTTCCTTAATACAGTCTTTATTTATCCCACAACAAAAGTTGGAGAGTAAACAAGTTTTCAACAAAAACAAATTCTTGTTTGTACGTAATACGTACTAGTGTCAAAAACCAACCCTAGAGGGCAGACAAATCATTCATGACCAAAAATCGCATAGGCCTGCTTTGAAGCAGGCCGTTGTTTTGCTATTGCAGCTGTGTCCTTGATTTTTTAATACAAAAACCTAAGTGGACTGCTTGATTCAACTTTAACAAAATTAAGGGGGCTATGCCCACAAATAGAATAAATCTATACATCAAGACGCTTCAGTTAGAACGCGCCTACGTTTTAATGTTTAACTATAATAGAACTTTATACTAAAACTTTAGAGTTGGATTTTTTGTTGTGATGACAATCCATAAACACATAGCTTATCGGCTAGTTCGTCTAGGGCCAGTCCAGTGGACCGGGAACCTTATTTAGTAATAAATATAACAAACCAAGTGAAAACAGTGTAATGGACGGGAAAATAGAAAATCCTCTAGAGAGGATAAACGGGTTCGGGTTTTCTCAAACACTTATTGGGAGTTGGAAATAAGCGTTAAATTTTGGATAATTTATATTGCCCTTTAAAGGGCTTCTGGGTATTACGAGAAAAATAACTTCTAACACTTCCTGTAGGAACATCTAAGGCTCTTGCAGCTTCACCCATAGAAGTATAAACAGTTTGAATTCCTGTATGCAGGTCAATAACTTCTATCTGAATACTAGGTCTACCTCCTGATACTTCTGGTCTCTTTTTCCCTTTTCAATAACCCACTGTCCCTTTCTTAGCTTCACTCATTTTTATTTTAGATAACTCAGAATGTTTCTTTCCTTTTCAATTATTCTCTTTCTTAAGAACTTTCAGAGCTTCACTAATTCTTTCTTTAGTTTCCTGTGAATGTGTACTACCTAAACGAGAACCAGCAGTTTTTAGGATATTATACTCAGGGAGTAACAGGTTGATATAATATTGCTCCCTTTCTATACAAGACGAAAATTCGCAGTATTCAAGAATTTCGAGGCTAAAAGCAGAATAACCATGGAATAAAAGAGCATTATTAGTATAAGATCTTCCTTGTGTACTCTCTAAATAAGTTTTTCTAAAATAATCATAAAATCTACGCCCAAGATTCACAGAGCTTCCCACATAACGGTAGCGAGACTCGTTATGGGTTCACATATAAATACCCGATTTTCCGGTATTTGTTTCTATAATAAATTCCTTCATAAGGTCAGGATAAGGATAATAAGCACATAAACCTAATCTAGGTATAAAGCTTGGACAATCAAATAATCTCTTTGTTTTCATTTTTTTATAATATATTGTTTAATGTTATTATAAGCTACCATACCTGCTTTTTTAGACTATGTCGAGGAGTGTAAATATACTGGCCTCTATTCTGCATTTCTCCTAGTTTTCTTTTCTCTAAACCCGGCTTTCCAATTTCTATCACATTTGTTTACCAACGCAGCATTTTTTTTTTATTATTTCAAGACTAGGGATGTACGTGCCCACTGCCACCTAGTCATTTTTCCATTACTCATCCCTGTACATGATAGTAAAGTTCCCCCCTACAAACATAAGAAATAAAAATCTTTTTTGAAGATTTAAACGACGGCGTCCCAAAATGGAGTTATCGAAAATTTCTTTTCGAAGTGACACGACGGCGTACCAGGGGCTGCACCAGATTAAAATTTCTTTTAACCTAGATCTCGATCTCTGAGTAATAATTACCCTGAGATGCAGCAGGCTTGCTTAAAATTTCTTTTAACCAAGAAAGATCTCTGGCACTCAAATTTTGAGTATTATCCAGCCGTACCCCGTACCCCCAAGGGTAGGGCGGCCTTTATAACTCACAGTCCAGTTACAAAAAATTATGTTATTCAGAAGTGGTCAGCAATACGATAGACTTAAGTAAAGGAGTTTCAATTTTATCTTACCGATTACCTTATACACTACAACTTGTCCGATCATATGCAATAACTAGCAACAGTAAAGCTGCATAGGGTCTGTTGAGATAGGTCGTTTTATTACTAAAATTTCCCCCTCGAAGAACCGTACGTGCAACTTTCATCGCATACGGCTCAAGCATTAAGCTTAATATTTATACATATTTAGTTTTCAGTACATGTATATTATATACATATATTGAAAACGTGGCCCGGGAGGGGCGCGGCTCATAACGAAAAGCAATATTGTCCACCAATGATCAACCAAAACCACCAAACGTCGCCAGGGGGGGAATAGACTATTAAACCTAACTATCTCCCTTTATTCATAGACGCTTTAATTTCCTCCATTCTTTGTCTACCTTCAGGAGTATCATGAGCTCTTTCCACTTTTAGTCTTATTAAAACCTATGATTTATCTATAATACTTATTAGATATCCTTTAAATATTTTGTTTAATTTTAAGTACTTAGCCATTGTCACATGACTTTCTTTTAAATCTCTTGCTGCTTCACGTATAGAAACGTATTCTCTCGTTTCATTAGTTTCTACATTTGTTAATATTATTGCTATTCCGTTTGCTTCTTTTATTTTAGCTATATGCCCCTCTGTTTTATTAGCTGAAGCATAGGCTATTTTACCTTTAGACTCATCTGAATGTGAAAAAGTACGACCAATGTTTTTAGCATGAATATTAGCCAAATGTTCTCTCAGTTTAGCAATATGCTCTTCTGTTCTATTAAGCGCTGCAAATCTTATTTTAGCTAGTGCTTCTTCTGAATGTCTAGAACCCAAACGTGATCCTGCTTCTTGTAATATATTATAGTTAGGATTTAACAAAATGATATAATATGTCTCTCTTTCTAACAAAGCCTCACGATCACAATATTCAAGGATCTCCAATTTAAATTTAGTACGCCCATATTTCAATATTGCGCTCTAGATAGCACTTTTACCTCTTTTTAATTGAGTCTCTAGATATTTATCTGAGTAATAATTAGATAGTCTAGCATAGAGATTCACACCACTCCCTATGTAACTCTTATTATTCTCGAAATTAACTCAACGGTAAATACCGCTTTTATCAATATTTTCCTCGAGTATCTGCTTTTTCTGCAGATCAGCATTATTATAAACCTTTACGGATGGATTAGGGAGAGTATGAATACCCCTGACGCTTATCTTTCACTGAAAATCTTTCATAGCTATAGTAAGAGCTCCGTGCAATACCTCGCCCTCAGTACAGAGTAGGTGGCCCATTTAAGCCCCTGGTCTCTGAGTCCGGTACTCAGCGCTTCTATCTTAGGCTTCCACCTAAGTACAGCCTGCTTGCATAGGAGAGGCTGGCGTAAGAGTTTGTAAGACATTATTGTTTAGTCTTACCTCAAGTCGGCAACAAGATTAAGGGAGTGTACCTCTCCCAGGAAGATTCTTTAATCCTCTCCCCCTTGTGACTGTCCACGCTATAACCAGAGCTTCAAAAGCTCTTTTAAATAGTAAATAATTAGCTCGTTAACGTGTTAACATAGGATACTTATCTATAAATTCTGTTATAACAGAATGTTGGTTAATCACGTAACGATTTACTATCCGAGAAGCTTTAGCAGCTTCTAAACTACTTATGTCATATTTCGGTTTTACCGTGAGTTTTGCTAGCCAAAAAAATCAACAATTTATTACCGCGAGGCTGACTATTTTTATTATTGAATTATTAAGAATTCCTTAATGAATTCATTCCCGATTTAATTATTTGAATACGATCTAATCCTTCTTTAGTTAAATGATCTTTATTATGTAAAAGTTGCACAGCTTTTTTGAAGTCCTCAAAATCTAATGCTTTCGCTCCTTGTAAAGGGTATTGATCGAAAAACATAATTATTTTGTCTTTAATATCTTTAATTCTACTCACTGTATAATCTCCTGCTAATCGATTAGATCTTTCTTTATAATGACCACAACTAAAGAAATTTACAAACTCCCGCATAACTTCTGTGTCCCGAGAATGTTGTGTCAATACAAATACTAATTGCACTTGAACCCCAACTTTTTTTGTTGATTTATTTATCTTTCTCGCGAAACAGCCTTCACCGTCACTAAATCCAACTACTCAATTGGGATCTTTTATTTCTTGGACCTCGACTTTAGGTCTCGGAACTGGGATAGAAGAAAGCTATTTTTAATCGGTAAATCGGTATTCATGGAAGCTCGAATGCTTACAATTTTTTTAATACCTTCAATCGTTAAATGTTCTTTACGTTTAATCAACTCAAATGCTTGTTTAAACAATTTAAAATCTGCTTGTTTCTGAGTAACTAAAGGATACTTTTCAAAATTATTTATTATAATTGCTAGATCGGAAATCGAGCTAACTCTATATTCAAAGCATTCATCTGTTCTTTCCTTAATATTACCCACACCTTTTAAATAAGACTGTAATCTTTTTAGAAGAGGGTGATCTTTTTTATGTAATTTTATTGTAAAGATTAGTTGAACATGCCAACCAGCTCTACATTTTTTATCCATACTAATATTAATATGATAACTACCTTCAGCATCTGTAAAGCCTGTAACGTAATTAGGATTAAGTATTGGCAGAGATAAGCTGTTATTTTCAGCTGCGAAATTTTTATTGTTTTTCATAGTAAAGTTTAAAGTCGTTCTTCCGAGTGGGTAGTCCACGAAAGCCATCCCAGGCCATATCTTATCTTTTCAACCATCTCACATCTAACCGCAAAGACTCATACCGATCGGGTATGCCCCTCAAGGGCTTGTCTAGGTACCGAGTTGCAGCGCGATAGAGGTCGCAGTAGTCATCCATTTTCGAGGGGTTACCCCACCGGAATCAGAGGCTACCGTGCAGCCCTTTTAGGGCCAGATGGAGATCACTCTCCGCAAGGCTCAGCCCGTAAGGGGCGATTCTTTGGGCGTGCGCACTCCGAAATGAGTACGCACGTCACTAAAGCGTGAACCGGACTGGTTTCTAACTAGTTACGACATGTCGCGGAAATGATTGTAGCGGGTTTTGACACCCGCGTTAAGAAAGATTGGGCCCCTGGGGTAGACCTCCGTGCTGATCCATCAGGTCTTCGATGCGTTAGGACTCCATGATTTCCCTCCGATTGTAATCAGTTGCCTGTGTTAAGGAGTCTTTTACTAGAGTCGACTTATGTATAAGGACCTAAGTAGACAAAACTTACCCTAAGCCTAACTACTTGGGGACTCCGTCAACTTGTACCAAAAATACAGACCCTGATGTTTTGTGATGCAAAAGCTTTTAAAAGCTTAATATCATGATTGCTTTGACCTATTTCTAAAGTAGGATTAAGTGAAACATAAGACTTCCCTCTACTTACTGCATCTGCAATTCTAAACTGGAAAGAACCTTCCACTCAATGTAAGCTTGCACTCACTCATTGTTTAATACTATGGGTCCAGCTTTATGCAAAGAATTTCATCTTTCCTCAAAAGATCGTTTACTATTCATGTTTTCTTTAATAGATATAATACTATTCATACCTGGTTCACTTAAATGTACTCCATCCTTAATCATATGCGCTACTTTTCTAAAGTCTTGATAATCTAAATTTTTATATGTAAGCAATGGGTATTTCTCAAAATGGGGTATTATTTTATTTATTATATCATCTATTTTAGTCACATTAAATTTTAACGCCTTTTCTTTTCTATTATCAATATGAACATTACCACAGCCGAAATATCTTTGCAAATCATAAAGTATACCAGCAGAATGTTCTTTCTGCGTTACTTTATAGCTCAATGAAAACTTATACCCATTTTTAGTCTCTTGGGTAGAGATAGAAAAATTACCCTCCGAATTTATAAACCTATTTTATAAAACATACTTGGAGTCATATGTGGTTTTATAATTTCTACTAATTTATCTATAGATTTTCTTGATATATATATTCTGTATTGACCTTCTCTAGGTGTATGTATAGTACATATTAAACCGTAACGTATAACTAATACATTCATTATACGAACGACATCCTGAATAGAAAAACAATCAGTACAAATAGCTACTCCTTTACTTTTATACGACCCATCTCCCATAATCATATGCGCTAATGCTACCGGTGTTAATAATTCGTATATATTTTCTGGAATTACTTTCACCTTTTTAGGATAAAACACAGAGTGTAACTTACTAAAGCACAATAAAGAACGAGTGTTAAAAACTAAGCAGTACGTTTCAATTCCTTTTCTCCTACTTGTACTAAAAAAAGGATAACTAGAACAATAATGCGATAATAAATTAAATACAAATAAAACATACTTAGAATTAGCTAAAGACTGTTTAAAGACTAAACGAGCATTTTTATGAGTAGAACTTGCATAAATAATTACTCCATCTGACAATAGTAAGCCTACTACGACACTATATAAATAAGGGTGTAAGACTACCATGTTACTAATTTGTACCGAAAACCTACCATACCCCACTGAAGACGCTAAATTTGTACCAAAAACCACTAAATCTTTACTTTGCGAAACTGTAATAGATATTTTTCTTTTTTTATCCATATTCTATTTTTTTTCACGCTAATATATTAGCACTACTTAATCAAATTTTTTTATTAAAGGGCATTACGCTATTCATCTCTAATGGATTAATTTTACGTACATCGAAGCCCACCCACTGAGAAGCCAATTTTTGTTCACAAGAACCTAAAGCAAATTCCAAATCCGAAATACCTGTAACTCATTGTGGAGCAAGGGGGGTAGAAGAACCTAAAGCAAAATCGCGATTATCTGTACTAATACTAGAACTAGATGATAAAAATCTAACTCCATTTTGTACTAAAGAGGCTCAAAGTCAAGATTGCGAAGCTAGAACGAAGTTAATACCAGAACAAGGCCGAGCAAATAATTTTGTTTGTAGAAAGAAATTTATTGTAGCTTTAAATATTATTAATTTTGAATTAGACGAATATTCAGTAACATCAGAGACTACCCTTTCAATTCTATCAACGGGTTAGGGTGCTAGCCTTCCGCTGACCCGAGTACCTTTCTACGTGTACCTTGCTACTAAGCTCGTACGGGTACTTACTCGCGATAGTTTATTCTGCTATTATTCAAAAAACAACCCAAAGAAGCAACTCAGGGCCATCTATACTAGAAGAAGAAGTCTTGATTCTAGTAACACAGCAGCGCTACGTTAAGCGCCCTATCTGAGGGAATGTTTTATACTTTGAAGGTAATGATGCTTGAATATATAGAAACCACCAGATCGGCCAAGAGGACAAATATGTATATTTTACTTAACACCAGTTCTAAGTCAGCATTCTTTAGAATTAGTCAATAATGACCTATTCTTGTCATTACAACAAGACTTTAGCTTTTTAGAACATCCTTTACCCACTAATGTATATTCAGCCTTAAACTGAACTTCCACCTGAAACAGGTGGGCATTAATGGGCTTACCTAGTTTACTTAACAACACCTTAATGATTACCTTAGGATTCCACTATACGTAAGTTGATATTAGACCCATAAAGGAAAGAACGAGAAATCTTTCCTACAATCAACTATTTATTTCTCCACCCTCTACTTGTGTAGCGAGCTCTAGTTTATACGCTTCAACCGTGAATTCATGTTAATTATCCTTAGTAATCTAGCTCACCAACCTCAAATTACTTGACTAAACACTCTTCGGCCAGAGGCCGACGTCTTGCGGTTAGGTTGGATAGTTATATATAACTATTATTTAACGGGCTTCACACAAAAGAATTACTTCGAATGCATGCCGTATGAGCTCAGATAATGGGTTATCAGGTGGGCTTTCACCACATTGCTATTAAGCACTTAACTAGTCGCACTCTCGTCTAACTAGAGGTAAGCAGTATCTGCCAATTCTGATTAAATTAAGGCGGGTTGACCGCCAAGGAGTTTAAACCACCGTACTAATGGTAATTCACTGTGTATAGTTAGAATTATCCTTCCTCCCTACGATTTTACACTCGTTACAGAATCCGACTGTACATTCGGACGGACATCTCAGTCCAGCCCCGGCGAACCAGTCTGTAGCGACATATACAACTGCCGACGGTCTTTAACTAGGACGTCATTAACCGTTTTCACCTTTCTTTTTCTATAGCGACAGAACTGTTTGGTTGTATCCTTCCGCCAGTTCCTATCCATTATTTTTAGCTCTATTCATTTTTTTTTATAATATACTCTAATTCGTTTAATTTTTTGGTCTTTAACCAATGCAGTAAATTCTGGATTATCTGCAGAGTCAACATCCAAGTGTTTACTTAATGTCTTAACATTAACCCCTACAATCTTTGCACTTTCAGATAGAGTTTGTACTGTTAACTCTTCTCCACTTGGTTTTAATATTTTATACACAGAACTTTCGTGCTGATAAATTATTCTTTTTGAGTCTATGTCTCTAAGACGACCAAGTCTTTTACTCTCCCCCGGTTCATACCCAATCTTAAGGCTGTAATTGTATCGAGACCTTCTTTAGTTAGATGGGCTTTATTTTCCATTAACTCAGCGGCTCTACAAAAATCCAGATAATCCTCGAGTTTAGTTCCTCCAATGCGATAATTAGAAAAAAGCGGTATTATTATATTCGTTATATCTTTAAAGTTTGTAACTCTAACTTGATAACAATTTCTAGAGGAAGGAGCTATAGCACCACAATTTAAGAATTTTTTAATTAATTCTAAAAGTTCTATATCTCTTTCATTTTGAGTAATAATAAATCTTAATGCAACTCCGAATCCTGATTTTGAAGTTGGAGATTTTGAAATAACTATTAAAAAACATCCTTCCCCGGATACGAAACCTGCTAACCATTCCGGTGTGATACTTTCTGGTAATTTAATCTCAGGTCTCTCGACAGGTGTAGTGTCTGAAAAAGCTTCTTTCAATTTGTCGTTTAATCCGTTATTCATAGAAGATTTTATGGCAACAATTTTACGCACCCCTTCTATTGTAAGATGCTCTTTACGATTCATTATTGCTAGAATTTGTTTAAATAACTCAAAATCCGCTCTTTTCTTGCTAATTAAAGGATACTTTTCAAACCATGGGATTACTACATTAGTTAAATCTACAAGAGATGAAACTCGCAACTCAACCGAAGTACTTCCTGTATATATTTTTCCTACTCCCAATGATAATCTTATTTTTTCTAAGAAATCTCTTTCCTTTTTATGCAAGTGGATTTGAAAAGATACTAGTACCTCCCACCCTGTTTTATATTTGGGACTTTGACGGAGATGTACAAAAAAAGAAGATTCAGCATCTGAAAACCCAGTGATCATATAAGGCTCTAATCTGCAGATATTTATTTCCTCCATGCTACGTAATATTGTTGTTTTTTTTTTCATTGTTTATTTTTTTATTATACGTGGACTACTACCTCTTACCGTCGTCTGGGGCTCATGCGCCTTGTGCATTGGCCGTTAGACTCGCCATCTAACTACATCCCTATTACTAGGGTCTACACCCTTGTGATCCTTCTGTCGTAGCAGTTAAAAAAACAAGAGACATCCTAAATAAGGTCCATAATCCCCCACAGAATTTGAATCGGATTGAACAAGGTTAGCTGGATCGTTGAAATCCAACACTTAGAATATTTGCAACCTCTGACCGTTACCCACCCCGCTTGAAACTAGAACTTCTTAAAATAGTCTACCCCTTATTTTACTTAACTACTCTTATAGACAGTTAGGGCCGATCTCGGAGGCGTTTTTTGAAACTTGTTACGATAAAATCGCCAGCCACTAGGTCTTTCTTCATACCAACCACAACCTAGAATGTTCAATTAAAGGAGAAGTATTCATTATAATGTCTCTTTCATCTTTAGTTAAAAATTCTACAGTACCTGAATAGTTAGATAATCGTCCCCTCGGATGATTATCATCGGCGGTACCAGCCGCCTCGGGCTGGCCCTCCGGCTCCATTAATAATTCTGCTTTACCTGAATCATCAGATAATCTTCCCTTATTCATGCCGGATTTAATTAATCTAATTTCCTCTAAACCATTTGCTGTTAAATGATCCTGAGTTTTAATCATACCTGCAATTTTACTGAAGTCCGAAAAATCTAATGCTTTTACACCCTGTGGTGAATATAGTTTAAAGAACGGTATAATTTTTTCATTAATATCAGTAAAACTTGTTACAATAAAATCGCCAGCAAACTCGCTAGGTCTTTCTTTATATCAACCACAACCTAAATATTCAATCAATTTCTTCAGTAGATCAGCATCACGAACATGTTGAGTAACTTGCAATTTTAATTTGACTGCAAAGCCAATTTTATGAGATGAAGATTTTTGTAGTTGAATCATAAAACTTCCATCACCTCCCACAAATCCAGCTACTCAATTTGGATCTTTGATTTCTTGATCTATCACAAGAGGTCTTGCTACTGGAATAGTATTTGGAAAAGCTGCTCTTAACTTTACAGATAGACCTAAATTCAGTGAGGCTTTTATGTTCACAATTTTTTGTAAACCTTCAGAAGTCAGATGCTCTTTACGATTCACTATCTCTACGGCTTGTTTAAAGAGTTCAAAATCGGCTCGTTTTTGTGAGTGAATATTTATCGAAATGAGTTACTATTACTGTTAAACCTTCAAGTGAACTAACTCTAAATTGAATTAAATCCTTACCTGCTTTTCTAATCTGACCTATCCCCCCGGAGCCTAGCGACGATTGAATTAACTCTAATAAGGCTCGATCCTTTTGATGTAAACCAATTGTGTAACGAAGTTCAACTACTCAACCTACAGAATAATTCTTATTTTGGCTAATTTTAATGCTAAAACAACCTTCAGCATCTGTAAAACCGCTTACAGGGGTGAAGGTTTTCTTTAACCAATACTCTAGGTGACGGCGGACATTTAAATGTAGACATTGAAGATGTTAAAAAATCGACATACTTTTCACTTGATACATAAATAAACCTTATATAATCTTTCCCTGCGAACCAGGAGGTCCCAGCTCTGCTTCGAGGTGGGTGGACCAGTACAAATGAATGTAACTTGATTAATAAAGTAAAAAGGCACTAATTGTGGCATTTAATCCTATTGAAGCTAATGTTTGATAAAAAAAAAAATAAAGGTTTTACTACCCCGAGAACAGCCCCTGGCGGTGGGAATAAAACCGTCGCGCGCTTCATGCAATATACATGCGCGCCGGTTTTACTATTGTTACTTAGTCTCGCGGAGGAAGAGGCTTCTATTCCTCCAGCGACCCCCCCCCCTTCACTCCCCCCCCCTCATCGGATAAATATATATATTTATACGTTTTATATATTTTATATATAAAACTTTGATGGGGGGGGTTGCAGAGAGAAACAATTTTGCTTATAGAAGCCTCCGTACTAACTTTATAAATGTAATGTAATTTAATGACCAAAATAAGCAGATAACTAGGGCTATTAACAGAACCAATAGTTTCATAGTTTAAGATTTATCCCGACGCTAAGTGAAACGAAAAAATGAGCTGTAAGCATCAAAAATAAATTTGGCAAACGAAGTTTAAGACCGAGCTATTTACCTTGACTTTTTAGTAGTTTTTAAATAATTTTAATATTAAAGATCTTACCTGCTCTTCTTTGTGTGTTCCATGATAAACTGCCCTGCATATAAGTTTAAAATCCTCAAAATCTTGAGCCTTTTTACTTAAAAAATCTAGACGGAGCTTATCAAAAAAAGGTACTAAGAAATTGTGTAAAATACGTATATCTTTAATAATAAATAAAACACTGCTTTTACTATTATTTCTAGCTTTCTGAGTGTTTATCCCCATTGCGGATGTCTTATTTAATTTTCAAATTGAATCCTTGTCAAACCCTAAATTCTGTATAAAAAACTCTTTAATTTTTACAAGAACGGGGAGTTGACGTTCTGTTAAAACAATAGAAAACACAGGTATAAGGTCACTTCTCCAAAGATGGAATGAACCTTCACCTTCAATTAGACCCAGTAACCAATAAGTTGTTATTTTTATATGATTTGAGGGCATATTAAAGCTGATACGATTAGAATTCATACGCGCCCCTAGCCCCGCGCTTTACTATGGGTGACTCCGAATAAAAACACCCTCTATATCACCGTACAGTAAAAAAAGAAAGGTTCAATTGTTTATGGTGAATAAACAAGGTAAGAATACCTACTTTTTATACGCGAACATATATATATTTTTATAAGGTTTATTACTATTAGATTTAAGATTTCTTCGAATAGAGCTTTCATTAATATTTAAGGCTCTCCCTGCTTCACTAATAGAATTATAAGAAGTAGTAGTATTCTTTGTAATATCAGTAACTTCTATTACTTGAGAAGGCTTTCCTGCTCCTTCGGCTCTTCCTTTCCCTTTTTTAGCATCTGACATAATTTGTTTAGATTCATCGGAATGATTTTTTCCATACATAGGATTATTCTCTCCTGTCTTAGCTTCTGACATTATTGTTTTTGTATTCTCGCTATGATTTTTTCCAAACATTGGATTCTTTTCTCCTGCCAGAGCATCAGAGATTTTTGTTTTAGATTCATCAGAATGTGAACGACCAGAAAATGGAGCATCTGGTTCCTTTGCTATATTATACTCAGGATTCAATAGACCCCAATAATGTTTCTCTCTTTCTAAACATTTTTCAGGTTCACAGTACTCGAGAATAGTAAGAGAAAAGTTAAGATGACCATGTTTAAGCAGAGAATTACAAATATACATAGAATTATTTCTAAGTAAATAGTTAGTATTAAAATATTGTAGAAGTCTTCTTTTTAAATTATCAGAAGAACCTATATAGCTTTTACCATTTATTAAATTTGTTCAAAGATAAACACCTGATTTTCCTTTATTATCTTTAAGAACTCTAGATTTATCGGCAGCAGCATTGGAATAAGTAACCACTGGATCAATTTTATTTGTACTTTTCATATTCATTTTTTTTTTTAAGAAAATTTCTTAATTTACTAAACCTGCGCTTAGGCCTAGTAAAATTAGGTTAACAATAATTAAATACATAGGTAGAGACACATTACCTAGTAAGAATTATCTAATACTATTTAATTTAAGTCTCCCCACGCAGCGGAGGAGACTAGACGACCTTTATAATCGCTAGGGTAGATTCCAGGAACCTGTATTTTATCCCAAGGTCCCCCAATCTTATCTTTAAGAATTTCTATTGTTTCCTTCTTATGCAAATCATCTAAAACAAATCTAGGAGCAGCTAGTAAAGATTTTAAGATACCTTCAGTAATTTTAATACCACAATAAGCTAAAATGTCATTAATTATCTTCACTGTTACGGCTCTACCACTCTTTAATTTTATTATCTTGTCTTTTAATTCTTCTGTTAACACACCATTTCTGCTGTGGTATAAAAGCTTCTTTAAAATCCAAATAATCCAAATACTTAGTAGTATTCAAATTATATTTATCAAAAATACTAATTAATTTTCTTATACCCTCTTTATCCGAAACAACAAATTTACATTCTGCACCATTTTCATTAATATTACCCACAGCCAATAGATTATGTATAGAAAGCAAAGCATTCTTATCATCTCTATGCAATCCGATGGTAAATCTGAAATTCAATTTAGTTATTTTAGTAGCGGAGCTAGAAACACCACTTTCACCATAACTGGGCACTATACTGAAATTTGATTCCCCATCAGAAAACCCCACGAACCACTGGTAAAATTTATCCACTTTGTCCCCATGTAAGCTAGAATTACCAAAATTTTGGTTATTCTTGTCTAAATCCAAACTGTAGCCATTATATTTATTAATATTCATTTTCATTTTTAAATTTGTTTTTCGGACATACCGTTTGCCAGATTACCTGCGTTTACGCATACCAGTCCCCAACAAACTATAGCAGCTTACTACCCCTGTAACAGCAACACTCTACAAACACTGTCCATTTTCGAGGGGTTGCCCCACGTGATTCTCTCGATTTTTCGCACTTTCTGAGTATTAAAGGAGATAAATTCCTACTTCTCTCAAACCACGACTGGTTTCCAGGTTTATAAATATATTAACTGTTGGTGGTAGCTTGCCATAGCTATAGAAATGAGGAACCCGCGGTTGCATCCAGGTCGTAATTTTTGAATATGTTTATTGACATATCTAAACTCGCTGGAGAGAGCGTTGATCTACGCGTAGTATCAAAATAATCCATTCCTGGCGGCAAGTTCGCCCTAGTTACATTAGCCACATCACACCCCACCACATCACAGCCACCACATCACACCACACCACATCACACCACTCTGGACCTCGAGCCATACACTAAATGGCTGGTATAATTTGTTTTTTACGAATTGAATAAGTCCGCCTTCGGCGAGATAAATAAAAAGATATAATATGTTTAGGCTAAACTATAGAGTTGGATTTTCACCAACGCAGCAATCCCAACACGGGGTACGTTTCTACTGCTATTCCAATTTCACTGAGCCAATCATAGAGACAGCTGTTGTATCGTTCAGTCATTCCGTTCCACAATTTTACCTTGGATAGAGCTACGTCTTCTTTAGGTTAGGTTATTGTGATATCTTTAATCTTAAGTTACTCATGTTTCTCTTAAGAGCCACTTTCGTGGTGACTAGAGCGCACCTTACATATATTATTAAGACACAGCCAATAATATATGAAGAAGCATCCGCTCGTTGCTCTTTTACAGATAGTTGTAGCTGCTACTACGCTAACTCTGATTTAGATCCGCGATAATCCATTTTACTTTCGTCTATCTCTTTTGATATTACCATACCCCAAGTCATTAACTGGGCCAGTTATAATGTTTCCAATATACTTTGGTTAAAAGAGCTTTAGGATGTCCCCGGAGTTTGCCTCTTTATTGCACATAAGATCGAGTTTCCTAAACTCGATCTTACTATTACCAGGCATATTTGCCAATTTTGCTAAGGGGCTTTGCCCTAAGATGTGATACTTATTTTATATTTATCCTTGAAAAGTTTACCATTTTCAGCAAAAGCTTTAATAGTGGGCCCTGTAGTGATATACTCAGGCGCAAAAGATAAAGCTGCCTTTCTAAAGGAAGAGTAAGTCACTGTTATACCAGATGGTATATCAGTAACATTAACTTGTACACCCCTGTCCACAATAGGAGTAATTTCTTCACTTTCTCATTCACACATGTAACCATGGTAAGGTTTTCCAGATTTGATATGTCTATACAAAGTTGTTTTATTAGAAGGAGCTATGTCATTAAGATAGGTAATACAACTACTACCTTCGAGTGGAAGAGCTTGAAACATGTTATCTCGATGAGGATAGCTAACCCGAAACTAACTATGAGTTCTACCTCTATTCATTCCCATCTTAATTAAACGAATTTGCTCTAATCCTAATTCTGTTAGATGTCCATTTACTTTCATAATATCAGCTACTTTACAGAAATCTTCGAAATCTTTTAACTTCGCACCTTTAAGAGGATATTTCTTGAAAAACGGAAGAATTTTTTCATTAATTTCAGTAAAATTGAAAATAATAAATACCCCTACAAGCTCGGATGTTTTTTTATATTGACCACAACCTAAATAACTAACTAGACTTTTCATTACTAACTCATCACGAGAGTGTAAGCCTATACTTAATCTGAGATACACTTGGTAGCCAATTTTATGAGATAAAGATCTTCGAATCCCTATAAGGAAACACCCTTCAGCGTCTGTGAATCCTGCAAATCAATAGGGATCTTTAATTTCTGTATTTACAACTACTGATCTTGAAAGAGGAGAAATATCGGTAAAATGCTGTTTTAATTTCTCTGATAACCCTAAATTACTCGAAGCTTTAATTGCAATTATTTCATGAAAGCCTTTGGTAGTCAAATGTTCTTTACGTTTAACTAATTCAAATGCCTGTTTGAACAAAAGATAATCAGCAAGCTTTTGAGTTATTAATGGATATTTATCGAAATGATCTATCACTACTTGTAAATCTTTAACAGAACTGACTCTATACTGAATCATATTCTTTCCTTGTTTTGTAATCTTTCCTACTCCTAACGTTGATTGAATTAATTCTAGTAAGGCTCGATCCTTTCGGTCTAAACCAATACTGAAAGTAAGTCCAACTACTCAGCCAATTGAATAACTATCATTTTGGCTAACTCCAATATGAAAGAAAGCCTCAGCGGGAATAAACCTGTAGCCTTTTGAATATTACACCCCATTAGACAATTTGTAAAGCATTGACTCATGCATATACGGGCCTACGATTCTCTGTAATCTAGGTATAGATTTAGAAGAGATATAAATACGGTATTGATTTTCCCTTTTTTTATGAAGAGTACAAACCAATTCATATCGTATTATTAATACGTTCATCAATCGAACTACATCAAGTAAAGAATAAGAGTCAGTACATAGTATTAACCCATGCCTTGATACTGAACCGTCTCCCATGATTCAGTGGGCTAGAGCTACGGGTGTTAAAAGTTCATAAATGTTATGTGGAATTAATTTAACTTTATTAACGTAGAACAGAGAATGTAATTCAGTCAAACATGGCATTAATCGAGTCATAAATTGTAACTCAATAGTTTGTTTATCGGAGCGAGTTCTATGTCTTATAATCGGCTTAGAGGAACAGTAATGAGCTAAGTGGAAAAATACAAACCAAAAATACTTAGAATGATACCCAGACTGTGCTAAGCCTAATCTTGCATTCTTACTGTTAGAAATAATAAGTCACCCATCAGATAAGATTAATCCAACAATTACACTCTCTAGATAAGGAGGTAATTTAACCATTGCTAATTCCTTCCGAGTAAATTTCTCTCCAACTGTAGATTGTAAATTAGTACCAAAAACTACTAAAGCTTTTTTTTCAGAAGCATCGGCAAACCCACTTAGAAAATTCGGATTTAATCCGTTATTATTACTATATTTTTTATTGTTTTTCATAACTTAAAATGCAACAATTGTACCATTTTACTTTATTAATTTGAAGGTGCCCGCTTTTAATTGCGGGACGCCCTCGATTACATTCACATTTTGTTTAACAGTTACCCTCTTGCGGCTAGAGAGTTGATTCTATTTATATTTTCTATCTAAACACATTTTAACTTAGTTTTTAATTATTTATATAGTATCTATCTAAGTATAGTTTTGCTTGAAATCTTTTTTGGACCATCAGGGTATCTAAAACTATAGGTAATAATTTGATTATTTAATTAGGACATCCGCTCTACCGATCTAGTGAAGATTTGGGTAAACCCAGATCTCTTTTCATTCTTATCTGGTCAAATAGTTTAGTGTCATTATTATCAACAGCTTTTATAAGTACTTTTCTGCCTTTAGTCATTTGTACTTCAAGTCTATCTTTGTCCAACATAATATTTACATCGGTTACCGACATGTTACTTTCTCTGGCTCCAACAATAGGTTTATCTGTGAAGATGTATTTATCTAAATAATACGCTCCTGTCTTTAAGCTATTGCTTAATATACTATAATGAACCCTTAACTTAAATATAAAATCCTCTTGAGTATCTGAAGAATAGATTAACTCCTCAGACAAATCCTTAGTATACATGTAAAGAGGTTTGGCTATCGCCCCTGCGAAGGGGATTAATCAATTTGTTTCTTTTCTATTTGATATCTACCTTTCAAGATAAAGCAATTAGTTTTCTTAAATCGTTTAGACAGCGCCGCCGTGGATACACCCGTAGCTTCTGCTGCTTTAGCCATTGAAACATAGTTAGAACGAACACCAGTCTCAATATCAATAACCTCGACTGCTGTACCGCTAGATTCACTTTTAGATCTGGTTTCTTCTGAATGAGTTTTACCAAACCTCGGATGATTTTCTCCTAGTACTCCAAACATTGGATTGTTTTCCCCCGCATTTTTACCGCTTAGAGACGCCCTTATTTTGTTTTTAGATTCTTCAGAATGCTTATATCCTAATCAAGACCCGGCTGTCGGTAAGAGATTGTACTTAGGTCTCAATAGATTAAAATAGTATTTTTCTCTTTCTATTACATCGGATCGTTCACAATATTCTAGGATTTCTAGTTTAAAGTTAGAAAGGCCGTATTTTAGTATTGCGCTGTAGATAGCACTTTGACCTAATTTTATTTTAGTCCCCATTAAATTTAATGAATAATAATTTTTGATCCTATTCTTTAAATCTACAGCAGACCCTACATAAGACTTTCCGTTTAATTTATTAACTCAGAGATATATTCCTGGCTTTCCTTTGTTCTCTTCTAAAATCTGTTTCCTTTGTAGATCAGCATTTGGATAAACTGCCACTGGTTTTAAATTGAAGGAGTTTCCTCCTTCACTAGTACCTAATTTTTCGGACAAGGAGCAAGTATTAGTAAGATTTCTTATAAAATGTTTCATTTCTTTTTTTTTATTAATTTTTTGTTTTGCTTAATCTTAGAATTGCTATTCTAGGCCGGGCTGACGTCCTGAGTCCTAATAATCGGAGGTGGAGGTATTAAGTAACCCTTATTCACCCTAATCTCCTATAGTCCAGGCTAGTCGTCCTTAGGATTTTATTCCCTTAGGGTCGCTGGAGTATCAAATTAGCTCCTTTACAGAGCCTCTTCCCACCCGACACTCTCTTTACACCTCGCGACATAAAGAGACTTTTTTTTGTTTTTTTTTGATATATGAAGTATACCCTGAGAACACATTATAGATTTATCTTCCTAATCCCACACCCGCGAAGACGATGCCCCTTAAAAGTCATTAACAACTTTAAGAACGTTAAGATTATACTCAGGATGCAATAAGAAGTATTGTTCCAAACTAAGTTCTTGATTAACACTGTAAAACTCTATTAAAGGTATTACTTGTAAAAGCGCCTATACCTTCACTTTTAATTAAAGGTATCAACTTTCCAGTATTTTTATGTGTACCATTAAAATAACCTATTAGTCTACGAGCTAATGTAGAAGATGATCCCACGGTACATGTCACCTGTAGATAAATGAGTTCAAATGTACACTAATCTACTTTTTTAAATATATATCTACCTTTGTATGGTTTTTTTTGATTTCTAGTAATAAAGTTTGTTATTACGCTATATTTTATATTTAAACTTTCCCCAGCCACCCTCATAGAAGGGTAACCAGTAGATTCGTTAGTTAATGTGTCTATAACTAATATTTGTTGAGAAAGTGGACTATTTTCACCTTTATTTTTTCCTATCATAGCTGCGGATATCTTTGATTTATGTTCATCTGAAAATTTAGGCAGAGGGGATCCTTTTTTAGATTCGGAGATCTTATTCCGAGTTTCATCGGAATGTTTTTTACCAAAAAAAGGATTATTCTCTCCAGCTCGCTCAGGGTAAGTTTTTCCTTTAAAAAGAGTACTCAATTTCGCCCGAGTTTCATCAGAATGTGTACGGCCTAAAAAAGGATGGGCAGGTTCTGTGGAAATATTATATTCGGGTTTCAAAAGATCGATATAATACTTTTCCTTTGCTAATAATTCGGAGGGGTCACAATATTCTAGTATCACAAGCTTAAATTTTGAATAACCATATTTAGCTAAAGCTCGACAGATATACATATAGCTATATCTTGCTAAATTACCTATACTATAATATTGAAGAAATCTTCTTCTTAAATTAATACTAGACCCCACATATTTTTTACCATCCGTCACATTGATAATGCAATAGATTCCAACTTTGTCCTTATTTTCCAGAAGAATATCTAATTTCTGTGTATCCATATTTGCGTATGTCTTTACCGGGAAAATAGGTGGTGATTGTGATACAGTATGTAAACCTCTCATGTGAAGGGACATATTTTTAACACAATATGTTTTACCATTTATTAAATTTGTTCAAAGATAAACACCTGATTTTCCTTTATTATCTTTAAGAACTCTAGATTTATCGGCAGCAGCATTGGAATAAGTAACCACTGGATCAATTTTATTTGTACTTTTCATATTCATTTTTTTTTTAAGGATATTTATTTACTAAGCCAGTGCTTCAGCCTAATAAGATTATGTTAACAATAATTAAATACATAGGTAAAGACACAATACCTAGTAAGAATTATCTACTACTATTTAATTTGAGTCTCCCCACGCAGCGGAGGAGGTCTATATACTTAGCGTCTTGGCTCTTTTGGGTTGGCTACCTCAGCCATTCTTTGCGTATCAACTCCTGTTCGCGTTAACATTTTTGCATTTTGCCTCTTCCCTACACAAGCCTATGATATACTTGTATCTTCGGACGCCTCAGTTACCTCTCAGGTCGGCGCAGCAACTCATCACCAGGGACCATTAAGCCACTGGGAGTGGAGCCTGGTAGTTGAATAACTCCAGTGGGTCACTATACCCGCCTTTTGATAGTGAATGGATTCCCTACACAAACCTATGGTATACTCGCATCCTCGGGCGCCTCAGTTACCTCTCAGGCGACGCGGCAAGCTATACCTATACGTCTTTAGTAGGGAGTATCCTAATATAAAATCTAAATATAAAATACAAAACAATCCAACTTCAATGATGAAATGGTATTGTCCTGAATAAAAGCAAACGCAGTAAACCTGCTCTGCAGGGCCTGCTTTGGGGTAATAGTTGAGCTACCTCAAACTCTATATTCATGCAAGACCGCATTTAACGGCCAAGGTATTCCGCTACCTTAGGCTTATTTTTATTTCTTGAAAAATAAAACAATTTTATAGGCTTTGCCCATAAACTGTAAATTCAAGATGGTCAGCCCACGCACCCCTACAAGGGTGCGGAGTGACACATTGGACCATATAATCAATCTATAAGTTGAAAGATCTTTCTTCCCATACGTCCCCAAGCTTGGGTTACCCATGCTGGTTTGAGGAGACGATTGTTATTTTAAATTAATTAGTATCATATACTTAGATACAAAGAATAAAAATAAATAAATTGTTTAGCTTGTGGCCTCTGAGGATAAAAAAAATCCTTATCAGGTGTTCTGTACCACCTCCTTGGCAGATTCGATTAGATCGATTGTGTCGAATCAGATTACAAGGAAAGGGTAAAGGTTTATACAGAATTCTTAATAGACTGCATAAACCCCCACTTAACGTTACAACATTTATAATTTGTAGTTAACAATATCTAATGTCTCTTCTAAAGTTCTTTTTCTTTGTTTTCCTTTACCATCCGGGTTTAACTCATAAACTAATTTAATTAGCTCAATAAGCTCCTCTTTTTCCATTGTTTTGTTTTTATTGACATCTAATCTAGCAATTATATTACAAAAATTTAGGAAAAGGTCTGATTTGTACTTACTTGAGTACTCTACCACGTACTTTTCGAAAAAAGGTAGCACGTGTTTTAGTATATTCTGAGTTCCTTTTATAGAATAAACTCATACTTTGTCAGATCCGGATTTTCTATGCACGCTCCCAACATTTCCAAATAAAGCTTTAAAAGAATAGAGAATATTAATACCATTTTCATGTTGAGCCACGTTAAATTCAGGTTGTAGAGCTAAACCGTGAGTAACTTTAGCATTTTTTGCTATAGAAACAACTAATGCTCCCTCACCCTCTACAAATCCACCCAACCAATACTTGTAGTTCTCAACCTGAACTAAAGATTTTATTCTTTCCTGCTGATTGATTTCTAAAGAACTATTGTCATGTTTCATAATTTTTTTGTATAAAATATAAAAATTTCCATCTTAACCGGCTAATCGTAGCCTCTAGTTATTTGTAACTCCAAACCCATCGGTAATGGAAAATAAAGGGAAAATAAAGATTTCAGCTGTTGCTGAGGGTCACTTGCTGCAAGCTAAATAAACAGGCAATGTTGCACGAGTATCCTAAACAGCGCAGATGCAGATAGATGGACTAGGTTTTGATACTACTACAGTATAACCTATTCACGTGAAATAATCGTCCTTTTATTAACTAATTCTAAGAATTCGTCCTTCTATAGTTAATAATAAAATTGTCCCAGCATATAGCTAAATTTTTTGAGGGCCCTAAAATGCGGGAACCCTCATAGGTAAGGCCGCCATTCATCGGGGTTTCCTTCAAACCCTAGTTTATATTAGTCAACTAAGAATATCCGTTAACCAGCCGACATCGGGCAGAGATCACACTCAATACTTTGATTTTTATCTTAATGCAAAGTGCTTTGTTTTAATTAAACAGTCGTACAACACGATTTTATGCTTCCTTTTCTTTACCTGATATTAATCAGGAGGAACGGCACTCCTTCTCCCTAAGTTACGGTAGTTAGTTTGCCGAGTTCCTTTCGTCCACAAATTTTATCCTCGCTACACTAGGTCATTAAATTTGTTTTCTAGTTATCCTCTATCGAAGAGTGAAGGACAAGGCTAATGTGGAAACTTTAATTTTAACAATTTTTTTTTTGTATCGTTTTAATTATCGTTTTAATTATGATTATAATAAGCAGCTTGAACAGTTCATAGTCTAACTAGAGGCTGTCTCCTCCAACAAGTTCCTAGAACTTGGTATTATGAACGTTTGAAATTAATACCTCTACTTTTATAGCACGTATTTGCTCTAATCCATCTTTAGTAATTTAATATCTTTAATTTCCGATAATCCTTCGGGTGGCTAACCTATATCTTCTTTAAGGCGAAAGTATATCTACCTTTATAAGGCTTCTGTTGATTTCTACTAAAATACATATCAATTACTCCTTTATGTATATTTAAGGCTCTTGCAGCCTCATGAATTGAATTATAAGCAGTAGTAGTTTTTTCTTGTAAATCGAATACTTCTATCTTTAAAGAATTAAGCATAGAAAGTGAGATTTTTTTTTTAGTTTCCTCGCTATGTGTTTTTCCTTTACGAACACCCGACATAATTCTTTTAGTTTCCTCCGTAAGTTGAATACCTTTCTTAGCATCCGACATGATTGTTTTAGATTTATCTGAATGTTTACGGCCAGCAAAAGAAGCAGTAGGATCCAATGATAAATTGTATTCTGGTTCTAATAAATCAAGATAGTGCTTCTCTCTTATTAAACACTTATCAACTTCACAATATTCAAGAATCTCTAAAGAAAAAGAACAATTACCATGTTTTAACAGTGCACTACAAATATAACTCTTACCTTGTTGTAAAGCTGAATTCATTTTTGAAGGTCAATAATAGAAGGATAATCTCTTTGAGAGATCTTGAGAAGAGCCAATATATTTTTTACCATTAATACGATTTGTTCAACAATAAACACCTGATTTACCCCGATTTTCTGATAATATTTTAGCTTTCTCAACTTCAACGTTAGAATAACTTATTATTGGAATAATAGCGCAATAAGCCAAAACAGAATCGATGCCAAATTCAGACATAACCAATACATCTAAACAATTCTTAATTGCATATATTACCATTGCAATAAAGACTGTTAGGATAAAAGGACAGACAACTAATAAAATTAAATGCAAAAAGCAACCCTCCCCCCTTAAACCACTTAGATAATTTGGATTTAATCCGTTATTATTATTATATTTTTGATTATTATTTGTCATAATTTTAAAATGCAACAAATTGTACCTTTACTTTTATTAATCAAGATTACCCCGCCCCTGAATGGTCGGGAACACATTTGTACTTTTAACTTCTATATTATATATTACTATCTAAACACATTTTACCAGAATTTTTTTTAATTATTCTTATATATATAGTCTATTTAAAGTTTGTGACTCTTAAATCTTTTGGCGTACAACTTAAAAGCAAAATCTACTTATCTTAGTTCTGGGCGGAGCCCCACAGGTTGTCTAAAAATGCTTCATTAACTCAGCAACTTTAATAAAGTCCGCTAATTCTTTTTTCTTTGCCCCTTGTAGAGGATGTGCTAAGAAAAATAGGGGCTAATCGCTTTAGTTTATAGTTTTTTACTATAGCGAAAGGGAAACATAAGCTGAGCTATATTCGCCCCATATTCATACCGGCTTTTATCTTACGTATTTGATCTAATCCTTCTTCGGTAAGATGGGATTTATTTTCCATTAGCTTCAAGACCTTTACAAAATCCAAATAATCTTGATATTTAACTCCACATAAGGGGTATTTATCAAAGAAAGGAATAATAATATTAGCCAAGTCTTTAATTTTTGTAACTGTAAAATCGAAAGCTACACCGCTTTTGTAAATATTTCCGCAACCAAAGTACTCAATTAAACTTGTCATCAATTGTTTATCTCAATTATGTTGGCTAAGCCGAAACAACAATTTAACTTGGAATCCAATTGTATTACTAGACGAATTAGTTAAATTTACTATGAAACATCCTTCCCCGGAAGTGAAACCAGCTAACCAGTATGGATTTTTACAGTCGGTAGGCAGGGAAACACATGGTCTTTCCGAAGGAGTAATTCCAGGGAACGCTGCTTTTAATTTTTCAGGTAGCCCATTATTCATCGAAGCTTTAAGAGATAATATTTTCTGTAAACCTTCGCAAGTTAAATGTTCTTTTGAACACATTAATTCAAATACAGATTTAAATAGAAGATAATCCTCCCTTTTTTTGGTAATTAAGGGATATTTATCAAAGTGGTCAATTATTACTTGTAATTCTTTGGTTGAGCCTACTTTATATTGAACTGTATTTTTACCGTGTATATATATTTCACCTACACCTCATGTAAATTTTTTTTTTTCCAGGATTGCTAAGTCTTTTTTATGTAACGCGATAGAAAAAAAAGCTTGGACTTTTCATCTCAATTTAAGCTTATTATTTTTATTAATATTAATATTAACTGAAAAACAAGCCTCACCGTCCGAAAAGCCAGTAATAAACCAAGGATTTAAATTCTTAATATTATTGTTATTGTTATTGTTATTTATTGTGACTTTGAAATTTTAATTAGTAATCGAGCAATAATCATACGATTATTCTAGGAGTAACTCATTGGTTTAACCTAGACGCCCGCGTTCTTTCCTTAGGCGGTACACCTTACAGAGGGCCTTTTATCCCCTGGTCACGGAGTGACCGTTCACTCTCCGCTACTTCGGTCATTAGAACGCCGAATACAACCGTAACCTTTATGGGTTGCACCGTTTCGCTAATTCTAACTGCTGTACCTTTGTTTTTTGGAACCCTAAGGACTCCCCGCTAACGTCTAGGTATATGACAAATCATATTCCTAGGCAATGTATAATACATTGCTCGAAAGACTTCTGATGTCGCTCGGAGGTATGGCCTCGTCGACCCAGAGGTGCTAGCACTGAGACTCCGTTTACCCTTCGAGGGTTAGGACTCCATGTTTCTCCTCCGATTGGCATCAGTTGCCAGCGAGTAATAATTAGTCTTTTGCTAGAATCGACTAACTGTACTATTTGAAGTATTAGAAAAAAAAAAGAAAACCTATTAGCCTAGGCTACCCGGAGCCCTTGGCGTCGCTCACGCAGTGAGCCGCCGATACAAAAAATATTTATTTTCAAGACAATTGAAAAATTAGTTATTCAATTACTTATATAAAAATGTTAAAAACCGAGTTTCCTCGGCGACTAGAGTACACCTTACAATATTAGTCATATTGAAGAACCGTCTACTCGTTGCTCTTTTACAGTATTACTTAACTTCTACTGATTTAGATCCGCGATTACCCATTCCTATTACTAGAATCTCTAACGATATTACTATACCCCCAGGCATTAATGGGGCCACGTCTGACCTTTCGGTTAGATGCTTAGTTGTTAGAGCTTTAGGGCTTCCCCGGAGTTTGGCTCTTTATCACAATTCTGAGAAGCCTACTCTCATTTATGATTGTTCACTCAAACGCCTTCGTATTCTCTACTTGCTTACCTGTGATGGTATTCTAGGTACGGTTATGTGTTTAGCGTTTTTCCAGAACTTTTATCACTTATCTTTTGATATAAAAGTTGTTACTATCTAACAAGGTTTTCTCATCGTTTAACCCTTTAGGTAAATAAACTTAGAGGCCGTTACTTTTATTAATACCATAAGCTTAAGGCGAGGTCAACCTATTGGTTTACCTTTATCGTTACTCATATCAGCATTATCACTAGGGTTGTATTATTTTTCTTACAAAGAAAAAATCGTTTATATACCCTACGTTCCGCTACCCTATAAATATAATAGATTTTTAATCTTTATACCTATAGACAAGGTTTCGGTATATTATTTTAGATCCGTTAAATTTTAGATGCCTTTTTCAAAGTAACCACCCGAAGGCGGTTATAAACCAGTGCTCTGTTACGCACGGCAGTCAGATTTACCATACAAATAAACACAATAATAATCTTAAAGAGGATAATCCTCCACTAATAGTTCAATTTTAAATAATTTAGGTTAGGCAGAGTCTCCCTCCCTATGGCTATTCATACCATATTTTATTTTTCTAATTTGTTCAAGCCCAGCCTCTGTTAGGTGAGCTTTGTCTTTGATTAATTCAGCGACTTTACAAAAATCATCAAAGTTTTCCTTTTTCACCCCTAAGACAGGGTATTTTGTAAAGAACGGTATTATATTTTCAGTTATCTGAGAGAATTTGTGAACATGGAAATCTACTACACCTTTACGGTGAGAAATTATACCGCAATTTAAATATTTTACGATACTTTCCATTAATTCCTGGTCTCGATCTTGTTGAGTTATCTGGAATCTTAATCGAGCCTGATAACCCTGTTTATGGTGGGCCGAAGGGTGAAGCCCGACCGTGAAACATCCTTCACCGCTCGTAAATCCGACTAATCAATTCGGATCTGGTATTTCTTTATTAACAACGTTAAGTCTATTAACAGGCTCTACATCAGGATATGCTTCCTTTAATTGAGCTGGAAGACCATTATTAAGTGAGGCTTTGATTCCTACAAGTTTACTTAAACCCTCAAGAGTCAAATGTTCCTTGTTTTTAATCATTTCATACGCTTGCTTGAATAACAGATAATCCGCTAATTTCTGAGTTATCAAAGGATGTTTATCAAAAAAGTCAATGACTGCGGGCATATCTTTAAAAGAAGAAACTTGTAACATACTTGAATCCGGGCGTGTTTTGTATATCTTTCCTATACCTAACACTGATTGAATTGATTCTAAAATAGCTTCATCCTTTCGGTGTAACTCAATCTGAAAATAAAGTCGAGCTGAGAAAGGCAGGGTAGTTAAATTACCCTTCACCTTTTCATTTGGCTCTGCGTGAGGTTGCGGACTTTTATAATTTTTATTTTTTATTATTGAAATACGGAAGCAACCCTCAGCGTCTGTAAAACCAGTGATAAATCAAGGTGATATGCCTAGCAATGTACCAAATGTACGAGATGACTGGAAGTGAATTATGTAAGAGCAAGGATGCAGTAAAATAGATTGGAACTGTAAAGAACAATTTGACAATCTTGTCAAATTTTTATTGTTTATCATCATTATTGTAACGTTATATATATATAAATTGAAGTCACTGAAAGTGTCCGCAATTGCAGGTAACTGTAAGTTCCGAGTTATTAAGATTAAAGCCGGGAGTATACCCTGAGGATTTGAACCTCAAGTGTGGAAGCCTACCATACACTCCTGCTCTATGATTTATAGATGTCTAGTCAGAAGGGATTTTTTTCCTTCCTCTAGCGGTCAGTGAACAGAGCCTTCTACACATTATGGATTAGTGTAGTTGGAAATAATGCTCACTCTAGCCCGAACTTGTGACCCGGGCTCCTATCAATCAAAGGGCCGATCTCTTAATAATATTTCCTTATTCATATCTGCAAGGGGAAAAATTCCAGGGACTCCAACCTCTAAATAGTTACTAAAACATACTCAATGGAGTCCAAACAAGGAGGTGTTAGCACCCTGCCTAAACTTGGCTGCGCGACAGCCGCCATCTGAGACACATCCTAGTCTATCTAAAGGTCAGTGTAAATGCACGGAACGACTTAAACAGAGGTTTAGTAAGACAACCTGATGTTTAAGTTAAATACTACTAGTTTAATTTTAGATTATTATTCGGCAATATGCCGTGTATTATTTGCTTAGAAATCCTCACCCTTAAGGCTCGGAATGGGGCACAAACTCCCCCGGGATTCTGATTTGATAGTTTCTTTCGAAACCCATTAGAGTACACCTCAAATACAATAAAATTGTATTAACTACCGTCTACTCGTTGCTCTTTTACAGACACTGTCTGATTTAGATCCGCGATAGCCCATTTCTTTTTCAAGAATCTTCTGACTTATTACCATACATGAGTAGCTAGTTCATCCACTTATAACCTTTCGATCATAGTTTGGTATCAGAAGCTTTAGGGGGTCCCCGGAGTTTGGCAGTTTTACCCAACATTTGGTGATTTCCCAAATCACCCAGCAGGTCTTCAAAAAATGGCCGCTTCTAAGCCTATTTCCTGGTCGAATTAGAGAAAAGACTACCTTTATTTCACTTAATAATAATTTTGGAACCTTATTTTTACACTTGTTCTGGGCTGTTTCCCTTTTGACATACACAGAGATCCACTTTGCCAAAATATATATATATATTTACAGGCTGAGTTGTGGACGTTCTCCCTAAATAGTTTATTTGCTTTGTATTTTAGATATATATATTTATACATATTTTTATAAACTATCCATTTAGACAACAGGCTAAAAAGCCCGGTTTAATAAACTAAAGTAATTTTTATTTTTTTACCCCTTGCCCCGCTTTTTTATACTAAAAATAATTTTTTATATTATAAAAATATAATATATAAAAAAAAAGCGCATGCGGGGCGGGATAATAATTTTAATAGAGCAACCTATGACTTAATAGACCAACTAAAGCTTATCTTTAGAAATAAGAAATATCCCTTTAATAGGTTTACCTCTTTTAATTGCATTGTATATAGCTTGTCTTGTAACCCCTAGAAATTCTCCTGCTTCAGTTTGGTTCGTAAATTCTCTTACTTCATTAGTCTGAGTATTTAAAACTGTAACTGATACTCCTTCTCGCTCAAGGGTCTTAGTCCTTATGTTAGCTAGGGCTTCAGACGATAATGGATTATTTTTTTTGTAATTTGCAGTTGCAACTGCCAGTTTATTTCTGGTATCTTGACTGACAAGTTTACCTTTATGTGCTAAAGATAATATTTCTTTATGCTCTGGGGATATAATCTTTGATTTAAACTTCTCAAGATTCTCTGGACTGTGACGAAAACCTAACAGGGAATATGCAAACTTTAATATATTGTACTCAGGGTTCAATAAATCAAGAAAAAATTGTTCTCTCTCAAGTAGCTCAGTTTGGGAGCAATATTCTAAAATCTCTAAAGTGAAATTATTGTGTCCATATGTAAAGCATCTTTTATGGGACGAGAGTTTCTATTTAACTCGTTTTTATTGTAATAACTTCCTAATCTACTCGCTAAATTGATCCCACTACCCACATAAGATTTATTATTTAGATTATTAACCCAACGATAAATACCTGATTGATTACGACTTTCCTCTAATATAGCCCCTTTAAATAGCTCCGCATTTTCATAACTCTTTATAGGAGATACTAATATATCACACTTCGTAGATGGTGACGATATACTTGAAGAGCCCCTTAAATTATTATTATTATTATTATTATTATTATTATTCATTGTGACTTTTTAAATTATATATAATATCGAGCAATAATCATACGATTATTCTAGGGGTAACTCTTTGGTTCCACCTATCAGTCACGTTCTGCCCATCCCTATATTTTCCTAACACGGAATCAAGGTTTCTGCCAGCGATGCACCTTAGAGAAGGCCTTTTAACTCGTCTATACTTGGCGGGCTCTATGCCTCCTTAGCGGCTACCAAGCTACTTCGGTCACCATAGCGCCGAGAACAACCGTAACTTATATGGGCTGCCACGTTTCGCTAACTGTGGTCGCTGCACCAACCGTATGGGCTCTCGCAAACACATAGGTTTATCCCAGTTTCATATCCCTAGGCAATGTATAATACATTGCTCGCAAGACTTCTGATGGCGCACGGAGGTATGGCCTCGTCGTCCCAGAGGTGTCAGCACTGTGACTCCGTTTACCCTTCGAGGGTTAGGACTCCATGTTGATCCTCCGATTGCCATCAGTTGCCATCTTTCGTAATAACTCGTGATAACAAGTTTTCCCAAAACTAGCGAATGATCTTGGTCATTTAAAGAATATTCGTTACATTGGGTAAAATAGATAAAGCTAATCTGCTACTTAAATATCTTTGTTATCGATGTTACTGTACTGCAATAATTGGGTGATTATTATCGACCCTGGATAACAGATACGAACTTAAAAATTACTTTATTGCCATTGCATCCTTTCGAATGAGGCTTGACTATATTTTAAGCACCACCCGAAGGATGGCACCAACCTACATCTAGTCGATGAACTGCACACCTATAAACTAGGAGCTTGGCTGCGGATAATCCATTCACTTTCGCATATAAATTTCGATTTTACCTTACCACGAGTCATTACCTGTGCCACGAAATATGTTCTCATTTTCGCTTGGTTGAAATTCCTTTAGGATGTCCCCGACAATTTGAAGGTTTATAGCAGAAGGTTCACTTCCACTTATAGGCTGCTATACATAAGTTACTCACACTCATACAACCTTAGCATTCTCGTCCCACAACTTTGACCATATAAATTTAGGCCTGGCTATTATGGTTATCTTTAATCTTGAGTTATTTCTTACTCATTATGGTTTCTTTGAGTATTCATCCCTGATTTTATTGTCCGTATTTCATCTAAACCAGATTCAGTTAGATGGGCTCCAGATTTAACCAGGGACACTATTTTGCAAAAATCTTCAAAATTTTCCTTCTTAGAACCCAATAAAGGATATTTTATAAAGAACGGAAGAATCTTATCATTTAAATCAGAAACTTTCTTAACCTCATAATCTTCCACAGATACAGAGGATTTTTTATAAATATTTCCACAGTCTAAATATTCCACTAAACTTCCCATTAACAAATCATCCCTACTATGTTGGGTAATTTTAAATGTTAATTGAACTCGATACCCTAATTTAGTATCGGATTTCGCAATGCCCACATAAAAGCAACCCTCAGCTTCCACAAATCCAGCTAGTCAATTGGGATCTGATATAATCTGATCTTCAACTTTAGGTTTTTCCACAGGAATAATATCTGGGAAAGCTTCTTTTAAAGTATCTGAAAAACCTAAATTAATAGCAGCTTTAATACTTAAAAGTTCACGGAAACCTTCAGGAGTTAGATGTTCTTTACGTTGAACTAGTTTAAATCTTGAATTCAACAGGTAGCCAAATAGAAAGAGTTTTCTTTGTCCCCTCACCACGACAAGTCGGGGGAGTTTCGTTCCCTCGAAACGAAGATACAATACTAATAATATAACTTTTTAAAAATATATCTTCCTTTATATGGTTTTGATTGATTTTTAGCAAAATAATTCTTAATAACTTCCGGACGGATATCTAGGGCTACCGCAGCTGCACGGAAAGAATCAAAAGTAGTGGTAAGATTAGTTTCTTTATCAAAAACTTCTACCTTTTGGCTAGGTTTTCCTGACCCAGATGGCCTATTAACACGAGCTCTTAACTTAGCGAGAGTCTCTTCAGAATGTTTGTGACCTATACGAGCTTCACTAATTTTTATTTTGGTTTCTTCAGAATGTTTAAATCCCAAACTAGAGCCAGCTTTCGATAAAATGTTGTACTCTGGCTGTAATAAATCCAAATAAAATTGTTCTCGGTCAATTACATCCGACGGTTCGCAATATTCAATAATTTCAAGAGTAAAATTAGAATAACCATATTTTAAAAGAGCTCTATTAATAGCCATGCTATCTTGTCGAATTAAGTACACTGCATTATAATAGTTATAAAGTCTTCGAGAGAGATTCACACTACTCCCAACATAAGTTTTACCTGAGACTATGTTAGTTCAACGGTATACACCTGATTTTTCCTTGTTTTCAAGGAGTATCTGCTTTTTCTGCAAATCAGCATTATTATAAACCTTTACGGATGGATTAGGGAGGGTATGTAAACGCGCTTTAAATAAGCAATGTTGCAATTTGGGCGCTAAAGGAAAGGAAATTGTATAATTATATTTTTTAGTATTTTTCATGTTTTCATGACACAATTATATACCCTTTTACTTTTATTAATCAAGTTACATTCACAATTTGTACTTTTTTTAGTTCTAGGGTATAAATATCCAATCTAAACACATTTTACTTACCCCTGACGCTTATCTTTAACCAGCCTCTCATTGTTAAAAATTGTAAATTTTGATTTGTGATCGACGCACGCGCAAGGCCCCCAGATAAACACGGGGAAGCTTTTTTAAATAGTAAATAATTAGCTCGTTTTTGAGTTAACAGTGGGTACTTATCAAAATGGTCTATAATCATCGTAATATCTTTTATTGATGAAACACGATACTTAGACGATGATTTCCCATGTTTATCTATACCACCTATCCCATTAAAAAAGAGTTGAACATTTTCCAATAAAGCTCTATCACGATCATGTAACACTATAGTGAACTCATATTTCATAAATCCAGCTAAAGCTAATCATATGTGCGCAAGCTTCCCAGCGATGGCTACTAACCGGTAGAATTAAAGTAAACTTAGCCCTCTCTTCTTGTGATAATTCCTGCTATGATTACACGAATCTGCTCTAATCCTACCTGATTAAGATGATCTTTGTTTTTCATCAACTCAGCTACTTTACAGAAGTCCTCGAAATCCAATGCCTTCACACCTTCAATTTGGTATTTATTGAAAAACGGAATGATCTTTTCAACAATATCTGATAACCCTGTTACGACAAAATCCCCGGCATCCCGGTTGGGCTGGTAATTACCACAATCAAAATACTTCAGTAAACTTTTCATTAACTCCTCATCCTTTGAATGTTGAGTTATATAAAATCTTAATCTAACTTGAGCTCCAAATTTATAACCTGAAGATTTGTGAATATTAACAGAAAAACTACCATCTCCGCTAGTAAATCCAGCCAGCCAATTAGGATCCGTAATTCCTTTAAACTCTACGACTGGTCTAGGGACAGGAATGATACCAGGAAAATATGCTTTTAACTCACCGGATTAACCTTTATTTAAAGAAGCTTTTAATTCTACAACTTGTTCTAAGCCCGCACATGAAAGATGCGATTTGTCGATCATTAATTCTACAATAGTTTTAAATAGCAAAAAATCTGCACGTTTTTGAGTTAATAAAGGATACTCATTAAAATGAGGTATTAAAACATCCCTTATATCTTTTTTTTTTATTATAGTATAAACAACACTCCCGTGACTTTTATTATTTGTTATTTTTCCAACACCACCGAAAAAAGATTGTATTTGTTTCAATAACGCTAAATCTTTAGCATGAAGTTCGATCGAAAACTCAGCCCTAGAACTTCATCCTATTTTACTAGCTTTATCCTTTCGAACCACAACTCTAAAGCATGACTCAGCATCTGCAAATCCTGTAACAAACCAAGGTAGAAGCGCAGGAACAGTAGAATTATTTTCGCAACCCTGCCCGCCTCCAGTCTGAATTTTTGAAGTTTTTTGTAAATATAATCCAAAACTTCCCTCCCCGTCTGCTAACCCTGTAACAAAAGCCGGACTTAAAACAGGCACAGGTAAGGTACTATTATTCAAAATTTTATTATTCATAATTGTTGTAGCTTATTAAATGTATATATAAAGGAGTAAATGGTTGCTAGAAAAAACCATTTTCTCTCCTCCTGTATACCTAGGCGGAGCCCTTACAACTTTTTGAAAATGTATCTGCCTTTATAAGGCTTCAGTTGATTACGAATAAAATACATAGAAATTCCTGAAGGTGCTATACCTAAGGCTCTTGCAGCATCTTTAATACATTCAAACACTGTCCTTTCATTTGTTTCTATATCCAAAACTTCTATCTTTTGACTGGGTGAACCAGCACCTGCCGCTCTTGCCTTACCAAACATAGGATTCTTTTCACCAGAATTAGCAGCACTCAATTTTTTTTTTAATTCTTCTGAACGAGTTTTACCTCACATAGGATGCTTCTCCCCTGTTCGACCGTACATAGGATGCTTGTCCCCAGTTAGAGCTTCACTCATTTTTACTTTTGTTTCAGGTGTGTGTAAACGATTAAAGAAGGGAGCTCGAGCGTCTTTAGCTATATTATATTCAGGCTTCAAGGAAACAAGAAAATGGTTCTCTCTCGCTAAACACTCTGATGGGTCGCAATATTCAAGTATCACAAGACTAAAATTACTATACCCGTACTTCAGCAAAGCGGAACAAATCGGCATACAAGTATTTCTAAGTAAATGGTTAAGATAAAAATATTGTGTAAATCTTCTTGAGAGATTTATGCTAGAACCTATATAGCTTTTCCCATTTGACAAATTAATTAAGCGATAAACCCCACTTCTTCCTTTGTTTTCTTTAATAATTTGCATCTTTTGAGTGTCAGCATTAACATAAACTACTGCTGGTTTAATTTTATTCCCTGCGGCTGAATTATCACGATCAGTAGAGAAAGTACGAGTTTTATTTAAATTAAGAGTCGAGGAACAAATATAATTAACATAATAAATACAACATATATTAAAAGCACAAGACGCAAAAGTAACTAATTTCATATTCATTTTCATATTTTATTTTTATTTTTATTTACCCATGTACAATTTTCGTTTAGTTTTATACTTAACTATTAGGTAACTTATAATAATTATATATAATAACAAATTCAATCTACGTATTTTCAAGCACATCCCTACACTATCTTTACGTTAGTTCCCCTCTTATTAATAGAATTTAATTAGTACTTTTTAATCTCAGCCCGGTATATTTTTTATAATGCGCATTAATATGTAAATTTTCCTACTCCTACGTGTCCTCTCCGCACGCGTAGGGGACTAGTATCAATAAAATTAATTTTAAGATATCTTACGTATTTGTTTAAAGCCCTCCTCTGTAACTCTACACTGGAAAGAATCACATACTGTGGTAACTTGATAGGTCCATACGAATTTTTAGAACTTAGAATAGAAGCGGGTCTTGCTGCTTGAGGGATTTTCTTCCTCAACTACGTATTTCGATTTTCGCCTAATACTAAACAAGATAAGGTCCTTGTTACGCACATATTACGACATCATTTGTTAGTCCTTCAGTATAGATTTATTCCGCTTCGAGAGGTCTACTGAAGACTTCTTATCGGCTCCTCTACACTTGTAGTAACGTCTACCAAGGATGCTCGCCTGAGCCTTGCGACCCAGACACCCTTACTTATAATCTTAGTTGGCACTATCCGTATATTCCTATCGCATATCACGTAGGGAAAAATTTCCAATGACTCCAACCTCTAGGTAGTTGCTAAAATATTCTCAATGGAGTATTGACAGTTAGGGTGCTAGCCTTTGCCTAATACTTGGCTGCGTGACAGCCTGCCATCTGAAATACACCTTAGCCTACCTAAAGGTCAGACTTAATTTATCAAAATCGCCTGAGAGAAAAACACTCTCAATATAACGATTACCCATTAGTCGCTAAATCTATCCGTCCGTAGACGATAAAATTAGTTATTTTATATCCTACCCCTGGAAGGATAAAAAGGGGCCCTTTGGTTATGAAGAACCCCTCTATACTCAATATTTACCTTTTTGTAAGAATTTTGCTCAAAAACCGGTTTCCCGGCGACTAGAGTACATCTTACAGCATCCGAAGATACTGAAGAACCGTCTACTCGTTGCTCTTTTACAGACATTGTCTGATTTAGATCCGCGATCACCCATTTCCTTTCGTACATCTCTGATGATATTACCATACCCCCAGTCATTAATGAGGCCGGTCTTCAAGTTTCCTTGTGACTTTGGTTATCAGAGCTTTAGGGCTTCCCCGGAGTTTGGCTCTTTTACACAAATTAGAGTTGCCAACACCCTATTTATGTCTGATTCTTTAACATTCATCATTACCATTCCGAGTCCAATTACTCACCAGTAAAATCTTCACGATCCCCCGATATATACAAATTTGGTTTTATAAGACCAAAGTTGTCTGAGATCACAGTTCTGTACCTGCTATGATGTTAATTAAATGACCTACTTATATAGGTTTCGCGGAAACAGATATGACCATCTTTAGCCATTTTATTTGTTTTTTTTTCAATTTCAAATTTCTCATTATCTTGGTTTTCTTCTTTTTTGGCGTATGCTTAAAAGCCAGCTACAAAAAGAGTTTCGGGGCGTTTACTATCCCTAACTAAGTACTTTATTTTTTTCTTATATAATATGTTTTTTTTAATACTTTTTCTAAATCAAGTGATTTTTTTACAGCTGTTCTACTTACACCTATAGCTTTAGCTGCTTCAGTTAAATTTACATACTCCGTTTCTTCGTTAGTATTAATATTTTTAACTACAACTGGTATACCTATAAGTGCTGTGGTTGCTGCCGAGAGTTTCGCACGCGTGACATCCGAAGCTTTAACCCCTAATCGTGCTAAAGAACGGTTTTTTCTTACCTCATCATCTAATAAATGATGAATTTTCATGTGATCTCTTGTCTCTTGACTATGTCTAAACCCTAGCGTGGATCCTGCCACTTTTAGAATGTTGTATTCAGGTTTAAATAAATCAAGGTAATGTTGCTCTCTTGACACTGCTTCTTTTTTGTCACAGTATTCAAGAATTACCAAACGAAAGTTCGAATAACCATATTTCAAAAGTGCAAAGTCTATGGGCCTTTTACCTTTCAATAGTTGACTCATTTGATAATAATCAAGAAGTCTTTCAGATAAATTTGTGGAGCTTCCTACGTAAGAGTTACCGTTTTCTTTATTAATTCAACGATAAACTCCAGCCTTTCCCCGATTATCTTTCACTATTAACTCTTTCTGATTATCCGCATTCTCGTATATAACTACTGGATTTAGATTGTTTTTCATTGTTTATTTTGTTTTTCTTTAGTATTTTTGAAGGATTGAAGGCAAAACCCCCTAATCTCAAAAACAATAGAAACATAGATTTTTCATGATTCAAGCCAAAAATTATTACCTCCTGAAACTTAAGTGCTTCAAATACTTAGTCCCGATCACAGGTAACGCTATGTATAAACGTGATACATATAATCCATCCCAATATTTAATATAACCCCCCCCCCGGGTCCCCCTTACACTTATACTTCCCTCTAAACCCACAATACATCTTCAGATTAGCTTTTCTTCGTGTATGTCGCCTTCCCGTGCTATAAATAACACTGCCATCGAAAGCAGGTATAGGATGATCACAGATCGGGCACTATCTATATAATGCAGTCATACGTGTACCAATACTTCACCAAAAAAAAGAGAGGTATTATGTTTTTATTCAATTAATGTTTTTATACTCCCCATAAACTAACCCTCTAGAAGAGGGCTTAAAGTAAAAAGCTTGTTATAACCAATTTATTGTAGCATTAATTTTATATTATATATGAATTTGAATTTGAATTTGTCGGCAGTAGTAAAATTTACTGTGCACGCAAAAAGCCAAAAAATAAAACCCGGCTGAGTTGAGGTCCTTCTCCCTGAATAGCTTTAACTATCCATTTACAGAGAATAAAATACACTTTTTTTTTAATCTTTTAATTTAATAGCATAACTATCTCTTAAAATTTTGCCAGATTCGATTGTTTTTTTTATAGTAGTTCTACTAACACCTAGAGCGGCCCCCGCTTCGGTCATAGTTGAAAATTGTTCAATCTCACCTGTTTTAATGTTTGTAACTTCAACAGCCACTAAATACTTTGAATAATAGTGGAAGAAATATGAAGAAGAAAATTGTAATTCACTTGAATAAGCACAATTATACCCGTTTAAAAATATACTGACCTTTATAAGGTTTTTGTTGATTCCGCTTTAAATAACTAGCGATTATCGCTTTTGAGATATTTAAGGCTCTTCCAGCTTCACCCATAGAATCGTAAATATTTGTTTGATTACTTTTATTATCAAATACTTCTATTCTTTGACAGGGTCTACCTGACCCTTCAGGTCTTGCATGGGTCAATTTAGCATCTGAAATCTTCTTACGAGATTCAGCGGAATGATTTTTTCCGAAAAAAGGATTATTCTCTCCTGCTTGCAGACCTATCTTAGCTTCAGAAATCTTCTTACGAGTTTCATCCGAGTGCTTTAGCCCATAAAATGAAGCCCCAGGATTCTTTGAGTAATTGTACTCAGAATTCAATAGTTGAATATAATAACCCTCTCTTTCTAAACATTTATTAGGTTCACAGTACTCAAGAATTTCCAACTTAAAATTAGAATGGCCATGTTTAAGCATAGCACGACAAATAATCATACTAGTATTTCTAAGCAAATAGTTAGTATTAAAATATGATCTAAATCTTATGGTAAGACGTACAGAAGAACCTACATAGCTTTTACCATTTATTAAATTTGTTCACAGATAAATTCCGGACTTACCTTTATTATCTTTAAGAATATCCAGTTTATCCAGGTCAGAATTCATATAAGTTACAATAGGAGTCATAGCTAATAATAAGTCTGCCGAGTCGGCGGGACCTAAAAAAAAGCAAATTAGGGCCGTCGACTCTGAGAGCGCGAAATCTAAAAGTCTAAGAACAAGAAGTAAAATACCGACAACCAATATAATAATTATTAACACACCACCGTAGCTATTATAAAATGATTTTAAATTTGTAACTTAAAAAATTATGTAGTATTCCGTATAGTATCTTATTCCTTGGTACCTCCGCTCATACGAAGATCAGCGGCTATAAACCGCCTTTCCCGACGTACAACTCATTAGATTGTACATCAAACAATTTGTTCTTAGAATAAGAAGGGCGGGTAACCCTCTTGGGTATTTCAAAACCGTCTAGATCCAAACCGAAGCGAGGTGTTAGCACACTCCGTGAATGTTGTCGTTCGAACTCCAGACCCCTTCGATCAGCTTTGAAATATTAATTCCCAATTACTATACTACCCTAACACAATGTAAAGAGACTCGTAAATAAACCTTTCCTACTCCTAAATGTCACACCCAAACCAGTAGAGTTGCAATTAATCTGTCAAAGATTAGGTCCACCTCCACCCACCGTTTCCAGAAGGTCGAAGAACCTCCTCTCGATAGAGTATACCTGATCTGTTGCTTTCGCACCCCCCTATCGGATTGCTACCAAACGGTTTAAAAGTAGCTGCTGACAATTTAGCACGTGTCGCATCCGATAACTTTATACCCATTCGTGCAGCAGATATTTTTGCTTTTGTCTCTTCAGAAAGCACACGACCCGTAGCAGCAACTGTTAATTTAGCACGTGTTTCAGCCGATAACTTATAACCTGTATAAGCTGAACGACCCACAGACATTTTTTCTAATGCCTCTTTTGTGTGTTTATAGCCTAAACTTGAACCAGCTGTGAATAAAATATTGTATTCTGGCTTTAATATGTCAAGGTAATACTGCTCTCTTGTCACTACGTTATTTGGTTCACAATATTCAAGTATTTCCAATCTAAAATTAGAATAACCATATTTTAGGATGGCCTTATAAACAATCATATTAGAACTAGCTAAACGACTACCACTATAGTACACGTAAAATCTTGTTCTCAAATTTATTGCTGATCCTACATAAGTTTTTTTATTCGTAAGATTCGTTAAGCGATAAACACCACATTTACCTTTATTTTCATTTAAAATCTGATCCTTTTGAGTCTCAACATTTTCATAAATAACAACTGGATTCAGATTGTTTGAATTACATGCTGATGTAGAGAAAGTAAAGCCATTAAAATATTTAATCGCCCCCTCCTTCGGAGGGAGGCGACGAAGTAAAGGGACACTGTGAGAAGGCACTCTGGGTGGAGAAGGGTTAATACTAGATGACAAGCATCTTGGAGACGGTGTATACATTTATTTGTATTTTTATTTATTACTTTTGAAGGATTGAAGGCAAAACCCCCTAATCTCAAAAACAATAAAAACATATATTATTCATGATTCAAGCATAAAATTATAACCTCCTTGAACTTAAGTGCTTCAAATACTTAATCCAGATCACAGGTAACGATACATTTAACCGTAGCAGATATAAGACAACCGATATATTAACTAACATACTTCGCCCCCTCCTTCGGAGGGGACCCGCTGTGACAAAGAGTAACAATTATACTCTCCAAGAGAGGCTCCTAAATAATAGTGGTTCGTATTTTTTTATAATATGACCCCGAAACCCGGGTCGTTGTGTGTATTTTATTGTCCTGCACCCTTTCGAGTGGGGCTTGACTATATCTTAAGCTTGCGCTAATCAACTTCTAGTCGATGAACTGCACTCCACTTGGGAGCTTGGCTGCGGATAACCCATTTCCTTTCGTGCATCAATTTCGATTTTACCATACCACGAGTCACTACCTGTGCCACGAGATGTGTTGCCACTCTCGCTTGGTTGAAATTGCTTTAGGGTGTTCCCGCAATTTGATGATTCAGAGCAGGAGGTTCACTCCCACCTTGCGGCCAAAGGAGTTTCTCACACCCCTTTTTTAACGACCAGCTATTTCCTAGTCAGTTTAGTCTTTCACAAACATACCACAGTTCATCGGATATCTTTACAACGATACAGATTATCCCTTTAACCATCCACCTTCATTAGTGGAGGGCAGAGCTAGGACTTTTCTCCCTAATTAGAGATTATAATACTCCATATTTCCGATATAGAGACTAAATCAAACTAACCATTTATCAGATAATATAGTTTTTTTATGTTTTTCTTTTTATATTATATCTTTTTTTTACTAATCTATTATTTAAAAGCGCTTGACTTACGCAAGGGACTCCCTTCGGGCCCCCACACAACTCAACTCAACTCAACCCCATCTCCCCGTACCTTCCCCCCCCCCCTGCTTGCATGAAAGCGGGGATAGATAACCATTCATCGTGACGCTTGCGCTCCCGCCATTTTTATATATAAGCTAATAGTTAGGTCATTTTTCTTACTTGATAGCGACCTCTAAAAATATAGCAATCCGATTTATTAAACCGTTCAGAGATCGATTGCTTTGATACTAACATCTCTCCTGCTTTTGCCCTTGAAGTAAAAATAAAAGACTCCTTCGTCTCTAAATCAGTAACCTCTACTCTACCTACTCCTACCCCTCAACGTTTCGTATTTCCTAACTGAGCTTCACCAATTTTTTTTTTAGTCTCCTCTGAGAAATTTAAAGATATAGCTCTAAGTTTAGCCTTAGTTGACTCAGTGTGTTTACGACCTAAGCTTGAACCTGCAATAGATAAAATATTGTATTCAGGTTTCAAAAGATCAAGGTAATGTTGTTCTCGCTTAATTGTATCGGATGGATCACAATATTCTAATATTTCTAGAGTAAAGTTTGAATATCCATACTTCAATAAGGCATTAGATATCGCACTAGTTGTTTTCGTTCTTAATAAACTACTACCACTATAATAGTGATTAAATCTCTTTTAGGTAGTAGCAGCTATTTACGAACAAATACATATCTTCCTCTATAAGGTTTGATTTGGTTTTGGCTAAAATATTTAGAAATAGCATTTACACGGATATTTAAAGCTATAGCTGCTGCAGTCATAGAGTTATAACTAATAGTAATATTAGTTTCTAGGTCGGTAACTTGAACTTTTATCTTGCTAAGCGTAGAAAGTGAAAGTTTTTTCTTGCTTTCTTCTGAATGTTCTTTACCTAAGAACATGCTAGGTTTCCCTTTTTTAACTACACTCATTTTAGCTTTAGCTTCTACAGTATGTTTGCTTCCAAATCTTGAGCCTGCTGTTTGTAAGATATTATACTCTGGACATAGTGAAGTTATATAGAATTGCTCTCTTGCAATTACATCAGATGCTTTACAATACTCAAGGATCTCTAGTTTAAAATTGGAATATCCGTTTTTGAGTAAAGAACTGTATATATAACTTTTCCTACTGCTTAAGTAAGTACTCAAAAATTTGTAAGAATAGTATTGATGAAATCTATAGGACAGGTTTATTGCACTTCCTATATAAGATTTTCCATTTATTGTGTTAGTAAATCGGTAGATCCCAGATTTTGATTTGTTTTCATTAAGAATGCTTTCCTTTAAAGTATCAGCATTTGAATAAGATATTTCCGGAACCACACGTGAAGGACTAGAACTTGAGTAAGATTGAATAGGGACAAAAGTAGCGAATGAATGATAAGCTGAAAAGGAAATTAGTCTAAGAGAAGTAAAAGCGAAAGGGGTGTTTTCATATCCTAGTCTTTTCATAGTAGCAATCACCTGCCGGTTTATATAGAAGAGTCGTTACTCTTATATTCCAAAGGTATTAACTAGATAGATGAGGTGGAACCCCCCAATCGAAAGGATATATAATAAATATAAGGGAACCTATCCACGTTATTTAGGGTTTGTACCCCTAATAGCCGCTAGGATATGAAATACACCCTATTTTTGGCTTCTTTACTGTGACGTCAATCCGGTCTAAAAAACCGTCCCGGCCTTTCATCCTGGCAGTGGTTTAGTTGATGTTATCTCGTGCCCCACCTTCGATCACCGACGAGCTGAGCCAGTATTGCACTGGACTTTAACGCTAGACAGCCTATAAATTATCCTGGAACAAAAAGTTCCGTTTTAGGAATCAATTCCAATATATTAAATTATACCTCCTTCTCTTGTTAAAAAAAAATGAAACTCCCCCGGCTCCTGGGGGGTCATCCGCGCTCCTTTTTTTTATTGACTCAGTCAATATAAAAATAGCGGGTGACTAATGGGTTTTACTGCGAAAAAGAAGCCCTCCCCCCTCCCTTAGCCCCATCTAGAAAGACTCTAGGAGGGGCAGAGGGGGAGGGGGGCGAAAAGAGCTTTACCAGCTTCGGATAAACTAACATACTCCGATTTCTCATTAGTTTCTATGTCTTCCACAATAATTGAAATTCTTCTTGAAGCAGTAGCATTTGCAGTAGCCAGTCTTTTTATAGCTAGAACCTCCTCACTTAACACAAAATTTCTCATTTTTTCAATTGATTCTTCAGTGTGTTTGTAACCTAAGGTTGAACCTGCTATTTCTACAATATTATATTGCGGTTTTAGATTATCCAGATAATATTGCTCTCTCTTTAACAATAATTCTTTTTCATCACAGTATTCTAAAATTTCCAAACTAAAATTTGAAAAGCCATATTTTAATAGTGCCCTATCTATAGGTCTATTACTTTTGGCTAATGAACCTAGACTAAAATAAGTATAAAATCTTACACTTAAGTTAATGGAACTCCCAACGTACGTATTACCATTTACACTATTAACCCAACGATACACACCTAACATATTACGGTTATCCGCAAAAATTTTTACTTTATCGATATCAGCATTAGTATATTTAACTATAGGCTTAATATCAACCAAAGTTAAATCTTTAAAATTTATCATATTTGTATTTGTAACAGCTTATTTTTTATTGGTAGGCACTGAAAAGTGTCCGCAATATGAGGCAACTCCTGAGTTCCTAGTATTAAAATTAAAGTCAGAATATACCCTGAGGGCTCGAACCTCAGAAGTTTCCTTCAGCATACTCCTGCGCTATGATAAAGAGATGTCTAGTCAGAAGGGATTTTGATCCTTCCTCTAGCGGTCAGTAACTAGATAGGGTGAAGTGGGCGTTATGAGTTTGCCACATCACGGATTAGAAGACTAGGGGTCGAGAGGATCTCACTGAAATCTTCATACCCCACGCATACACGCCGGTATATTCTACCCTGTCAGTTCACGGCTACGCCAAGTGGCGTTGCAGTGTTTAGTACTCTAGCCCGAACTTGTGACCCAGGCTCCTCTCGATCAAAGGACCGATCTCGTAATACTATTCCCTTATTCATATCTCATATAGGGAATAATTCCAGGGACTACAACCTCAAGGTAATTACTAGGATAATTTAGCAGGAGTATAAATAGGGAGGTGTTAGCACCCTATCCATACTTGGCTCTTGATAGCCGCCCTCTGAAACCTTATCTTAGCCTACCTAGAGGTCAGTAACCATGCATTAAAGACCAGTTATCGTGAGGTCTATCACTTTTATCTAATGAACTGCGAAGCAGTTTGAAGAACTACATGTTAAAACTATATTATCCTGCACCCTTTAGAGTGAGGCTTGACTATACTATAAGCGTTATTCACGCCAACCACCGTCTAGTCGATGAACAGCACACCGTTTAGCTTTGAGATAAACGGCGCTTGGCTGCAGATTGCCCATTTACTTACGTATATCAATCTTGATTTTACCATACCGCGAGTCATTACCTGCGCCCCAAATTATATTACTATATTTGGTTGGTTAAGATTGCTTTAGGGTGTCCCCGCAATTTGATGGTTTAAAGCAAAAGGTTCACTTTCACTCGAGCTATTACAAGGGCTCAATCTTGTAGTTAACCCGTTCGGGCTTTTATAACCCTGACCATGGTAAGATCACTAGGCTTCGGGTCTAATACTAGATATTCACTCATTATATGATAATCGCTTTATCTAGGCATTGCTGCTTACATCTAGTATTAACTTGCTGCATTTATACCAATATTTTCATACTGGATTAGACTATACCTTCAACTCAAAAAAAGGTTAGGCAAGTATTCTTACTTAATCTTCCCTTTGTGTACTCGAACAAAGTGAAAACCCCCAACCCCCTGGGTAGATAAACAGGAGGGGGGAAAGGTTGAAAAAACATAACTTATTTTATTGTACTTTATAAAGGTTAGTTAAAACTCATCTCTTAAGATCCGACAAATTAACTATCCTTTTCCTGCAAATTAGATATCTTTACCCAAATCTAATTTATAATAAAAATGTTCTAAGAAATAAGGTCGAACTAGGTTTATCAATTTATCTCTAGATGTACTAAAGATATAGATTCTGTGGCCATTGGTTACTTTATGAAAGCTACATTCTAGATCAAATTTATTCTTTAAGATACTAATTAAAAATTCCGTTTCACTCAAAGAGAAAGATTCTGTACAAATGTACTCTAACTAACTTTCTTAACAGAAATTTTATACATCGATCTAAAAACTTTTTGACTTTTTATATATCTACCTAAGGTCACATGGTTTGTGCCAAGCTCTTTTGCTGCTTGACTCACGGAAACATATTTAACAGTTTCAAGCGTCTCTACATTAGTAACAATTACAATCCCACCCCCTCTAGCTAAAGCCATCTTAGCTCTAGTTTCTTCTGTAGTTACTCGGGATGCTCGTGCTTTTTTCAGATTGTCTTTGTGCTCCTCTGTAAATGTTAGACCCCTCAGTTTTGTTAGACTACTCTCTGTATGTTTATAACCTAAACTTGAACCAGCTATTTGCAATATGTTGTATTCAGGCTTTAAAGAGTCAATGTAAAATTGCTCTCTCTTTATTGCATTTTCAGGCTCACAGTATTCTAATATTTCCAATTTAAAATTTGAGTAGCCATATTTAATTAAAGCCCTAGAAATGATCATATTTTTTTCCGTTCCTTCCCTCAATCTTCTAGAGTTAAAATAGTCGTGAAATCTATTAGTTAGATTCGTACTACTACCTATATAGCTTTTATTGTTGATTAGGTTTGTCCAACGATAGATTCCGGATTTTCCTCTGTTTTCTTTAATTACTCTTTCTTTATCTAAGTCGGCATTTGAATAGACTTTTGCTGGTACAATAGAAGAAGAATTAGAAGAAGAGAGTCGCTTTACCACAAAATAATCACCCAGTCGCTGCCCATGGTACCTAATTTTTAGTCTGATTTGTTTCTGCGCCAAATTCATAAATTATTTTCTTATTTTTAATAACCTTATAGCAGAAGATCCCCTTGGGTAACCAAGGGAGGGAGTGTATTAATAAACTTATCCTTATACATCCCAGTTGGAACGCTAAAGAGCGACTTATGAGTTACACACTTCGGGTTATCAGTTTATCATGTGATTCCTCTCGCCCTCTAACACATTATAAATAATATAATGATTTTATACCTACGATCTTATGCTTTTTAAAAAAATGATCGAAAATTTGTAGCTATCGTCCATAAGTCAATACGCTAAACCTCTCGATGTTAATAAATCTTCTAAGTTTGGAGGTAAAATCTTTTTACCTTCTGAATTATAAAATAATTCCCTATAGATATTAAAACAAGGTAAACTTAAGGTCTGTACTTTTATAGCGCTATATACCTTATTTTTAGTTGGCCTAGTATCAAATTTAGACATAACTAAAGGTTTTGAACCACAGAATTCTTTAAATAATTCATACATATGTTCAATATAATCTTTATTTATTATAGATTGTTTAAATTGTATTCTTGCATTACAACTTAGATTTGGTTTTTCCACTGTCAAGTCCCCTAACATGGAACCTATAAGTATTTCGTTTAAGCTAGGAGATACGGTTAGGTGAGCTTTAGCTGAAACTCTATAGAATCTCTTAAAGCTAGAGCTACCTATATTCTGCCCAAGAGCTAAGTAATCTAAATTTTTTTTTTTCATGTTTTAATTTTATTATACTTCTTAACTATATTCCGATTGACGGTCGCACTAATCATTTCTGAAAAGCTTGAGGATCCTAACCCATAGTAAGTTTCCTGACCATTCACAGATAACTAATAAGTAAACTTTATGTTCCACAAAAAGGACTCCTCTATAACAAAGATAGTTTTAACTTATACTGACCATAACGCACAGTTATCTACATCTAATTATAGACCTATTCAGGTCTAGAATGAAAGCAGAATAACACGAATCATAGGCGAATTTTTCAGCCTGACCCTAACTTTCAAGGGGTAAGATTCAATCAAGTGCTCGGGTTTCCACCCCGTATGATCACGTTAAAGGAGGTGGCTCTCTTTCATGTCCCTATCCCGTTAGTTAGACAACAAGGCGAATTTCCGCGGGGTTTAGCAAAAACCAATTCCTTTACCCTTTAACCGCGATTCACATCTACTGTTCATTGAGAACTCGAGAGGTCTTGACTTTCATACCTTTGAAGGTTCCAGACCATCAGGTTCAATCTAAGACTTCGAATTCTTGGCATTCAAATCATGAAGATGTACAGGACTTAAAATGCGTCTGCTCTCTCCCGGCACTCAGCCGGTTACAAGATTTTCTAAATCAGGCTCTCCTCTGTTGTATTAGGTCCGGCTACCGATTTACGTCAAATAGCTATCTGCGGAAATCCTAAATCTTTATTGAGATATTAGGCGATAATCCTTGCTAGCTTGTAAGAATACAAGACTAACTTAAAAACCAGGCTTTTACAATATAATTATGTTATCGACAATTAGTCGTGTCTTTTCAACTTACTCACTGGACTTCCAGCTAAGTAAGATAAGAATTACTTCCCATGCTTATTTGGAATTATTGAGTGCTGACGTGTTACCGATTTAAAAATCAGTCCTATTCTTTCGAATAAAGTCGTTACGGGGCAAAATAAAAATGAGCACAATGTGCTCTAAGTTTGTTTATACATACTTTAATTCCTAAGATTTATCTGCTTCCCACGGTGTTGCCATAGTATCAAATACAGCATCACTTATGATGAGCTACATTCCAGTACTTAAACCCGCTAGGGTTTTATTTTTTTTTGTTTAATTAATTTGTAATTAACTTCCCCCCCACACTACTGTGGATAGAAAAGCGGAGTCTAATCCGCTTATTTTTGGCGCGCCTTTCAGTAAAATATATATTTTTCTGAAGATATATTAAAAAAAAAATTATGCGACGCCGTTTAACAACTACCCTTATACTACCCCTCTATGAAATATAAAGGTTTATAGGTATCCAAGTCAAAAGAAAAGCAAATGTAAAATAGAATAGTTAAGCCTAAAAATTTACTCTCCCTTTATTCATTCCGACTTTGATTTTTAGAATTTGTTCTAACCCTTCTTCTGTTAGGTGAGCCTTATCTTTCATAAGAATCGCTACCCTACAAAAATCAGCGTAATTTAATGCTTTAACTCCATGTAAAGGGGACGTAATAAAAAACGGAATAATTTTATCTTGAATATCTGCAAATCTAGTAACAACAAATTCAACTGAAGATTTTTTAGAATGTACTAAGCTACCACAACCTAAATACTCGACTAAATTCTTCATTAATTCAACATCACGAGAATGTTGACCAACAGAAAAACGTAAGCCAATTCTATAACCAACTCTATTTAGAGGTTCTCTAACAACACTGACAATAAAAGACCCATCACCATCCACAAATCCAGCTAGTCAATTAGGATTCGGAATTCCTGCAAACTGGATTTCAGCTCTTGTAGCAGGTTTAGTTTTTGGAAAGGAATCTTTTAATTTATCAGTCAAACCATTGTTTAATGTAGCCCTTAGATTTACAATTTCTTGAAGACCCTCGGGACTAAGATGTTGTTTTCGATTCATAATATCTACAGCCGATCTGAATAACTCAAAATCGGCTCGTTTCTGAGAGATCAAAGGATATTCCTGGAAGTGCGGAATTATTACATTCGTTAAATCTTTCACAGATTGAACAGCATAAACTGCAGAATTATTTCTTACATTCATTCTTATTGTACCAACGCCGAAAAAAGATTGTATTTGCTTTAATAATGCTAATTCTGTTACATTTAATCCTATTTCAAAGGCTGGGTCAATACGCCACTCTGTTTTTGTTTTATTACTTTTCGAAATCTTTATTACGAAACTAGACTCAGCGTCTGAAAACCCAGCTATATAATAACCAAATTCTATTTCGTCTTTAAAATCTCTCGCCACCACCGAAAAAGCCAGATCCTTATCTACATTTGTATTTAAGGGGGAAGTACCTATATTTTTATTGTTTTTCATTTTTTTTTTTATGCTTAGCATATAATCCATAACTAGATATTATTTCACCAGGGGGATGGACGTAGATCTCCCCCCCGATTATTATGCGCCTACACTAAATTTTGTTATCTCCCTCCCCCCATCATATGATGGGGGTTACAGGGGCTGGAGTATTGCTATTATTTATCTTTTTTTCATTTCTATAACGCGATCGGTTAGAGAGAGAGAAGAAGATTAATTAATTAATTAAAAATCTTAATTACGTAAAAACTACGCAGGGTTAAGTCTAGGATAGATATTGATCCCCTTAGGGGTTCACCGTTAGCATAATAACTATTAAATTATTATACCGGCGTTTTACCGCCATGAGTCAGTATTACAAAGAACTTCACAATTCTCCTGGGCAAGCAATTCACCCATTATGCAAAAGGTACGCTCTTATTATTTATTTAAATTTTGATCGAGCTGCTTATAAAACCACTATTTCATTACATTTCCCTCACGGTACTATGCACTATCGCTTAATATATCATATTTAGCCTTAGAGGAAGGTTCCCCTTTAATTATTCAAACAGACTTATATCCATTTTACTTAATAACTTATAGGCTTTTCTACTTTCATTCACACTAATCATAGAATCTCCTTTGATTTTTTT